>ERZ772870.1998-NODE-1998-length-12024-cov-29.562620_pt1 | contig 12024 bp, 8 predicted proteins | sample MGYA00511376_ERZ772870 | MGnify/ENA primary metagenome ERZ772870 (study PRJEB29015, sample SAMEA2737719) | human gut metagenome | biome: human gut; feature: human-associated habitat; material: faeces | place: China | collected 2012 ... | reverse complement strand
CCTCAGAACTGCTTGCTAATAAAGTGGTTATAAAAATCTTCCAGAATTAGCGAAAAACTTTTTCCTGTCTTGCAAATGGCATAGATAATGATGGAAAAGAATATGATGGATGCACCCGAGGGGACATTCAAGTAGAAAGAAATCATCAGCCCGCCCAGGCAACTGAGGTAACCGATGCCGATGGAAAGCCAGATGATGCGGTGGAACCGGTGCGAGAACAAGTTGGCGGTCATCTGCGGAACGGTGAGCAGCGAAATGACCAGCACGATGCCCACCATGCGCAGGCATGCCACGATGGTCAGCGCAATGAACATCATCAGTACATATTCGAATACCTGCACCGGAATACCTTGCGAGCGGGCAAACTCCCGGTCGAAGGCTACGTAGATGATGGGATGGAGATACAGCGCGAAAAACAGTATCAGCAGCAGGGCAAGCCCTCCCAATAGAGCGATGTCGCTCCAGGTAATCGTGAGAATGTTGCCGAAGAGATAGGCGGACAAGTCGGGTGCGAATCCCGGCGAGAGGAAAGTGAACATGATGCCCAGTGCCATGCCCAATGTCCAGAATACGGCAATGGCGGAGTCTTCCCGCATGTCCTTCCGTTTGCTGAGCCACTCTACACCGAAAGCGGACAAGACTGCAAACAAGGCTGCCGACAGAATGGGGGAAATGCCGGTATACAATCCCAGGCCGATACCGCCAAAAGATGCATGCGTCAATCCGCCGCTGATGAACACTAGTCTCCGGGTAACGATGTACGTGCCTATCAGCCCGCAAGCAATGCTTGCCAGCAAACTGCCGATGAGGGCATGTTGGAAAAAAGTGTATTGCAGTAGCTCCATTTATTCAATTAAAAATTAAGAATTAAAAATTAAAAGTTGGATGTGGAGTGTTAGGAATGGGGGGTGAGACGGCGTTCGCCGATGATGAGGAACACTTCATCCTTGATGTTGTCCGGCAAGGCTATGCCACGCAGTTGCAGGCTGCGCACCCATCCGGCTACGTCCGTGTCTTGCATGGTGTAGAACACGTCGCGGAACTCGTCTTCCTGCTCGGGAGTATAGGCATCGGGAGCGGTGCCGATGTATTTGTCCAGTTCTTCGTCATCGTAATATTCTATTTGCTTGCTGACGGCTGCCAGCAGGCTGTCACGTTCGCAGATTTCATGCTGTCCGCAGCACTCGGCATCCACTTCCTGCACTTCGGGCATGGCGTCCAGTTCGCCGCGGTCTATCTTCTTCTGCAGTTTCCGGTTGCGTATAATTCCGGCTGTGGCTGCCACGAGGGCAAGGGCAATCAGGCTAATAATCAATATCCACATGGGCTTCCTTTTCTTGAAAAACATGTTCCATTAATAGAACGGACAAAGATACATATTGTTTTGTACACGACAAAATAATGCTTCAGATTGCAGGTAGGTAGATTACTTCCACCCGACGCAGGCATTACTTGCTTGGAACGTAGTGTAAAACTACTTTGGATACATCCTAATCTTAGAATGTATCCTTTATTTCTAAGAATAAAGGTTATATTCTTAAGAATAAAGGCTGTATTTCTAAGAATAAAAGCTTTATTCTAAGATTGCATTGCATTTTGGCAGACTTTAAATCCCGCCTTTTGCAAGTCTTCCCAGTAAGCAGGGTAAGATTTGGTAACGACCTGTGGTTCATCTATCTGTATTTGGGGCAGTACAAGGCAGGCGGGGGCAAATGCCATGGCCATACGGTGGTCTTCGTAGGTGGCGATGACGGGGTCAGCGTCTGCCGGGCAGCGTTCGCCATCCCACAACAAGATGCTGTCTTGCTCGGAGCGCACGACGTAACCCAGTTTACGCAGTTCCGTAATGAGGGCGGTGATACGGTCGGTCTCCTTTATTTTAAGGCTTTGCAGTCCGGTGAAGCGGAAAGGGATGTCCATCAGGCAGCAGGTGACGACAAAGGTCTGCGCCAGGTCCGGGATGTCCACCATGTCTTCGTCGAGACGGGTGGCGGGAGTACCCTTCCGGGTCAGTTTTACTCCCCGGTCTGTATATTCGGTATGGACGCCGAGGCGGGTAAAGACTTCCGCGCCGCGGCTGTCGCCTTGATAGCTGTGGGCGAAGAGACCGAGCAGTTCGATTTCTGCCGTGTGCGCTTCTTCCTTCGTGCTGTCTTCACTTTCTTTTGCGCTACTTCTGTCTCCCCCTTTTATTTTTTCATTTTTAATTCCTTCTATTGCCATCATCTGATACCAGTAAGAGGCGGCGCTCCAATCGCTTTCTACGGTGAAAGGGGTATCCGTGTATCCGCCGGGGCTGACGGTGATGCAATCTTCGGAGACCCAGTCGGCTTGGGCGCCGAAGTCGCGCATCAGTTGCAGGGTCAGGTTGATGTAGGGGCGGGAGATGATGTCACCCGTCAAGTGCAGGCGCAGGCCTTTGGGAAGGACGGTACCAATCATCAGCAGGGCGGATATGTATTGTGAGCTGACATTGCCGGCGAGGGATATTTCGCTGCCGGTCAGTTCTGTTCCGGTGATGCGCAAGGGAGGGAACCCTTCATTTCCGACGTATTCTATGCGGGCGCCGAGCTCTCGCAGGGCGTCTACCAGTATGCGGATGGGGCGTTGCTGCATGCGTTGCGTACCGGTGATGATTCGGGTGCCAGGAGTTACGCTGAGGTAGGCGGTGAGGAAACGCATGGCGGTGCCGGCGGCAAGGATATCTATATGTCCGGGATTTCCGTCGAGGGCGCGAGTCATCACTATGGTGTCGTCACAATCGCTCAGATTGCGGGGCAGGATATTGCCGTGGGCAAGGGAGTGGAGGATGAGTGCCCGGTTACTGATACTTTTGGATGCCGGGAGCTGTATGGCTGCGTGCAGTGAGGCAGGAGCGGAAACGGTATATCGCATGGTCGTATTTGTTAAGTTACGGTGGTAAGGAGTTTTTTTATTGTCACTGCAAAAGTAGGATAAATCTTTGGGAAATGGAAAAAAGGAAACTTGTTTCTGTGGTTTCAATCTTTCGTTTATCTTTGCGGAGGTAAGTCCTGCTATCGGGACGGATAGATATAATTAAGCATCATTCTTATGGAAATAGATTTAACCACCCCCGCCTTGCTGTTTTCGGCCATATCGCTGATTATGCTGGCCTATACCAACCGTTTCTTGTCCTATGCCCAACTGGTGCGCACCTTGAAGGAACAGTACATGGAGAACCCGTCTTCGGTGAAGGCGGCGCAGATTGCCAACCTGAGGAAGCGGCTCTACCTGACGCGTGCCATGCAGGTGGCGGGCATCGGCAGCCTGCTGCTGTGCGTGGTCAGCATGTTCTTTGTCTATATCCGTCTCCATCTGCTTTCGGCCTATATCTTCGGTTTGGCGCTGATATTGCTGATTATTTCGCTGGCCATATCGGTGTACGAAATATATATATCGGTGAAGTCTTTGGAGATACATCTCAACGATATGCACGAGTAGAGGCTCTACGGGATGATGTTCCGTACGGGGAGTTCCAGTTCTCCCCAGTCAATCATGGCATTGAACAGCCTGACAGTAGAGAATGAAGGCAAGTCTTCCGGTCTGATATCTTTTTCCTGCAAGATTCCTTCTTCCAGCAAGGCTGCCCGTTTGGTCCCTTTCAGCAGGGGATGTGCCGGCGTGTACCAGTGGGTACCGTCGGAAAGGGCGATGTTGGCGATGGAGGTGTCTGTCAGCAGGCCTTGTTTCACAATCAGAATGTCGTCGCATGCGCCGCGCAGGGCAAAGAGGCAGTTCAGCGGTTCGCGTCCGGCGCTTTTGTAGGTGTAGTCGATGGTATCGGCCTGCATCAGTGCCAGCGAATGCACGTGCCGCACGGCGTAGGGGGAGTAGCTGAGGTCTTCAATACCTTTTTCACCATACACTACGCGTGCCTTGACGATGCCCGCCCCGGTGATGCCTGCTCCACAGCCGGGAGACGACAGATAATCGGACAGTTGCAGCGGTGTGCTTTCCGGCCAGAAGTGGGCGCGGGTATCGTTCAGCCTCCGGTTGTGGCGGGAAAGGTTGCAGACCCTTCCGTGGTCGATGCGTATGGTTTCAATAAATAGGCACATATATTTTCTGTATTACTTCGTTGTATTCGCTTTCCCACCGGCTTTTGGCGGTGATGCCGCCTCCTGCCTTGAAGTGGAGCCGGCCGTTTTCCTGCTCGATGAAGCGTATCATGACAGCGCTGTCCAGCTGTCCGTCGGCATAATGCCCCATGATGCCGGTGTAGAAGCCCCGGCGGTAGTCTTCGGCCTGGGCGATGATTTCTACGGTTTTGGGCTTGGGGGCGCCGGTGATGGAGCCGGCAGGAAGCAGGCGGAAGATGATGTCGCCCAGGTGTGCGGTGTAGTCTTCGGGCAGGGTGCCGCATATCTCGGAGCTGGTCTGGAGGATGGGGCCCTTATTGGTTTGCAGGCGGTCTATATAGCGGTAGGAGGTCACTTCGACGTGTTCCGAAACCATGCTGAGGTCATTGCGTATCAGGTCGACGATGGTGGCGTGCTCGGCTGCCTCTTTGGTGTCCTGCATCAAGAGCTGTTCCGCATCGGGCAGGGTAGCGTCGATGGTGCCTTTCATGGGGAAGGACTTTATCTTGCCCTTCTCTATGCGGACAAAGATTTCGGGGGAGAAGCAGACGAACCGGTCTTTCAGCCACAGCTTGTACAAGGCTTCGGAGTGGAGGAATATTTCTTCCAGTGTCAGATTGGTGGTGACGGGTACCCGGCAAGTGAGGTTCGTCAGGTAGCTGTTGCCTGCCAGCAGGTTTTGCTTCACGAGGTCGAACGAATGTCTGTATGCGGCGGGGGAAGGGGGAGTGATGTCCCACTGGATAGGGCCGGCGCATCGGGCGGCTGTGCTTCTGGCAAGGGCTGTTGCAGCCGTCTCCGTGTTGCCTGCCTTCGGGAATTGGAAAAGGCAGGTGGCGGGGTCTATCCGGTCGAGGGGCTCAATGTGCGACTGCTCTTGCGCGTAGTCTACGATGAAGAGGAAGGGCACATTGGCTCCGGCCAGTGCGTTCATGCGGGCGATGGTTTCTGTCCGGCTGTACGTCTTCATGCGTCAATAGACTGCGGAGGCTATCACCTGGATTATCAGAATGAGGAACACCATGGCAATGGGATATACCGTGGCATAGGCCACGCTCGGTATGTTGCTGTCCGTCATGGAGTCAGCGGCGGCAAGGCCGGGCGTACTGGTCATGCCGCCGGTGATGGTGCCCAGCAGGTCGAGAATGTTTATCTTGAACACGAACAGGCCTACGCATACTGCCACCAGCATGGGCACCAGCGTGATGGCGGCGCCTACGCCGAACAAGAGCCAGCCGCTTTCCTGGAACGTGGCCATCAGATTCCGTCCTGCCGATGTCCCTACTTCGGCAAGGAAGAGCAGCAGTCCCAGCTGGCGCAGCAGTTGGTTGGCAGGGCCGGACATGGACCACAGAATGGGGCCGGTCTTTCCGATGGCGCTCAGGAACAAGGCGACCATCAGGATGCCTCCCGTCAGTCCCGGAGAGAACGACAGACTGTCCGAGAAGGAGATGTTGAGCTTGCCGAAGAGCACGCCCAGCACGATGCCCAGGGCGATGGGGAAGAAGTCGGTGTCGGACAGTTGCTTGGTGTCGTTGCCCAGCAGGCGTGCCACTCCCTTGATGCCGTCCTTCTCGCCCACCACCATCAGCTTGTCGCCGAATTTCAGGGCGAGGTCGGGCGAGGGGGAGAGGTCGATGCCGCTTCGGCGGATGCGGGTGACGGTGCAGCCGAAGTTCTTCATCAGGTTGAGGTCGCCCAGCTGCTTGTTTATCATATCCTTCTTGGTGAGCAGCAGGGATTCAATCTCCTGCATGTCTACGAGTGGCAGTTCGCCTTCTTCGCGTTCGCCCACGAGGACGGCGAGCTGGTTTAAGGCCTCTTCGCTACCCACGGCTTGTATGTAGTCTCCCTCGTGCAGGATGGTCTGGGCGGTGGGGATGGCTATCTGCTCGTTGTGCTTGTGGCGTGAGATGACGGCTCCGGTCATGGCGCGCGCATTGATTTGCATCAGGCTCCGGTCGAAGACGGCGGGGTTGGTTACGCGGAACAGACAGGTTGTCAGTTCCGGGAACTGGCTGCGGCGTTCCTTCTCCAACCGGCGCGCCTCCTTGTCGAGGTCGATGCGCATGATACGGGGCAGCAGCTTAACGAAGAGAATCACGCCGATAACGCCGAAAGGATAGGCAATACCGTAAGCGATGGATGCCAGTGGGGAATGGGTGCTGTCAATGGCAACGGCGAGTCCCGGCGTACTGGTCAGGGCACCGGCTATCAGTCCCACGACACTGGGAGTATCGATGTCGAAGGCATATTTCAGTCCTACTGCCGTCAGGGCGGCGGAGCAGATGATGAGCAGGGTGATGATGATAAGCGTCTTGCCCTTGCTCCGGAAGGAGTCGAAAAATCCGGGACCGGCCTGGATGCCGATGGTGAAGATGAAGAGCACCAGTCCGAAGTTTCCTAATTCTTTGGGGATGATGACACCGAAGTGTCCGAACAGCAGGGCAATGAAGATGACGGCGGAGACGTCGAGCGAAAGCCCTTTAATCTTGATTCTTCCCAACATGAAGCCTAAAGCCACAATGAGAAAGAGCGCGAAATAGGAGGAGTTTAACAAGTCAGCAAACATAATCAGTTAAAGAGTTAGGAATTTATGTCACAAAGATAGTGCAAAAAAGTGAGATAGAAAAAGTATTGCTTCCTTGTGGCATATAAAAAAAGATGATGTGCCATCAACCGTTTTGACACATCATCTTAATATATATATCGGCCTATATGACCGGTATTCCTGCGTGGGGCAGGGCGGTACTTATTTTTCGAGTTCCTTCAGCAGTTCCTCTACGGCAGCTTTCAGCTGTGTGTCTTCTCCCTTCACGATGGTCTCGGGTGAATTGGCTACTTTGATGTCCGGCTCCAGCTGCGAGTTCTCCAGATAGCTGCCGTCCGACAGGCGGTAGCCCACGACGGGGATGCCGAATACCAATGACGGGTCTTGCAGGCGTTCCCACGACACGCTGGTCATGGTTCCCGGCACGGGCATGCCTACCAGCTTGCCCAGTCCGCGGTGGCTGTAAACCCACGGCGTGCCGTGCGCATTGGAGTAGTTGGCCTCGCACATCACCATGATGGAGGGTTTGTTCCAGCGGCGGCTGGGCATGTCGCACGTCTCGCGACCGCGCACCACTTGGGTGAAGTATTTTTGTCCACTGAAAAGTATTTCTATATCCTCGTGCAAGCGTCCACCGCCATTGAAACGGGTGTCGATGACGATGCCTTCGCGGTTGTTGTATTTTCCCAGGATGTCCGAGTAGACGGAACGGAAACTGTCGTCTCCCATAGACTCGATGTGCACGTAACCCAATCGGCCACCCGACCATCGGTCAACGTCTGCCGCACGCTGTTTCACCCAGCGGCTGTAGAGCAAATCACTGAACGCACCGTTCGTGATGGGGATAACGACCTCTTCCCAGCGTTCCTTGGTCTGTGGGTCGAAGAGGGAAACAAGTGTCTTCTTCCGTGCCTTGTTGTTGAGCAGCGTGTAGTAGTCTGCATCGGGGGTGATTTCCACGCCGTCTATCTTCTTGATGACTGTGCCGGCTTTCACCCGGGTGTTGGCTGTGTCGAAGGGGCCTTTCTCCACCACTTCGGCAATGAGCATGCCCCGGCCCGTGTAGTTCCAGTCGAAGAATAGTCCCAGACTGGCAGTAGGCTCGGACTGCCCTTTGGGATAGAAACGGCCACCGGTGTGAGATACGTTCAGTTCGCCCAGCCATTCGCTCAGCAGCTCGGCAAAGTCATAGTTATTGTCGATATGGGGCAGGAAGCGGCGATAGGCGGCGGTCATCTTGTCCCAGTCCACTCCGTGCATCGAGGTGTTGTAGAATCGCTTCTGCTGCTGGCGGTACACGTGGTCGAACATGTATTCGCGCTCCGCAGCCAGGTCCATCTTGGCATCTACCTGGAAGGTGATGGGGGTCAGCGCGTCGGATGAAGTGTCCATTTTCTGCATCTTGTGGCTGCCCAGCAGGAAGAGGCTTTTGCCGTCCTTGTCCAGCTGCATGTCCGCCCATCCGGCATCCATCTTGTGCAGCAGGCGGGTCTCTTTCTTGCGCAGATTCATCTTCCAGAGGTCGTAGCCGCCTTCGAAGGCTGCCAGGTAGTAGAGTGTCTCGCCATCCTTGGAGATGATGGTGCTGCCCATGTCGGAAGAATTCGGGGTGAGGCGCACCACACGGTCTTCGATGCCTTTCAGCTCTACGACGATGTCTTTCGGCTGGTCATCTTTTTCGTCAGCATTGCTGTCTTTCTTGTCGTCTTTCTTCTTTTTATCCTTGTTTTTGTCTTGGGGGGTGTCTTTTCCGGCAGACTTCTTTTGTTCCTTCTCCAGCTCCTTGCGCAGTTCGTAGTCTTCTTTGCTCAGGCAGTATTTGTCGTAGGCGTCTTGGTTGAGGAAGACGAGCATGGCGTCGTTCAGCGAGCCCCATGAGGCATGGGCACGCATGCCGTAGCGTTCGGTGGTGAAAAGGATGGCGTTGCCGTCCAGCGCAAAGTGGGGATAGCCGCTCATGTAGCCGCTATTGGTGAGGTTGATGATGTCTTTGCCTCCCTCTGCGCTGACCAGGCCGATGTCGGAGTAGGGGTCGTGCTTGTTACCCGTGAACTCAAGTGTAAACCATTTACCGTCCGGCGACCATGCGTAGTCAAATCCTCCGCCGGTGCTGTACCAGGTGGAGCCGTCCGTAATCTGGCGCACCTTCTTCGTCTCCAGATTGAGCACCATCAGCCGGATGCGGTCTTCGATGAAGGCGAGTTCCTTGCCGTCGGGCGAGAATTGCGGATAGGCACGTTCCACGGTGGTGGAGGGCAGCAGCACTTCTTCTTCAATCAGCGTGGCGTTCGGGAAGTTAGGGTCTTCCTTGCGGGCTATCTTGGCAAGGTAGAGCTGCCAGTTGCCGCCTCGCTCGCTGGCGTAGGCCAGGGTGCGGTTGTCCGTCGCAAAGGAGAGGCCCGCTTCGCGTGCCGGTGTGTGCGTCACCTGCTTGGTAGTGGCATAGTCTGCCGAAGTGACAAAGACTTCTCCGCGCAGCGTGAAGGCAATCTGTTTTCCGTCCGGGGACACAACGGCAGAGGTGGCTCCGTCGGAAGACTGCAGGTTGGCGAATTGCGGCCGGTCATCGCGCACCAGTTCTATGGCGACTTTCTTCGGGGTGGCATCCGGCTGCTGGGTATAGATTTCGCCGTCGTAACTGTAGCACAACGTCTCGCCGTCACTCATGGAGAGGAAGCGCACGGGATGTGTCTTGAAGCTGGTGATGGGCTTCACCTCTCGGGGCTGTGCCAGCGGGAAGGCATACACGTTGAATGAGCCGCCGTTTCTCTCACTCAAAAAGTAAACCGTTCTTCCATCGGGTGACAACACCGGGTTGCGGTCTTCGCCCGCGCGGTCGGTGAGGTTGGTATGGATACCCGTCTTTGCATCATACAGCCAGATGTCGCGGGTGATGGAGGAGGTGTGGTGCTTTCTCCATTCATCTTCAAATCCCTTGCGGTCTTGGTAGAGGAACTGATGGCCCGCCTTGTCGAAGCAGACCGCTTCGGCAGGGGTGCCCAGCACTTGCTCCGTACGCCCTCCCGTTGCAGGTACTTTGTAAAGCTCGGTCATGGCCGAAGTGGGGAAAAGAGCGCTGCTTGCCGGGTCCTGGATGGATGCGGAAAACAAGATATACTTTCCGTCCGGAGTGAATGTGGAGGGTATCTCACCGGTGGAGTGGGTAGTGAGCCGTTGGGCGGTTCCGCCGTCTGCCGGCATCACGAATACGTCGAAGTTGCCGTATCTGTCGCTGGCAAAGGCTATTTGTTTGCCGTCCGGCGACCATATGGGGGTACATTCGTAGCTCTCTTGGGTAGTAAGCTGTGTGGCGGTTCCACCTTTGGCCGGCACCTTGTAGATGTCTCCTTTGTAGCAGAATGCGATTTCCGTACCGTCGGGAGAGATTTGCACATCGCGCATCCAGAGCGGCGTGGCGGCATGTCCGGCAATGGCAGTAAGGCCTAGTGCAAGGATTGCAAGGGTTTTCTTCATAAGTGTGTGGGTTGATGTTAATATAGAATGTTTATAAACGTCATGATGCTGTCCACAAGGCAAGGAGCGAGGTACGTCATTTCATACCTCGTGCCTTGTATATCTGTTCTTTGGCATTGTTGATGCTTTGGAACTTCTCTTCTGCGGCTTTCTTGATGTCTTCGCCCAGCGTTGCCACCCGGTCGGGATGGTGTTTCAAGGCTAGGCGGCGGTAAGCGGCACGCACTTCGTCATTGGTGGCAGTGGGTTCAATTTCAAGTACTTTGTAGGCCTCGTTCAGTGAGCTACCGCCTAGGTTAAGCATGGATTCCACTTCCTTGACCGATAGTCCCATGTACATGGCCACTTCTTTCAAGGCTTCTATCTCCTCGTTGCAGACGTGTCCGTCGCTTTTGGCAATTTCTACCAAGAATACCAGCAGTTGCAAGCGTTCCTCGTATGTCAGGTTGGCGGCAATCTGCGTTCCACAGTCACGGATGGTGTTTTTAAATGCCAGTGGGTTTTGTCTGTCCATCTGCTTGCGCTGTTCGAAGAGGTTGAGCAGTATCCGTTCTCCCTCGCCCACGGCAGCCTCACCGAATGTGCTTCTCAGAAAGCGGCGGACGAATTCCATTTCACTATGCATGATGCGCCCGTCTGCACGGATAATGTACGAAGCCATCACGAGCATGGAGAAGAGGAAACTGTTCCGTTGCCCGGTATAGGTAGTGCCGTGCGTTGGTTCTTCTCCATAATAACTGCCTGCGTCACTTGAATCGGTGTCGAACAGTGAACCGAATACAAAACCTGCCAAGGCTCCCAGCGGTCCTCCGGCCATGAAGCCGATGATGCCGCCTATCCATTTAGCTGCTCCCATAATTTTTCTTGTTTAAAGTGCAAAAATAGAGATTTCTTACGAGAATTCCAGTAATTTGATGAGCTATTCCCGCTGAAGCGAATAGGCACCGTCTTCTTTTTGTACATATTCAGCATATTTATGGCAGCAAGTCTGTCATTAAGAAATACTATAAAAATTAAGGAGTTAAGTCTTAGACTTAACTCCTTAATGCTCAACAGTCGGGATGACAAGATTCGAACTTGCGACCACACGCCCCCCAGACTTCGCGAGAGATAAACTGATAACGGCTGATTATCAATTGTATATACTCTATTGCATCTCTTTCGGTTTACACTATGGTTTACCTATAGTATAATGCTGCTTGTTAATACTAAATCTTTATTTGGAATTATTGCTAATTAGTTAATTCCTATATGTCTAATTCTCATTTGCAAAAATAATACTTTTATTATTAATCTGTGCCTTCTATCGAGTAATTTTTATAGTCAGTTTTCCTTTTCAAATCCCCTCAAACTCTTATATATGATAAGATAGCTTGGAGCATTATTCAGCACTGCAATGAAGAGTGCGTACGGCTTCAAGCATTAATGATAAAAACAATTACCGGGTCACACTTATTTTCAGAAGATGGATAAGCATGTAGATTCGATGATGCGTAGCAATTTCAGTATGTGGACAAGACATAAAGTTCCCCACGAAAGAATGTATGCCGCATGATAGGCCAAGTAAATGCGAGGAGCTATTTACAACGGTTCAACTATCACAACCAGTCGAAAGATTGGTCTATTTTTTTCTTCTCCCCTTCCTTGATTTCCCTTCAAAGCCTTATATATGAGAAAAGTATATAAGAGAAATAGAGAATAGAAACATAATTACTAACAATTTAAAACTAAGAGACATGGGAAATTTAATTAAAGGATTGAAGGTCGCAGCTTATGTGGCCGAGATTATCGTGGCAGGTTCCGTAGTAATCGAGCTTGCAGAAAAGTATTGTGGCAAATTCGGAAAAAAGAAGATTGCCACGGGTGAAGTCAAGGCCGTTGATGCTGCGACTGAAAACT
>ERZ772870.1972-NODE-1972-length-12200-cov-3.089090_pt1 | contig 12200 bp, 16 predicted proteins | sample MGYA00511376_ERZ772870 | MGnify/ENA primary metagenome ERZ772870 (study PRJEB29015, sample SAMEA2737719) | human gut metagenome | biome: human gut; feature: human-associated habitat; material: faeces | place: China | collected 2012 ... | reverse complement strand
GAGACATCAACAAAATGCGGCGGGTGAACTACGCCGCCAACAAGGAGCGCATCAACGCCCAGAAACGGGCGGCGTATGCGGCGAGGAAACTCAATGACATTGAGATCGGCCGTTCTATTGGTGCTAAAGCAAAAAACTACGTTGTGGTTGACAAATCGACCGGGGAAGAATATTATTTTATTGAGGGAACCCGCTTGCAGAATGCGCAGGTTTTTGCCGGAAAAGGCGGAGTGAAACCGCTGCGGGAAGAAGTTGCGCAAGGATTAGCTGCCGAGTTTGGCGGGAAGCCTGAGGACTGGCAACATTGCAAGGCACAGGGCTGGCTGGATGTGAACGGTGAGCAAATTAAGGCTGAAGTCCACTGGTTCCAGAACGGCAGTGAAAAAGTTAAATTTAAGGTAAAGGAGTGGTTGTACGATGAAGATTGATAAAGTACGGTATATCGGTGACACAGTATCGCTGGAACTGACCCACGGTAAAATCTACAGCGTACTTTCCATTGAACGGGGCTGGTACCGCATTGTAGACGATACCGGCGAGGATTACCTTTACCCTGCGGGAAACTTTGAAGTGATAGAGTCATGACGCCGTTTATTTGAATACGCAAACCACGATGCACACGCACCGTGGTTTTTTCATGCCCATTTTTAGGAGAACGCAATGAAGAAGCTGCTTGTTTTGATGCTGGCCATGCTGACCGCAGTGACCAGCCCGGAACAGTTCAAAATGAATTCTATCTGCCCGCGCCAGTACCGGCTGTGTTTTTACATGGACGTTTTGCCCGGCGTGGAAATTGTGCCGTAATGGCCGCGCCAACATTTGTTGAAACCACGATGCACGCGCACCGTGGTTTTTTATGCCTGCCCTGTATGAGGGGCAGGCGGGCTGTTCGCAGGGCATTCAAACACCGGGCAAACCACTGGTATAATGAGAGTGATTCCACCGAGGATGACGAACGCACGGCATCCGCGTTCCGCATTGGCCATCGGGCTGGTACTGCGGTACTGCCACCCTGTTCGACTCCTCAGCAGCTCACGGAGCACCAAAACAAAAACACCCGCCGGGGTACGGCGAGTGCTTTTATTTTGGTGGACCATTTCCCACCCCAATCGAACACATTTTTACTCCTACATTCGTCAAAAAATTCATCTACGTCCCCGTTTTCTATGCTGGTGATCGGGATATCAGCCGGGGTCTTTTGGCCGAGGGGATTGAACCAAATCAGGAAGTGATCATCGTACAGATCTACCCGCACCAGGAACGTTTCAAACAGGCTTGCCAGGTACTTGCTGTCATTGATGTCACCATCCCGGTAGATGTGCAGCAGTGAAACAAAATTATCCCGTGTAATGGGTACCAGTTCAGCGCGGGCGTTTTCAATCTGGGCGTTCAACCGCCCCTGTTCCTGTTCCAGCTCCACCATGCGGGCCTTGGTGGTTTCGGTGATGACCCCCATCTCAATGGCTTTGAGCAGGTTGGCTGCGGAGGTTTTGACCGCGGCCAGCTGGCCTTGCAGGTCCTGCAGGTGCAGGTCTTTTTCCTGGCGGGCATTGTAGGCCATGGTTGCATCGGCCATGTGCTGGATCATCTCGTCCGTCAGCATATACTGCTTGATGGCCTGTGCCACACTCTTCTCGATCTGCTCGCGGATCACGTTCTTTTTATCACAGGCGTGTTCCCGGCGGCGCTTTTGGCAGGTGTAATAGTAGTGCATTTCGCCGGAGCGGCTGGTGCCGGAAACGCCCGTCATGGGCCTGCCGCATTTGCCGCAGAACAGCTTGCCTGTCAACAGGTAATCCTCTGCCCCGGTATGATGCCGGGCGGATTGTGGGGTCTTTTTCACTTTCAGCACCTCCTGCACACGATAAAACAGGCCGTCCGAAACAATACGCGGAACGCCGCCTTCCACCCGGACGTCATCGTAAATATAAATGCCGCGGTAGCGCTCATTGCGGCAGATCGTATAAAAGCTGCTTTTGGTCCACGGGCCGCCGCGCTTGGTTTTGATGCCGCGCCGGTTCAGATCCGCCGCAATATCCACAAAAGGCTCCCGGCAGGCCACCCGCGTGTAAATTTCCTGAACCACGGCAGCCTGCGCCTTATCCAGCACAATGCGGCCGTTCTCCCCTGCCTTGTACCCCAATGGCAGCGCGCCGTTGCTCAGGCACTTGCTGGCATTATCCATCATGCCGCGGGTGATGTCCTCTGCCATATTCTCGCTGTAGAACTGGTTGACGTTCATCATATTGCGCAACGCAAAGCGGCCGGCAGCGGTATCGTCAAAATCTTCCTCCGCGTAAAAGGTCCTTACGCCCCAGTCTTTCAGGCGGGCTTCATTGGTCATGGCCTGCAGCATATTGCGGCCCATACGGTTGGACTTCCACGCCAGCACGCAGTCAAAATAACCTTTTTCCGCATCCCGCAGCAGGCGCTGAAAGCTGGGGCGGCGGTCGGATTTGCCGCTGATGGCTTTATCCTCGTAAGTTTCCACCACATCCAGCCCCAGCCGCACGGCCAGTTCCCGGCAGGCTTTGACCTGCTGTTCAATGGATGCTTCCCGCTGGTTGTGGGACGAATACCGGGCGTAAATCGCAGCCCGGCCATGGCGGGTATTTGGTTGCTTCTTTTTCATGGTATCACCTTTTGGGTTTGCAATCCTGCCCGCAAGGTGGTACAATACGATTGTCGGGTCGATTGTATCCACTTTTGTGGGCAAGCTGATCTATGGAAACGCTCTCGGTGCGCCAACACCGGGGGCGTTTTTATTTTTATCTCCTTCTGCGCCTTCTCTTTTTGGGGCGGAAGCAAAGCAAAGCGGGTGCAAATATCAGGATCATGGCAAATATCACAGTATATGCACTGGCAACCAGTAAGACTGCTGCGGTGACACCTATGACATACAGCACAATTTTCAGGATCACCTTCAGCACTTTAAGAATTATTCGCTTTCTTCTTTGCTCTGGCGATTCGTACACACGCAGCAGGGCATCCAGCTCGCTGCGCCCCCAAAGTTCTACCCCCAAGGAATCCGCCATTTTTCTTGCGGCCGGAGTAAAGTTTTGATTCGTCAAGACCACCGGCACGCTGCTGCTATAATAAGCAGCGCCTGCATATGCTTCCTGCACTGCATGGTTACCAACGGGCGAATTGTACCGCTTGCACTGAATGGCATAAGACACCCCGTTTTTTTTCGCCAGAATATCAATGCCATAATCTCCGCTGGCTTGTGTGACCTTTACCTTTTTATAGCCATTGGCCCGCAGGGCTCCCGCACACAAATATTCAAAATCATGGCCATCCATGCCATCACAACCCGACACAGCAGAAACCTGATATGAAAATTCCAACGGCGGTTCAGTATCTTCCAAAACCGGCGGCTGTTCGTGAGGTTCTTCTGTTGGAAGCTGCACAACATCCATTACCGGGGCAATTGCTGCCTGTTGCGGTGCAGAATCCGTTAGCGGAGCGGTTACCGCCTGTTGCGGTACATCATCCATTGCTGGATCGGTTACTATCGGAGAGGGCATAACATCCATCGTTGGACCAGTTACTACCGGGAGCGGCGCAAAATTCATTACGGGGGTGTTTTCCATCCGCGGCGGCGTAAGATCTGCCGCCTGAGGCGTGCTGCGGGTTATTTTAACGCCTTTGGCCACTGCTGCTTTTGGCTTTGCATATGGCGGCAGCACCACCCGCGGTTGGGCCCCCTCATAAGGGCCAATAACTTTTGCCTGTTCCAGCTGGTCCAAAATGTGGGCCGCGCGGGCATACCCCAGATTGCAGCGCCGCTGCAAAAGGCTTGTGGAGGCATACCCTGCATCGATCACGCACTGCAACGCTTGCCCATACATGGGATCTATCCCATCACTGCACTCTTCGTTCTTCTTTACCCGGTTGGCCTTTAGCACAAATTCTTCATCATACTGGTGCCCAGTTGCCACAGGAGCGATCAGAGCTCCGATCTCTTCATCGGTCAGTTCTCTGGTTTGTACCCGCACAGGGTCAACATAGTTGATGGGAGAGAACAGTGCTGTTCCGGGAATTGGAAGGCGTTCCGCATCGGGGATTCCTATCTGATTTGCAGCGCTTTTTGTTGCCATCCGGAATGCCATGCGGCTGGCAAACCCGGCGGTTATTTTTTCTTCGGGAACCTGCCGGGCTGCCGCGATCATATGAATGCCCACCGGACGGCCTTTCTGGCAGATCTGCTGGATTTGATCTGCACATTCATCCTGCGCAAGAAGGTCGTCCATACCGTCTATTATAACAACAATGCGGGGCAGCGGCGTTTCAGCCTGTTGATTGTAATCTTCTAATACTCGCACACCGCTTTTGGCAAACAGAGCGTAACGCCACTGCAGTTCCATGCACAGTGCACGCATGGCGCCAGCCTTTCTCTCCGGGGCAGAAACCGGCGGCATTAACAGGTGCGGAAGTTCCTTGAACTGCACAAACTCCACACCGGTCTCGTCCAGCAGCACCAGCCGCAGCTGCTCTGCCGGGGTCCCATGCGCCAAAAGTGCCGTCTGCGCCCGCAGAAAGCTGGAGCGCCCACACCCGTTCATTCCGCAAACCAACAAATGCGGCAGCTGGTCCAGCGGGTATACCACCGCGTTTTGTGCTTCACTTGTCCCGATATACAATTCAAGAGGTTTTAGTTCCGGAATCGAACACATGGTACTTCCCTCCTGGTTGGTTTGATTTACTGATTAAAGTTTATCCCCCTGCACTGCGTCCAGTAGTGCAGGGCTTTTTTTATGTAGTCCTCGTCCAGGTCAAAATATTCTGCCAACTGCCAGGGTTCTGTGTAGCCTGCCCGCATTGCCGTGCGGATCTCGTCCGGCGGCAGGCAGCGGCGGAACGCGTCCGCATCGGCGCGGTATTCGTTCTGCTCCACCAACTGGAACGGGCTGTTTACCTTATGCAGTGCGCCTGTGTGCAGGTGGCCTGATTCATGCAGCATGGCGGTGCGCATCTGGCGCACGGTATGCAGACGCTTGAAATTCAGCACAACAGCGTAGTTCTGCCCGTCCCGCACCGTACAGGCCGCCCTCGGCAGCATTGCGAACGGCATTACATCCACATCATTTTGTTTGCAATATCCGTAAAAGTCGGACAACTGAAACACTGAATCTATTCCTCCTGCTTTTTCTTGGCCCGGCGATCTCGCATCACCCTGACCATATCGCGCAGCACTGCTTTGTCATCTTCGGAAAGCTCTTTATATTCACCGTAAAAAGCAATATCCACATCGTCCAGGATGTCGTGGGCAGGCATTTCTGTCTCCGCTTCCTGGCTTTCAGCTGCCCCTTCCAGACGTTTGCGGTCAACGCCCAGCGCCTCTGCCAGCTTTATTAAGGTAGCTGGTTTGGGCGGCTTATCGGTCGCTTTCCAGCGCGCGATATTCCCGCGGCTCATCCCGACCTGATCAAGCAGTGCTGACATTGCGATGCCTTTTTCATCGCAGAGTGCTTGCAGCATATCAAAAAACACTAAAATGCACCTCCGGAATTTGTGCAAAACGCAGAAGTGCAGAAAAGTGCATTAAATCACTTGCAAAGTGCACTTAAATGCCCTATAATGCACTTATGACATGAGGGCACCGCGTTAATACTGATGTTTAGCAACTCTATAGTACTACAAAAGTGCACTTACGTCAATACAAAATGGAAAGAGAGGTGCATTTTTTTGAACTTTTGGAACACTTTCACAAATTTATGCGTGCAGCATGGTGAAAGTGCTACCACCGTTCTTAAAACGCTTGGCCTGAGTAAAGGCAATGCCCAGCGCTGGAAGAACGGCGGCGGCCCTACCCTGGCAACAGCAGCTAAGATTGCCGAACACTTTGGCGTCCGCATTGATGACCTTGTGGAGCATTCCTAACAGCTATCACCATTCTACCACAACCTCTGTCCCATAGTCCGGACTTTGAACCGGAAGGGCTGGAAATTTTTAGGAGGTGAAAGATTGAAACGAATTTATTCGTGCATTCGTAACGCTTTTTCAAAAATCAGTGGCTATATGGACACTCATAAAGTGCCGTTATGGCTGTATTGCTTACCGGTTATCTTTTCCACAATGGCGATTGTTTTCTCTATTTTAGCAATGCTATTAAAGAGATAATGACGGCCATGAAAGAAAGCACGTTAGACAAAAGGATTCCAATCCATTCTCTTTTGTTTTCTTTTTGAAATCGTTCTTCTTCCCTGCGAAAATTCTCTCTTTTTTCCAATTCCATATCTTCTTTAAATTTTAGGTAAAGTTTCCCCTTTTCTGTTATGTAATAGACATCATCGTATTCTTCGGGTTTGAATTTGGCAATAAGGCCAAGTTCTAAAAGGTGAGCGGAATCAAAAGAGTTTATCTTTGCAACATCAAAGCGAACAAGTGCTTCAAGAATTCTCTCATCTTTCATGCTTAACACGATTTTACCAAAGTCAAGCATTTTAACACGTCCTTTCCAAATGCGATTATATCAACATCCCCATCAGCCTATTCAAACTACTGCCATGAACCTTTTAATTCTCGTTATCAAGATACTCATTACTGAACAGAAAGTCATTTTTTTTGACAACATCTGTCACATCTGCGAAAAAATCGAACGCTGGCTTATGCGGCATCGCTAAAAAGGAGGTATTCCCTTGACCACCGAAAAAATCACCACCCGCATGGGCAGTACGACCGTAACCCAGACCGCCGAAGGCTTTGAGCTCAAAAACGGTTCCAGCATCAAGATCCCGCCGGAGGTCACATTCAAGGACGTGAAGAATGAAACCGTCCTTGGCGACCCGAACAACAGGCACATCACAACTGGGTGCATCCGCAGCAAGTCCGGCGGCAGCACAATCTACGACCTTGACGAAGAGGAGGTTACCCCATGACCCTTTTCCCTCTCCCCGCCACTATCAAAATCACCACCACCGCGGAGCCGGACCCCTATGCTACCGAGCGGCTGGCGGCGGCAACGCTGGATTTTTACCACCGCTTTATGCAGCGTCCCGATGCCAAGGAGCTACTGGAACGCAAAAAGGCCGAGCTACGCGCCCGCGGCGTGCGGCTAAACTGAAAGGAGAACCAATCATGCCCCAAACAAAAACAGCCGCCCCGGTGCTGCAACACCGGAACGGCCAGACGAAAAAATTCATCACCTGTATTCTACCCCACATCAGCCCCATTTGCAAGGCTTTCGCCAATTTCACGCTAACGGCCTGCGGGCTGGGCGCGCTGTGCGCCGTGGCCGCCCTGACCCAGGGCGGCGGAGCGTCTGCCCTGGCAGGGCTGGCTGCCTGCTGGGCGGGTGGGCAGCTGTTACGCTGCGGGAGGTAGCGACATGCTCGGAATCGTGATTGACCCCGGCGCAAAGCCGGAGCTTTACCGCCTGCCGGACACCCTGCAGGAGCTGCAGCGCTTTATGGGCGGGTACGCGCAGCGCTGCCCGATCAGCAACCGGTTTGCCGCGCTGTTTTATCTGCCGCAGGTTGGGCAAAGCCTGCCGACCCGGCATTACAAAGGCCGCTGGTTTTATGGGCGGCTCTGCCTTGTGGGCTGGCGCAACGCCCGCATGACGGACCTGCCCATGCCGCTGGCCGAAGAGCTGCTGCAAAAATTCACCCCTGTGGAGGTAACGCCATGAACGAGTATGACGCCATCCGCGCTGCTTTTGCCCACAACCGCAAGAATGCCGAACTGCTGCTGCACGAAACCGTGCGCGGCATTCTGGCCGAGGCAACGAGCAGCAAGGTCAAACAACTGGAAAAGATCAGCCTGTGCTACAGCGCCGCAGACACCGGCGCCGCCCAGCGCAAAGCGCTGATCAACATGGAGGTAGAAGGTTGATAGACTACATGATCTGCCAGAACCAGGACAACCACCTGCTGTACGCCTTAAAGCACGGCAGGTTCTGGTTCTGGGACAAACGCCAAAACAAATGGGTGCCCAGCGATTTTGCCGCCCAGCAGTACGCCAAGGCCCAGACCAAAGAGCCTGACCTGACGCAGGAAGACTGGCTGGGGTACGGCTTCGGCATCCTGATGGATGACTACGAGGTGCCGGACGCTGTGGTAAAGGCCCTGCGCGCACTGCCCAACAAGGAGGAACCACCATGCAAAGTGAACACGACTGCCCCGAATGCGGATGCTGCTGTGACTATGGCCGCCCCTGCTGCCACGTTGGCGGAGGAAACATCGACCACCCAGGCGGATGCAAACAGCTGCCCGCCGGACCCCTGCTCCCCTGCGGATGCTTCCGGTGCAATGTCAAACCCGTCCGGTGCGGAAACTGCCTGTTCGGCAGCGGAGTTTGATTATTCGGGGCTGGATGCCCAAACCGTTACCGACCTGCACCTGGCCGAACAGATGTACACATCAGGACGAAAGCTGGCCGAAATGGGCCTGCGCCGCATGGCGGATGGCGTTTCCATTGCGCACGACGCGCTGTGCGGCGGAGTTGTCCACAAGATGGACAACTCAAAGCATGGGAACCGTGGTGAAGATACTTTCCGCCGCTGGTGCGAAAGCATAGGCGTGGGAAAATCTACCGCATACAAGCTGCTTCAGGTTGCTGCCCTGTTCGATTCCAGCAGCCCTCGCCAGCAGCAAGTGCTGGAAGAGCTTTCCCCATCCTTATTATATGCTGCCGCCAAGCCCACCGCCCCCGCCGATCTGGTGCAGGCCGTCAAGTCCGGCGACATTACCACCCACAAGCAATACCAGGATTTGCTGAAAGAAAACCAGCAGCTGCGCGCCGACCGGGTGAGCGCCCTCAATGCCGCAGCCGCCGCCGAAGCCGCCCGCGATGCCGCCCTGGCCGATGTCAACGGCCTGCATGAGCAGAACCGCCAGCTGCAAGCCGCCGCCACCGGTGCCCAGGAAAGCTACCGCACCGCCCACAAAAACGAAGATTCCGCCCTGCGCCGCGCCACCGAAGCCGAACAGCGGGCAAAGGAAGCGGAAAAGCAGCTGGCCGGTGCCCGCCAGGTTGCCGATGCCGCCCGGATGCGTGCCGACAAATACCAGCGGGAAGCCGAAGCCGCCAAAGCGCAGCCGGTGGCCGCCGCTGTGGACGAGGATGAGATCAACCGCCGTGCCCACACCCTGGCCGATGAACTGACCGCCCCTTTGCGCAGCGAGCTGGAAGCCGCCAAAGCTGCTGCCGCCACACCGGAACAAATCGAGCTGGACACCCGCAACGCCTATGACAGCCTGCTGCTGGCCGGGCGCGCCATGCAGAACGCCTGGAAGTCCGTCAAGCCGCAGCTGGCCAAGCTGCCGCCGGACACCCGCGCCGGGGCCATCAACCAGCTGACCAACACCCTGACTGAGATTCAAACGGAGGCAATAAAATGTCTGTAAAAATTGCGGCTCTGGAAGCCGAAAATGTAAAACGCATCAAGGCGGTTGCCCTCACGCCCTCCCCCACCGGGCTGACCATTGTGGGCGGCAACAACAACCAGGGCAAAACCAGCGTGCTGGATGCCCTGGCCTGGGCCCTGGGCGGCGAGAAGTTCCGCCCTACCGCCGCTGTGCGGGACGGTGCCCTTGCCCCGCCCCACCTGAAAGTGATCTTGTCTAACGGCGTTGTGGTGGAGCGCAAGGGCAAAAACAGCAGCCTGACCGTGACGGACCCCACCGGCCAGCGCAGCGGCCAGCAGCTGCTGAACGCTTTTGTGGAGCCGCTGGCGCTGGACCTGCCCCGCTTTATGCAGGCCAGCGATAAAGACAAGGCCGACACCCTGCTGAACATCATCGGTGTGGGGGATGCTTTGACCGGCCTGGACCGGGAGATCAAAGCCCTGTACGACCGCCGCACCGTGATCGGCCAAATCGGCGCCCAGAAACGCCACGCCGCCGAAGAGCTGACCGAATACCCGGACGCCCCGTCCGAACCTGTCAGCGCCATTGAGCTGATCCAACAGCAGCAGGAGATTTTGCTCCATAACGCCGACAACCAGCGCCAGCGCGACCGCCTGACCGAGATTACCCACGCCAAACACCGTGCCATGGACGAGCTGACCCGCCTGGACGAGCAGCTCAAAACCCTGCAGGAACGCCGCGGCCAGCTGATGGAGGAATACAACGCCGCCTGCGTGCAGGAGGAAACCGCCACCAAGACCGTGGCCCAGCTGCAGGATGAATCCACCGCCGAGCTGGAGCAGAGCATCCGCAATGTGGAGGAGATCAACCGGCAGGTATCCGCCAACCTGGCAAAATCCAAGGCTCAGGACGAAGCCGAGCGCTATGCGCAGGAATACACCGCCCTGACGGAGCAGATCAAGGCAAAGCGCACCGCCCGCATGGACCTGCTGAACGGCGCAGACCTGCCCCTGACCGGCCTGGGTGTGGAGGACGGCAGCCTGACTTACAACGGCAAGCACTGGCAGGACATGAGCGGCAGCGACCAGCTGCGGGTGGCCACCGCCATTGTGCGCCGCCTGAACCCCGACTGCGGCTTTGTGCTGCTGGACAAGCTGGAACAGATGGACCTTGCCACCCTGGCGGAGTTCGGCAGCTGGCTGCAGGCCGAAGGATTACAGGCCATCGCCACCCGCGTTTCGACCGGCGGGGAGTGCCAGATCATCATTGAGGATGGCAGGGTAAAAGACGCCGAGGAACCACCCGCCCCCAAAGCATGGACGAAAGGAGCGTTCTGAAATGAGCAAATACGCAATCACATCCGGCACCATTGCCGCGCCGGTCAAAACCGTTCTGTACGGGCCGGAGGGCATCGGCAAAAGCACTTTTGCCGCCCAGTTCCCCGCCCCGGTATTCATTGACACCGAGGGCGGCACCAAGCGGCTGAACGTTGCCCGCCTGCCCGCGCCCACCAGCTGGGCCATGCTGCTGGATGAAGTTGCCGAGGTCAGCCGCGGCAATGTGCCCTGCGGCACCCTGGTGATCGACACCGCCGACTGGGCCGAACGGCTCTGCATTGACGCCGTCTGTGCCCGCGCCAAGGTCAAGGGCATTGAAGATTTCGGGTACGGCAAGGGCTATACTTACGCGAAAGAAGAGTTCGGCAAGCTGCTGGACGCTCTGGAAGAAGTGCTGAACACCGGGCACAACGTGGTAGTCCTGGCCCATGCCGCCATCACCAAGTTTGAGCAGCCCGACGCCGTGGGCAACTATGACCGCTGGAGCATGAAAACCAGCAAACAGGTAGCCCCTCTGCTGCGGGAATGGTGCGACATGCTGCTGTTCGCAAACTACAAGACCGTGGTGGAAAAGGCGAGCAGCAGCCCCAACGCCAAGAACAAGGCCAGCGGCGGGCGGCGGGTTCTCTACACCAGCCACCACCCCTGCTGGGATGCCAAAAACCGCTTCGGCCTGCCGGAAGAGCTGCCCTTTGAGTATGCCAGCATCGCCGCCTGCATCCCGGACCCGCACCCCGGCGCAGCCCCCGCGCCGCGCCCCATCATGGTAGAGGATGCCCCCGCCCCCAAGCCTGCACCGGTGCCGGTTCCCGCTGCACCTGCTGCACCGCCTGCCGTGCCTGCCGGGATCTCCGCCAGTGATCTGCAGGCGCAGGGCGTGCCGACCGCCCTTGCCCAGCTGATGGCCGCCAATAATGTGACCCCGGAGGAACTGCAGACCGTGGTCGGCCAGCGCGGGTACTTCCCCGCCGATATGCCGGTCAAGGATTACCCGGCTGATTTCGTCAGCGGCTGCCTGGTGGCCGCCTGGCCCCAGGTGCTGGAGATGATCTGCACCAACCGCGATGTACCGTTTTAACAAATACAAAGGAGATTTACCCATGGCTGAATATATGAACAACATGCCGGATGCTGCCCTGGACTGGGACAGCGAGGTTACCAACGAACAGCGGGAATTTGTGCTGCTGCCTGCGGGCGATTACCTGTTTACCGTGCAGAGCTTTGAGCGTGCCCGCTATGAGGGCAGCGCCAAGCTGCCGCCCTGCAGCATGGCCAAGCTGACCATTACCATCCATGGCGGCGACAAAGGCGAAACCACCGTCACCCACCGCCTGTACCTGCACACCAAGACCCAGGGCCTGCTGGGCGCCTTTTTTGAGAGCATCGGCCAGTGCAAGCGCGGCGAGACCTTCCGCCCCCGCTGGAACGAAATTGTCGGTGCGCAGGGCATGTGCCGCCTGGGCGTGCGGGAATACACCAAGCAGAGCGGCCCCCACGCCGGTGAGACCGGGCAGGCCAACGAGATTGAAAAGTTCCTGCCCCGCCCCGAACC
>ERZ772870.1946-NODE-1946-length-12413-cov-6.163214_pt1 | contig 12413 bp, 9 predicted proteins | sample MGYA00511376_ERZ772870 | MGnify/ENA primary metagenome ERZ772870 (study PRJEB29015, sample SAMEA2737719) | human gut metagenome | biome: human gut; feature: human-associated habitat; material: faeces | place: China | collected 2012 ... | reverse complement strand
TGCTGAAGGCTAAGCTGTACCAGATCGCCAAGCAGCAGCACATGGACAAGATCGACGACATCAAGGGCGTGCAGAACGAGATCGCCTGGGGCCACCAGATCCGCAGCTATGTGTTCATGCCCTACACCATGGTCAAGGATCACCGCACCAACTACGAGACCGGCAATGTGGACGCCGTGATGGACGGCGATCTGGACGGTTTCATCTTCGCATACCTCAAGGCTGCAAGCCGCGGGGAGCTGCAGGATACCTGATCTTGAACGTATAAAATGCAAAGGCCGTGCTTCCTTTTATGGAGGTACGGCCTTTTTTGTGTTCTTACGCCAGATCGGGCAGAATGGTATCCCAGAGTTTTTCCTCCTGCCGCAGGGCGTTGAAGCAGCAGTCCAAGTACATTTTGTTTGCCGCTGCAAGGATCGTGCTGCGCAGAAGCAGCTTTTCATCTGCGGCATCCACGGCAAGGTCGCGGATCTCCCTGGAGCAGCCGAATACAAACGGAAGGCAGTTTTCCATCTCGTCGCAGAAGTAGTCGTAAGCTGCCCCGGCGGAACAGTGCGCCCGCTGCATTTTAAACAGGGCATCGATGTTTTCCATTGAGAGCACCGTTTTGGAGACTGCAATGTACATCAGGGATGCGATCTGATCGCGGGCGTACTTCTTGCGCACCGGGTGGGACAAAATGCCCTTTTTAACGTAGTTGCTGACCATGGAAGAGGTGAGCTCCACGCCGCAGAAGGTGCGGAAATAGCTGTTGACGTACTGCACGGTCTGGTCAAGATAAAGCCCCATCTGCGGGAGATCGGCGTACCGGGGCAGGGCAAACCCGGCGGCGCAGGCCGCAACGCGGCATTTGGTTTCAGTTTTCATATCGTAAGCAGTTTTCTAAGGTTGGTGCAGCAGGGCTGCGCGGGATACAGAAAATGGTTTTCTGGCGGTATTATAGCGCAAATCGGTTCTCTGGTCAACGGATTTTTAAAACTTTTGAAAGAATGCATAAAATCCCTTGACAGGTTTTTGAAAAACTGCTATGATGTCTGCAGTGAACCGAAAAACCATGCAGGCGGAAGTGCGTGTAAGGCACGGAAAATAAAAAAATGACCTGCTATCACAAAATAGATTTGGAGCGTGCATTTTATGAAAACCAAGATCGTTGTGGATTCTTCGTCCAGCCTGTATGCCCTGCCGGGCGTGGATTTTGCCTGTGTGCCGTTGAAGATCGTCACGGATGAACAGGAATATCTGGATGACGGTACTCTGGATGCTGTGGACATGGCCCGGTCTCTGCGTACTTACAAGGGCAAGACCAGCACCTCCTGCCCCAATGTGGCAGACTGGCTGGCTGCTTATGAGGGTGCGGAGCAGATCTTTGTTGCCACCATCACGGGCACACTGTCCGGCAGCTACAATGCTGCACTGCTGGCAGCGGAAGAATACAAGGAAACGCACCCGGAGGCCCGTGTTTTTGTTCTGGACAGCCTGTCCGCCGGGCCGGAGCTGCGTCTGCTGGCAGAGCGTCTGCGGGATCTCGTCCGGATCGGGATGGAGTTTGACGAGATCTGCGAGGCGATCCTGGCTTACCACAAGCACACACATCTGCTGTTTTCGTTGGAATCGCTGGCCAATCTGGCCCGCAACGGCCGTGTGAAGCCTGCTGTTGCCGCTGTGGCACGGATGCTGGGCATCCGGGTCATCGGTCAGGCCAGTGAGAGCGGCGAGCTGGAGGTGCTGTGCAAGACCCGCGGCGAGCACGGTGCACTGGAGCGCATCGTGCTGGAATTGAAGGATCACGGCTTTACCGATGGCAAAGTGCACATTGCCCACTGTGATAACCCGGAAGCTGCCAAGCGCCTGAAGCTGATGATCCACGCGGTGTTTGCAGGGGCGCAGGTGGATGTGGCCGAGTGCGGCGGCCTGTGCAGCTACTACGCTGAGCAGGGCGGCCTGATGGTGGGCTATGAGGACGGAAAAACAGAGTAAAAGAGTTTTTGATATTGCAAGCAAGCCGGGCCTGCGGGTCTGGCTTGCTTTTTTTTTGAACAACGCAAAACTTGAAAAAGTTGTAAAACCGCGCTATACTTACACATAATTATAAATGGGGAAGGAGGGCAGGCCCATGCTTTTTCGTTCACCGATCGTGCGCTTTTTCAGCCGCATTCTGAACCGCATCACCATCACGGTTGTGTTGGTGGCATTGCAGCTGCTGTGGCTGTGCTGGGTGGCGTTTGCCATCACCACCGGCACGGGCCGCGTGTGGGTGAACGGCCTGCTCAACGCACTGAGCCTGCTCATCGTCCTGTACCTTGTACGCAAGGATGAGAACAGCGCCTACAAGGTGGGCTGGATCGCGCTGATCGGCATTCTTCCGCTGCTGGGCGGTGCGCTGTATCTGGCCTTTGGCAACAAACGCCCGGCCAAGCGTCTGCGCCTGAAAATGCAGGCGGTGGAGGATGCCCACAAAAAAGACCTTGTACAGGAGCCGGGTGTGCTGGAAGGTCTGGATGCCCGCGAGCAGGGGCAGAGCCGATATGTGGCAAAGTACGGCCCCTATCCGGCGTGGCAGAACACTCGCACGCAGTATTTTGCCTGCGGCGAAGCCATGTATCCGCAGCTGCTGGCCGATCTGGAAAAGGCTGAAAAGAGCATCTTTCTGGAATTTTTCATCGTGAGCCACGGCTGCATGTGGAACGGCATTGAAAAGATCCTGCGCCGCAAGGCTGCGCAGGGCGTGGATGTGCGCCTGATCTACGATGATTTTGGCAGTCTGCTGGGTCTGCCCGCCGATTTCATCGTGCGCATGGAGCGGGCGCACATCCGCTGCATCCCGTTCAACCCGGTGGTGCCGCTGCTCTCGCTGGTGATGAACCACCGCGACCACCGCAAGATCGTAGTCATTGACGGTACGGTGGCCTACACCGGCGGCGTGAATCTGGCAGATGAGTATATCAATGCGGAGCAGCGCTTTGGCTACTGGAAGGATGCAGCCCTGCGTGTGGAAGGCGATGCCGCGTGGAACTTTACGGTGATGTTCCTCAACTTCTGGAACGCCTTCGGCCCCAGCGAGACGGATTATGATGCATTTCGTCCCATGCCGCTGGTGACGCCGGTATCGGACGGCATCGTGCAGCCCTACGCGGACAGCCCACTGGACGAGGAACCGATGGCCGAGACGGTGTACCTGAACATCCTTGCGCAGGCACAGCGGTATGTTTATATCTACACGCCCTACCTTGCCGTGGGCGAGGAAATGCTGGACGCACTGAAAAACGCGGCCAAGCGCGGGGTAGACATCCGGCTGGTGCTGCCGGGCATCCCGGACAAAAAGCTGGTGTTCCGGCTGAGCCGGTCGTACTATCTGCCGCTTTTGAGGGCAGGTGTACGCATTTACGAATATACGCCCGGCTTTCTGCATGCCAAGTGCTGGGTAAGCGACGATGTAACTGCCGTAGTGGGCAGCATCAACATGGACTACCGCAGCCTGTTCCTACACTTTGAGTGCGGTGTACTGCTGCAAAAGAACAGTCAGGTGGCAGTTCTGCGGGACGATGTACGGGCCACGCTGCCGCAGTGCCGCGAGATACAGGTGACGGAATGCCGCACCAGCCTGCCCGGCACGGTGCTGGACAGTGTGCTGCGGCTGCTGAGCCCCTTGATGTGATAAAAACTCCCTTTCCGGGTAAACTAGCCCAAAAGCCTCTTTACGATGGGGGCAGGAAAGGGAGCGTTTTATTATAATGAAAAAGATACCTCGCATGATCCTGGGCTGCACGCTGGCGGCAGCTCTGGCCCTGACCGCCTGCAGCCGAAGCGATCCCGGTTCCTCCGGCAGCATGAGCACGAACATGGGCGGCAGTTCATCGCAGGCGGGCCAGAACGCTGCATACCGCACCGGCCTTGGCATCCTGACCGAAGCGTCTGATCAGGAACGCGCGGGCAAGATCGATACCATCGCAGCTGCCGTTCTGCTGGATGCCGAGGGCAGGGTGGCAGATGTGATGCTGGACGAGGTGGAGATCTCGGTCACGGGGGACAGCACCGGCAAGGTGACGATGCCCACCGACGATCGCACCAAGCGCCAGAAGGGCGACGATTACCCGCTGGCGGCGGTGTCCTCGCTGAAAAAGGGCTGGGCAGAGCAGGCGGATGCCTTTGGCAATTATCTTACCGGCAAAACCCCGGATGAGGTGAAGAAGCTTGCCACCGACGATGACGGCAAGCCGAAGGATGCTGACCTGCTCTCCACCTGCACCATTGCGGTGGACGGCTATCGGGATGCTGTGGTGCGCGCCTGCGAGAATGCAAGGGCAGTCGGCTCGGCCCGCGGCGACCGCGCTGTGCTGGGCGTGTCAGTGCGCAATGACACCAAGGAACTGACCGCCGACGATGACCACGATGTGACCGCGCAGGTGGACATCACAGTGGCAGCCCTGACGCTGGATGCTGACGGCCGTGTGACCGGTGCAGTGGCGGATGTGGCAGAGCCTGCCCTTACCGTGGGCGCGGATGGTACGGTGTCGGCACCGGAGATGGTCAAAACCAAGGTGGAACTGGGCGACAGCTACGGGATGCGCGGGGCATCCAGTCTGGACAAGGAATGGTACGAGCACAGCGAGGGCTGGTGCGATTACCTGAAGGGCAAGACCCGTACTGAGATCGCAGGCATCCCGGACGATGGTTCGGATGCCGACCTTGCGGCACTGTGTACCATCTCGGTGACGGAGCTGCAGAAGGCTGCGCTGGCGGCGTTTGCGGAAGAGTAAAGCGGAGAAAAGAGGAAAGGCGCAAAGCTTTTCCTCTTTTCTTTGTGCAATCAGACCAAAGAATTGGCGCAGAAAAGCCTTGAAAAAGACGAACTGCACTAACTTTTGCATTTCCTCTTGCCAAATGGCTGCAAACGCGCTATTCTATAGTCACAGTTTAACACTTTAGCATGATAAAATGCTAAACCGAGAGGGAACACATTTGGGAAACAAAAAGGGGAGGAACCTTTTATGAAACGTCTTGTCTCTGCTTTTCTGGCTGGTGCCATGGCACTGAGCCTTGCCGCCTGCGGCGGTGCCGCATCCACTTCTACCGTGGCATCTTCTGCCCCTGCCTCCGGAAGCGCAGCCGCCTCCGAGAGCGCAGCCAGCGATCTGGACTACATCAAGGAAAAGGGCAAGATGGTCATTGGCTACACCGTCTATGAGCCGATGAACTACACCGACGCCGACGGCAGCTTCACCGGTTTCGATACCGAGCTGGCCACCGCCGTCTGTGAGAAGCTGGGTGTTGAGCCGGAGTTTGTGGAGATCAACTGGGACACCAAGGAGACCGAGCTGGCTGCAAAGAGCATCGACTGCATCTGGAACGGCTTGACCCTGACCGATGACCGCGAGGAGAACATGGCCTGCACCAAGCCCTACGTCAAGAACGCCCAGGTCGTGGTCGTGAAGGACGGCACCGACTACACCTCCACCGCCGACCTCATCGGCAAGACCGTGGTGGCCGAGGCCGGCTCTGCCGGTGAGACCACCATCACCGAGAACGCCGACCTGTCTCAGGCGGATTTCATCTCCAAGGCTGTTCAGACCGACTGCCTGATGGAAGTCGCCGCTGGCACTGCTGACGCCGCCATCCTCGACCTGACTCTGGCTTCTGCCATGATCGGCGAGGGTACCGACTACGCAAACCTCAAGATGGTGGATGAGCTGAACGTCGAGGAGTACGGCGTGGCCTTCCGCAAGGACAGCGACGTGGCCGAGGCTGTGGACAATGCATTCGACGAGCTGAAGGCTGACGGCACCATGCAGACTCTGGCCGACAAGTACGGCCTGACTCTGGCTGAGTAACTTACATTATAAACGGATAGGTGTAGTGATTCTGTGACTGTGATTTTGGAGCGTCTGACCGGCGCATTCGCGCTCAACTGTGAGCTGTTCTTTCTGACCTTGCTGTTTTCGCTGCCGCTGGGCCTTGTGGTGGCCTTTGGCTCCATGAGCCGGTGCGCACCGCTGCGGGGCGTCGTCAAGACCTTCGTGTGGGTCATCCGCGGTACGCCGCTGATGCTCCAGATCATCGTCATCTACCTTGGCCCCGGCCTGCTGGGTATGACCAACCCCTGGCCCTCCGGCTCTTCGGGCCGTCTGGTGGCGGCGGTGGTGGCTTTCGCCATCAACTACGCCTGCTACTTCTCTGAGATCTACCGCGGCGGCATCGAGGCTGTGCCGAAAGGCCAGACCGAGGCCGGTCAGGTGCTTGGCATGACCAAGAGCCAGATCTTTTTCAAGGTCACGCTCCTGCAGGTCGTCAAGCGCATCCTGCCCCCGATGGGCAACGAGGTCATCACGCTGGTGAAGGATACCTCGCTGGCGAACGTCATCGCCAACAAGGAGATCATCATGATGGCGAAGGAGTACAGCGCCAAGGGCCTTATCTGGCCGCTGTTCTCCACCGCGATCTTCTTCCTCGTCTTTGTCGGCGCACTCACCCTGCTGCTGGACTGGGCCGAGAAAAAGATGGACTATTTCCGCTGCTAAGGAGGATACTGAATTATGGCATTACTCGAAGCCTCTGGCATCGGGAAGAATTTCGGCGAGACGAAAGTTCTCAAGGACATCTCGCTCACACTGGAACAGGGCGAGGCGCTGGCGATCATCGGCTCGTCCGGCTCAGGAAAGACGACGCTGCTGCGCTGCCTGAACTTCCTTGAGCGTCCCGACACCGGCGTCATCCGGGTGAACGGCGAGACCATGTGGGACGCCGCCGACCCCGCCACCCAGCGGGAGAGCGAGATCCGCAAAAAGCGGCTGCACTTCGGGCTGGTGTTCCAGAACTTCAACCTCTTCCCGCAGTATACCGCCTTGCAGAACGTGATGCTGGCAGGGGAGCTGCTGGCAAAGGAGCGCCCGGACTACCGCGCCAACAAAAAGGCGATGCACGCCCAGCTGGAACAGCAGGCGCGGGAACTGCTGGCGCAGATGGGGCTTTCGGAGCGGGCAGACCACTACCCGCACCAGCTTTCCGGCGGGCAGCAGCAGCGGGTGGCCATTGCCCGGGCGCTGGCGCTGCACCCGGACATCCTCTGCTTCGACGAGCCCACCAGCGCCCTTGACCCGGAGCTGACCGGCGAGGTGCTGCGGGTGCTGCGGGAGCTGGCCGACCGCAAGACCACCATGATCATCGTGACCCACGAGATGCACTTTGCCCGGGATGTGGCCGACCGCATCCTGTTTATGGACGGCGGTGTGGTGGTGGAAGAAGGCCCTGCAAAGCAGCTGATCGACCACCCGCGGGAACAGCGCACCAAACAGTTTCTGGCACACTACGCGGAATGAGCAAAATCACCAATTCTTTGGGCAAAAAAATGGAAATGTTGATGCAAACCAAGTCTTGTAAAACCGGCGCTGCTCCGCTATAATACCACTCATGAATCCTTACAACGTCCTGCCGCTTTTCCGGCAGGGCGTTTTTCACGGCAAAAATGCGAACATCCATCTTTTTTGTGTGGGCAGGAGGTATATTTCCATGACCAAAGATATGACGCAGGGCAGTCCGCTGAAGCTGCTGCTTGCCTTTGCTGTGCCGCTGATGCTGGGCAGCCTGTTCCAGCAGTTCTACAATCTGGCCGATACCATCATCGTGGGGCGGTTCGTGGGCGTGGAAGCACTGGCGGCGGTAGGCAGTGTGGGCGGTTTGAACTATCTGGTGCTGGGCTTTGTCAACGGCATTGCCTGTGGCTTTTCCATCCCCATCTCATGGACCTTCGGTGCCCACGACCACCACGAGATGCGCCGCTACACCGCCAATACCGTGTGGCTGTCCATCGCCTTTGCCACGGTGCTTACCATCGTTACGGTGGCAATGACCCATCTGGTGCTGGTGTGGACGAACACCCCGGCCGATATCATCGACCTTGCGGATATCTATATCCGCACCATTTTTGCAGGCATCCCCTTCACGCTGCTTTATAATGTGACCAGCGCCCTGATGCGTGCACTGGGCGACAGCAAGCGCCCGCTGTATTTCCTGCTGGTGGCCAGCGTGCTGAACATCGGGCTGGACCTTGCCTGCATCATCCTGTTCAACATGGGCGTGTTCGGCGCGGCTTTTGCCACCGTGTTCAGTCAGGCTGTGGCAGGCATCGGCAGCCTTATTTACATCATGCGCCACTACCCGGAACTGCGCTGGAATAAGGAAGAAGGGCGCATCAGCGCTCCGCACTGCGCAAAGCTTTGCGCCATGGGCCTCCCCATGGGTCTGCAGTGCAGTATTACTGCCATCGGCAGCGTGGTGCTGCAGGGCGCGGTGAACGGTCTGGGCAGCGATATCGTAGCCGCGCAGACCGCCGGCGGCAAGGCTGCGCAGTTCCTCAGCGTGCCGCTGGAGAGCATCGGCACCGCCATGACCACCTACACCAGCCAGAATATGGGCGCGAAGGATCTGGGCCGCGTGAACCGCGGCGTGAACACCGCACTGGGCATCGGCTGCGTGTACAGCGTGGCCTCCTTCCTCATCCTGCGCGTGCTGGACAAGCCCCTGATCGGCCTGTTTTTGGACGCAGGCGAGACCGCCATTATGGCCAATGCGCAGGACTTCATCTTCTGGAACAGTGTGTTCTACATCCCGCTGGCAGTGCTTATCATCTACCGCTACACCATTCAGGGTCTGGGACACTCCGGCCTTGCCATGTTTGCCGGTGTGGCTGAAATGATCGCCCGCGCCATGGTGGGCTTCTGGTTCGTGCCGCTGTGGGGCTACTTTGCCGCCTGCATCGCAAGCCCGGTGGCATGGCTCTTTGCCTGCTTCTTCCTGATCCCGGCCTATTTTGTGGTGTTCCGCAGACTGCAAAAGGAAAAGCAGCAGGAAGCCGCCGCAAAGGTGCAGTAAGGGTTCATAAAAAATGCTTTTTCTTTTCGCCCTTTCATGCTATAATAAAAATTAAATACGGCTTTTGCCGTAACAGGGCAGGGGTTATAAGTCTTTGAAAAGCTGGTTTGCTTAATGGCTTCCCCCCAAGGGGTGAAGGCTAAGGGGACGGCTGTTTTCGGGATGAATAGCCGCACTGCCGGGGCAATGCCCGCAATTGCGGCGGGCGGGAAAATACAAAAAGAGAGGCGAATCGAGATGTTGGATATGATCAAATGCAGCACTGGCGGTGCGTACTATGCGCGCGGAGAGTGGGTGCCCGCAGATGGCAATGCACCCGCAGCACTGGCAGCAAAGGGCTTTGATGCCGCTGCCGTTGCCGCGGCTAAGACCGGTACCATGGCCTACAATATTATGCAGGCACACAACACCAGCGGCGATGCCGAGAACCTGAAGATCAAGTTTGATGCCATGGCAAGCCATGACATCACCTTTGTGGGCATCATCCAGACCGCCCGTGCTTCCGGGCTGGAAAAGTTTCCCATTCCTTATGTGCTTACCAACTGCCACAACAGCCTGTGCGCTGTGGGCGGCACCATCAACGAGGACGACCACCGCTTTGGCCTGTCCGCTGCCAAAAAGTACGGCGGTATCTTTGTGCCCCCGCACATGGCAGTCATCCACCAGTATATGCGCGAGCGCTTTGCCGGCTGCGGCAAAATGATCCTTGGCTCGGACTCCCACACACGCTACGGCGCACTGGGCACCATGGCTATCGGTGAAGGCGGCGGCGAACTGGCAAAGCAGCTGCTGGGCCGCACCTATGATGTTGCCCGCCCGGGCGTGGTGGCCATCTACCTGACCGGCAGTCTGCCGGCGGGCTGCGGCCCCCACGATGTAGCCATTGCCCTTGTGGGCAAGCTGTTCAAGAGCGGCTACGTCAAAAACAAGGTCATGGAGTTCGTGGGCCCCGGCATTGCCTCCCTGCGGCAGGATACCCGCAACGCCATTGATGCCATGACCACCGAGACCACCTGTCTGTCCTCCATCTGGGAGACCGACGAAGTCACTCAGCGTTTTCTGGCAGTGCATGGCCGTGCAGCAGACTATAAAAAGCTGACACCGGCTGACCTTGCCTACTACGATGGCGTGGTGGAGGTGGATCTTTCTGCCATCCGTCCCATGATCGCCCTGCCCATGCACCCCTCCAATGCCTTTACCATTGAGGAGCTGAACGCAAACCTGGAGGACATCCTCCACGCCTGCGAACAGGATGTGCAGAAGCTGATCGGCCGCAAGGACGTGCAGCTGGATCTGTGCAGCAAGATCGAAAACGGCAAGCTGCGTGTGGATCAGGGCGTCATTGCAGGCTGCGCAGGCGGTCTGTACGACAGCATCTACGAGGCTGCTTCCATCCTCAAGGGTCATACCGGCGGCTGCGGCGACTACGCCCTGAGCGTTTACCCCGGCAGCCAGCCCATCATGATGGAACTGGTGCGCACCGGCGTCATCGGCGAGTTGATGGCCAGCGGTGCTACCATCCGCACCGCCTTCTGCGGCCCCTGCTTCGGCGCAGGCGATGTGCCCGCCAACGGCGCACTGTCCATCCGTCACACCACCCGCAACTTCCCCAGCCGCGAGGGCTCCAAGCCCGGCAGCGGCCAGCTGGCCGGTGTGGCACTGATGGATGCCCGCAGCATTGCAGCCACCACCGCAAACGGCGGCATTCTGACCCCCGCCACCGACATTGATTATGATCCCACCGTGCCGGAGTACCAGTACGATGCTTCCAGCTACGACACCCGCGTGTATCAGGGCTTTGGCAAGGGCGATTACGATGCCCTGCTCAAATTTGGCCCCAACATCAAGGACTGGCCGGAGATCGCACCGCTGGGCGACAATCTGCTGCTGAAGGTGGCTTCTTATATCACAGACCCCGTCACCACCACCGATGAGCTGATCCCCTCCGGTGAGACGTCCTCTTACCGTTCCAACCCCTTGGGTCTGGCTGAGTTCACCCTCAGCCGCAAGGACCCGGAGTATGTGGGCCGCGCCAAGGCTGTGCAGGCCGAAGAAAACGCCCGCCGCGCCGGTGCAGGGGACGCTGCTCTGCTGGCAAAGGTGAACGCCGTGCCCGGCTGCGAGAAGCTGAGCTGGAACGATATCCAGATCGCCTCTACCATCTTTGCGGTCAAGCCCGGCGACGGCTCTGCCCGTGAGCAGGCCGCCAGCTGCCAGCGTGTGCTGGGTGCCGGTGCCAATATCGTTACCGAGTACGCTACTAAGCGTTACCGCTCCAACCTGATCAACTGGGGCATGCTGCCCCTGCAGCTGGCAGGTGCCACCCCCTTTGGTCTGGGGGATTATGTGCTCATCCCCAATGTGCGGGAGGCACTCAAGGGCGACCTGCAGAACATCAAGGCCTATGTTCTGGGCGATACCGTCAAGGAGTTTGAGCTGTACATGGCTCCGCTCACCACCGACGAGCGCCAGATCCTGGCCGACGGCTGCCTGATCAATTTCTATAAGCACTAAGGAAGTAACCCGCTATGTCCTGTGACCTGCATATCCATTCCACCTGCTCCGACGGTGCTGTGCCCATTGAGTGGCTGGCACCCATCGCCGCCCGCACCGGGCTGCACGCCATCGCCCTTTCGGACCACGACACCCTGCTCAGCGCCCAGTACGCCTATGCCCACACCGGGCAGGACGGGGTAGAGCTGATCCCCGCCGTGGAGCTGACCGGCTACGACTTTGAGCGCCAGCACCGGGTGCATCTGCTGTGCTACTACCCGGACATTGACTGCCCGGCGCTGCGCGAGCATTGCGCCATCATGAAGGAGCGCCGCAACGCCTGCGCTTTGCAGAGCGCAAAGGAGCTGGAGCAGCTGTACCCGCAGTTTACCACCGACCTTGCATGGGAGACCACTAAGGCCAGCGGGGTGCTGTTCAAAAGCGGGCTGATGCAGGCACTGGAACTGCTGGGTCTGACCGATGGCAGCATCTACGGCGAGACCTACCACAAGCTGTTCGGGTGGAACCCCCGGGGTATCGTGCTGCATTCGCCGGAGTATCTGCCGGTGCGGCAGGTGCTGGCTACCGCCAAGGCAAGCGGCGGCGCGGTGGCGTTTGCCCACCCCACGGTGTATAAAAGTATGCCCCTGCTGCGCGAACTGGCGGCAGAGGGCGCAGTGGACGGCATAGAGGTGTACCACCCCAGCAACAGCCCGGAGGACAGCGCCGAGTGCCTTGCCCTGTGCAAACAGTACGGCCTTGTGGCTACTGCGGGCACGGACTTCCATGGCCGCAACCACAAGCACCCCCACCCCATCGGCACCTGCACCGCACCAGACGAAGCCGCAGCGCAGCTGCGCGCCATCGCCGAAAAACGTAAAAGAGAGAGGACGTAAAGACCATGAGCAAGGAATTTTCTTTCCCGAACAAGGGTACCTGCTCCAAGCAGACCAACTTTGTGCTGAACGATGACCACACCATTTCTTCCATCGAGGTCATCGGCGGCTGCAACGGCAACCTGAAGGGCATCTGCCGTCTGGTCAAGGGCATGAAGG
>ERZ772870.1938-NODE-1938-length-12446-cov-26.707691_pt1 | contig 12446 bp, 10 predicted proteins | sample MGYA00511376_ERZ772870 | MGnify/ENA primary metagenome ERZ772870 (study PRJEB29015, sample SAMEA2737719) | human gut metagenome | biome: human gut; feature: human-associated habitat; material: faeces | place: China | collected 2012 ... | reverse complement strand
AACAGTCCATGATAGCTGTAATCTGTGGTACACCGATACCGGCAACGACACGTGTGGTACAGATAGAACCAGGTCCGATACCAACCTTTACTGCATCTGCACCGGCCTCGATAAGAGCCTTGGCAGCAGCACCTGTTGCGATATTTCCGGCGATTATCTGAAGATCCGGATAAGCAGCCTTGATCTTCTTAACGGCCTCAAGTATATTCTTTGAATGTCCGTGAGCTGAGTCAACAACGATGACATCAACATGAGACTTAACAAGAGCATCAACACGCTCCATCATGTTGCCTGTGATACCTACTCCGGCACCGCAGAGGAGACGGCCCTGATCATCCTTTGCTGAAAGAGGATACTTAATCTGCTTCTCGATATCCTTTATAGTGATAAGTCCCTTGAGGTTGTAGTCCTTGTCTACGATAGGGAGCTTTTCCTTTCTTGCCTTTGCAAGAATCTTCTTTGCCTCATCGAGGGTGATGCCCTCAGGAGCTGTAATGAGATTCTCAGAAGTCATAGACTCTGAAATCTTCTTTGTGAAGTCTGTCTCAAACTTCAGATCACGGTTTGTGATGATGCCGACAAGCTTGCCGTCCTTTGTGATTGGCACACCTGATATCTTGAACTTAGCCATCAGGTTGTCTGCATCCTGTAATGTATGGTCTGGAGAAAGATAGAACGGATCGGTAATAACGCCGTTTTCTGAACGCTTTACCTTATCGACTTCGTCTGCCTGTGCCTCAATAGACATATTTTTGTGGATGATTCCGATACCACCCTGTCTGGCCATTGCGATAGCCATTTTTGATTCTGTGACTGTATCCATTGCAGCACTCATCATAGGAATGTTAAGGACAATCTTCTTAGTAAGATGTGTCTGAAGCTCAATCATATTTGGTGTTACCTCAGAATATTGTGGAACTAAGAGAACGTCATCAAATGTAATTCCTTCGCCGATAATAGTACCCATTTTTAAATTCCTCTCTTTCTTATGTTATTATACTGGTATACTTTATATACTAATGTAATTTGTATGATGATAGCAAATTAAAGAGTGGGTGTCAAGCAGTTATAAGCCCGATATGAAATTATTATATTATTTATTAGTAAAACTAATGTAAGTCTTTTGCAAATAAAGTAAAAATTATGTTATATTTTATATTAAGTGGCTTTAAGGCAATGTTTGTATGTCACACTAAGGCGTGGACAGTAACGATTTTTGAGCCACAATAAACTAAACCGGGGAGAAAAATATGGAATTTCGACCATGCATCGACATTCATAATGGAAAAGTAAAGCAGATTGTCGGTGGTTCATTAAAAGATAGGGGCGATTTTGCCAGTGAGAACTTCGTCTCAGAGCAGGATAGCCGGTTTTATGCAGATATGTATAGGAAATCGGGCATAAAGGGCGGTCATATCATTCTGCTCAATTCTGTGGACAGCGAGTATTATGAGGATACAAAGGAGCAGGCTGTTATGGCGCTTGAAGCGTATCCGCAGGGCTTACAGGTAGGTGGCGGTATCACCGCAGACAATGCGATGGAGTTTATAGATGCCGGTGCAGCAGCAGTTATAGTGACATCCTACGTATTTAAAGACGGCAGGATAAACTATGCAAATCTAAACAGGCTTAAAGATACTGTGGGCAGTGACAGGCTGGTGCTTGATCTGTCATGTCGCAAAAAGGATGGACAGTATTATATAGTGACTGACCGCTGGCAAAACTTCACGGATGAGGCAGTGACCACAGAGCTTTTGGATAAGCTATCCTCATATTGCTGTGAGTTTCTGGTACATGCAGTGGATGTTGAGGGCAGGGTGAACGGCATTGAAAAGGAGCTTGTCGCCATGCTTGGCAGCTGGGGAAGAATACCGGTCACATATGCAGGCGGTGTGTCATCCTTTGACGATTTAAAATGCATCAGGCAGCTTGGACAGAACCATCTGAATGTGACAATAGGCAGTGCTCTTGATTTGTTTGGCGGTGAGATGGAGTACGATAAGGTTATAGCTTTTTGCAATAATAAGGAGATTTAAAATGGCAAAATACAGTAAGAATGATATTATCCGCATAGTGGATGAGGAGGATATTGAGTTTATCCGTTTACAGTTTACGGATATCTTTGGAACATTAAAAAATGTGGCAATTACAGCCAGCCAGCTTGAGAAGGCACTCGACAACAAGTGTATGTTCGACGGCTCGTCAATAGAGGGCTTTGTGAGGATAGAGGAGTCAGATATGTATCTGCACCCGGATCTTGACACTTTTATGATTTTTCCATGGAGACCACAGCAGGGCAAGGTCGCACGAATCATCTGTGATGTCTATATGGCGGATGGTACACCGTTTGAGGGAGACCCGCGCTATATATTAAAGAAACAGATTGAAAAGGCAAAGCAGATGGGCTATATATTTAATGTAGGTCCGGAGTGTGAGTTTTTCCTTTTCCACCTGGACGAGAACGGACAGCCTACCACCATCTCGCATGAGAGAGCAGGGTACTTTGACTTGGGACCAAATGATTTGGGAGAAAACGCAAGAAGAGACATGGTTCTAACTCTTGAGGATATGGATTTTGAGATAGAGGCATCACATCATGAGGTGGCACCTGCACAGCATGAGATTGATTTCAAGTATGAGGAGGCACTTCATACCGCCGACAATATCATGACATTTAAGCTTGCTATAAAGACAATCGCAAAGCGGCACGGACTTTTTGCCAGCTTCATGCCAAAGCCAAAGCATGGTGTGAGCGGCTCGGGAATGCATATTAACATGTCACTTTCAAAGGATGGTGTCAATATATTTGACAATGAGGAGGATAAGCTTGGACTCAGCGAGGAGGCATACTACTTCATAGGCGGTATCATGAAGCATATGAAGGGCATGACGGTCATCACTAATCCAATCGTCAATTCATATAAGCGCTTTGTGCCGGGATATGAGGCACCGATTTATATCACCTGGTCAGCTACAAACAGAAGTCCGCTTATCAGAATCCCTGCAGCAAGAGGTGAGGGAAGGAGAGTGGAGCTTAGAAACCCTGATCCTTCAGCAAATCCGTATCTGGTTCTGGCACTGTGCCTGGCAGCAGGACTTGACGGCATAAAGAACAAGATACAGCCGGATGCAGAGCTTCGTGAGAATGTATTTGAGCTCACAGAACAGGATAAAAAGAGACTCGGAATTGAATCACTTCCTGCTGATTTACATGAGGCGGTTGAGTGCCTTAAGTCAGATGATTTTATCCGCGAGATACTGGGTGAACATATCTACGACAAATATATAGAGGCAAAAGAGGCAGAGTGGAACGATTACAGAGCTGCGGTTACCCAATGGGAAATAGATGAATATCTGTACAAATTTTAAAGGATGTAACAAACCGTGAATAATATTGTTATAGCATTTCCTAAAAAGGAAGTAGCCAATTCAATCAAAAAAATATTAGCGCAGAGCGGTTATACAGTCACGGCGGTTGCAAATACAGGAGCTTCAGCACTTTCGAGCATGAACGGACTGAATATGGGAATCATCATATGCGGATACAGATTTTCAGACATGATGTACAGTGAGATATACGAGTATATGCCTAAGGAGTTTCAGATGCTTCTCATAGCGTCGGCAGCGGGTATCATGGAAAAAAATGTGGATAATCTGATGTCATTATACATGCCACTAAAAGTGCATGAGCTTTTGCAGACTGTTGAGATGATGGATTACACGATAACGCGCCGCAGGAAAAAGCTCAGGCAAAGGCCTAAGGTACGTTCAAAGGAGGATCAGGAGATGCTAAGCAGTGCAAAGTCTGTACTGATGGAACGAAATGGATTCTCAGAGGAGGAAGCACACCGGTATATCCAGAAGCGAAGCATGGATAACGGCACCGGTCTTGTGGAAACAGCACAGATGATACTAAGCCTTATGACTGATGTGTAGTGTGCGCTTTATGAAGCCGGACAGAAGAGTGTATGATAGTAGCTGCAAAGGCTTGAACAGTTACTATAAAAAATAATGATAAAAAAATATATTTACACTTGCATGGTAAAGTGATAAATTAGACTTATTGTAAAGTAACAAAGGAGAGATAAACATGTTTCAGATTAATGATAACTTTCAGAAATTACCGGGAAGCTACCTTTTCAGCACAATAGCTAAAAAGGTTGCAGCTTATCAGGAGGCAAATCCGGATAAAGAGATAATAAGGCTTGGAATCGGCGATGTAACACAGCCGCTTGCACCTGCTATCATCGATGCACTGCACAAGGCAGTTGATGAGATGGGAAATGCAGCTACATTCCACGGATACGCACCTGACCTCGGATATGAGTTCCTCAGAAAAGCAATTTCAGACAACGACTACAAGGCAAGAGGATGTGATATCTCAGCAGATGAGATTTTTGTTTCAGACGGAGCAAAGAGTGATTCAGCCAACATCCAGGAGCTTTTCTCAGCAAACAGCCGCATCGCTGTTACAGATCCTGTTTACCCTGTATATGTTGATTCCAATGTTATGGCAGGAAGAACAGGCACATATGATGCTCAGACAGAGACCTGGAGCAATGTAATCTATATGCCGTCAACAGCAGATAACGGCTTTGTTCCGGAGCTTCCAAAGGAAGTACCGGATATGATTTATCTGTGTCTGCCAAACAACCCAACAGGAACAACTCTCAAAAAGGAGCAGTTACAGGTATGGGTTGATTATGCAAACAAGAATGGTTCAGTCATCATCTTTGATGCAGCCTACGAGGCATATATCAGCGAAGCAGATGTGCCACATTCAATCTATGAGTGTAATGGTGCAAAGACATGTGCCATCGAGCTTAGAAGCTTCTCAAAGAACGCCGGCTTTACAGGCGTGCGTCTTGGCTTCACAGTAGTACCTAAGGAGCTTAAGTGTGGTGATGTATCACTTCATGCTATGTGGGCACGCCGTCACGGAACCAAGTTTAACGGTGCACCATACATCGTGCAGAGAGCAGGCGAGGCAGTTTACTCAGATGCCGGAAAAGCACAGCTTAAGGATCAGGTAGCATACTACATGAACAATGCAAAGACAATAAAGACAGGTCTTGCAGAGGCAGGATTTACAGTATACGGCGGAGTAAATGCACCATACATCTGGCTCAAGACACCGGATCAGATGACATCATGGGAGTTCTTCGATTACCTGCTTGAGAATGCCAACGTGGTAGGTACACCTGGCTCAGGCTTTGGACCAAGCGGAGAGGGCTACTTCAGATTGACTGCTTTCGGAAACTATGAGAACACAGTAAAGGCACTTGAGAGAATCAAGGCACTGTAAAAATAAATCAGGTCAAATAAAAATACCGTCAGGGAGATGTTCCCTGACGGTATTTTTTGTCTTTGAAATTTACATAAAGTGTATTTACTGTATACTTTTCAGCAAGAAAAACTTTATGCGAAAAGCATGATTTAATTCTTCTTGAAACCGGCTCTCTTACGAAGAGTAGGGTCAAGAATCTTCTTTCTGATTCGAAGGCTCTCAGGTGTTACCTCAAGAAGCTCATCTGTATCAATAAAGTCGATAGCCTGCTCAAGGCTTAATACTTTAGGTGGTACAAGTGTGAGTGCCTCATCTGCTGATGAAGAACGTGTATTTGTAAGATGCTTCTTCTTACATACGTTGAGCTCGATGTCCTCGGACTTTGAACACTGTCCGATAACCATTCCTGAGTAAACCTTGGCGCCCGGTCCGATAAAGAGTGTTCCTCTCTCCTGTGCAGAGAAGAGTCCGTATGTTACAGCCTCACCTGACTCAAAGGCAATGAGTGAACCTGTTGCACGGTATGCAATCTCACCCTTGTATGGCTCGTAGCCGTCAAACATGGTGTTTAAGATTCCGTTACCCTTTGTATCGGTCATGAACTCACCACGGTATCCGATAAGTCCACGTGCAGGGATATGGAACTCGAGTCTGGTGTATCCGCCTGCGATAGAGCCCATATTTCTAAGCTCGCCCTTGCGCTGCTGAAGCTTTGAGATGACAGCTCCTGTAAACTCGTCAGGCACATCGATGTAAGCAAGCTCCATTGGCTCAAGCTTCTTGCCGTTTTCGTCATACTTGTAGAGCACCTCTGCCTTACTTACAGCGAATTCATAACCCTCACGGCGCATGTTCTCGATAAGCACTGAAAGGTGAAGCTCTCCACGTCCGGAAACCTTGAAGGAATCAGGTGAGTCAGTATCCTCGACACGCAGTGAAACATCAGTGTTGAGCTCGCGAAGGAGTCTGTCACGGATGTGACGGCTTGTGACAAATTTACCTTCCTGTCCTGCAAGAGGGCTGTTGTTTACGATGAAGTTCATAGAGATTGTAGGCTCTGAAATCTTCTGGAAAGGAATAGCCTCCGGTGCTTCCGGTGAGCAGATTGTATCTCCGATGTGGATATCTGCGATACCTGAGATTGCTACAATCGAACCGATGTTAGCCTCGGCTACATCTACCTTGTCGAGTCCGTCAAACTCGTAAAGTTTGCTGATACGGACCTTCTCAAGCTTGTCAGGGTCGTGGTGGTTTACAACGACAGCCTCCTGATTGACCTTGATTTTACCGTTATCCACTTTACCGATTCCGATACGTCCTACATACTCGTTGTAGTCGATTGTACTGATAAGAATCTGTGTGTTGGCATCAGGATCACCTGTTGGAGCAGGGATGTAGTTTACGATAGTCTCGAAGAGAGGAGTCATATCCTTTCTCTCGTCGTTTAAGTCCTTCATGGCATAGCCGTCTCTGGCTGATGCAAAAACGAATGGGCAGTCAAGCTGTTCCTCAGAAGCATCGAGATCCATGAAGAGCTCTAATACCTCATCGATGACCTCATTAGGACGTGCCTCCGGACGGTCAATCTTGTTGACGCATACAATGATAGGCAGCTTGAGTGCAAGAGCCTTCATAACTACGAACTTGGTCTGTGGCATAACACCCTCGAAGGCATCAACCACGAGGATAACTCCGTTTACCATCTTAAGAACACGCTCTACCTCACCGCCGAAGTCAGCATGACCCGGAGTGTCGATGATGTTGATTTTGATGTCCTTATACTGAATAGCTGTGTTTTTGGAGAGGATTGTGATACCTCTTTCACGCTCGATGTCGTTTGAATCCATTACTCGATCCTGAACTTCCTGATTGTCACGGAACACACCGCTTTGCTTAAGAAGCTCATCTACAAGTGTTGTTTTACCATGATCAACGTGGGCAATAATTGCTATATTACGAATATCGTCTCTTGTTGTTTTCATATTTTCCTTCTTTCTTTAATAAATAAAGCTAAGTTTGCAACTAACTTATTCTATCATAATTTTTCCAATGTGCAAGTTTTCCTTGAAAGTTTTTATAAAATTAAGTGAAATGTTATTGGATTTGTCGACATTATTTGAGAAAATATACTTTATGGAAATGTTAAAAATAGCTGGAAAAACATTTTACAAAAGGAAGGGAGACAAAAATTCATGGCAGATAAAATGTTTGAAAACAACCAGGTATCAATAATCGGAGAAATCGTTTCAGATTTTCAGTTTAGTCACGAGGTGTATGGTGAGGGCTTCTATATGATGGAGGTTTCGGTCAGAAGGCTTTCAGATTGCATGGACTATATTCCGGTGATGGTGTCAGAGAGGCTTATCAATGTGGAGGGTGACTACATAGGCAAAAGCGTATATATAGGAGGGCAGTTCCGCTCATTCAACAGGCATGAGGAGAAGAAGAACAGGCTGGTGCTGTCTGTTTTTGCAAGAGAGCTTGAGGTATTGGACAGTGATTATGATGAGGATGCAGCCAATCAGATTTTCCTTGACGGCTATATCTGCAAGGAGGCTATATACAGGAAAACACCGCTTGGACGAGAAATTGCAGACCTGCTTGTGGCAGTGAACCGCTCATATGGCAAGTCAGACTATATTCCATGTATCTGTTGGGGAAGAAATGCCAGATTTGCGTCGACCTTTGAGGTGGGTACACATGTGCAGATATGGGGCAGAATCCAGAGCAGAGATTATGTGAAAAAGCTCAGTGAGACACAGGTGGAGCAGCGCACGGCGTATGAGGTTTCCGTGAGCAAGATTGAGGCATAGTATTTTAAATGGACAGTAACTACGGATTTGTGATTTTCCCGAAAATTTGCAATAATAGTCAGATTGTGGTATTTTACTAGATATTATTGGTTAATGCTTGTAATTGTTGACGTTTACATCAGGTGTAAACTGTAATGATTATATATCAGGCAGAAAAGCTATGTGTATGGAGGCATGATTATTATGGAAAACGGTGCAGTACAGATTTATTATGGCGAGGGACATGGCAAGACAAATGTCGCTATAGGAAGTGCAATATGTGCTGCCTGTGAGGGAAAACAGGCTGTTGTTATTCAGTTCCTAAAGGGTAAAAAGGAGCCGGAGTTTTTGAAAAAGCTTGAGCCGGAGGTGAAATTCTTTAATTTTTCAAGAGCCGGAATACTCTTTGAGCAGCTTGATGAGGAGAGTAAGCAGGAAGAAATCATGAATATCAAGAATGGCTTCAACTATGCAAAGAAGGTTATATCAACAGGTGCTGACATGGTTGTTGTGCTTGATGAGATGCTGGGGCTTTTGGATTTGCATCTGATTTCAAAGGAGGAGCTGTCGGATATGCTTGCTTCAAGGCCTGATGATGTGACCGTGATTATGACAGGCAGAGTACTTGACGATGGAATCAGGGAAATGGCAGATGAGATTTATAATATCGCGTCGGAAAAATAATAAGAAATATTGTCATGTGAGTTGACAATGCACAGGCGTGGTGATATTATTAGTGCAAGTGTGAGGCAGTTATATCATCTGCTGTATACGAATAATTTGATTAACAGATAGAGGTCGCGCGACTTATGAGTAGCTTTCCGGATGCCGCAGGGGCAGTTGATGGGAGATGAAAGGAATAGCGCCGAAGGGATTTATCATCTGCGGATATATCTCTGGGCATATGGCGAACAGCCTTATGACTGTCATCAGATTTGATGGGGAGCTATCGTGATTCATGAAGAATTGGGACCGGCTCTAAGGAGCCGGTTTTTTAGCGCTTAGAGGCAGACAGCGGCATACTTATACGTTAAGAGAATCAAATATCGAATAAAGAAAGGCAAGAAGGAGATAAAATCATGGCAATTTTCAAAGGAGCAGGAGTAGCAATTGTTACACCTATGTACGATAACGAGGAGATTAATTACGACAAGCTTGAGGAGCTTATCAATATGCAGATTGACAATGGCACAGATGCTATTATCATTGCAGGCACCACAGGCGAGAGCCCATGTCTGTCAATGGAGGAGCATGCAAAGGTTATAAAGGCTGCCGTAGAGTTTACAAAGCATCGTGTACCTGTAGTAGCAGGCACAGGCTCTAACTGCACAAAGACAGCTATGCAGCTTTCAAAGGAGGCTGAGGAGTTTGGTGCAGACGGACTGCTCGTTGTCACACCATACTACAACAAGGCTACTCAGACAGGTCTTGTGAGCCACTATTCGCAGATTGCAGACAGCACAAAGTGTCCTATTATCGTATACAACGTACCGGGACGTACAGGCTGCAACGTGCTTCCGGAGACTATGGCAGAGCTCTTTAAGACAAAGGAAAATATCGTGGGACTCAAGGAAGCTACAGGAAATCTGGCACAGGCTTCAAAGACAATGTATCTGACAGACGGAAAGCTTGATATGTACTCAGGCGAGGATGGTCTCGTAGTGCCTCTTATGTCTATCGGAGCAATCGGTGTAATCTCAGTATGGAGCAATGTAGCCCCTGCAAAGGTACACAATATGTGTGACAGCTTCTTCAAGGGCGATTTACAGACAGCCTTAGAGCTTCAGAGAGAGGCTCTTCCACTTGTGGACGCACTCTTCTCAGAGGTAAATCCAATTCCTGTAAAGAAGGCTATGAACCTGATGGGTATGAATGTCGGACCTCTTAGAAGCCCTATGTGCGAGATGGGTGAGGATAATGCAAGGAAGCTTGCTGAGGTCATGAAGGCTTATGGCTTAAAGCTTGCATAGTACAACGAGAAAGGATACGATAAAATGACAAAGGTAATTATGAATGGCTGCAACGGCAAAATGGGACAGACTATCACAGAAATCTGTAAGGCTGATGCTGATATCAAGATTGTAGCCGGTATTGATTTATATGATGGAATAGACAATGACTATCCTGTGTTTTCGAGCATCGACAAATGTGATGTGGACGCTGATGTGGTCATAGATTTTTCCAATGCCAAGGCTGTTGACGGAGTACTGGACTATTGCGTGGACAAGCAGGTTCCGGTTGTTTTATGCACTACCGGTCTTAGTGATGAGCAGCTTGCAAAGGTTCAGGAGTGCTACAAGAAGGTGGCAGTGCTCAAGTCTGCAAACATGTCACTTGGCATAAACACTCTTATGGCTCTTCTCAAAAAGGCTGCACAGGTTTTCGCACCGGCAGGTTTTGACATGGAGATAGTTGAGAAGCATCACAATTTAAAGCTTGATGCACCTTCAGGTACTGCGATTGCGCTTGCTGATTCCATCAACGAGGCTATGGATAACGAGTATCACTATGTTTACGACCGCAGCCAGCGCAGAGAGAAGCGTGATCCTAAGGAAATTGGTATTTCTGCTGTCAGAGGAGGAAGCATCGTCGGTGAGCACGAGGTACTTTTCTGTGGACAGGATGAGGTGATTGAGTTTAAGCATACTGCTTACTCTAAGGCTGTTTTTGCGAAGGGTGCTGTTGAGGCTGCCAAGTTCCTTAAGGGAAAGGGTGCAGGTCACTACGATATGGCGGATGTTATTGCAGCTAAGTAGATTGAGTGGAGTGAATTGCTTCATTGTGGCGATAGGTCGGGCGTAAGCTCCGGACACCGGGGTGCACACGCACTCTCCCGGGCGCTACGCTACATGGCTGAGATTCTGTACGAAATTATGCTTGACGGGTTTCTATGCTTGACGAAACCGTCGAAACGCGCCGTCCGTGGCGCGGTTCTCTCAATGTACGAATATGAGTACACTTGTGGATTTTGCTTGATTTATTGGGGAACGCGTATTATATTAAATATTATAAAAACACAACAGGGGAGCTGGTATTTAGCCGGCTGAGAGTAGACTGGTAGTGTCTTGACCCATAACCTGATTTGGATAATGCCAACGTAGGATAATATCGCACGATTTTTAGGCGGATATGCTCATTGGCGGTATATCCGCTTTTTGAATGTGTGGGTGATTATGAATAGTTGTAAAGAGATACAGATGAATAATTTTATAGAAAAGCTTAAGTCACGCAGTCCTTTGATTCACAACATCACAAATATGGTTACTATCAATGATGTGGCCAATATTGAGCTGGCATGTGGGGCCAGGCCTATTATGGCTATGGCACCGCAGGAGATGGATGAGGTCACGGGTATCTGCGATGGGCTGAACCTGAATATAGGCACTCCCTCTGAGGAGCGCTTTGAGGCGATGCGCATTGCTGCGAGGATGGCAGCGAAAAAGAATATTCCTATTGTGCTTGATCTGGTTGGTGTGGGCGTGAGCCGCTTCAGGATGGATTTTGTGATGAGCCTGCTTGACGAGGTGCATGTGGATGTGATTAAGGGTAATTTGTCTGAGGTCAAGGCTGTTATGGAGCATGGCAGATGCGATGGCGGCGTGGAAGTGACCGATACGGCAGATGAGTCTGATGCAAAGGCACTTGCGTGCGGGGCGGCTCTGCGATATGGCTGCATCTGTGTGATTACAGGTGAGACCGATTATGTGGCAGAATTATGTGATGAAGCTGATTGCTATGACAATAATGAAAGAAGTCGGATGAGTACTGATGCGATGTGTACCGGTGTAGTGAATGCTGTTGCGTCGGATGCTGACGGATACATGCATAATCACAGGGTAGGAAGCATCACAGGCGGCCATCCTATGATGAAGCGGGTGACAGGCACCGGATGTATGCTTTCAGGGCTCATTTGTGCGTTTGTTGCGGCTGATTGCGATGATAAATACGGTGCAGTCACGGCAGCACTTAGCTGCATGAAGAGGGCAGGCGGGCTTGCTGCCTCTGATATGGCAGAGTGTGGCAGAGGGACAAACAGCTGTCATTTTATTAAGCCCGGAAATGCTTCATACAGGGACAGACTGATTGATGCAGTATATCATATATGCGATGGTGATTATGAACTGATGTGAATATCGCTGTATGACAGACAATTGATGTGCATGTCATGAGTCTTATATTTGGAAAACAACAGGATAAGAGGTGAAAGGGATATATGAACAAAACTGATTTAAAGCTCTACGCTATAACAGACAGGCAGTGGCTGCACGGAGCTAGGCTTTCTGAGCATGTGAAGCTTGCGATAGAGGGCGGTGCCACTATGATTCAGATCCGTGACAAGGATATTCTGAGTACGGATTCTGATGCAG
>ERZ772870.1928-NODE-1928-length-12524-cov-22.148288_pt1 | contig 12524 bp, 10 predicted proteins | sample MGYA00511376_ERZ772870 | MGnify/ENA primary metagenome ERZ772870 (study PRJEB29015, sample SAMEA2737719) | human gut metagenome | biome: human gut; feature: human-associated habitat; material: faeces | place: China | collected 2012 ... | reverse complement strand
CGTTGGAGATCTTCTCGAGGCTCTGCTTGACGGCCTCGGCGGAGCCCTGGACGTCCGCTTTGACGATGATGGGCAGCTCCTTCATATCGTTGGCAGCCATCTGGTCAAACAGGTTATCCAGCGTGACCTTGGTGTAGGCAGCAAACTGCTTCTCCTTGGCCTCGGCGGTGCGCTTGTCAGCCAGCTCACGGGCGAGGCGCTCGTCCTCGACAGCCTCGAACAGCTCGCCGGCCTCGGGGACCTCGGTCAAGCCGGTGATCTCAACAGGCGTGGACGGGCCGGCCTCGGTGATTTCCTGGCCCTTGTCGTTGCGCATCGTGCGGACGCGGCCCACAGCGGTACCGGCGATCAGGCAGTCGCCCTTGTGCAGGGTGCCGTTCTGGACCAGCAGAGTTGCGATGGGGCCCTGGCCCTTGTCCAGACGTGCCTCGACGACAGCGCCCTTGCCGCGGCGGCTCGGGTTGGCCTTCAGCTCCATGACCTCGGCCTCGAGAACGATACGCTCGAGCAGGTCGCTGATGCCCATGCCGGTGACGGCGGACACAGGGATGCAGGCGACGTCGCCGCCCCAGTCCTCGGGCACGATCTCGTACTTGGTCAGCTGCTCCTTGACACGCTCCGGGTTGGCGGTGGGCTTATCCATCTTGTTGATGGCGACGATCAGCTTGACGTTGGCGGCCTTGGCGTGGTTGATGGACTCGATGGTCTGGGGCATGATGCCGTCATCGGCAGCGACGACCAGGACCGCAATGTCGGTCATGTTCGCGCCGCGGGCACGCATCGAGGTGAACGCCTCATGGCCCGGGGTGTCCAGGAAGGTGATGACGCTGTCATTGCTCTTGACCTGGTACGCGCCGATGGCCTGGGTGATGCCGCCGGCCTCACCCTTGGTGACATTGGTCTTGCGGATGGCGTCCAGAATGGAGGTCTTGCCGTGGTCGACGTGGCCCATAACGACAACAACGGGCGGGCGCTCGACCAGATCGGCGGCGTTGTCCTCCTCCTGCACGAACAGGCGCTCCTCGATGGAGACATGGACCTCATGCTCGACCTTGGCGTGGAACTCCTCGGCGATCAGGGCGGCGGTGTCGAAGTCAACGACATCAGAGATGGCGTGCATCTCGCCCATCTGCATGAACTTGGCAACGACCTTGGCGGCGCTCTGCTTCAGGCGGGTGGCCAGCTCGCCGACGGTGATCTCGTCGGGGATGGAGATCTTCAGCTGCGCATTGCGGGCCTTTTCCAGCTGGATGCGCTGCAGGCGCTCGGCCTCGGTCTCACGGCGGCGGCCAAACTGCTGGCCGCGGCGGTTGTTGCGGTTGTTGAACTTTTCCTTCTTGCCGGTGGGCTGGTTCTTGCGCTTGCTGGGCATGTTGCGGCTGTCGGCCAGGTCGTCATAGCGGGCGTTGAACTTGTCAACGTTCACATCGACGGTGCGGGTGTCAACGGAGACCTGCACGCGGTTGACCTGGACCTGCTCGGTCTTGACAGGCTCTTTAATGCCGGTATCGGCGGCCAGCTCCTGCAGGGTGACGCGCTTCTCGCTGCGCTTTTCCGCCTGCTTCTCGGGCTTGCGGCTGTCTTTCTTCTGCTCGGGCTTCGGCTCCTGCTTGGCGGCGGGCTTGGGCTGCTCCGCAGGCTTGGGCTTGGCAGCGGGCTTCTGGGCCGCGGCGGGCTGCTTCTTCGGCTCGGGCTTCTTTTCTGCCTTCGGGGCCGGGGCGGGCTCCTTGCCGCTGGCAAGGTAGGCGTCGAGGCTGTCCTCGGCGTTCTCGCGGGTCAGGGTCTCCAGCAGGACGTTGAGCTCTTTTTCCTCAAACGTGCCGGCGGTCTTATAGGCTTCGCCGGTCACGCCGGAAACGGTCTCAACGACCTTTTTGGCGGGCATGCCGAACTCCTTGGCAACATCAGCGATCTTGTATTTAAAATCCATATAGTGTGGTCCTCCTCATCAAAGGTATTTTGCGCACAGCTGTGCAAGGTGTTCGTCGGTCACGCCGAACACGGCGGCGGGCTTGGGGGTAAGCATGGCCAGGTCAGCGCTGGTCAGGGGCATCTGCTCACAGGCGACGATGCCGTCGCAGGCGTCCTTCATATGGCTGACCGTGCGTTCACTGGCGTCCGAGGTAAGCAGCACCAGGGCCACTTTGCCGCGCAGTGCGTTTTCCTGTACGCGGTCATACCCGTGCAGCAGCTTGCCGGCCTTGCGGCACAGCCCCAGTGCACCCAGCAGCGGGTGCTGATCGTTATTCATGGCTCGCCGCCTCCTTTGCACTTTGCTCCGCACAGGCGATCTCCTCGGTCAGGCGGTCATAGATGCCGTCCGGGATGGGGACCTCAAATGTGCGTTCGAGCCGCTTGGCCTTGCGCGCCTTGGCAAGGCAGGCAGCCGAGGGGCACAGATACGCGCCGCGTCCCGGTGCCTTGCCGCGCAGATCAATACTGATCTCGCCCTCGGGGCTGCGCACGACGCGCACCAGTTCGCGCTTGGGGCGCTGGGCATTACAGCCCACGCACCGGCGCACGGGGATCTTTTTTTGCTTTAGCTGCTGCAACTGGCAGACCTCATTTCTAGAGAATAGATAAGAGATAAAAGATAAAAAATATAGTGGACCGCGGCGCTGCACGCCGCTCGAAATTGCTCTGCCGCCGTAGGGGCGCATTCTATATGCGCCCGTGCTGCCTTACGGGAGCGGGCCGGGCGGATATGGAATCCGCCCCTACGGTTTTGGCCCTGCTAAAACTCCACATTTTATATTATCTTTTATCTATTATCTTTTATCTTTATTATTTACTCCTCGTCCTCGCCGTAGTAGCCGGACTCGGGGCGGATGTCAATATTATAGCCGGTCAGATGGGCGCACAGGCGCACATTCTGGCCCTTGTTGCCGATGGCCAGGCTCAGCTGGTGGTCGGGCACGGTCACGCGGCAGCTCTTGGTCTCGCCGGGCAGCAGTTCGACCTTGACGACCTTGGCCGGGGACAGGGCCGCGGAGATAAACTCGGTGATGTCCTCGCTCCAGCGGATGACATCGATCTTCTCGCCGTTCAGCTCCTGGACGATCTTCTCGACGCGGACGCCGCGGGCACCGATGCAGGCACCGACGGGATCGACATCGGGGTTCTTGCTCCAGACAGCCAGCTTGGTGCGGGCACCGGCCTCACGGGCGATGGCCTTGACCTCAACGGTGCCGTCGTAGATTTCGGGGACCTCCAGCTCAAACATGCGCTTGACCAGGCCGGGATGGGTGCGGCTGATGGTGACGCGGGGGCCGCGGTCCGTTGCCAGTACATCCACGACATAGACCTGCACGGTCTGGCCCTCGGTGAAGGTCTCGCCGGGGACCTGCTCGTTGCGGGGCAGCACAGCGCTGCCGCCCTTGCCCAGATCCAGCACAACATTGCCGCGCTCGGGGTCGATGGAGACGACGGTGGCGGCGATCAGCTCATGTGCGCGGGACTGCATCTCGCTGCACTGCAGGTTGCGCTCACCCTCGCGCAGGCCCTGACGGATGACGTGCTTTGCGGTCTGGGCAGCAATGCGGCCAAATTCCTTGGTCTTGAGGGGCGTGACCATGCGCTGGCCGACCTTGTAGCTCTTGCGGACCTTCTGGGCATCCTCCAGGCTGACCTGGGTGTGGGGGTTCTCGACCTCCTCCACGATGTCACGCAGCAGGCTGGCACGGAACGCGCCGAGCTCGGGGTCAATGTCCACAACGACATTGTCGTCCTCGACCTCGTAGTCCTTCTTGACCGCAATGACGATGGCCGCCTTGATCTTGTCGATCAGGTAGTCCTCGGGCAGGCCGCGCTCCTTTTCCAGTGCAGAAAGGGCCTCAAAAAATTCGTTGTTCGCAGTAGCCATGTTTCTGGTTTCCTCCCAATTATATTTCAAGTACACGCAATACAGTAGTTACAATCGCTCTCTTGCCTTCCCTTTAAAGGGTTTGCCTCCGTAGGGGCCGGACATGTCCGGCCCTGCACAGAAGGGCAAAATCGAGTTTGCGGGAAAGCCGCGGGCCGGGCATGCCCGGCCCCTACAAGCCAGCCCCGCAGGTCAAATCAGCCGAACAAATCCTCGTCGTCGCAGAGCTTGACGTAGCCGGCGCTCTTGACGGGGAAAGCGTAGGTCTCCTCCCCGTCGGTCAGGGTCACATTGCCGTCGGCATCCAGCCCCTGCAGGATGCCCGCATAGTCGCGGCGGCCCTGCTCGTCGGGGCGGATCAGATGCGCCGCGCACTTCTGGCCCTTGAGCTGCTCGTAGTGCTCGGGGCGGGTCAGGCGGCGGCCCAGGCCCGGGCTGCCGACCTCGAGGTAGTAGCTCTGTTCAATGGGGTCTGCCTCGTCCAGCAGCGGATCAATGGCGCGGGAGACAGCCTCGCAGGTGTCGGTGTCCAGCGGCTCATCGCGGTCGATCAGCACGCGCAGGAACCAATCCGGGCCTTCCTTTTCAAAGCGGACATCCCACAGGCGCAGGTTCATCCCCTCAACAACGGGGCGGACGAGCGCTTCGACGACCTTGACCGCGCTGCCCTGCTGCGGTTTACCGGGTTTTGCCATAAAAATGCTCCAATCATAAAAAGAAAGCGGACCTTGCGGCCCACTTTCAGTAAAATCATCATCGAACACTAAGACTATACCACATCCGTGCGCAAAATGCAAGCCCCCGCCGGGCAGATTTGCCTTCTAACGGGCTTTTTCAGCGTGCATTTTTTGCGGAGTTTGGCGAAAACGGCGCACAACGGGCCGCTCGACGCCGTTTTCCCCTATTTCTCATCTTGGATGTGCGGCTTGTAGGGGCGGGCATCGCCCGCCCGTGGCCGTGGGCAGCCACCGCAAGGTTCCCGGGCGGATATGGAATCCGCCCCTACGCCGTAGGGGTCGGCGTCCCCGGCGACCCGGGAATGCTGCCGCTGCCGCAAAGTTCCGGCGGGCGGGCAAGGCTCGCCCCTACCCTTTCTTTCCGTGCAACCGCTTCGCAATCGGTTTCTCAACACCGTAATAGGCCGCCAACGTTACTGCAATCGCCGCGGTCCAGTACAGCGCGTGGGCCCGCTGCATCCAGACGGTGTCGCCCAGCTGGTTCGGCGGGGTGTCACCGCTCCACGCGGGCAGGTGCAGGTCGTATTTCAGGAAAACCGCCAGCATCTGATGCCAGAGGTAGAAGCTGTAGCTCAGCGCCGCGAGCCAGCTCAGCACCCGGCGCACCGGGCGGGGCAGCGTCAGCCCCAGCCCGAAGCAGACAAGCATCGCTGCTGCGGCCAGCGCCAGCGGCATCCGACTGATGAGCTGGAACTGCTGGTACTCCGCCGCCCACGCCTGCAGCCGCATACAACGGTCAAGCCAGACGAAGGCCGCAACGCCCAGCGCCGTGCAGGCTGCGCGCGGGGCGAACCGTACTGTCCAGCTGCCATGCGCCAGCTCGGCAAAGATGAGCGCCGCCGCCATGCCGACGGCCAGCACCCCGCAGAACGCCGGGAACTGATTAAAAAGCAGCGCGTACTCCCCCGTGCCGTACTGGTGCAGCGCCCACTGGCTGTAGCCCGCCTGCACAAGGCAGAGCGCACCCACCGTGGGCAGCGGGTGCTTGGCGCAGAGCGGCGCCAGCAGCGGAAACACGAGGTAAAATAGCGCAAAGACCGTCAGCGTCCAAGTGACGCCGTTGAGCAGCGTGCCTATGTAGCTGCGGGGAAAGAGCTGCTGGGTCAGCGTCAGGTGCGCGGCCAAATCGAGTCCCAGCGCACGGCTCCAACCGTGGCGTTTGAGGGCGATCAAAAAGCTGGCCAGCAGGTTCGCGTAGTAGGCAGGCAGCAGCCGCGCGGCGCGGCGGCGGTAGAAATCTGCCGGGCGGCAGCTGGGCAGCGGCTCGCCCCGCTGGCGGGCGTTCGCCCACGGCAGAAACAGGCAGAACGCCGACAGCATCACAAGCAGGTCGACCCCGATGCTGCCCGCCCGCTGCCAGTGGTCTGACCCCAGCGAGAACCAGCTCTGCTGCCAGATGTGAAACGCACCGACAGCCCAGGCCGCCAGCACCCGCAGAAGATCCGCAGCCGCCGGGCGGTCTGCGTCAATGGGCGCGGGCGTGCGGCTCAGAACGCCCATTCGCCGTTTTCAAAGATCGTGACTTCCTCCCCGCGCTTCGTGATGCCGGTGACATGGGTATCCGCCGCGCCGATCATGACATCCTCATGGATGGCGGAGTTGTTCAGGCCCTTCTTCATCAGGTCATCGCGGGTCATGGCAGAGCCGCCCCTGATGTTCGTCGGGTAGCCCGCGCCAAACGCAATGTGGCAGGCGGCGTTCTCATCAAACAGGGTGTTGTAGAACAGCACGCCGCTGCGGTTGATGGGGCTGGAGGCGGGCACGAGGGCGATCTCGCCGATGCGGTTCGAATTTTCGTCGGTGGAGAGCAGCTCGGCCAGCAGGTCGGCATTCTTCTCGGCACCGTGCTCCACGACAACACCGTCCTTGAAGGTGACATGCCAGCCCTCGATCAGCTGGCCGTTGTAGGCGTAGGGCTTCGTGCCGTAGACGATGCCGTTTGTGCGCTCGCGGTGAGGCGCACAGAAAACCTCCTCGGTGGGAACGTTGGCGATGAACTCAATGCCGTCCTCGGTCTTGCTGGACGCGCCCTCCCAGGTGGCGTCGTCGGCCAGACCGACGGTCAGGTCTGTGCCGTTCGAGCTGGTCATGTGGATGCGGTCCAGCTCCAGCGCGTTCATGCGGTCGCGGCGGGCCTTGGTCACGGCGACATGCTTCTGCCACGCACCGACGGGGTCACCAGTGGAGACACGGCAGACGTCAAAGATCAGCGCCCAGAGCTTTTCGACAGCCTCGTCGAGCGGCAGCTCCGGGAACACCTTGGCGGCCCAGCCCGGAGCGGGCACAGCCGCCACGCACCACTGGACGCGGTCATTCATCGTGTACTCCTGCCAGGGCTTCATAAAGGTACGGCGCGCGAGGTTGACGCGGTTCAGCTTGCCCGCATCAAGGCCCGCCAGTGCCTCGGGATCTTCGGCATGGATGGCCAGCGTGCAGCAGCCGTCCGGGTCCTCGGCGTAGTCGAGGTAGCTGCGCAGCTCATAGGGCTTCATGGCAGTCAGGTCCTTTTCGTCGGCCAGCTCCATGTTCAGGCGGGTGAGCTTATCGTCCTCCCAGCGGACAACGACGGTCTTGGCCCCGGCCTCATAGCCCGCGCGGACGCAGGCATGGGCGAAGTCGGGCATCGTGACCGGGCAGCGGACGATAAAATTCTGGCGCGGACGCACATTGACGCCCACCTTGACGATAAAATCAGCGTAGAGCTGGAGGTAATGTTGGTTCATTGCGAGTGGCTCCTTTTATAATATATTTGATATTTGGTTGTATTGTACCATAAAGTGGGCGGTAATGGCAAGGCTGCGTGCCTTCCCCCCGAGGGGGGAAGGTGGCCGAGGCCCCGCCCGAGGTCGGATGAGGGGCGGCCCTCCGGGGGTTGCCCGTTCACTGGCTGCCGCAGCGGACCTTGCCCTCATCAGTCAGCGAGCGGGGTCGCTGACAGCTTCCCCCGAGGGGGGAAGCCACTCTACCAAAAAACAGGCCGCCCGCCCGGGCAGCCTGTCGCAAAGCTTATTTTTCGACCATCATATCCGCGGCCTTGTACAGATCGCCGCAGCTCATGCAGACGACGAGGTCGCCCTTTTTGGCGTTCTGCCTGACCCAGGCGGCGGCACCCTCGAGGCCGTCCACCACGACGCTGCCGGGCAGCTTGGCGGCCAGATCCTCGCTCCTGACACTGCCGTCGTCCTTCTCGCGGCCGCCCATGATGGGCAGCAGCACGACCTGATCTGCGGCACGCAGCACCTTGGCGAAGTCGTCCATCAGCATCTTGGTGCGGCTGTAGGTGAACGGCTGATGCACGGCAATGACGCGGTCATAGCCCATCTCCTTGGCCGTCGCCAGCGTGGCGGCCAGCTCGGTGGGATGGTGGGCGTAGTCATCGACGATGACTGCGCCGTTGCACTCGCCTTTGATCTCAAAGCGGCGGCCCGTGCCGTGGAACTGCTCGGCAGCGCGAACGGCGTCCTCGGGCTTGAGGCCCAGCGGGCGCACGCAGCAGCACATGGCCAGCGCATTGTAAATGTTGTGGTAGCCGGGCACGCCCAGCTTGATGTGGGCGAAGTGCTCACCGAGCTCGAGGACATCGAACTCAAAGAAGCCGGGCTTGTACTCGCCGATGTTGACGGCGCGGAAACGGGCCTCCTCCTCGATGCCGAAGCTCAGGACCGGACGGTCAATGGAGTTCACGACGTCCATCGTGTTCTTATCGTCCATGTTAAAGACGACGGTGCGGGACAGCAGCGCAAACTTCTGGAACGCCAGCTTGAGCCTGCCCATCGTGCCGTAATATTCCAGATGGTCGTTGTCAATGTTCAGGATGACGCCCACCGCGCAGGTCAGATGCAGGAAGGTTTCGTGGTACTCACAGGCTTCGATGACAACGCTCTGGCCGCTGCCGGCCTTGCCGTAGCCGCCGATCAGGGGCAGCTTGCCGCCGATGACCGCCGCCGGGTCCCTGCCCGCCAGCTCCAGCATTGTGGTGATCATGCCGGTGGTCGTCGTCTTGCCGTGGGTGCCGGCCACGCCGATGCTCTGGGCATGGGTACGGCTGATGTAGCCCAGCATGACGCTGCGCTCAACGGCTTTGATGCCGCGGGCGCGGGCGGCCTGCAGCTCGGGGTTATCGTCATGGATGGCGGCGCTGTAGACCACAAGGTCCGCGTTGCCGACGTTGGCGGCGTCATGCCCGATGCAGACGCGCACGCCGAGGGCACGCTCGGCCTCGGTGTTTTTGGTTTCCTCGACATCAGAGCCGGTGATGGCATAGCCGCGGCTGTGCAGGATCTGGATCAGCGGATAGGTGCCGGAGCCGCCGCAGCCGATGAAATGGATCGTGCGGACGCCTTCGAGCAGCTTGGGGTCATACATACTAAAAACCATAACAGTGGTCACCTCAAAATTTATCCGCTGCCGTAGGGGATGGCACGCGGTATACTTAACTATATTACGGAGTAATTATACTATTTTTCTGCAACAAAATAAACACTTTTTTTGAAATTGCAGCCTGGCCGACCAATTTTTGGGTAAAAGGCACAAATTCAGGGAGCCAAAACACAGCAATACGTCGAGGGTGCCGCTTGCGCCGCGGCCTTGGCGGCACAAAAAACTTTTTACGGTACGATAAACGCCGCCCTTGCTCTGTGATTTTTCTGGCTTTTTCCGGCGCCGCCTGTTATAATGGAGAAAACCGCAGGAGGGATGCAGAATGGCAAAGCTGATTTGGGGCATTGACCCGCTGGCCGTGTCACGGCTGGGACGCACGGCGAAAAAGCCGCCGTTCACGAAAAAGGAGCTGGCGCGCATCGGCATTCCGGCGCACAAGATCCCCCGCGTGCAGGAGGAGCTGGCGCGATTGACGGCAGATAAGATCCTGACCCAGGAGGAATTGGGGAGACTGGCGGAGGAAATCAGCTGGCTTTTGCTGTGAGCTTTCCTTCCCCCTCGGGGGAAGGTGGCCGAGGCCCCGCCCGAGGCCGGATGAGGGCGAAGTCGCCGCCATTGCTCCATAAACTGGCAGCCTCGGCAAGGTTTGCCCTCATCAGTCAGCGGGCGGGGCCGCTGACAGCTTCCCCCTCGGGGGAAGCCTTTTTTCGCAAACTGCCCTTGTTCCCTCCCGCAACCTATGCTATAATAAGCGTATCGTGCCAAATTCATCCGGCGCGGTGGGAAAAACGCTTTGTGTGGCAGCCAGCCATGCGGAAGGAGTAACGTAATGAAGAACAGTGAAAAGACCCTTGACATGATCGTGAACCTGTGCAAAAACCGCGGGTTCATCTATCCGGGCAGCGAAATCTACGGCGGCCTGGCCAACAGCTGGGACTACGGCCCTCTGGGTGTCGAGTTCAAAAACAACGTCAAAAAGGCATGGATGAAGAAATTCGTGCAGGAAAGCCCCTACAACGTCGGGCTGGACGCTGCCATCCTGATGAACCCCCAGACCTGGGTGACCACCGGCCACGTGTCCAGCTTCTCGGACCCGCTGCTGGACTGCCGCGCCTGCAAGAGCCGCCACCGCGCAGACAAGCTCATCTCCGAGTGTGAGCAGGGCAAGGGCGTGGACGTCGATGCCATGACCTTTGACGAGATGGACGAGTTCATCGCCACCCACCCCGAGGTCGTCTGCCCCGTCTGCGGCAAGCACGACTTCACCCCCATCCGCAAGTTCAACCTGATGTTCAAGACCGCCATCGGCGTGACTGAGGATTCCTCCTCCACCTGCTACCTGCGCCCCGAGACCGCGCAGGGCATCTTCGTCAACTTTGCGAACATCCAGCGCACGACCCGCCGCAAGCTGCCCTTCGGCGTCTGCCAGGTCGGCAAGGCGTTCCGCAACGAGATCACCCCGGGCAACTTCACCTTCCGTACCCGCGAGTTTGAGCAGATGGAGTGCGAGTTCTTCTGCAAGCCCAACACCGACCTGGAGTGGTTCGCCTACTGGAAGGACTACTGCAAGAACTGGCTGCTGAGCCTTGGCATCAAGGAAGAAAATCTGCGCCTGCGCGACCACGAGCCCGCCGAGCTGGCCTTCTACAGCCGCGCCACCACCGACATCGAGTACGCCTTCCCGTTCACCGACTGGGGCGAGCTGTGGGGCATTGCAGACCGCACCAACTACGACCTGAGCCGTCATCAGGAGGCCTCCGGCAAGAGCCTCGAGTACTTCGACCCCGAGACGAACGAGCACTACATCCCCTACGTCATCGAGCCGTCTCTGGGCTGTGACCGTGTGGCGCTGGCCTTCCTGTGCGAGGCCTACGACGAGCAGCACCTCGTGGACGCCAAGGGCAAGGAGGATGTGCGCACCGTGCTGCACCTGCACCCCTATCTGGCACCGTTCAAGTGCGCCGTGCTGCCCCTGTCCAAGAAGCTGGGCGACAAGGCGATGGAGATCCGCAACGAGCTGGCCAAGGACTTCATGGTCGACTACGACGACGCCGGTTCCATCGGCAAGCGCTATCGCCGTCAGGACGAGATCGGCACCCCGCTGTGCATCACCGTGGACTTCCAGACTGTCGGCGACGACAAGGTCGAGGCCGACGGCTGCGTGACCGTCCGTGACCGCGACACGATGGAGCAGGTCCGTATGCCCATTAGCGAGCTGCGCGACTACGTGGCCAAGAAGGTTGCGTTCTGATTTAGCAGCGTTATAAAGTAAAAAACCTGCCTGCACTGATTGTGCAGGCAGGATTTTTTTAGTTTGTGGAAAACGGTAAACGGCCGGATGTGAGAACCGAACCGGTTTACCCTACCTTCTCCACCGTCACACTGTTGACGGTGACATTTGCGTCGTCCAGCGTGTGGACGGCGGTGCGCCAGTAGTGGAGCATCTCGGTGGCCGTGAACTCAAAGGTCATTTCGTTGGGGTCGATGCCGGTGAAGTCAATGTCCAGCTTATAGGTTTCTTCGTTGATGAGGCCGTACCGCGCGTAGATGTAGCTGTGGTCAAAGCCGCTGCCGGTCAGCGTCACACGGTAGCGCCCGGGGAACAGCGTCCACTCCTCGGTCATCATCTCACCGTTCATGCCCAGAACAATGCCATCCGCCGCCAGAAAGAGCGGGTCAACATCCGACTTCGTCAAATCCATCGTGTGGGCGGGCACTTCGGGCGCAGGCTCCTCCTCGATGCCGTCGATGGGCTCGACGCTGCCGATCAGGATGCCATCCAGCCGGTAATAGTGCAGGTCGTAACTGTTCCGCGCCAGCTCGTCCTCGTCGATGAAGGCATAGAGCGTGTCAGCGGAAAGCTCGTTCAGCTCGCCCGGCAGCGTGACCGCCGCAAGGTTGCCGTCCATATGCGCCATGTAGAAGCTATTGGAGGTCCAGCCGTGGTCGGCGGCAAAGGCAACGAGGTCCCAGAAGTCGTCGTGTTCAAAGTCGAAGCTGGCAAAGGCCAGGCGGCTGAACTGCCCGCTGGCAGCCAGCTGCTCCCAGGCCGGGTCGGTCAGTTGGGTGGTGTCCTCGTAATAAGCGGCATCGTGGTAGGTGGTGTAACGCTTGGTAAGCTCGGTACGCAGGCCAAAGCCCTGGGCGGCGGCGCAGACAGCCAGCAGCACAGCGGCCGCGGCACCGTTCCAGAACCGCAGCACCAGCCCGCAGGCGGTGAGCAGGGCGGCGTTTTGCAGATAGGTCTTGCGCCGTGCCATGGCATCCCCCTCCCAACCGGGGGCAGAAGCCCCCTACACCACTATGCGGCACGGGTGGCCGGTATGCAATTTGACTACTTACAAAACAGATAGTACCTTGCGTTCTGCTGTCTGATTTGTTATACTGTTATGAGAGCATAGGCAATGCTGCCTGTTTTTTCGGCCTGCGGGCTGGCAGATGGACGGAGTTGCCGAAATTTAAAGGAGCAAAAACTACTATGAGTGAAGAATGTACCCATGATTGCAGCTCTTGCGGCGCAAGCTGCGACCACAACGCCGAGGCAA
>ERZ772870.1923-NODE-1923-length-12559-cov-3.112044_pt1 | contig 12559 bp, 14 predicted proteins | sample MGYA00511376_ERZ772870 | MGnify/ENA primary metagenome ERZ772870 (study PRJEB29015, sample SAMEA2737719) | human gut metagenome | biome: human gut; feature: human-associated habitat; material: faeces | place: China | collected 2012 ... | reverse complement strand
ATTTCTATAAACAGCCTCTACGTTAAATACCTAGTTTTTCAAATAGTATTCTGTTCCTTTTTCCTGCGTCATCAATAATTTTATCAAACGACAAGATTTCGATATATGCTCTCTTTTTGTCGTGATATTTATACATTCCACGTTTATCTGGCGTTTCAATAAAATCAAAATCTTCTGCAATTTTTCTCAACTTAGAAGTAATGTCGCATACCGCATATAAATAAAATTGGGTATTAGTTCCCGTTTTTATAAGTCGCCCATTTTTATCTTTCATCTCATTAGAACTAATCTTACTACATTCACATTTTCCAGTGAATAAAAGATATCCTCCAACTAACAGAGGTGCGACAATCCCAATAAGAATCATTGCCAATAACCCGTAAATATCACCGCCTAGGGTATACTCCATGACGTCCTCTCATTCGTATTTCCCCATCAATACTATTTGCTAATCTTGCAGCTATTAATCCGACGTTCAAGCATTGCAACCTGTTCAGCAGTGAGACTTGCTGACCGATAATTTACAATAAAATCTGCTAACAAATCCTTCTTAACAACAGGAATCTTGCTATTTTCCTGTCCGGCAACCATAATTGATAAATCATGTGCGAGGCATAATTATGATTTTTTGCATATTCCTCGGCTGTTCTTATTGCTGAAACATCAGGAAGCTTTATGCCAGACCTCTTTTCGCTTTGCTGCAAAAATTGCTTATATAAAGGTACTGCTTTATCAAGAACAATTGCTGTCTTTTTATGCATCAACCTATATATTTTCATTCCAAGGAGCTTTGATGCGACGGTTATAAATTCATTTTTATTATTCATATCCCAAAAGCTCACTTTGCTCAAGCTACGAGCAGCAATACTCCGAACCTTCATCAAGCGCATTAACTATTGTATTAGAACTATATTTGCTTATTGGATTAGATGAAAGCCATTGAATAAATTTTTCTCTTGTATTCATATTATTCATAGCCTCCTTGTATCCTATTTGTTCTTTTGCAAGTATGAGTATTTTCTCAAATTCATCTGAATTTAATTTGCTCATTTTTGCCATTTCAATATATAACTTACTAGCTCCCGGTAAGCCTTTTTTCCCATCTGTCAAGAGATACTCCATTTTTGTCATCTGAAGCGCAATTCCATTTTCATTGCGAAACACTTCATCTATGTTAATCCCATTTGCTTTTGCACGTTGTCTAAGCAAATTTGATAATTTATGTACGCACTCTGCTTTATCAATTTTATTGTCACGAATTCTGTTACAAGCATCTATCAATAATGCTACTTCATACTCGTCCCATCCTATCCGAACTGTCATATCAATCCTCTATAATTTGACAAATATCCCCGATATCACAATGGAACACCTTACAAATCCTCATCAGCACTTCCATAGATACCGTTTCATCTTTATTAAACTTTGTTGCAACAGATGATGAAATATCTGCTGCACGCATTAAATCCTGTCTATTCATCTGGTTATCAATCATAAGTTTGCGAAGCTTATTATAGCTTATTTTCATCTGTAACGCTCCTTTGCTGTACACTTCATTCTTAGTTACAGTTACACGGATACCATTTTATCACATCATATTCATTTTTTCAAGATGTGTGTGTCGCAACACCTCATTTCAAGCTATAGTTGTCACTTTTTACAAACACCTATTATTCAATCCCTATGTACCCGATGGCTACTCAACTGAGCAGCCATCTTTTCGATTTTCCAGACACCGTCTGGAATTTTTAATATGCCGGAATACCGTATCCATAGATATTGCTGCTTCCGACTGCGTACTGTCTTTGCTTGCAGGCATCGCCTGAGTTGCCCTCTACGGTATAAACTGTGCCATTCTCGCATTTTTCTACGATACCAACGTGGTCTGTTGTACCGTCGCCTTCCCAATCGAAGAAAATAATATCTCCCGTCTTTGGTTCATAAGTGCGGTCTTGCCATTTCCCGTTTGACTTAAACCAGTTTGCACCGTCCACGCAACCTGCAAATTTAGGAACAAGTCCGCTTTCAATATATCCGCATTGGTCAGCACACCAAGATACGAAGCAGGCACACCATTCCACTCGACTGTTAAAGCCGTACCAACTCCAGTAAGGTTGTCCGCCCTGATTGCCTAGCTGCGTCAAGGCAACCTCAACAATCGCCTGATTACCTCCGGCAGTAAAGGCTCGCCCATACGGATAGTACCTCAAAACGTGAGCGACATACTGCGTATCTCCATAACTGCTCCACCCAAGTCTGGAAGCCTGCATTGTCGAAAATTCTACTGCATTGGCATAGGAATATCCACCATAATTGGTTTTTGCCCAAGAAATATACCCATTACCGAAGTTGTAGCCTTGCAGAGCAAGTTTGATATGCTCCATATCTATCGGGCTTTCCACCTCTGCCGAGGTAAGAGCCGCTTTCAATTCCTGAACTCCACATTGGATAGAATATTCAGGGTCTTTAATTCCATTAGGTTTGTGCGGATACTTCGTATTGAAACTGCCCTCTGCTGCCTGCATTGGGTCAAGTCCCCTGCCGCCGCTTTCCTGCATCATAACCGCCTTGATAAGTTCTACATACTCAGGAATGTCGTACTCTTTGGCATACTTCTGTATGATAGGTTCATAGGCTTCAACCTCTGCACTTACCGGAGTATAGGAATTACTGTCACTTCCTCCTCCAAACATTGCTACAGCAGCACCAAATAACACGACAATCATAATAATCAACACTGCTATCCAACCGCCTGCGGCGATTGCTGCTACAAGTGCTTTTGTCCCTGCAATAATTGCTTTGACTGCCGCAACGGTAGCTTTCGCTGTGGCTTTGACGGTATCTGCTGTGGCTTTTGCCGCTTTCTTTGCCGCCTGAGCTGCTTTCTGTGTTGCTTTGGCTGTTGTTTTTGCTGTTTTCTGTGCTATAACAGCAGCTTCTTTTGTGGTCTTAATAGAAGTCTTTGCCGTTTGTTCAGCAGTCTTAACCGACCTCTGAACAGTATTGGTTGCACCTTTCGATACGGTCTTGACTGTCGTATTTCCTGCCGACCTTGCAGACTGTTTAATTGTTTTCTCCGTACGCTCCAGAGTTCGGATGCTCTGTTTTCCGACAGGATTGACCGATTGTTTTTGAAGCTGCTTCTCTGCACGCTTGGTCTTGAAATTCTCAATTCCTGTTTTGGCTTTCTGATAATTCTGTCTTGTTTCACGCACACCCCATCTGCCGACTTTATCTGCACGGTATGCTGTTTCGTGAACAGTCCTATCCGTTGCCGCTTCGATTTTATCGGAAGCATATTCCTCTGCGGAATTTTCCGAAGCGTTGGTGGAATGTTCTGCCTTATCTTTCGTCATCACATAGGCTTTCTTCATTCGCTCCGTAGCAACTGCTGCCTTATTTATGGTCTTGATTGTACCTTTGCTTGTATCTCTTGTTTTTATATCAGCCATCGGTTTCCTCCTTTCTCGAAAAATAATAGAGAGTGGGGTTTAATCCACTCTCTTAGCGACAACAACAAGCCTGCCATTGTTTCTTGAATACTCACAAGTAGAAAGAGAAATCAACTTGTCGCCATACTCTGCCGATACTCCGGTATCATACAGAGAAAGTTCCTTGCACTTAGCAACATACGAATCAAACTCTGCCGCATTTTCTGCGTCCGTAAACTCATAATACTTAAAGCTGTCGGAGCTGTTTGTATAAACAACCGTCTTAAAGACTGCAATCACTTCATACTGGTGTCTGTCCGTCAGTGTATCAAAAGTAATAGCCCTATGTTCTTCCCAAAAGCTCTTGTTTCTGTACTTCATTAGTCCCGTAAACATAGAACCGTCATTCATGTGGTGTCCGTAAATAATGATGTTGTCTGAAGGTTTCTGCACATCGCAATTTTCCTGCACATACGGACAGCCATAAGCAGAATAGGTCTTATCAAACTTGTGCTTCAGGTAAAAGTTCGGCTCATTTACAGACTGCACGACCGGATAGTTGATATTGGTATCTTCAACCTTTATCCAACCCACCATATCCTCATTCTGCCGATAGAGTTCAAGATATTCTGCAAGATAGTCCTTATCTTCCGAAAACGTCACGCCCTCATTTTCCTTTGGCGGCTCGTCCTCCACAATCTCCGCAAGGTTATCATAGACTTCATTCTGCTTGGCAGAGTCAATGTGATTACGGATAATAAAGAAGGTGCTTACAGACAACACTACTGTAAGCACCACCGCAATAATAATATAGATTTTTCTGCTCATTTTCTCTTACCTTTCCATATCGTTTCTCTTAGGCGGGGTCAAATCCCTGCAATATTCCGGATACCTCAACTTGATACCCTCCATAAAATACGGAGCATATCCACAACAGAACAGTTCCTCCGGTGTATAGAGGTTTTCCCTGCCTTCTTCCGTAAATCCATTCCAGAGATTAAAGGCAAGGTGGCAGACCTTGACTGTGCCACTTGTCTGCCAACCGCCGTGCAGACCTTCCGGTATGATGCAGTCCCTCTTGAAATCAAACATCTTTCCGATGTTCATTCTCGTTTCTTCTGAAATACCCATCACATAGAAAAATGCTCTGTGATAGCAGTCGTTGACTTTGCACTTATCCAGATTTTCCAATACAAAATCTCTGTGTGCAGCATTGCGAAATTGAATTTTAGACATTGTAAATCCCTCCTTACGCTTCGCCTGGCTTGGTCGTCATCAGTTTATAAAGTTTCGTGTTCTTAGGGAATTTGTTTGCAAACGGTACAAGCGAACTTCCCACCTTGATAAGTCCGTGTCCTGCTTCCACATTCGTGATATAGGACATCTGAAGGTCGGAAATATTCAAAAGTTTTGCAAGCTCAAGCCTGTCTGTGGAAGCCTGATTCAGCATAATAATGAACTCTGAGTTTGCAAGCATTGTTCTTGCTGTGTGACTCTGCAAAAGGTCATCGACGTTCTGGGTAATTCCACTTGCGTATGCAGAGTATTTCCTCACACGCTTCCACAAGGTAAAGAGGAAATTTGCAGAGTATTCGTGCTGGAACAGAAGATAAATCTCATCAATAAAGATAAAGGTATTCTTACCCTTTGCACGGTTCTGTGTGATACGATTCAGGATAGAGTCAAGGACAACAAGCATACCAATCGGCATAAGCTGTTTACCCAAATCAAGAATGTCATAGCAGATAAGGCGATTGTTAGTATCCACATTCGTCTGCTTTGCAAAGGTGTTCAGAGAACCGTGTGTAAAAAGCTCAATAGCAAGTGCCAGTTCCTTTGCTTCCGGTTCGTCCTGCTGCAAAAGTTCTGCCCTGAAATCCTGCAAGGTTGGGATATGCCCTTGATAATCATTCTGCTGATAACTGCGGTACACGCTTGCCGTACAACGGTCAATAATAGACTTCTGCTTTGCTCCAAGATTTGTTCCGCCAATAAGCTGTTCACAAAGGGACATAATGAACTCAGATTTCAAAATGCCAGGGTTTGCACCATCGCCGTAATCTTTATTCATATCCATTGCATTGATGTGATTATCGGAAGTAGCAGAAATATTGATGACCTCTCCGCCCATCGCATTGACAAGTCGTGAATACTCTCGTTCAGGGTCGATGATGATAACATCTGCATCTGAGGAAAGCACCTGATTGATGATTTCTCCCTTTGCCGCAAACGACTTACCACCACCGGATACACCGAGAATAAAGGAGTTACCATTCAAAAGCTGCTTACGGTCTGCGATAATCATATTTTTGCTGATAACATTCTGACCGTAATAGATACCGTTCTCGTGGAAAATATCCTGCACCCTGAACGGGATAAATACCGAAAGACTCTCTGTTGTAAGTGTTCTGAATGCATCAATCTTTCTTGTACCAAATGGCATTACCGTGTTGAGTCCATCTACCTGCTGAAATCTCAGTGTTGCAAACTGGCAAAGATGTTTTCTTGCCGTGGTAAGCAATGCTTCCGTATCATTCTCAAGCTGTTCCTTACTGTCTGCCGTAATAACCATTGTGATAACAGCGAACATCATTCTCTGGTCACGGGTCGTAAGGTCATCGAGGAACTCTTTCATTTCTTTCTTCTGCTGCTCCATATCATACGGAACAGTTGCAGAGAAGTTGTTATTGGCATTCTGCCTACGCTGCCAGTTTGTGATATTGGTTTCCACACCAAGCAGACGGTTCTCTGCTTCCTTTACTGCTTCATCAGTCGGAACGGGAACAATATCAATGGACATCATCAGATTTCTGTTCATATCCGTAAGTTCCGCTACCATACTGTCTTTGATATAGGACGCATACTCACGCAAAAAAAGAACTCTTCCATAACGGTTTCCCATCTTGAAATAGTCCTTTTCAAATTCCATTGTGTCAGGGCAGATATAATCCTTAAAATCGTGTCCCTTTTTTCTTGTTTCCTTAATATCAAAGTGGAAAGAGCTTTCCTCTCCCACACGATAAAAATCGTGGAAAATACGAAGTCTTTCGTCTGTTTCCAGTTCCACACATTTACTTCCGAGCCTGCCGAAGTGAGCAATCAAATCTGCACCGACACGGGCGAAATAAGTTCTTGCGTCCTCCACACTCTTTTTGTTGATGGAAATGGTAATATACTTATCCTGAACAATGGAGTTTGCACCCGTTGCCTTATCAAGAAGCATTTTGTTGTATTCCTCTCGATACTCGTCCAGATTATCTCCGGTTGTCGGAATAAGGATTGTCTGCTCAAAATCCAGTCTGTTGAGCCGACGGTTATTGATTGTGATTTTTGTCGTTGCACCACTGTCAAGGGAGTTCAGAAGTTCGGAATATTCAAGGAACATCGCTTCCTTATCCTCACGGCTTGCCACCGCATAGTTAATATCCGTAAAGCGGTAGGTCTTTGAATATTTATCCTTTCCCACTTTGAAAATGCCATCATCAAAGATAGCTGCCACGGGAATAACGTCCTGCACACCTTTCGGTACAACAAATTTTTCTTTATCCTGCTTAAACAGGTTCGTAAGAGTCTTAATCATTTGACTTCAATACCTCCTTCTGTTTCTGTTCAATGCTTGGCTTCATCAGTTCGTAATAAACATTGGTGGAGTGAAATACCAGCTTCTTCGGCATCAAAAACTCCGACTTTATCCATGCATAGATTGCTTTTTCTGCGGTCATACCGTTGTACTTCACAAAGCCAAGTGCCGCAAACGGGGCAGCACCCAAAATGCACACCCACGATACGGTTTCCGTGCCAACATACGGTCTGAGCAAGAAATACAGTCCTACCGCAACGCCACAAGCAAGAACAGAAAAAATGAACTGTCTGAGCGACAGTCCAAAAAACATTGACTCTGTATAATTTCTGATTTCACGGTTAATTTTTACTTCCATATCTGTTTCCTTTCCTGCGGTTTCGGTCGTTCTCCCTCCCGCATTTATCATTCAGGCAAAAGACTTTGCCCTTCCGTTTACCGCCATAGTAAACACATTTCTTACAATCTCTTTGGTTCATCTCAAAATCTCTCCTTAAAGTCCCATCATTTCTCGGATAATACGGTCAGACATCTTTACCGCACCGACAAGAACGAGCATATTAAATACCAGTTCCCCAATATATGCCCACACCTGCGTAACTGCTGCTGCATCAGGATTAACCACTGGCGGCGATGAAGCAAATACGGAGAAAATAATACAAGCAAGTACAATGACTGCCCCCTCAAGCAGAACTGCACAATAGCTCTTGATAAAACTCTTGCCTACATTCTGTGTCGGTTCTCCTGCAAATGTGGAAAGTGGTATCGGTGCAAGTGCTGTGTACATATAAAGTTTAAAAAATCGTCCATACACTGTCATTATCAGAATGAACGACAGCACCGTGATAAATAATCCTCCGATAAGCGTTACCGCCCACAAAGGGATACTCTCAAAAAATCCGCAATCCTCTATGGTCGTTACCATCTCTGCGGGTAAGGTCGTCTGTTCCGGAGTTCCAAATCCGGCAGCATTCATAATGGTTGAAATTGTCCCTTGCACGATATTAAATAGTGCAAGCATAAGTTCCATTCCGTATGTGATAACACCTTTCGCCAGTGCAAAACGAACAAAGAGTTTTAAAGCGTGTTCCGGTTTCTTCACATCTGTAAAACTTCCGCAGGTCTTTACCATACCTATCACAAAAAACAATACAAGTAAGGCAAGCCCGATAGCCTGAACCGCACCATTGATGTCAACGATAACCTTCCAGATATTCCCGCCCTTAAAGTTCTGCGGTGTAGTTGTGATGAGCGTCCATATTTCCGACAGTTTTTCATTCCAAGTTTCAAGGGCATTTTCAAGATTTTGAACTACCCAGTTATCACTCATTCAAAGCACCTCCTTACAATTAAGGGGTGTACCTTAACTTGGCACACCCCTCGATAACTGTGTAACTCTTATCTTAGCCTGTGATAAGAGTAAGGATTTCTTTCGCAAAAGTGATAATGACACCACCCGCAAGAGTCAGGAAGCCATTGGCTCTCTGAGAAGGGTCGTGAGATTTAAGTGAAAGACCGACCTGCACGATACCAAAGCCAAGCAAAATCATACCGATGGCACGGATAAGTCCGAAGATAAAATCGGACAGATTATTGACTACGGTAAGCGGGTCATTCGCAGCAAATGCAGTCGTTGTCATTCCAAGTGCCAATGCACCGATAATGACCATTGTGCAGTAAGCACGGAAGCCTTTCTTAACCTTTCCGGTCATAGGCAGTTTCTTTGTTTCCTGAATATCAGTTGCTTTTTTCTTAAAAATAGTCATAGTTGAATACCTCCAAAATTTAATTTGTTTGATTGTTTATGAACAGAGCTTCCATCTCCTCATCGGAAAGAAGTTCCCAGTTCGTTTCTTCCATTTCCTTTTCAGGAAGTGTTGCAGGGTCAATGTCCCAAATGGCAATCGAAGCAATATCTTTTGTGACTTCTCCATGCTTATAAGGACTCGCCTTTCCGTCTGTGGTAAGTGCCACATTCGGGTGTTTCATAATGTCATATTTGAAATCCATAATGGGTCTTTCCCCACGGATAAATAAAATAGCGTACTGATTATCGAGCATACGCACCTCATCAGGGGTAAGTAACTCTCTGCCGCTAATCTGATAGTTGGTGGAATAATTACCGCTTCTTCCGGTACTCTTTCCGAACGTGTTGGTATCAATGGTTTCCTTGCCCAACAGCTCCGACACATATTTATGGGTTGACTGCTCATTTCCACCAAGGTAAAGAAATTCATCGCAGTTACCCACAATGCTCTCCCACTGTTTTTCAAACAAGGCTTTAAGCTGTGCCAAGTTCTGTAAGATGATGCTTACAGATACCCCACGGGAACGCATAACCGACAGTATCTTGTCGAAGTCGTCCGGCAGTGAAACATTGGCAAATTCGTCCATCATAAAATGAACAGGCATCGGCAGACAACCGCCGTGGATATGGTCGGCTGCATAAAACAACTGCTGAAAAAGCTGTGTGTAAAGAATGGATACTAAGAAGTTGAAACTAGAGTCGTTATCCGGTATCAGTGCAAACAGTGCCACCTTTTTCTCTCCGAGTGACTGCAAATCCAGTTCATCGGCAGAAGTAAGAGCAGCAAGACTTTCCAAGTTAAACTTTTCAAGCCTTGCTGCAAGGGTTATCTGTATAGATTTTAATGTTTTGGAAGAACCGGAATGATAAGAGTGATAATACTTCAAAGCAATGTGGTCAGGATTATCTATCATCAAATCTGAAAACAGATTATCAAGCGGAGAAGGACTTGGGTCGTCCTCGTCCTCAATCGCCCCGGCTCTGAGCATTTCCATTACCATTGCAAAATTCTGTTCTTCCGGCGGTGCTTCATAATGCAGATAAAATACAAGTGCAAGCAGAAGCATTGACGCTGCCGTATCCCAAAATGGGTCTTGTGCCTGACTGCCTTTCGGAGTGGTACTCTTGAATAGATTGGTTACGAGCTTCTGCACATCATTGTCATTCTGCAAATAAACAAACGGATTGTAACAATGGCTTTTCTCCATTGAAATCAAATCAAGCACACGCACTTCGTAACCTTTCTTCTCAAGAAGATGTCCCGTATCTCGCAGGATTTCCCCTTTCGGGTCTAATATCACATAGCTGTTTCTGGCAGCATTCATAATATTAGGCTTTGCATAAAACCTCGTCTTACCTGCACCGGAGCCGCCGCACACAAGCGTATTCAGATTTCGTCTGTGCTTCTTGGCATTAAGCCCAATGCACACATTCTGAGTCATCAGCTTATTTTCTGACAGCGGCTTTTGTCGGTACTTTTTATCAATGGCTCTGACATTGCCCCATTTGGCAGAACCGTGTTCCTCTCGTCTGCGGTAATTCTTTCTTGTTGAGAAATAAATCCCGATACCCATTCCATAGCATAAAAGTAAAATGAGGACAGTTTTCAGGCTGTCCCCACATAATTTTATGGAAAATGGATTATCAAAGAGTGTCGCAAGATTGGCTGCTATTTCCGGCAATCCTCCGCTTATGGAAGGTGCAATCAGAAGTGCCAGCCATATGACCGGAACGATACCGACAATGGATAAAATAATGGCAGTCTGCCTGTCATTATCTCGCTTCATCTGAGCGTTTCCTTTCAATCACTTTGAACTTTTTCAATGGGGCATTTCCGACTTTTACAAGCAGGTCGTCTACTGCGTCTGCGGACTTGCCTTCCTCCATCAACTTTGTTTTCTCATCGTTTAAGGAGCGAATGACAACACCGTGTTCGTAATCGTCCAAAGCAATGTGGTAGAGTTTTTCTTTTTCCATATCTGCCCTCCATTATCTCTCATAGTCCTTTGAACGCTCCTGTTTCTTGCGGAACATTTCATCAGAGATATGACTGTGAATTTCTGCCATTGCATTTCGGGTCTTGGAAAGCTCCGCACGGATTTCTTTCGGCTCTTTGGAAGCCAGTCCCTCCGGAATGCGGTTAATCGCAAAATTCTGTGTATCTACTCCATACTTCTTGCAAAGCATATATCCGATACACACTGCCTGAAAGCCCATATCCCTGCGGCTGTAACTTTCACTGTTGATAGAAAGCTGTGCGTGTCCGAGTTCCTGAGCGACACACTGGGCAACTGCTACGCTGTCGCCCACATTACGCTTCACATACAAGGTCTGCTTTTCATTATTATAGAAAGCTGCCATATTCGGATACGGAAGTTCATCGGTTGCCGCAACCTCCACCGGAGATACATCAAGCATTGTCGTGATAAGTGCTTTCGGGTCACGGTTTGCTGATACTGCCGGAGCTTTTCTTCCATTTGTCTGCGTAACATCAAATACCTTTTTGACATTGTAGGAAATACCCGGAGAACCATCTGCTCTTGTGTATTCCACTGGTTCAAGAATAGAAATACTCTTTGCCCCTTTGGTAATCTTCACATTGTCCTTACCCCAATCATCAAAATCTTTAAGCTGTGTCGCCTGCGGATACTGACTGTAAATAAGGAGAGCATTTGCTGCGGAATATCTGTCCATTCGACTCTGCGTATCAAGAAAACTCTTGAATTTCTCAGGGTCACTCACAATCTCACGGGCAGCATCATCAATCATCTGATAGACTTTTTCTTTTTCTGCTCGCTTCTTTTCTGCATACTCCTCTTTGGATAATCTTGGCTGATTACCGCCAGCCTTTGCGGGTTTGAAATCATTAGTCATAGTGAATTACCTCTCTTTTGTTTTGGGTTTCTTCTTCGGCTGACGGTGTACCGTCTGACCGTTTTTCTGCTGCGGATTCTTGCCGTCTTTCTTAACTTCCGGTTCTTTACGCTCTGCTTCTTTTTGCTGTTTTGCCTGTGCCTTGTAACGGTCAAGTTTCTCTTTGACCGACGGCTTTTCCACTGGCTTTGCAACACCCTTATCAGATTGCGTTTCTACCGGCTCTGAGTTTTGCCTTGACAGAGGGCTTTTGTCTGTTTTGGCGACTGAGGGGTTTGCGTTTGCTCGCTCCTCTTTCTGCATTGGATTTCTGACTGCTTCTTCCATAATGATTTCACTCTTGGATTTGGTCGGCTTTTCTTTCTCAACCGCTTCACGGTCTGCGATAGCCTTCTCTGCTTCACTGACAATCGAAGCCTTATCCACCTTGCCAAGTTCAAATCTTTCAACGATACGCTGAATTTTAGAAGCGTCCTCTGCTCTTGCAATAATATCTACCGGAGCGTTCTCTCCCTTTGTGTTCTTATCTCTGAGAACACAATAAAGAACGCCATAGCGTTTTGCCTGTTCGGTAAACTTCTTCAAATCCTTTTGCGGAATGGAAAAGACTTTCAGCTCCTTGCCTGACTTAATCATATTGGTAAGCCTTGCTTTGCCCTTCGTCTTTTGTTCCTGCTTCAGAACCGATACCAAAAGCAATGCGATATTCTTCGCCGCCGAACCGCTTAATCTTGCAGCAACTTCAAATCCTTCAAGCGAAAGCCTAACGACCTGCTCTGCTGCGTCACCACCGTTGTTCATAGCGTGATTTCTCCTTTCTCTGCTGTTTTTGTTCCTCTGTTTCGATATGCTCAAGGTTTTCTTCCA
>ERZ772870.1918-NODE-1918-length-12623-cov-3.097072_pt1 | contig 12623 bp, 9 predicted proteins | sample MGYA00511376_ERZ772870 | MGnify/ENA primary metagenome ERZ772870 (study PRJEB29015, sample SAMEA2737719) | human gut metagenome | biome: human gut; feature: human-associated habitat; material: faeces | place: China | collected 2012 ... | reverse complement strand
TTTGAGGGAACACCCATCCAACCCGCAGAGCTTGCGAACGTACCTTCCGCGGCATCCGCTTTCCGCTGGTCCTATGTGCTGATTCCCCTCGGAATTGTGGCTGCGGCAGGAGCCGGTGTCGGCGGTGCGCTGCTGGTGAAGCACAGAAAAGAAAACGCAGATGAGGAGGAAACGGCAGAATGAAAAAAATCATTACCCTTTGCCTGAGCCTTTGGCGGCTCCGGCGTATGCGCTGGAATACAGTATCGCCGCGCCGGACGATTATGACTTTGGAAAGGACACATCTATTGAGGTCATCCACACGGCGGATGGCGGCGCTATGAAAAACGCCGACATGAGCAAAAACGCAGCGCTCATTCCGCCTGTTTTCGGCTCTGAGAGCATGAACGCCCTCCATACCGGCGAGTACCTCACGCCCAACCTTGCCCCCGGTGGTATTCCCGCGTCCGGCGCGGTGATTGGCGGCAGCGCCTCCGGCGTTGTCACACCCGGCAGCACGGTGAATGGCGGCAGCGGCTATCAGCCCGCCGTGCTGTTCACGGAGGTGACGGGCGACCTCTACTACAAAAACGGCTCCCTCGGCAGGCTGGAGATCCCCGCTCTGGATCTGAGCGTGAGAATCTATCAGGGGACAGACAGCAAGACGCTTGCCAAGGGCGTCGGGCACTTCGAGGACACCTCCATCTGGAACGGCAACGTCTGCCTCGCCGCCCATAACCGGGGCGCCAACAGCTATTTCGGCCAGATCCACACGCTGGACATTGGGGACAAGATCATTCTGACCACCAAGCTGGGCACCCGCACTTACAAGGTAACGGATGTTTTCAAGGTCAGCGAAACGGATCGCGGCGGTCTTGCGGACTCTGGCGAAAATATGCTGACGCTCTACACCTGCGTCCGCAACCAGCGGGACCAGCGCTGGTGCGTCACCGCAGCGGAGGTCTGAATCTTTCTCCCTTTTGCCGAATCGGTTCTGTTCGACTTCTGCCCCTCACTTGTGATATGGTGAAGCTGCGAAGATGATTTTCACACATACACAGTTAGAATGGAGGCAGAAAGATGAACGAGAGCAAAAACGCGAGAAAGAATGTCAGTATGATGCTCACCGGCATGGTGATCGGCGCGGCGCTGACCGGCGGCTCTATCGCAGTCGCAGCCGGGATCACGGCGGAACCTACCTGGCAGCCCATCTTTGTGGATGGTCAACAGGTGGAAATGCAAGCCTACAACATTGCGGGACACAACTATGTGAAGCTGCGGGACATGGGCGAACAGGTCGGTTTCAATGTATACTGGGACGCCGGAGTCCAAATCGACACCGGACATCCATACACGGGGATCGCCCCTGCCGCATCCGGTATCCGCGTCAGCAGCTACAAGGGCAGCACCCTCCGCCCCGGAGACCGCAGCGGCTTGAATATCAGTCCCAACGCGGATATAAAAAGTGTGGTATCCACGCAGCCCAATGTCATCCGCGTTGAGAATGCCTCCGGCCTCTGGACCGCTATCGCGGTCAGCAGCGGCACATCCGACGTGGTCGTGACCGATCAGCACGGCCAGACCGCCACTTTAACGCTGACGGTAGTTGACGGCAAGCAAGGCGCGAGCATTCCGGAATCCGGCGCCAGTCAGACAGACGCGGCACGTCAGGAGATCGTCCGGCTGGTCAATCAGGTACGTCGTGAAAACGGCGCGCCGGAGCTGACGGTCAACGCGGCTCTGATGGACGCGGCGCAGCATTGCGCGTCCCTGCGTGTCACATACCACCAGAATAAGGTGGAGTGCGAGGCGGTAGCGGCCTCCGGGTATCCCCATGGATTTGGATCGAACATCACCGCGTTCGCAAATGTGCCCGCCTCTGAAACCGCAGAGCGGGCAGTGGAGAATTGGCGGAATTCTCCCGGCCACTTCCAGACGATGATAAACCCTGATTGCGACACCATCGGCGTCGGGATCTCAACTGATGAGGGTGGAACGATCTGCTTCCTGTTCGTCGGTGATCCCAACGCGCACAATCCCTACGCATAACCTATCCGCAACTCAATATGCTCACATGGCCTTCCAGCATTGCCGGAAGGCCATTTCTTATGAGCAAATCTAATGAGCAAATCTAAAAAGAAAGGTCAAATAACGATGAAAAAGACATGGCATTCATTGAAAAATCGCGTGACGGCGATGCTGCTGGCCCTGATCTGCGTTCTCGGCCTGCTCCCCACTACCGCGCTGGCGGCAGGGGCCGACACCATCAAATTAGAGCGGTTCGGCATGAGCGGCGTTTCCTATCAGTCCGCCAGCCTTGGCAGATGCACAATGCACCAGATGTATTACGGCGTGGCCGGAAAGACCTCCGTGGGCTTCTGCGGGACGAAGGGCGGCGGCATGGGCACCTCCCTGATCGGCCAGACCTGGGGCGATCCGAAGCCCGTCACCGATCCCACCGTCAAAATGATGATGGCCTATTACTACGCCCACTCCCTCGGCATCTTCACGGACAAGGCCCACGCCCTTGGCGTGGATGACATCTGGGATTCCGGTTATAGCTGGTACATGAACGCCTGGGTACAGGCCATCGTGTGGCGGTATAAGGACGGCTCCCTGGGTGATCCCGCCACCGCCTGCGCGGAGGAATTGATGTACGTCTGGAACTCGCTGAAGGGCGCGAGCTATACCAGCATCGACCAGACCTGCGACGGCGCCACATTCCGGGATCGGACGAAATATATCCTGGATCTTGGCAAGCAGGATGTTTGGGGCGATTGCGACGTAAAAGAGTATTCCTTCACCGGCGCTGGCTCTGCCGCACACCCCGCCAGCACCGTCCAGAGCGTTATGATCGGCAGTCTTACCGTCACAAACGAGCGGTACACGCTGGTGGTCAAGAAGGTAGACGCCACCAACCCCACCAAGGGCCTTGCCGGAGCGCGGTTCCACGTGGAATCCACCAACGGCTCTTTCTCCAGGGACATCGTCACCGGCGCGGATGGCACCTATACCTTCTCTCCCTTGGACGCCGGAACCTACGCCGTAACGGAAACGGCGGCTCCGAACGGCTACGAGATCGACAACGCGGGGCCTGAATATGTGGTCCTGCCGAATAACGGCAGCAGCACCGTGACGATCACCTTTACGGACACCCCCACCGTCACCGCCACCGGTAAGATCCGCAAGGTGGACGCGGACGATCCCACCAGAGGTCTCGCGGGCGCGGTCATCAAGATCACCGGCGTGGATAACAATTTCACCGGCACCTATACCACCGGAGCGGGCGGCGCGCTCACGGATGTGCCTTGGGATACCATGCCCATCGGCAGCTATGTGGCGGAAGAAATGACGCCGCCCAACGGCTACTCTCTGAGCAAGGACGCCGGCAAAGTCCGTCAGAAATTCTATTGGGACGGCAAAACGGACGTATCTCTCGTTTTTGAGAATGACGCGAAGGTAAAGATCCAGCTCATCAAGCTGAACGATGCCAACAGCCCCCTCCCCGGCGCGGTATTCCACGTCCTCCGGGACGGGCAGCTGATCGGCACGGAGGTCACAGACGCGTCCGGCAGGATCACCGTCCCCCATGTGACGGAGGGGATGTACGCCTTTGTGGAGGTCAGCGCTCCCGCCCCCTACGCCAAGCTGACCGCCCCCGTCTGCGCCCATGTGGATCAGGCTACCGTCAATGGCGGCGGCACCGTGACTGTAACAGCCAAAGACCAGAAGCTCCCCAATCTGACCATCCAGAAGCTGGATAAGCAGACCAAGCAGCCCATCCCCGGCACGGTTTTTGAGATCAAGGGCATCCATTACGGCTATCATCAGGACGTCACCACCGGGCCGGACGGCAAGGCGGTTCTCACCGCGATCCCTGTTGACAGCTATGAGGTAAAGGAAACATCCGTCCCTGACCCCTATGTGGTGGGCGGCGAGATGATCCAGACCATTTACCTCGGCCCCGGCGACGATCAAAACCTCGTATTTGAAAACCTGAAAATGCCCCGGCTGACCGTCACCAAAATCGACGCGGAGGATTCCAAGCCCATCCCCGGCACCGTGTTCACCGTGGAGGGCATCGACAGTGATTTCTCCGCCGATTGGACCACCGGTGAGGACGGCACGGTGACTGACCGCGTGGCCCCCGGCAGCTACAAAATTACAGAAAAGTCTGTTCCCGCTCCGTACTACCTGCCCAGCAAAAACGCCGACCGGGAGCAGACCGTCAGCCTGAACGCCGGTGACGAGGTGAATGTCACTTTCAAGAATCGGAAAATGCCCCAGCTCACCATCTACAAGGAGGACAGCGTGGCTGGCGCGCCTGTGGAGGGAGCCAAGTTCCACATCACTTACACCAGCAGCGGCGAATCCGCCGAGGCTCCTGCCACCTTTGATTACGGAAATATCCTCACAGACGCCAAGGGCGAGATCCGGCTCCATGAGCAGGGCAAGCGGCTCTATCCCGGCGAGTACACCGTGACGGAAGTGGAACCCGCTCCCGGTTTCCAGATGAAGGAACCCTCCACCCAGAAGATCATCCTCCACGGCAGTGAGAGCAAGACCCTGACCTTCCAGAATACCCCGCTGAACGCCATTGTTGTCGAGAAGTATGACAGCGTGACCCATGAGGCGCTCCCCGGCTGCACCTTCCAGCTGCGGTTTTTGGGCGGCACCTCCGGCACCGGCGGCACGACCATCGGGCAGAAGGTCACCGGCAAGAACGGCACCGCCATCTGGACGGGCCTGACCGCGGGCACCTACATCGTGGAGGAGGTTGACCCTGCCGATGGGTACTCCATCATCAACGCCTCGGAAACGATCTATCTGGCGGACAGCGGTGAGCAGAGTGTTGTCACCGTCCGCTTTGACAACGCCCCGGACGGCATCCTGCTGGTCCGCAAGGTCTGTTCCGTGAACCCCAGCGTGACCCTCGCCAACGCGGAATTCAAGATCACCTACGCGGACGGCACACTGATCGGCGACAGCAACGGCATCTTCCGGACGGACGAACACGGCGAGATCCGCGTCCCCGGCCTGAAACCCGGCAAGAGCGTCATCGTAACAGAAACACGCGCGCCGGACGGTTATCTGATCGACACCCAATCTCAGACCGTTCAGGTCAAGGAGGGCCGCACGGTCAGCCTGACCTTCAAGAACCAGCCCAAGGGTAAGCTCATCATCCAGAAACGGGACAGCGCCACCGGTCAGCCCCTTCCCGGCGCGGAGTTCCGTGTGACCACTGCCGCTGGCTGTGAGGTGGGGCTGGACGGCGTGATCGGCTCCAGCACCCTGACGCAAAACGGCATCTTTACCACGGATGGGCAGGGCGAGATCACGATCACCAATCTGGCCCCCGGTGCTTATGTCATCAACGAGATCAAGGCCCCAACAGGGTATGTGATGGATCGTGCGTCCACAAACGTGGTCATCGGCAAAAACGGCGATACACAGACTGTCATCGTGAAAAACTCCAAGGCCGGAACCCTGGTGATCGACAAGCGGGATTCCCTCACCGGGAAGCCCTTGCAGGGTGTGACCTTCAAGGTGACGACCTCTACCGGCGCGTTCGTACCCGCTGAAAACGGACAGATCAGCAGCAACGGCCTGTACTTCACCGACAAGGACGGCAAAATCACCATCCATGGCGTGGTGGGGACGCTGGTGGTGACGGAAACGGCCACCATTCCCGGCTACACCATCGACGAGGCCAGCCGCACCCAGACGGTGGTAGTCAATCCCAATGACACCCAGACGCTGCACTTCACCAACACGCCCAGCACCACCCTTGTGATTGAAAAGTATATTGAGGGCACCACGACGCCGCTGAAGGGCGTGACCTTCCTTGTGACCGACAGCAGCGGCGCTGTTGTGGGCAGAAGCAACGGAGAGTTCATCACCGATGAGAATGGCCGCGTCGTTATCCATGACCTGATCCCCGGCACCACCGTTACGGCGCGGGAGGTCAAGACCGTGGAGGGCTTTGTACTGGACGGCGCGCCGAAATCCATTCTCATCAAGGCGGGTGAGGTGCAGACCCTTCGCTTTTATAATGTCCGCGCGGGCGGGCTTACCGTCATTAAAAAGGACGAAAAAACCGGAGAACGCATCCCCGGCGTCCAGTTCGAGATTCGGAAAATGGATGGCGAGATCGTTGGTGCCTACACCACCGATGAAAACGGCGTGATCCATCTCCCCGAAGCGGAAAACGGCTGGTACACCGTGACGGAGCTGAAAGCTGCCGAGGGCTACCGTCTGGATGACACGCCCCATCGGGTCGAGGTCAGGGACGGCCAGACCGCCACGCTGGAGATCACCAACAAGGCTATCTCCGGCATCCTGCTCCACAAGGTCAATGCCGTCACCGGCGAGGGCATCCCCGGCGTGTCCTTCATCCTCTATGACAGCGGCAACACCCCCATCGCGCAGGAAACCAGCGATGACCGGGGCTATGTCCGGTTTGAGGGACTGGAAGATGGCCGCTACTATCTGCGTGAACTGGAAAACGAGGGCTACATCCCCGACACGCAGAAAAAGACCGTGTATGTGAAATCGGGCGAAACCACGGAAATCGAGTGGCAGAACACCCCCATCACCGGCCAGATCCAAGTGACGAAGGTCAGCGCGGACTACAACGCCATGAACGGCTGGCCTGCCGGGACACCCATTCCCAACACCGTCTTTGAGATCTACAACGCCCGCACCAACCGGCTGGTGGATACCATTAAGACGGACAAAAACGGCTTGGCGGTGAGCAAGCCCTTGCCGCTGGCGCGGTACAAGATCGTGGAATCCAAGGCGGCGGAGTTTTACGGACTGGATAAGACACCCATTGAGGTGGAGATCGAGTACGCCGGTCAGATCGTCAAGGCAAGCATGACCAACAAGAGCCTGTCTACCAACGTTTCCATCAAGAAAACCGGCTATGTGGAGGTCATGCCGGGACAACTCGTCCGCTACAACTTTACCGGCATCGCCAACAACTCTACCACGGCGCTGGAATCTTTTTATTGGCGTGACACCCTGCCCGTCAAGGCGGTGCGGCTTCAGACCATTTACACCGGCACGTGGAACACCCCCGGAAATTATAAGATCGTGTACCGCACAAATCTCAGCGGCGGTACATGGCGCACGCTGGCGGATAACCTGAGCACATCCAAAAACTATGTGCTGGACGCTTCGCCCGCGGCGCTGGGACTTGCCGCCAACGAGTATGTGACGGAGTTTATGGCTGCGTTCGGTATTGTACCTTCAAACTTCCGGCAGGTGGAGGCCCCTCGCGTGGACTGCAAGGCACTTGCCAAGCTCACCGGCGGTACGCAGTTCGTCAACACGTCGGACGCGGGCGGCGTCTACAACGGGCAGTGGATCATGGCCACCTCCCGCTGGGTCACCCGCGTCTATGCTCCCAGCAAGCCCCTGCCACGCACCGGTTATTAAGGACTAACAACGGATGCCGCTCCGCAAGGGGCGGCGTCCCCAAATTAAGGAGGTTGAGATTTTGAAACACAAAAAAATCATGATTTTGGCGTTGGCGCTCCTGCTCCTGACCGCGCTCTGCTGCACCTCCGCCCTTGCCGCGGGCGGCGATGTGGCAGGCGCTGTGGAACAGACGTGGACGGAGGCAGCCAAACAGATCAAGGCTGTGGTGGAGAAGGTGGTGTTCCCGGCGCTGGATATGATCCTCGCCATCGCGTTCTTTGTAAAGCTTGGCGGCGCGTATTTTGATTTTCGCCAGCGAGGTCAATTTGAATGGACCGGTCCCGCCATCCTCTTTGCCTGCCTCATCTTCACCCTGACGGCTCCGAAATACATTTGGAGCATCATCGGCATCTAAGTAGTGCAAGGGTAAAAATCAGTTGCTTATTTTCTGCGTGCTGGGTATAATGGAAATTAGGAAAGGAGGCGGCGCGAATGACAGAATCTGTGAAAAATGAGCTTTCTGATATCTGCCGGATCATTGACGCAACTGTGGATACAGAGAAGATCTATCTTTTCGGCTCATACGCCTATGGTACACCAACCGATGATAGTGACTACGATTTGTGCGTCATTATCCCGGAAAATTCCATGCGTCCGGCAGACGCGGTCAAGGCGATCCGCCGTGCGCTCTTTTCAGCGCAGTCCGTCCCCTTGGATGTAATTGTTTATCGCTCTAACGCATTCCATCAGAGAGCGGAACACGCTTCTCTGGAGCGGAAAATCGCAAGAGAGGGGGTCTTGCTGTATGAGCACCGGCTGGAGCAGCGAATGGCTTGACTTTGCCTATATGGATCTCAGCGCCGCGGAACATCTGCTGACGATGCGTCCGCTGCCTGTGGAAATTATTTGCTATCACTGTGAACAGGCTGCCGAAAAATTTCTAAAAGCCACGCTTGTTCAATTCGACAGAGAGCCGCCCAAAACGCATGACCTTATCCAGCTTTGTAAGCTGTGTTGCGAAGTAGATACGCGATTTGAGCAACTGGCAGACTCCTGTATTGAACTGACGCCATACGGCGTTCAAGTTCGCTATCCATCCAATTTAGAACTGGATGAATCCGACGCCGTCTGCGCGTTAAAGGAATGCAGGCTCGTTCAAGACTTTGTTTGCCAGAAACTTGGATATGAACCGGAAAGCAAAGATACCCAAAGCTTTGGACAGACAATGAAATAAGTAAAGACAGCAGTCAAGGCCGTCGCCCGAAAGGGCGGCGGCCTTGTCGCGTCTCCGGAGGTGAATGAACAATATTTATTTGGGATTTTGTCGCCGCGACAGTCCTGGATCAGCTCATGGACTGGGTCTATGGGCAGGCCATAGGCTTTCTCGGCAACTTCTTTGCCCTCATGGGCAATATGGGCGTGGAGCTGTTCGAGCTGGAATGGGTCAGCGCCATCATTCTCTTTTTCTCCCGCCTTGCGTGGGCGCTGTTTACCGTCAGCGTGGTGGTCTGCGCCTTTGAATGCGGTATCGAATACTCCACCGGCAGGGGCAATCTCCAGCAGTGCGGGATGAACATCATCAAGGGCTTTCTTGCGGTGAGCCTGTTCACCGTTGTCCCCGTCCGGCTCTATGCCTTATCGGTGTCGCTGCAGGGAACCTTTTCCGCGGGACTTACCGGCTACGGACGAAGCATCGGTGAGGTGGGACAGGACATCATAACGGAGCTCAGCGAGATCCAGACGCTTACGGATGTGGTGAACAGCTCCCACTTCGGCCTTGGCATCATCACCAGCCCCATTATGCTCCTTTTTTGCGTGATCCTCATGGGCTACGCGGTCATCAAGGTGTTTTTCGCCAACCTCAAACGCGGGGGCATTTTGCTGATTCAAATTGCGGTCGGCTCCCTCTATATGTTCAGCGTCCCACGGGGCTATTTGGACGGCTTTATGGGCTGGATGCGGCAGGTCATCGGCTTGTGCCTGACTGCCTTCCTCCAGTCCACCATCCTCATTGCGGGACTCATGGTGTTCAAGGACCACGCGCTGATGGGCGTGGGGCTCATGCTCTCCGCTGGCGAAGTGCCGCGCATCGCCGGCAGCTTCGGCTTGGACACCACAACAAAGGCCAATATTACGAGCGCCGTTTATACGGCGCAGGCTGCCGTCAACACCACCCGAACCATCGCCGCGGCGATCAAATGAAAGGGTGATGATATGACCTGGTTAACACAAATCACCATGGGCAGCCTGTTCGACGGTATCGGCGGATTCCCTTTGGCTGCGGTCCGCAACGGCATCACGCCGGTATGGGCGTCGGAGATTGAAACCTTTCCCATTGAGGTGACAAAGCTGCGCTTTCCCGGCATGATCCATGTAGGCGACATCACTAAGCTGCGTGGCGCGGAGCTGCCGCCTGTGGACATCATCTGCGGGGGCAGCCCGTGTCAGGATCTCTCCGTTGCTGGCGCAAGGGCAGGTCTTGCCGGCGCGCGTTCTGGCCTCTTTATGGAGCAGATGCGCATTGTGCGTGAAATGCGGTTGGCAGAGAAAGCCCGTGGCCGGGAGAGCGTCAACATACGGCCGCGCTGGATGTGTTGGGAGAACGTGCCGGGGGCCTTTTCAAGCGGAAAACCGAAGTATGAGGACTTTCGGATCGTGCTGGAGGAGATCGTGCGGATCTGCTTTCCCAACGAACTTATCCCAGGCCCCTATCCTTACGGATGGCCCGATGTCGGTGATCTCACGGCAGGCGATATGTTTTCTATTGCGTGGCGCTGTCTGGACGCGCAATTGTGTGGCGTTGCGCAGCGCCGCAAGCGCATTTTTCTGCTTGCGGACTTCGCCGGGCCGCTTGCGCCCCAGCTTTTATTTGATGTATTTGACGAAACGGAAAACAGCGGGAAGGAGGTCTCATAGATGTACCGATTCGACACGAACGGGCAGATGACGATGCTTGATTTAGACACGGCTGAAAGGGGCGGAGCACCGCCCAAGCGCAGACCGGGCAAGCCGGACTCCGAACTGGTTTCGATCCCGTATTTCCACTTGGATCTGCTGTCCTCTCCCGTGGATCTCTTTGGACAGCGCCATTGGGAGCTCCGATCTCCATGGCGGGAAGGCAAGCGGCCCCTCAATACCGGGGCCGCGCCCCGCCGCCCGATCCGCGTCTCACTGTCTGGCATACTGGAAGCGTACCCGTCTCTAAAGTATTATTTATCGAAAACCGCCTGTCTGGGCATCCTGCGCCGCGCCTTTGAGCGCGGCAAGAAGCTGCCGAAGATGCTGGCGCGTGCGCTTAAGATCCAAGCGGGGCTCATGAAGCCGGACAGCCAACCTACTGACCTGAAGGCATTTCATGTCAACCAGCGCAACGAGGGCATTGACCTGAACGGCGTGTCCGGTGCGCTGATGGCAACCACCAATATGCAGATGCAGACCTTTGTGACACAGCCAAATGGAGCCGCGGAGGGCTTTGACGGCTATAACGGCATCATGGCCTTTGCCGCCACCGTGGTCGGCGTCGTCTGCCACAAGGACGAAGGGCTGTTTTTCCATATCGGCGACGGCGCGGCGCTGGCTTTCACCTCGTCCGACCTCTCCAGCTATGTCGCTTCCAAGCCGGAAAACGGGGTCTTTGCCTGCGAAACCTATTTCTATACCATGGACGACTGGCAGGAAAGCCTGCGTTTTACCGCTTTTAAGGAAGCGCACACGGTGATGCTGATGTCCGACGGACTGACCAACTTTTCCTTTGCCCCCGACTTCAGCCGCATTGAGCCGAATTTTCTGCTGCCGATCAACGACTTTCTCAACCGGGAAAAACAACAGGTCCGCGCCGTACGCGCCCTGACCAACACCCTCAACACCACCCGGGCCAAGCGTCTGAACCCTGATGACAAAACCTTTTTGTGGGCCAGGCTGTAATGGAAGAAACCGCGCAGACATACAATGCCATTTACGGCGACCGCACCTGGGAGCAGATCACGCTCGGCGAAATGATCAACAAGGGCGGCGCCGCCGGCCGCATTTTCCGGGTTAAAGGGCACCCGCAGCTGGTGGCCAAAATTTTTCACAACCTGAACAAAAGCAGCGCCAACCGGGAAAAGCTGCAGGCCATGCTGCTCAACCGGCCGAGTTTTTCGCCGGCAATGAAAGACGGCAAACGGTTCACCATGGAAGACGGCAACAACTATATCCAGATCGCCTGGCCGGAAGCGCTGCTGGAAAACGAATACGGTTTTTGCGTCGGCTATCTGATGCCGCTGATCGACTTAAGCCAGGCCGCTTCGCTTGACCACTTCATGCAAAAGGCCATCCGCCAGAAGCTGAAACTGACGGAAAAGTACGAACACCGCCTGCAGGCGGCTTACAACCTCTGCACCATGGTGGCGGCCTTGCACGAAAAAGGCCACTACATCGTCGACCTCAAACCTTCCAACGTATATGTTTACAAACAAAGCATGCTGATCGCCATCCTTGACTGCGACGGCTTTTCCATCCGCGGCGAAAACGGCCGCTATCCGGCCGAATTCGTCAGCGAGGAATACATCTACCCGGAAGGCATGAAGCAAAACTGCGACCAGATGGGCGAGGAACAGGACAAATTTGCCCTGGCGGTCATTTTGTTCAAGCTTTTAAACAACGGCATCCATCCTTTTTCGGGCGTGCCGCGCAAACAGGGCGTTCCCAACCTCACCATTCAGGAACGGATCGCCGCCCATCATTATGCCTACGGTTCCTGGGCGGACCTGTATCAGGCGCCGCACCCTTACAGCATTCACGACTACTTTGCCAAAGACACGCTGGAACTTTTCGACCGCGCCTTCGTCAAAGGAATGAAACGGCCGAGCGCGGCGGAGTGGGAGCGCCATCTGCGCAACCTGCTGCAAAACCTGCGTCCCTGCAAAAAAAATCCCGACCATGCTTATTTTACTTCCAAAGGCTGCGGCCTCTGCCTGATGGAGGAAAAGTTCAAATCCGACATGCGCGAACGCCGGGCGCAGCTGCAAACGCCCAAAACCGTGCGCGGACTGGAAATAGAAAACATGACGCCGGAAAAAATGGAAGCGGAAAAGCAGCTCCGGCACCAAAAGCTGATCCGCGCCAACCACATTACCGCCGCCGCGGTCGCCGTCTATCTGGTCTTTTTCGGCATGCTGCATTTTATGTTTGCTCCCTTGGCCGAAACGCTGACAAAAGCGGGGATCGGCCTGCAGATGATC
>ERZ772870.1912-NODE-1912-length-12663-cov-3.923937_pt1 | contig 12663 bp, 14 predicted proteins | sample MGYA00511376_ERZ772870 | MGnify/ENA primary metagenome ERZ772870 (study PRJEB29015, sample SAMEA2737719) | human gut metagenome | biome: human gut; feature: human-associated habitat; material: faeces | place: China | collected 2012 ... | reverse complement strand
AACTTATTAACCAAAATATATGTATTTATGTATCTAAAAGATATTATACGAGGAATGATACGTATGAAAGAAAAATTCGAAGGCCGGGACAGCATGGTATATGACCTTGCAGATATTCAGAGAATGCTTAAGATCGGACGTACTGCTTCCTATGATTTTATCGCGAAAGTATATAAGGAAGGGAATCCGTTCCCCGTGTTAAGAGTCGGAAGCATGTATCGTATTCCGAAGGAAAAATTTGATATGTGGCTCTCTGGCAAATAAGAGAATCAGGAGACAATTGCTAAGCTTAGTATCAACAAATAGCCATTCTGTGATATAATAGTATTGGCTATTTGTGATTTATGCGCTAAAGGAAATCACATATGGACAAGGAAAATACAAATCAGAACATTACACCTGTATTTTGGGATGAAAATGACGGGAAATGGCATTTTACGGAGAAGTGCCTGAATCCAGAGTTCCAAATTACATACGTCACAAACCCACATACGTTTGAAACACCAGATGAGGCGATGCAAGCTTATCTGGAATCGTCGCAGAAATTTTCCGAGAAGATCGACCAGATGAAAATGCGGGAAGCAAAAATTCCGACTTTTGCGGAAGAATTAAAAACCTGGTATCATAACGTATTCCTGCTTACAGCGAGCAATTCTTATAGCATTTGTATGGGATATCTGCTGCACTGCGCAGGCACAGACATACAAGTTCTTCCAGATTTTTTACAATGACATGTGGCTTACAGAGCGTATCCTGGAAAATCTAATGGAGAACGTTACTCCACGGAAATTTCAGCAGCCGTTAAAAAACTTTGTGGTTTACACAGAAGATGAGGTAAAAAAACTGTTACGCGCAAGCTGGAAGACCATCCATTTTCTCGAAATCTGTCTGATGCTGCACGGGCTGCGGTATGGGGAAATCCGGGGACTCCGTTTTACAGATTTTAATAAGAGAGAGCGGACGGTAACAGTCCGAAGGCAGGCTGTGCGCCTCTCAGATGTCGATTACGCAGGTAAAGAAATGCGCATTTCCAGAACGGGAATCGAAATAAAAGCAACGAAAACTGAGGAAATTTTCCTGAATGCCATGCCAGTAAAACTGGAAAATGATGAGATCGTTCTGAAGGAAACCCTGATTTTTGAGGTTCCTGGGTTTGATGAATATTCGGAAAACTTGATAAAAAGTTCGACGATAAAGGTTTGAAAAATTGATTTCGGGAAAGAATCTATTGCGGAAACATGCGAAATACCGTATAATAATGCGGTCTGATCTATACATTTAGCGCGGATTTATCCGTAAAATGATGGAAAATCCGAATTGTGCGTATTTCAGAAACAATTTTTTTGTCGTAAGAGCGAAAAATATTATGTAAACTGTCCGTGAGGAAAAAACACTTGACAAGAATTTGTGTTTTTACACTTACGGAAAAGAACAGAGAAAAAGAACTAAAAAGAACCAAAAAACAGCGATGAATGCATCGCAAAAAACGTGAGAAATGTAGGTAAAATAAGGCTTTATGAAAAAGTTAGCGTTAAGTGATGAAATTTTATTAACCGTTCAACAACCCGCCAGATACATCGGCGGGGAAGTGAACTGTGTCATGAAAAATCCGTCCCTTGTGGACATTCGGTTTGCCATGTGCTTCCCGGACGTATACGAGATAGGCATGTCCCATTTAGGCATCCAGATTCTGTATTCCATGTTTAATTCCAGGGAAGATATTTATTGTGAGCGTGTATACAGCCCCTGGATGGATCTGGATCCGATCATGAGGGAGAAGAATATCCCGCTGTTTACCCTTGAGACCCAGGAACCTGTAAAGAACTTTGATTTTCTGGGAATCACTCTTCAGTATGAAATGTGTTATACCAATGTGCTTCAGATCTTAGACCTGGCGCAGATCCCGCTCCATGCAGCAGACCGTGGGGAAGATATGCCAATTGTCATCGGTGGCGGTCCATGTGCCTATAATCCGGAGCCTTTGGCAGATTTCTTTGATATGTTTTATATCGGAGAAGGTGAGACAGTTTACTTTGAGCTTTTAGACTGCTATAAGGAAAACAAAAAAAACGGCGGAAGCAGAAGAGACTTTTTAGAGAAAGCAGCCCAGATTGAGGGAATCTATGTCCCGGCCTTTTATGACGTAGAGTACAATGAAGATGGCACATTAAAAAGCTTTACACCAAACTGTCCAACTGCAAAGGAAAAGATCGTTAAACAGGTAGTAGCTGATATGGACAGTGTGCCATATATTGAAAAACCGCTGGTGCCATTTATTAAGGTGACTCAGGACCGAGTGGTTTTAGAGATCCAGAGAGGCTGCATCCGCGGATGTCGTTTCTGCCAGGCTGGTAATGTGTACCGCCCGTTAAGAGAGCACAGTCTGGAATATTTAAAGCACTACGCCTACGATATGCTTAAGAGTACCGGACACGAGGAAATATCCTTAAGTTCTTTAAGTTCCAGTGACTATACCCACCTGGAAGGCCTTGTAAATTTCCTGATTGATGAGTTTAAGGGCAAAGGAGTAAATATTTCCCTTCCGTCCCTGCGTATTGATGCGTTCTCCCTGGATGTTATGAGCAAGGTCCAGGATATTAAAAAAAGCAGTCTTACCTTTGCCCCTGAAGCAGGTTCCCAGCGCCAGAGAGATGTTATTAATAAGGGCCTTACGGAAGAAGTGATCTTAAAAGGTGCCAGTGATGCTTTCCATGCAGGCTGGAACCGTGTAAAACTGTACTTTATGTTAGGACAGCCTACAGAGACCGTGGAAGATATGGAAGGGATCGCCCTTCTTTCTGAGAAGATCGCAGAGACTTACTATGATGAGATTCCGAAAGATCAGAGACATGGTAAAGTCCAGGTAGTTGCCAGCTCCTCTTTCTTTGTTCCAAAGCCATTTACCCCATTCCAGTGGGCAAGAATGTGTACCAAGGAAGAGTTCTTAGAGCGTGCCAATATCGTCCGCGGCAAGTTCCGTGAAATGAAGAACTTTAAGAGTTTAAAATATAACTGGCATGAAGCAGAACTGACTGTTTTAGAGGGTGTTCTTGCAAGAGGCGACCGCCGTGTAGGCGCTGTGATCGAAGAAGCATACCGCAAAGGCGCTATCTATGATTCCTGGTCCGAGTTCTTTAAAAATGAAGTCTGGATGGAAGCATTTAAGACCTGCGGCGTAGATATCGATTTTTACACCATCAGAGAGCGCAGCTTAGACGAGCTGTTCCCATGGGATTTCATTGATGCCGGTGTTTCCAAGAATTTCTTAAAGAGAGAATGGCAGAATGCACTGGATGCAAAGGTGACTCCAAACTGCCGTATGAAATGTTCTGGCTGCGGTGCTGCCAAATACGGCGGCGGTGTCTGCTTTGAAAAACGATAAGACCGCAAATAGTGCAAATTAACAGATTAATGTAAATATAAAGGAACAAAACAAACAATGATGAAAATTCGTATAAAATTTCGTAAGTACGGCACCATGAAATTCATCGGCCATCTGGACGTTATGCGTTACTTCCAGAAGGCGATCCGCCGATCAGAGGTTAATATCCGTTACAGCGAAGGCTTCAGTCCTCACCAGATCATGTCCTTTGCTGCACCTTTAGGTGTAGGTATCACCAGTAAAGGCGAATATGTGGATATTGAGGTGTTAGATACTGAAAATTCAAAAAAGATGATCGACCGTTTAAATGCAGTGATGTCAGAAGGCTTTGAGATCCTGGAGTACAAGCTTCTTCCTGACGATGCAGCCAATGCCATGTCTATCGTTGCAGCTGCCGACTACAGTCTTGTTTTCCGCCCTGGTTATGAACCGGAAAAGGAAAGCCCGGAAGAATGGTTTGAGAAACTGGTCCGTTTTTTTGACGCTGATCATGTGATGATCATGAAAAAGACAAAAAAAGGCGAGAGAGAAATGGATTTAAAGCCTTTTGTCTATGAACTGAACGTGCGTAAAAATGGGGAGGTTCCTGCGCTCTTTATGAAGGTGTCTGCAGGCAGTGCTGCAAACATTAAGCCGGAGCTTGTTTTAGATGCATACTATGCTTCTTTAGGAGAAGAACGTCCTCAGTTTGCTTTTATGACAGAGAGAGAAGAAGTTTATGCAGATACAGCCACAGCAGAAGAAGCTGAGGCTGGCACACATAAATTTGTGACACTTGGAGATCTGGGACAGGATATAGAATAATGGATAAATTAGTCATTACCCGTTTGCAGGGAAAAATATGTACAGCTTCTGTTTCTGACAGAAAGGTGACAGGTATCACCCTGGAAGAGGAAGATAAGGCATCTATCCTTAATAATATTTACATTGGAAAGGTCCAGAAGGTAGTTACAGGCATTAACGCAGCCTTTGTTGATCTGGGCGTGACCATTGGCTATTATAGTCTGGATGAAAATAAAGAACATTTATTTACCCAGCAGGGAAGAAACGGTAAATTAAGGCCCGGAGATGAGATTTTAGTCCAGGTAAGCCGGGATGCGGTAAAAACAAAAGCACCGGTGCTTACTGCTAATCTGTCCCTGCCTGGGCGCTTTTGCGTTCTTACAGCTGGAAAAACAGGCATTGGTTTTTCTGCAAAACTCACCGATACAACCTGGAAAAACCAGATCCGGAAAATACTGCCGGAAAAAGAGTTTGAAGATTTTGGCATTATTATAAGGACCAATGCCAGATCCGGTGATCCGGAACAGATCTTAGAAGAGTGCGAAACATTAAAAATCAGACTGAAGCAGCTATTGAAGGAAAGTTCCAGCCGTACCTGCTACAGCTGTCTGTACAAAAATCTTCCTGCCTATATTACAGGCATCCGCGACTCTTATGCAGGCAAACTGGAGGAGATCATCACAGATTGTCCTGATCTCTATGACCAGCTAAAAGAGTATCTGGAAAACAGCCAGAAGGAAGATGCGGAAAAATTAAAACTGTATACAGATGATCTGCTTTCTCTTGGAAAGCTTTACAGTCTGGAAAATGCTCTTTCAAAGGCACTTGATAAACGGGTATGGCTGAAGTCCGGTGGCTATCTGGTGATCGAGCCAACAGAAGCCATGGTAGTGATCGATGTAAATACGGGCAAATACGAAGGCAAAAAGAAGCTGGAAGAAACCGTATTAAAGATTAATTTAGAGGCAGCAGCAGAAATTGCAAGACAGTTGCGTCTGCGCAACCTTTCTGGTATTATTATGGTGGATTTTATTGATATGAACCAGGAAGCAAACAAAGAAGCGTTAATGGACGCTTTACGGGCAGCTGTCGCAAAAGACCCGGTAAAAACAGTTGTAGTAGAAATGACCCGTCTGAATTTAGTGGAGATCACCCGTAAAAAGTTGAGAAGACCACTGTATGAACAGGTGGCTAACAGTACAAGGGAATAGGGGAAAACAAACATGAAGATCATAATTGTAGGCTGCGGTAAGGTGGGAACCACACTGGCAGAGCAGCTGAACAGAGAAAACCATGACATCACACTGATCGATACCGATGATGAGGCATTGAAAAATATTTCTGACAATGTGGATCTGATGAGTGTAACAGGAAATGGTGCGATTTATCAGGTACAGATGGAGGCAGGCATCCAGGAGGCAGATCTGATGATTGCCACCACTAACTCAGATGAATTGAACATGCTCTGCTGTCTGATCGCAAAAAAAGCAGGTAACTGCCATACCATTGCACGTATCCGTAATCCTGAATATTCCGCGGAGATCGGCTATATCAGAGAGGAATTAAACCTTTCCATGGCCATTAACCCGGAACTGGCAGCTGCGAGAGAAATCGCAAGACTTCTGCGTTTTCCGTCTGCTATTAAGATCGAGCCGTTTGCTAAAGGAAGGATCGAGCTGTTAAAGCTTCTCATCCCGGATCATTCCAATTTAGACCAGTTAAAGGTCATGGATGTGGTAAATAAGTTAAAGAGCAATGTGTTGATCTGTGCTGTAGAGCGCGGGGATGACGTTGTGATCCCGGATGGTAATTTTGTGATGCAGAAAGGAGACAAGATCTCATTTATCGCATCCCATACAGACAGTGCGGACTTCTTTAAGAAAGCCGGAATCGTAAACAACTCCGTAAAAACTGCCATGTTTGTAGGCGGTGGAAAGCTGACATATTATCTTTGCAACCAGCTGGCGGATACAAAGATCAAGATCAAGATCATTGAGCAGGATGAAGCACGGTGCAGACAGTTAAGTGAACTGCTGCCAAATGCCATGATCATCCACGGTGACGGTTCTGACCAGCAGGTTTTATTGGAAGAAGGTATCCTTCAGACAGAGGCTTTTGCTTCTTTAACAGGCTTTGATGAAGAAAATATCATGCTTTCCCTGTATGCAGCCAGCAAATCCAATGCAAAGCTGATCACGAAGGTAAACAGGATTGCTTTTGAAAGTGTGATCAATTCCCTGAATCTTGGAAGCCTGATCCAGCCGAAAATGCTTACTGCAGACCTGATCCTTCAGTATGTAAGAGCAATGCAGAATTCTATGGGAAGCAATGTAGAAACTCTTTATAAGATCGTAGCTGACAAGGCAGAGGCGTTGGAATTCCGCGTAAAAGAAGGATCCCCTCTTCTTGGTATTCCGTTGGAAAGGCTGCAACTGAAAAATAATCTGTTAGTAGCCTGTATCAACCGCAGCGGCTGTATTATTACCCCTCGAGGCAAAGATACGATTGAAGCGGGCGATACCGTGATCATTGTTACGACCCATACAGGCCTGAATGATCTGACCGACATATTAAAGTAAAGGGGTTTAGGCAATGAATCATAGTATTATTATTTATATGTTAGGCTGGATCATGAATATAGAAGCGGCGCTGATGCTGATCCCTATCCTGACAGCAGTCGTTTATAAAGAAGGAATTATCAGCTGTTACGCAGGGGTAGCAGTTGTATGTGCAGTTCTTGGTTTTTTATGTACCAGAAAAAAGCCAAAGGTAAGGATGTTTTTTGCAAGGGAAGGCTTTGTACTGGTTTCCTTAGGCTGGCTGGTTCTAAGCTTTTTTGGCTGCCTTCCTTTTGTGTTAAGCGGGGAGATACCTCATTTTATTGATGCTTTGTTTGAAATTGTGTCCGGTTTTACTACTACCGGTTCTAGTATCCTTCCAGAGGTGGAGAAGCTGTCAAAAGCCAGCCTGATCTGGAGAAGTTTTTCCCACTGGATCGGAGGCATGGGCGTTCTGGTATTTATCCTTGCTATTCTTCCCATGGCAGGAGACTATGATATGCACATCATGAGAGCAGAAAGTCCGGGACCTTCTGTAGGGAAACTGGTACCGAAGATCCGTATTACTGCAAAACTTTTGTATATCATCTATTTCTGTATTACAGTGGCAACGGCTGTTTTCTTATTAATTGGAAAAATGCCTGTATTTGATACTATCTGTATGAGCCTTGGCGCAGCAGGTACAGGAGGTTTTGCCTGCCGAAACAGCGGCCAGGCGGGATATACGGTATACCAGCAGGCAGTTTTAAGTATTGCCATGATCCTTTTTGGCATTAACTTTAACGTATATTACCTGCTTCTCATCCGCAAACCAAAAGAAGCATTTAAGTGTGAGGAAATGCGTGGATATCTGGCGATCATCCTGATCGCAGTGGTACTGATTACTGTTAATATCCGCTCCATGTTCCCGTCCCTTTTCCTGGCTGCCCATCACGCATTATTCCAGGTTGCTTCTATTATTACAACTACAGGTTATTCCACTGTGGATTTTGATAAATGGCCGGAATTTTCAAAATGCATTATCGTACTGTTAATGTTCATCGGTGCCTGCGCCGGAAGTACAGGCGGCGGAATGAAGGTTTCACGTATTATGATCGCATTTAAAGAAGCCAAACGGGAAATCTCTACTATGATCCACCCAAGAAGTGTAAAGGTCTTAAAATATGAAGGAAAAGTGATCGGAAATGATACTCTTCGTGTTTTAAACTGCTATATCATCGTATATTTTATGCTGTTTGTAGCGTCGGTCCTTATTGTCAGCCTGGATAATTACGATTTTACCACCAGCTTTACAGCAGTAGCAGCAAACTTCAACAATATTGGACCGGGACTTTCCGTTGTAGGACCTGCTTCCAATTTCTCCATGATGTCCTATCTGTCAAAATCCGTGCTGATCTTTGATATGCTGGCAGGAAGACTGGAGCTGTTCCCGGTACTTGTCCTTCTTTCTCCTGGAACCTGGAAGAGAGGATAAAAACAGCCCTATAAAATATATTGGCGCAGTCCAAAAAAAGCAGTTCAAAAAAATTAAAAATGTCCTTGACATTTGAAAAGTCGGGTGCTATTATACTTGAGTATGCCGCACAGCGAGGTAAAAGATTTCGCAAAGAAACACCGAAGCTGGCGAGTAATGAACATAGGAGGTGCCTTTTTATGTACGCGATTATTGCAACAGGCGGAAAGCAGTACAAGGTAGCAGAAGGCGATGTCATTAAGGTAGAAAGACTGGGCGCAGGCGCAGGCGAGACCGTAACATTTGACCAGGTGCTGGCTGTTAACAACGGCGAACTGCAGATTGGATGCCCAACCGTAGCCGGAGCAACTGTTACAGCAACAGTTGAGAAGGAAGGCAAGGGAAAGAAAGTTATCGTTTACAAGTATAAGAGAAAAACTGGCTATCACAAAAAGAACGGCCACAGACAGCTCTTTACACAGGTTAAGATCGAAAAGATCAACGCTTAATTGTAAATGGTATGATCCAGACGACAGTATTTAAGAAATCCACAGATTCAGGCAATGATCTTTACTGCGGGATCGTGATTAAAGGGCATGCAGGTTATGCTGAAGAAGGTGAGGATATCATCTGCGCAGCAGTTTCTGCACTGGCTATTAATTTTTATAATTCAGTAGAGACATTTACGGATGACGGATTTGAAGGGATAGCAGGACAGGAAGACGTTCAGTTTGACTTCCGCTTTACTTCAGATATAAGCCCTGAGTCACAGCTCCTTATGAATTCTCTTGTTCTGGGACTTCAGAATATTGAGAATGATTATGGAAAATCATACATTAATATCCGATTTAAGGAGGTGTAAGACATGTTAAAGATGAACCTTCAGTTATTCGCTCATAAAAAGGGTGTTGGTTCTACTAAGAACGGCCGTGATTCCGAGTCCAAGAGACTTGGCGCAAAGAGAGCTGATGGACAGTTCGTACTGGCAGGAAACATCCTGTACAGACAGCGCGGTACACATATTCATCCTGGCAACAACGTAGGTAAGGGCGGCGACGATACCTTATTTGCTTTAGTAGACGGAGTTGTTAAGTTTGAAAGAAAGGGCAGAGACAAGAAACAGGTTTCTGTTTACCCAAGAGCAATCAACGAGTAATTCTGAGGGCCCCATACGAATATGTATGGAGCCCCTTTTTTCTGTATCCTCAGTGGTAAAAGCATAGTTTGGTTACTGGGGATCTTCACATTCAACACCAACAGGAGGTGCTGTATAATGTTTGCAGATAGAGCAAAAGTATTTATAAAGTCCGGTAAAGGCGGAGACGGCCATGTTTCTTTCAGAAGAGAACTGTATGTTCCTAATGGCGGTCCTGACGGCGGAGACGGCGGAAGAGGCGGCGATGTTATTTTCCAGGTAGATACCGGAAAAAACACACTGGTAGATTTCCGTCACATCCATAAATATGTGGCAAAAGACGGACAGGAAGGCGGAAAGCGCCGCTGTCACGGAGCAGATGCCGATGATCTGATCGTAAAAGTACCAGAAGGTACTGTAATTAAAGATTTTGAATCCGGAAAAGTCATTGCAGATATGTCCGGTGATAATAAAAGAGAAGTTATTTTAAAAGGCGGAAAAGGCGGCCTTGGCAACATGCATTTCGCAACCTCCACCATGCAGGTTCCCAAGTATGCACAGCCTGGACAGCCTGGACAGGAACTGTGGGTCACCCTGGAGCTTAAGGTGATCGCAGACGTAGGTCTGGTAGGATTTCCAAATGTTGGAAAATCTACTTTATTATCTGTAGTCAGCAACGCAAGACCTGAGATCGCAAACTATCATTTTACCACCTTAAATCCACATCTGGGTGTGGTAGATCTGGGTGATGGCGCAGGTTTTGTTATGGCAGATATTCCTGGACTGATCGAGGGAGCTTCTGAGGGAGTAGGACTGGGACATTCCTTCCTGCGCCACATTGAGCGTACCAAAGTATTAGTCCATGTAGTAGACGGTGCATCTGTAGAAGGAAGAGATCCGTTAGAGGACATTCTGACGATCAATAAAGAACTAGAAGCATATAATCCGGAACTTTTAAAGCGTCCTCAGGTGATCGCAGCTAACAAAATGGATGCCTGTTTCTCAGAAGATGACTCCAACGACATCATTGCCAGATTAAAGGCAGAATTTGAGCCAAAGGGCATTAAGGTATTCCCAATCTCCGCTGTCAGCAGACAGGGCGTAAAAGAGCTGTTATGGCATGTAAATGACCTGTTAAAGACAGTAGATTCCGCACCGGTTGTTTTCCAGAAGGAATTTGAGATCGAGTACCAGGGCGACCGTAACCTGCCTTACACTGTTACAAGAGCAGATGATGGTGCTTATGTAGTAGAAGGACCAAGAATTGAAAAAATGCTTGGTTATACCAACCTTGACTCTGAGAAGGGATTTGATTTCTTCCAGAAGTTCTTAAAGAACACCGGTATTTTAGAGGACCTTGAAAAGGCCGGTATCAGTGAAGGTGACACTGTCCGTATGTATGGACTGGAGTTTGATTATTACAAATAAAATGTGACTATTGATCGTATTCGTTTATATAGATAAAGGAGAAACCAATGACAAGTAAGCAGAGATCCTATTTAAAAGGTCTTGCAATGAACCTGGATCCGATCTTCCAGATCGGTAAGTCCAGCCTTACACCAGAAGTGACACAGGCTGTTTCTGAAGCATTAGAAGCCAGAGAACTTGTAAAGATCACTGTATTAAAGAACTGTCTGGATGATGGCAGATCGATCGCAGAAGTACTGGGCGAGCGTACTCATTCAGAAGTAGTACAGGTGATCGGAAGAAAGATCGTACTGTATCGTCCGGCAAAGGATGAGACAAAGAGAAAGATCGTATTACCTTAATCACAGATGATCGCAGAGGTTTGACATGGCAAAAATAGGAATTTTGGGAGGAACCTTTGATCCTGTCCATAATGGCCATCTTGCCCTTGGGAAACAGGCATATGAGCAGTTTAAACTGGATGAGATCTGGTTTATGCCATCCGGCCATCCTCCTCACAAGAAGAGCCGTCTGGTGACGCAAGGAAAAGAACGGGAAGATATGGTTAAGCTGGCAATTGCGTCAGTTTCCTATTTTGTATATTCCGATTTTGAATTAAAAAGGGAAGGAAACACCTATACAGCGCAGACATTAACATTGCTCAGGGAAGCTTATCCCCAGCATGAGTTCTATTTTATCATAGGTGCAGACTCCCTTTATGAGATCGAACAGTGGTATCATCCGGAGCTGGTCATGAAACAGGCTGTTTTGCTGGCTGCGGCAAGAACTTATGAAAAAGATCACCGTGATTTTGAAAAGCAGATAAATTATCTGCAGGAAAAATATGGTGCCAGGATCGGTATGATCCAGTTCAAAGAAATGGATATATCTTCCAGACAGATACGAAAAGCAGTTGCGCTGGGACAATCTATTAAAGATCTGGTTCCAGGTCCGGTTGCCGGATATATCAGGATACATGGACTTTACAGAGAAGCCTTTGATGATTAAAGGAGTGTACAGATATGCAGATGAGTAATCATTGCAGTCAGATCATGATGCTGCGCAGTAAACTGAAAACAAAACTGGATCCTATGCGTTATGAACATTCACTCAGCGTATCTTTTACCTGTATGAATCTTGCCATGCGTTATGGATATGATATAGATAAGGCAGAACTTGCAGGACTGATGCATGACTGCGGTAAGCGTTTTGCAGATGAGATTATCTTAAAGAAATGTATCAGCCACAAAATTCCTGTGACTGATGCAGAAATGAAGGCACTTCCGGTACTTCACGCCAAGTACGGTGCCTGGCTGGCTGAAAATAAATATGGGATCGAAGATCCGGAGATCATAAGTGCCATTGCCTGTCATACAACAGGTAAGGCGGACATGTCCGTTCTGGATAAGATCGTATATATTGCAGATTATATTGAACCAAGACGCTATAAAGCGGATAATCTGCCTCAGATGAGAAGGCTTGCCTATGAAGACCTGGATCAGACCATGTATGAAATATTAAAAAGTACACTGGAATATCTTGCAAAGAAGGGCGCAGATGCTGATCCTATGACCGCTACAGCTTATGAGTACTTCAAGCAGCTGGTAGCAGCCGAAAAGTAAAAGGAGAAATAGAATGAATTCTAAGGAAATGGTAAAGATCGCCTACGAGGCGTTAAGTGATAAAAAGGGCCAGGATATCAAGATCATCGATATCCAGTCTGTATCTGTTCTTGCTGATTATTTCATTATTGCAGACGGAAGCAACCCAAACCAGGTACAGGCAATGGCCGACAATGTAGAAGAGATGCTTGGCAAAGCAGGCTGCGAATGCAAACAGATCGAAGGCTATCAGAGTGCAAACTGGATTCTTATGGACTACAAAGATATTATCGTGCATATTTTCTGCCGCGAAGACCGTCTGTTCTATGATCTGGAGCGTATCT
>ERZ772870.1910-NODE-1910-length-12665-cov-2.518874_pt1 | contig 12665 bp, 12 predicted proteins | sample MGYA00511376_ERZ772870 | MGnify/ENA primary metagenome ERZ772870 (study PRJEB29015, sample SAMEA2737719) | human gut metagenome | biome: human gut; feature: human-associated habitat; material: faeces | place: China | collected 2012 ... | reverse complement strand
CGGACTTACAGCTACACCACGCCGGCGACGCTCCGGGCCGGACACCGCTATTCGTTCTCGGTCGGCGACATGCCGGCCCAGGCCCAGCACATTGCCTCGGACCGGTCCGACTGGATGAAATACCTGCCCGATAACGCTTTCCTCTCGCAGATCTCCATTCCCGGATCGCACGACGCCTGCGCGATCTACGGCTCGCACTACGAATATAAGAGCGGTATGCCGCAAGAGAGATACCATTTCAAATGGCTGCTTTCCTGGTTAGGCAACACCAACACAACGAAAGTCACCAAGGCGCAGGAACTTTCCATCGAGGAGCAGCTGGCGGCGGGCGTCCGCATGTTCGACCTGCGTCCCTGCGCGTCTTCGGCTTCCGTAAAGGACCTTCCGATTCATCACGGCATCTCCGTGCTGGGCGATCCGGCCCGCGGCGGTTATACGCCGGGCGCGTCCGGTCGGCAGGAGCTGTCGCCCTTCCTGCTTTCGCAGGTGCTCGACCGCTTCGTGCGTTTCCTGGAGGAGCATCCGGGCGAGACGCTGCTCGTGCATATGAAATATGAGAACACCTCCACCAACGCCAATAAAAGAGGGTGGAACAAGAGTGTCGTGAGCTACATCAAGTCCCGTTGCAACGGCCGTATCGCCGACTTCACGCCGCGGATGACGCTCGCCGACGCCCGGGGCAAGATCCTGTTCGTCATCCGCGAGGATTATAAATCGGACAATGGCGGGGAGTATCTCGGGGCCTATCTGAACTGGACGAACGATAAGGTGGTCTTCGAGACCACGCTCCACGGCAACACCGGCGAGGCGGCTCCGATCAAGGTCAACGACCTCTACAACATCAAGAACGGGGCTTCGGACGGCGTGAGCAAGTATGCGGCCATCGACGAGTGCATCGCCTACACCTACAATGCGACGGACGTCGCGCGCTGGTGCATGAACTACGTGAGCTGCTATGACAGAGACCATTGCAGCGTGACGGGGCTTGGCATCCTCGGGGCTTTGGGCGACTATGACTATTGCGCCAACCGCTACAACCGCTATACGGCGGACAAGCTGAACCGGCCCGATTTCCGCGGAAACGCCGGCATCGTGCTGATGGATTTCGCGGGGGCTTCGAACGCCACGATGACCTACGGCCAGACCTATTCGAACATGGCGGTTTACGGCGACGATCTGGTGGAGGCCGTCATCGGCGCCAACAACAAGTGGGACCTGCGCCGCAACGAATAGGCGGTGTCTGCCGCAAAAAAAAGAAGCGTCCGGTTGGCCGGGCGCTTTTTTGCGTGTGTGCGGCGTGTCAGCAGTCGGTGAAGAGGTTGAGCTGGTGCAGCAGCGTGAAGGCGAAGAAGCACCCGATGATCAGGCACATCACCGCGAGCAGCGCGTTGAGCACCCGCGGCGAGGGTTTCGTGGGCCGCCCGGCGTTGTCGCGGATGTATTCGCGGAAGAAGAGGTACAGCGCCGGGACGATGCTGCACGCCAGCAGGTAATCCTCCGGAATGCCGAAGAAGTAGACCTTCGAAAGTCCGATCAGCGCCCAGTGGCAGAGGAACATCGCCAGCACGATGTTGACTCTCTCCGAAAAGGCCAGCATCAGCCCGATCGTGAAGACCGCCACCGAGCAGGGCATCACCGGCGAGGTGATCATCGGGAAGGTGCGGCCCAGCAGGAGCGAGAACAGCGGGTAGACGAGCGGCATGGCGAACAGCAGCGCGGCGAACGCCTTGTGGTTGCCCGTGCGTTGCAGCGAGGCGTGCCCGACCGCCAGGTCGTAGACCCAGATGCACCCCATGATGGCCCAGAACAGCGCCAGCAGGTCGTGGTGTTCGCGCGGCTCGCAGCAGACGAGGTAATAGACCCCGGCGATCCAGAAGTTCAGGAGCGCCATAAACACCTTCATCGCGATCCGCACGGCGGGCGAGGGGCGGAAGTAGAGCAGCAGGGTCAGGACGACGGCCGCCAGCGTCAGCGCGAGCTGTGCGGGCCATGTCGCGGCGTTGTAGGAAGCGATGGTATTCCAGAAAGTCTCCATGCGGAAGGTTTATTTCACGTTTTTTCTGCGCCGCGTGAGCGAGAACGCCCGGCGGTTGAAGACGAAGATCGGCAGCGTGGCTCCGGCGGCCAGCAGGGCGATGACGCTCAACGACACGGTGGCGTTGAGGAAGAACAGCTGCATGTACTGCATGCCCTGGCCCGGGTCGTTGAGCGACTGGAGGAACATGATGAGCGAGAAGACCGTCTTGTAGGCGTAGATGCCCGGAACCATCGGCAGCAGCGCCGGGATGTAAAGCGCCGTCATCGGGCAGCGGATGGCCTTGCCCAGCCAGAGGCTTCCGAAGCCGATGGCCGTTGCGGCGCAGAGCGACGCCGTGGCGATGTCCATGCCGGCGCAGTTCATCAGGCAGAACCGCAGGGCGTGTCCCACGGCGGCCAGCAGGGCGATGCGCGGGAAGGCGCGCATCGGGGGATCGGAGACGGCGCCGAAGCCGACGGCCGCCACGGCCGCGAAAAACCCGTCGAGAAGAATGTCCGCAGCGATCATAGCAGGCTGTTTTTAACCATTAGCAAAGTCGCCGAAAGCCCGATGGCGATGCAGATGATCAGCAGCAGGGCGTTGATCAGCCGGCTGAACCCGATCAGGATGTGGCCTTCGACGATGTCGATCACGCCGTTGATCAGCGGCACGCCCGGCACGAGGTACAGTACGCTCGTGGCGAGGGCCGTCTCCGCCGTGCAGTCGAAGCGCAGGGCCGCTGAGGCGCACAGCGAGGCCATGAAGGCCGAGATGATGAAGATCAGGAAGTGGTTCACGCCGTGTGCCTGCATACGCTGTTTGGCGGCGAAACCCACGAGCGTCGAGGTGAAGACGATGCCCATGGCGATCCAGTCGCCCCCGAACAGCCGGCAGAACGAGGCGTTGGCCAGTCCGACGGTCACCAGCACGAAGATCGGGTCGATGCGCGGTTTGTCGATCAGCTCCCCGTAGCGCCGGCGGATTTCGTCCAGGGGGAGCCGGTCGTCGAGGGCGTCCCAGCTCAGGGCGCTCAGGTCGGAGTTGCGTTCGAAACTGATCGGCAGGGCGGGAATCTTCACCACGCGGGTGACGGCTTCGCCCGTCGCGTCGTCGCGGACCGTGAGGATCGTGCTTTTCTGGAAACTCGACAGCTGAATGTCGACTCCCTGCGACTGTCCGATACGCTGCGAATTGCGGATCACACGCGAGGTGTGGACGCCGGATGCGAGCAGGTAGGTCGCGTAGTCCGCAATGAAATCGAGGATTTCGGTCAGTTCTTGTCTGGTTTTCATAACGGCTGCAAAAATAGTTCATTTCCTCCAAACGGCCCGTCTCCGGGCCTGAAAAATTTGCCCGGCGCGTGATTTTGCGGCCGGCCTGCGTCGCTGTCCGCCCCCTCGCTGCGGGGCTGCCGGATGGTTTCGGGGACAAAGCGGGGCTTTTTTAGGCGGAACGGATAAATTTTTCTACCTTTGCTTCCCGGTATGGAAGCATCTTTCAAAAAGTCATACGCCTCGCTGGGGGCCGACAGGCTGGTCCTTCTGTGGCTCGGGGTGTGGTGGATTGCAAACCTCGTGCAGGCCGGCTTTACGGAGCTTGCCAACGACGAGGCCTACTACCATATGTTCGCCGAACGGCTCGCATGGGGGTATTTCGACCATCCGCCCGTGACGGCGCTGCTGGTCTGGGCCGGAGAGCGTCTCTTCGGCGGGGAGCTGGGCGTGCGGTTTTTCTTCACCGTGCTGCAACCCCTCTACCTCTGGATTCTGTGGCGTCTGATCCGCCCGGCGGATGCCGGCCGCCGCGACGCCGCGCTGTTCGTCGTGGTGTCGGCCGCGACGCTGATGCTCCAGCTCTACGGCTTCATCGCCGTGCCCGACGGGCCGCTGATGTTCACCACGGCGTTGTTTCTGCTGACTTTCAAATGGTTTTCCGAAAACCGCCGCCGGGCGTGGTTGTGGATGGGTATTGCCATGGCGCTGATGGCTTACAGCAAATACCACGGCGCGCTGGTGGTTCTTTTCGCGCTGGCCGCCAACCCGCGGCAGCTGCTGCGTCCTGCCCTGTATTCAAGCGGCGCGGTGGCGCTGCTGCTGCTCGTGCCGCACCTCGTGTGGCAGTACGAGCACGACTGGGCGTCGTTCGCCTACCACCTTTCGGGCCGCAACTCGGTCTTCAGACCCGGCTACGTCGTCGAATTCCTGGCCAACGTGCTGGTGGTCTTCAATCCTTTCTTCGTGCCGCTTTACGTGCAGGCATGGCGGAAGGTGAAGCCGCAGACCCCCGTCGGGCGGGCGCTGAAGCTCCTGCCCGTGGCCTTTATTGTCTTTTTCATGCTCTCGTCGCTGCGCGGTTACGTCCAGCCCCAGTGGGTGATCGTCTCCTGCTTCGGACTGGTCTGCGTGTTGTTCGCCTATGCGCGGCGGCATCCCCGCACGCGCCGTTACGTGATGCGGGCCGGGGGCGTGACCGTCGGACTGATCGTCCTGGTGCGACTGGTGATGATCTTCAATCCGCTGGGCATCCGTTTCGAGGTGTTCAACAATCCGGAGAGCTACGCCGCCATCGCCGCCAAGGCCGACGGCCGTCCGGTGGTTTTCCGCTACGGTTACGCCGTTGCGGCCAAATATGCGTTCTATACGGGCGGCGAGGCCTACTGCCAGCCCAATATCCGTTACCGTACGCATCAGTGGCAGTTCCGCGACGACGATTCGCAGTTCATCGGCCGCGAAGTGCTCGTCGAATGCCCGGACGGGACCGTCTCGGACAGCACCCGGCAGGTGCGGACCCTCACGATGGCCAACGGCCGGAGTTTCACCTGGTTCGTCGATCCGGCTTTCCACCCCGTACGGTTGGTGGACATCGCCTTTACGGGCCTGCCCGGGCGGGTGGCCGCGGGCGAGACGCTGCGCCTTGAACTGCGCATCAGGAATCCCTATCCCTATGCGATCCGCGTGGGTGCGGACGACACGCAGCTGGTGATGCTGTGGAAACACGGGCGTTTCCGGGTCGACGAGTTCCCCACCGGCGAGACCTTCACGATTCCGGCCGACAGCGAACTGACGCGCGGGGTGACCTTCACCGTTCTGCCGCAGCTGGCCGGCGAGACTTTCGACGTGGGGTTTGCGCTGCGCCGGGAGGGTTATACGAATTGGTTTAACGGAAAATCCGTCCCGACGGAGGTCGGAAATTTATGATAGAACAGTTTTTCAAATTCTGCGTCGTCGGCGGCTCGGGCGTCTTCGTCGATTTCGGCGTCACCTATCTCTGCAAGGAGTGGCTGAAGCTGAACAAATATGTGGCCAATTCGCTGGGGTTCCTCTGCGCCTCGACTTCGAACTACATTCTCAACCGCATCTGGACGTTCCAGAACGAAAATCCCGACATCACGGGCCAGTACCTTCGGTTCCTGGGCATCGCGGCTGTCGGGCTGGTGATCAACAACGCCACCATCTACGTCCTGCACGGCCGTTTCCGCCAGAATTTCTACCTGGCGAAACTCTTTGCCATCGGCGTGGTGACGTTCTGGAATTTCTTTATGAATTATTTCTTCACCTTCTGACCGGGCTGTCTTTCCGGCCCCGTATCATTTGCGTTTGCGGATACGGCGGAAGGGGAGTTTCAGCACCCCGAAGAACGCCTCTCCGAAGATTCCTCCCGACATCTTCGACGTTCCCTCGCGGCGTTCGACGAAGATGATCGACACCTCCTTGAGTTTGAGTCCCAGCCGCCATGCCGAGTATTTCATCTCGATCTGGAACCCGTAGCCCTTCATGCGGACGGCGTCGAGGTCGATCGTCTCCAGCGCCCGGCGCGAGTAGCAGACGAATCCCGCGGTGGCGTCGCGCAGCGGCATGCGCGTGACGATACGCACGTACATCGAGGCGAAGTAGGACATCAGAAGGCGCGACATGGGCCAGTTGACCACGTTGACGCCCTGCACGTAGCGCGAACCGACCACCACGTCGTTGCCCTCGGCGGCGGCGCGGTAGAGGCGCACCAGATCGTCGGGGTTGTGCGAAAAGTCGCAGTCCATCTCGCAGATGTAGTCGAATCCGTTCTCCAGTCCCCAGCGGAATCCCGCGAGGTAGGCCGTGCCCAGGCCCAGTTTCCCGGCCCGTTCCATGAGGTGGAGCCTCTCCGGGAACTCCTTCCGGCGCTCCTTGACGATCGCGGCCGTGCCGTCGGGCGAACCGTCGTCGATGACGAGCATCTCGAAGGGTTCGGGCAGCGAGAAGACCTTGTCGATCATCGCCGAAATGTTCTCTTTTTCGTTATAGGTCGGAATGATTACCAGTTTGCGCATGGCGGATGTCGTATCTTTTGGAATTACAAAGATAATATTATTTTGCAAATCGCAGCTATTTTGTGCGCCGTTTCAGGGCGCGGGCCGTTGCGGGGTAAAAGTACGCTTTTTTCCGCAGACTGCCGCAACGTTTCCGTTAAAAAGGTTATCTTTGTGCTGAAATGAAACTTGAGGTGCGACAGGTGACCGAGGTCACCGATTCGCTGCTCGAAGCGTTCGGGCGGCTGATGCCGCAGCTTTCGCCGCGGCTGGAGGCCCCTTCCGGGGAGCGGCTGCGGGCAGTGGCGGCGAACCCTTCGGCGGCGCTTTTCACCGCGGAGTCCGGCGGCGCTGTCGTCGGGGCGCTGACCCTGGTGTGGTACGACGTGCCGTCGGGGCGCAAGGCGTGGATCGAGGACGTCGTGGTGGACGGCGCGGCACGCGGCTGCGGCGCGGGCGATGCGCTGGTGCGCGCGGCGCAGGCGCATGCCGCCGCGGTCGGCGCCGGGAAGGTGATGCTCACCTCCAACCCTTCGCGCGGGGCTGCGCGCAGACTGTACGCAAAAATGGGATTCAAGGAGGCGGAAACCACGGTTTTTGCCTGTAAAACAGATACGGAATGAAAAAAATCGTGAAGATCGCGGTTATAGCCGTGGTCGTTATCCTGGCTATCGCCCTGATCGCGCCGGCCGCGCTCCGGGGCAAGATCGCCGACATCGTGAAGCGCGAGGCCAATGCCATGCTCGCCGCCCGGCTGGATTTCGAGAAACTCGACATCAGCCTGCTGCGCCATTTCCCCAACGCTTCGGTGGAACTGAAGGGGCTGACGCTGGTGGGCGTCGACCGTTTCGAAGGCGACACGATCGTCGCCGCACGGCGTATTTCTGTGGTCGTCAATCTGATGTCGCTTTTCGGCGACAGCGGATTCGAGGTGACGAAGGTCATCCTCGCCTCGCCGGCGGTGCATGCGCACAAACTCGCCGACGGAGCCGTCAGCTGGGACGTGATGAAACCCGCGGAGGAGGTTCCCGCAGAGGAGCCCGCGCCGTCGTCGTTCCGGCTTTCGGTCCGCGACTTCCGCATTTCCGACGCGGCGATCCGCTACGAGGACGATTCGACGAACATGCGGTTCTCGACCGCGCCCCTCTCGCTGCGTCTCCGGGGCAACATGTCGGCCGACCGCACCGACCTCGACCTGCGGCTGACGGCCGCCGCCATGCGTTTCGTGTCGGGCGGCATTCCGCTGTTGAGCGACGCCGAGGCGGAGCTTGTCGCCGTGATCGACGCCGACCTTGCGAACAACCGCTTCACCTTCTCGCGCAATACGCTGCGTCTGAACGCCATTTCGGTCGGTCTCGACGGCTGGGTCGAACTGGACGGCGACGCCGTGGCCATGGACCTCAAGGCCGGCTGCGACAAGGTGCAGTTCAAGGACGTGCTGTCGCTGATCCCGGCCTTCTACACCCGTGAGTTCAAGAACCTCACGGCGGGCGGCGAACTGTCGATGGAACTCTGGGCCCGGGGCGAAATGCGCGGCCCGGCGCTTCCGGCCTTCGAACTGAAAACCGAGGTCCGCAACGGCAGTTTCCAGTACTCCTCGCTGCCCAAGGCCGTGACGGACATCAATATAGCCGCCAGGGTCTCGAACCCCGGATCGGTGATGGACAAGACGGTCGTGGATCTCTCGAAATTCGGGCTTCGGATGGCCGGAAATTCCGTTGCGGCGACCTTCTACGCCACGAATCTCGTCAGCGACCCCGTTTTCCGGGCTTCGGCCGACGGACGGGTCGACCTGGGAGCCGTGAAGGAGGTCTATCCGCTGGAAAAGGGCGTCGACCTGGGCGGTCTGATCACTGCGGACCTGAAACTTTCGGGCCGCATGTCCGACATCGAGAAGAACCGCTACGAACGGTTGGGCGCGCAGGGAACCTTCGTCGTCGAAGGGGTGGGGCTGACGCTTCCCAACCTCCCGGCGGTCCGTATCCGCCGCGCTGCGGCCACCGTCACGCCCGCCGCGATGACGCTCGGGGAGTTCGGCCTGACGGTCGGCAGGAGCGACCTTTCGGCCAACGGCCAGCTGACCGGTTACATCGGTTACCTGCTGCGGGACGACGTGCTTTCGGGGCGCCTCTACGTGAAATCGGAGCTGCTCGACCTGAACGAGATCATGGACGCCATGCCCTCGGCGGAAGGCGGGGCCGCGGACGAAGAGGCTCCGGCGGAACCGGTGCGGGCCATCGAGGTCCCGCGCAACTTGAACCTCTCGCTCAACACCGATCTGCGAAAGGTGCTTTTCGAAAAGATGACGATCGGCGACATCTCGGGTGAGATGCGCGTTGCCGGCGGCGCGCTGTCGCTCGAACGGCTTGCGATGGGCGTCTTCGGCGGCAGGGCCACCGCTTCGGGCAGCTACTCGACGGCCGCCGATCCGGCGCGTCCGGTCCTGAAACTCGATGCCGCCGTTTCGGGCGCTTCGTTCCGGAAGACCTTCGAGGAGCTGGAGATGGTGCAGCAACTCGTGCCGATCTTCGCCAAGACGGGCGGCGACTATTCGCTGTCGCTCGACCTCGGCACGTCGCTCGACGCCGCAATGTCTCCCGACCTGCGGTCGCTCAACGCTGCGGGCGAGATCAAGTCGGCCAATATCCACGTGCAGAATATCGAGGCGTTCGATGCCCTGGCCAAGGCGCTGGGCAACGACGACCTGCGGAAAATCGAGGCCCGGGATGTCGCCATTCGTTTCTCCATTAAGGACGGGCGCATCACCACGCAGCCCTTCGATCTGAAGATGGGCGGCGTGAACATCAACCTCGCGGGTTCGACGGGGCTTGACCAGACCATCGACTACAAGGCAAAGGTGGCCGTCCCGGGCGGGAAGACGCTCCAGTCGGTCGGCGTGAACATCGGCGGCACGTTCTCCTCGCCGAAGATCACCCTCGGGATCAGGGAGGCCGCCGAGGAGGCCGTGAAGAACGTCGTCGACGAGCAGATACAGAAACTCACGGGCAGCGAGTCGCTCTCGGAAGAGATCGCCAAACAGGCTGAAAACCTCCGCGCCGAGGCGAAGCGCGCCGGCGAGAAACTCATCGCCGCCGCGCAGGAACAGCGCGCGAAACTCGTCGAAGCCGCGGCTTCGAAGGGGGCTTTGGCCAGGATTGCCGCCGAGAAGGGCGGGGATAAGCTGGTGCAGGAGGCCGAGAAGCAGGCTGCCAACCTCGAAGCCGAGGCCGAGCTGCAGATCGAGAAACTCACGTCGAAAAAGGAGTAATCGGAATGCTTGCAATATTCGCCGTCATCATCGGAGGCATTGTGACGGGGCGCCTGCTTGTCGGCTGGCGCCTCGCCTTCGTACAACGTCTCATCACCTTCATTATCTGGGCGCTGTTGTTCCTGCTGGGCGTCGAGGTCGGTTCCGATCCGGCGGTCGTCGGCTCTCTGGCGACGCTCGGGGCGGCCGCCTTTGCGATCTTCGCGCTGTCCGTTGCGGGGAGCGTCTTCGCTGCGTGGTTGCTGTGGCGGCGTATTCGCGGCCGCGCTGTGTCTGCGGACGAAGGCGGAGATGCGGACAAAGCTCCCGTTTCCGCGTGGACGGCCCTGAAAGGGAGTCTGGTGATCGTCGCCTTTTTCGTCGCGGGGTGCGTCGCGGGGCTTTTCGCGCCGTTCGACATGACCGGTTCGCGTATGAGCGCCTATGTGCTCTACGCGCTGATGTTCTGCGTCGGCGTGACGCTGGGCAACGACCGCACCCTTGCGGAGCGAGTCCGGCGGCTCGATCCGCGGCTGGCGCTGCTGCCCGTCGCCACGGCCGTAGGCACGCTGGCCGGTGCGGCCCTCGCCGCGCCGCTGCTCGGCGGCTGGTCGCTGACCGACTCGCTGGCCGTGGGCGCGGGATTCGGCTACTATTCGCTTTCGAGCATCTTCATCGCCGACCTCCGGGGACCGGAGCTGGCGACGATCGCCCTGCTGTGCAACGTCATGCGTGAAATCTTCACCCTGCTGGCCGCACCGCTCGTGGCGCGCTGGTGCGGACCTCTGGCCGCCGTGTCGATCGGCGGCGCGACGACCTTCGACACCACGCTGCCCGTCATCACGCAGGCCGCCGGGCGGCCCTATGCCGTGGTTTCGATCTTCCACGGCTGTGCGCTCGATTTCAGCGTCCCGTTTCTGGTGACGTTTTTCTGTACGATCTGATTTGCACTTCCGTGCGGGATATTGGCTCCTTTTGGTGGCAAAAATTGCCAATGGACCGCGTCTTTGCCGCGATTGTTTGCCGCTTTTGATGGCAAAAGCGGCGCAAAACCATCCGCATGTCGCTTTCGCGGGAACGACATTTGGCTGTGCTAAAACGGGCGCCTGACGCGGGTTTGCAAGCAAACCGGCCCCGTTTTTTAACGCTTCGCCTTCATGCCGTTCTTCTTCCGCTGCAAGCGATAATGCGGAACACTTCCCGCCGCGAAACGCGACGAATAACCCCTGTGTATAGCCATATTTATCTCTTGATATACGATTGCAGCGCCTCGACGTATTCGGCGAAGGCGTCGCGCCCGGCGTCGGTGATGCGGCACACCGTGCAGGGAATCTTGCCGCGGAAGGTCTTCTCGACTTCGATGTAACCGGCTTTTGCGAGTTTGTCCAGCTGCACCGAGAGATTCCCGGCGGTGGCTCCGGTCTGCTGCCGGATGAAGACGAAGTCGGCGCTTTCGACCCCGATGAGGATCGAAACGACGGCCAGCCTCAATTCGGAGTGCAACAGGGGATTCAGCTCTTTGAACATCGCGTTATCGGGCAGGGTGGTTCGACTTGTAGTTGAGGATATGCCCCGGAACGATCATCATCACCACGAATCCGGCGATGAAAAGCAGCGGCTGCCACATGTCGCCGGCGATCGGCGTGAACGGAGCGAGGATGATGGCCGCGACGCCCCCGACGGCGGTGGGCGTGAAGCGGATGATCAGCCCCGTCACGGTGGTTCCCATGCCCATGATGAGCAGAATGATGAAGAGTATCGGCAGGCGCATGGGCATGAAGAGCGCCAGCATGCTGACGAACCACGCCGAAAGACCCATTACCGTCCAGACGTTCCCGATCACGCGGTCGACGAACGTGCGCACCTCGCCTTCGGGCTTCTTCTCGCGCGAAACCCACATCAGCAGCCAGCCCAGCAGGGGCAGCATCAGCCAGAGGTAGTTCCAGCGCGGGTTTTGGAAATAGAGGACTGCGCCCCAGACGGCGAGCGTCGTCAGTACGGTGGCGTAGCCCCATGCCAGCAGCGGACGGCCCGAGTTGCGGACCATGCGGCTGCGGGTGTTTTCGATCATGCGGCCGATCAGCGCCAGGCTTTCGGCGGCTTCGAGTTTACGGTCTTCCATGGTGTTATCGGTTTTCCGAAGCCTCTGCGGCGTCGCGTTTGACTTGTCGTTTGAGTGCGTATCCCGAGCCTGTGAGCCCGACGAGGACCGCCACGGCGAACTGAATCAGGTTGCCGTCCGGGTTGACATTGATCCACGATTCGCGGATGATGCCGAAGGCAACCGGCAATAGGAAGCACGAAACGTAATACATATATTTGTTGTGAATCACCGTTCCCGAGATGAAAAGTCCTGCGCTGATCAGCAGCAGGACCGGGAACAGCGGGTCGACGGGCCATTCGCGCTCCATGCAGATCACGAAGGTAGAAAAGGCGGCCAGACCTGCTATGCATCCCCATACCTGTTCCAGCAGGCGGTCGGTGTAGCTTTTGACCTGCGTAGCACGGCGGCGGTTGTACCACCACGTAGCGGCCCATCCGGCGGCCAGCGCGGGCAGCCACAGCCATTGCCAGGCGCGACTTTCGGTGAAGGTCAGCAGGAGGAAAATCCCGACGGCGGTTGCGGCGAGCAGGTATCCCCATAGGATGAAGAGGTTGCTGCTGCCCGACGAAAGGTTGCGGCGCGTGTCGCGGATCATGCGCTGGATGAGTTCGATGCTTTGGTCGGCGTTGAAGTTTTTGTTGTCCATCGTTTCGTTTTTTAGCGGTTGCGGTAATTGCATTCGTCGTCGCAGTCGAACAGATACCAGGCGAGCGACAGGGCGATGTTCAGCCCCCATCCGGCGATGACCCACAGCACCCACCAGTAGTGGGGCGAGGTTTGCCAGTTGACGAAGGCGAGAAAGGCGCAGACCACGACGCAGGTGGTCAGGCGGCGGATGAACCAGCGCGCGAAAAGGCGGCGTTTGTCGGTGCGGGCGGGAGTGATTTCCATGGCTTTTTCCGGTTGTGAGCGGCTGCTCGGTTTGTAAATCCATTACAAATATAAAGTAGTTTATAAAATAGACCAAATTTCGAGCCGGAAATTTTTCGGAAAAAGCGAATACCTATATTTA
>ERZ772870.1909-NODE-1909-length-12665-cov-17.414830_pt1 | contig 12665 bp, 13 predicted proteins | sample MGYA00511376_ERZ772870 | MGnify/ENA primary metagenome ERZ772870 (study PRJEB29015, sample SAMEA2737719) | human gut metagenome | biome: human gut; feature: human-associated habitat; material: faeces | place: China | collected 2012 ... | reverse complement strand
ATAATCGACTGCTCAGACTATATCAAAATGGTTCAAAAACCCCGGAAAATCAAGGCTTTCCGGGGTTTTCTTATACCTAAACGGGCTGATATAGTTTGACATCATTTGACCAAACGAGAGCCGTTTTCACCCAATTTTTAGTGGTTAAATATAGGACAATGCTTGCTTTTATCCGTGATAACAATACCGCCAAGTCAGTTACAGAAATATTTGACTGGTTGTATGGTTAGGAATAAAATCCATTCCCGCTAACGAGATTAACCTTACATCTCTATTACTGAAAAAATAAGAAACGTAGCGCCATTCGGAAGAAATACTGAACCGAATGAGGGGTGGAATTTAATCTTGCGAAAAAAGAAATAAAGTTCGACCTCCGCTTAACGTGACTCTTTTTTCCAGAGGATTAAGATCTCAAAAAAAGAATATCAGCATATGAAGCATAAAACAACTTGTTTCTAATAGTAAATTCCAGTTTTGAAGAACTTTGCAAAACTAACTTCCATAAAAATCATGATATTTTGATTTGCCAGAATTTACTTATGCAAGCGATTAGCTAAATCAGAACTTAAACTTGCAAACTGGAAGCTCGGATTCCAATTCAGCATAGTATGATAACTATTTTGCGAAAAATGGCTGAGAAAGAATTTATTTATAAATTTCGCAGAAAAACTGCAAAAACAATCCGTAAATATTGACCAAGGCATTTTTAACTGTTATAATAGTGACTGAAAATACGAATACTGAGAATGGAGGTATTCAATTATGCTGATTCAGTTTACAGTGGAAAATCACAGGTCAATAAAAAACAGTGCCGTGATCAGTTTTGCGGCCTCTAAGGATAAGTCATTTGATGAGTATCTGCTTCGTCCAGATGAAAAGAAGGCATTGCTGCCCGTACTTGCAATTTACGGTGCAAATGCAGCCGGAAAAAGTAACGTATTACATGCAATGATGACGATGAAAGAAATGGTTGTGGGAAATGCTGCAAAAGTTTCTAAGGGACAAAAGTTGCCGTGGGAGCCGTTTGGAGGAACAAAGGTTCCGACTTCTTTTGAAATGGTATTTATTTTTCAGGGAGTTCGTTACACGTACGGTTTTTCTTTTGATGCAAAGAAGATTTACAAAGAGTATCTTTACCATTGGCCGAATGGCCGTGAAGCCTTAATTTTTTCAAGAGAAAATGGAGTGTATGAGTTCCGGGAAAATGTAAATGAGCAGGTTACTCTGAGTAACCGAACACCGGACAATAAGCTCTATCTGGTGTCCTCTAATGACTGGAATCTGCCTCAGACGGAAAATGCTTATCAGTGGTTCCTGGAAAAGTTGACATTCCTGATGGATGAAGAGCCAGCTACCTCAGAAACTGTTGCCCAGATTGTCAGCGGTGATGATAAGAAAGCTCGAATCTTAAAAGAATTGATGCTTGCCGATCTTGGAATCACCGATGTTACAATCAAGAATACCTCTGGTAAAATACCAATTATTACGACAACACATCGAATTATTAACGAGGACGGTACAACAGAATACTTTCAGCTTTTAATGGAGCAGGAATCTGTCGGTACACAACACTTTTTTGCCCGCATCGGAGGATGGTTGCAGGCACTTGAAAACGGCGCACTTTTAGTTGTTGATGAAATTGAAGATAGTCTGCATCCTCTTTTAACCAGAAGGCTGATTGAAATGATGCAGGATAAGGCTGTCAATACAAAGGGAGCGCAGCTGATTTTTACAACACACGATGCAATGCTGCTTGACTTGAATTTCTTCCGTAGAGATCAGATTTGGTTTGCTGAAAAAAACGATGAGACTTGTGCAACAGAGCTTTACTCGTTGGCATCTTTCTCTCCAAGAAAAGGAGAAAATGTGCGTAAGGGTTATCTTCAGGGACGATTTGGTGCAATCCCTTTTATCGGAGGTGACGCCTGATGAGCAAAATGCGAAAAGAGTATGATCCGAACAAAGTTAAGCGGCGGAACATTTGGTGAAACACGCAAAATCTCTGATCTCTCAAGCAGATTATTATCCGAAAGACGGAGATTAGCTTTGGTGTGTATTTGACTGTGATGATAATAAAGACTCTGAGCTTCAAGCTGCAATTTTCTATTCGGAGAAGCATGGGTACAAAATCGCATATTCCAATCCGGCATTTGAATATTGGTATCTGCTCCATTTTGAAAAACGGAATGGATATTTGAAAGATTCCGCTACGATAATTGACATCTTGAAAAACAAAGGATATTTGGAAAATTACGGAAAAAGTGTGGATGTTTTTGAAGAATTGCAGGAACATCAGCCAGAAGCTATTCAGTACGCAAAAGAACGAGTGGAGAGATTAACCAGAGATCAGGTTGCTGTGATCTGCCGAGACAGTAATCAGGTAACGACAGTCTATGAGCTGGTTGAATTTTTGAATAGTAAAAGAACATAAAAGCACCATTATAAAGGTGTGTATAATGACAGAAAGCTGTCACTTCGACGATAAAGATTCGTTGGGTGGCAGCTTTTGTGTTTGGAGAGGAGGAAGCATTATGGCAACTACAAGAATCATGCCGCTTCATGTCGGCAAAGGCCGCACAGAGAGTCGGGCGATCAGTGACATCATCGATTATGTAGTAAATCCACAGAAAACAGATAATGGCAGGCTCATCACAGGATTTGCGTGTGACAGCAGAATGGTTGATGCGGGGTTCCTTTTAACAAAAAGGCAGTATATCGTTGCTGCCGGTCGAGTGCAAGGAAGATATGAAAATTATTCAATATAAAGCTGCGATTGGTGATAAACTTGTATTGTTCGAGACAAAGAACTATAATGTACTCTGTGGAGGTGCAGAATGGATTATATGACACTAAAAGAGGCCGCCGAAAAATGGGGCGTGACACCTCGTAGAGTAAATTACTATTGCGCTGCTGGGTGTATCCCCGGCGCTGTGAAAATGGCCGGTGTTTGGCTGCTCCCTAAAATTGCGGAGAAGCCGTTGGATATGAGAACAACGCAAGGGAGGCAACAAAATGAAAATTTTTATCATAGAAGATGAACCAGCAATCCGTGAGGAACTTACCCAACTTTTTGAAAAATACGGATACCAATGTGCCAGTAGTAGCGATTTTCAGCATATCGCAGAAACCGCCCTTTCGTCTGGGGCTGACTTGATTCTTTTGGACATCAATTTGCCGTATCAGGACGGCTTTCAGGTGTGCAGAGAAATTCGGCAGAAATCCAATGTTCCAATCATTGTGCTTACCAGTAGAAACAGCGATTTTGACGAACTAATGAGTTTGAACATCGGTGCCGATGATTATATTTCAAAGCCCTACAATGCACAGGTTCTTTTGGCACGCATACAAAAACTTCTGGCACGAACTTATGAAATACAGGACAATGTGGTTTTGACACACAAAGGCTTAACTCTAAACCTGCTCAAAGCAGAAATCAGTTACCAAGGACAGAGAAAATCTCTTACTAAAAATGAAATGGGGATTTTGCGTCTGCTCATGGTAAACAAGGGAAATATCATTCCTCGTGATGCCATTATTGATGAACTCTGGCAGAGTGAGCAATTTATAGACGAAAACACCTTGAATGTGAATATCGTTCGTTTGCGGAAAACGCTGGCAGAGATCGGTTTGCCTGACTATTTGGAAACGAAGCGTGGATTGGGGTATTGTGTATGAGATTATCCGAGTATCTTTTAGATCGAATTTTTTCATTGATATGTATGCTGGTGTCGGCACTCCTGCTGTTTGGCCTGCTTTGGCTAATTGAAACCCCTGCTACTTTTATTCTGTTTGCCGAAACGATCCTTATGGCAGCGTATATTTCCGCTTTGGTATATGATTTTTTCCGTAAACGAAGTTATTATAATCTACTTCTGAAAATGATGGAACAGATGGAAGAAAAGTCGCTTTTGGGTGAACTATTGACACAGCCTCATTTTTTGGAAGGTCAGATTTTAGTGGATATTTTGCGGCGCTGCAATAAATACCAGAACGATCAGATTTCCAATGCAAAACAAGCAAGTCGGGAATACCGGGAGTACATTGATTCATGGATACACGAGATCAAGACCCCTATTACCTCTGCACGCCTGATGATAGAAAACGAAAAAAATCCCACTACGCTACGCATCGACGATGAACTCCGCAAAATTGATACCTATGTGGAACAGGTGCTATACTATGCCCGCAGTACGGATGTGGAAAAGGATTTCAAGGTGGAAAAATCCACACTGCAATCTTTAGTTCATGCTGCGTTAAAGACATATTCCAAACCTCTGATCCAAGCAGGCGGAAAACCAGTGCTGAATGATCTGGACATTCCTATTGTTGCCGATAGCAAGAGTTGCACATTTGTAATCGGACAAATCATATCCAACGCGATCAAATATCGTAAAGACAATTTGCAAATTGAGTTTTCTACCAAAACAGATAAAAATAATATATCCCTTTTTATTTCAGATAATGGAATTGGAATTCCTGCTGCGGATTTACCACGCGTATTTGACAAAGGCTTCACTGGAGAAAACGGACGCCGCTATTCCAAGTCAACCGGGATTGGGCTGTATTTGAGCCAAAAGCTGTGTAAAAAAATGAATATTGTGCTTTCCGTTTCCAGTGATCCCGGACAAGGGACTACCGTAACTATGGTATTTCCTACGGAGAGCTATTTGAAAGAGGCGGGGCTGTAAAACCTCGCTTTTTTCAACCTTACATTCTGGTAAGGTAAATGTAATCTAACTTAATGGCACAGGAGAAGCCCCTATGGTAGAGTAAAAACACAAAAGCAAAATGCTTTTGAGAAAGGAGTCTCATAATCAATGGACGACACAATTTTACGGGTGGATGACATCCAAAAATTTTACGGTAACAAGGGCAACCTGACAAAAGCCGTCGATCATATTTCTTTCTCTGTGCGTAAAGGTGAGTTTCTCGGTATTATGGGTTCTTCCGGCTCTGGGAAAACCACTTTGCTGAACTGCATTTCTACGATTGATACCGTTACCAGCGGCCATATTTATGTGGAGGGAAAGGACATTACGATGCTTCACGGATCACAGCTTGCAGACTTTCGCGGAAAAAAGCTGGGCTTTATCTTTCAGGACTTCAATCTGCTGGATACTCTGACAGCCTACGAAAATATCTCGCTGGCCTTGTCTATCGCAGGAACCAAACCCAGTGAGATTCAAAAACGTGTCCCGCAGATTGCAAAGGCGCTGAACATTCAAGAAGTATTGAACAAATATCCCTATCAGATGTCCGGTGGCCAACAGCAGCGGGTAGCGGCTGCAAGAGCAATGGTAACCAATCCCGCAATGGTGTTGGCTGATGAACCGACCGGCGCTCTTGATTCCAATTCCTCACGAATGCTGCTGACGATGCTGACGGAATTGAACGAACAGCTTGCGGCAACAATCCTAATGGTAACGCATGATGCTTTTTCCGCCAGCTATTGCCATCGCATTTTGTTTATCAAAGACGGGCAGGTGTTCAATGAGCTGTACCGAGGGACGGACACACGCAAAGACTTTTTTGCAAAGATTCTGGAAGTGGTTTCCGTCTTGGGAGGTGAGCAAAATGACCTCTTTTAAGCTGATCTTCCGAAATGTTCATAAGAACATCCGGGACTATCTGATTTATTTCCTTACACTGACGCTTTCGGTCAGTCTGTTTTATGCCTTCAACTCAATTTCCGATCAGCCAGCTTTTTCCGATATGGGAATAACCGGTTCGCTTTTATACGACCAACTCGGCATACTGTTGTCGGCGCTTTCTGTTGTCATTGCGGTAGTATTGGCTTTTCTGATTATCTATGCCAACCAGTTTCTTTTGAAACGCCGCAAAAAAGAATTGGGCGTATATATGGTGCTCGGCATGAAAAAAAGACGCATTTCCCGGCTGTTTGCCGGTGAAACGCTTTGTGTTGGTGTCATTGCTTTGGTTTCAGGTTTGGTTCTTGGGTTGCTCTTTTCGCAAGGACTTTCTTTGGTTGCATTAAAACTCTTTGCGATTGAATTGGATAAATTTCAAATCGTATTTTCTGCTGGAGCATTTCGACAGACAGTGCTTTGTTTTGCGATCATCTTCTTTATCGTAATGCTTTTCAATGTGTGGTCTGTAACCAATGTCAAATTGATTGACTTATTGACGGCCAGCAGAAAAAACGAAAGCATAAAAGCAGAAAATCGTGTTTTGCCGCTCTGTCTGTTTGTGCTTTCCCTGATCTGCATAGGGATTTCCGCTGTGCTATTCAACAAAAACGGAATATTGCCATCTCGTGAAAATATGTCTTTTCAAATTGCGGGAGCAGCTTTGGTTGTTGGAACCTTTCTGTTGTTCAACTCATTATCCACTGTTTTCATCCAAGTGGTAAGAGCTGGTAAAGGGTTTTATCTGAAAGGTTTGAACACATTCCTTGTACGCCAAATCGGAAGTAAAATTCGCACGAATTATCTTGTGGTGACGATTGTTTGTGGCCTGCTGACCATTACCATCTGTGCTGTATCTATTGGGGCAAGCACAGCTCTTGCAATGAATGAATTATCAAAAGCTGCAACCCCCTATGATTTGAATGTACTTTCCAATGTTTCCACTGATGGAGACAGCAACATTTCCGAGTATCTTGCCACACATGATGTTGCAATGCGTGATTACGCCGAAAACATGGAGCAAATCAGCATTTATGAGGCCGATATGACCTATTCAGAGCTATTTGAAGGTCAGAATGTCGAGCTGTGGCCTATTGATGAGGAAGTTTCCAATAGCAAAGTTGCCATAATTCCCGTTTCGGACTTCAATCGTGCTTTGACTATGCAGGGCAAAGAGCCAATCACACTGAACGACGACCAATACTTGTTAAACTGCAATTACACTGGGACATATCAATATGTTTCTGCGGCCTTACAAAAACATTCGGAAATTACAATAGGCGGAACAACCTTACTGCGTGCATCCGATGAAGTTTTGCAAGAAACATATTTTATGACTTCTGTTGGAAACAATGATCGCGGAACAATCATTGTCCCGGATCATGTAGTGGCTGGCCTCGAAAAAGACGTTAATGTGCTTTTGGTACAATATAAGCCGGATGCGGATTCTAATGAAATCCTGCAAAAGATGATCCCTATTGGATTGGACGAAGCGCATGGTTATCGGTACGCAGAAAAGAACATGATGTATGAAATGTTCTACGGACTCAATGCTTTGGTGAGTTTCCTTTGTTGTTATATCGGCTTAATCTTTTTGCTGATCTGTGCTGCTCTTTTGGCACTAAAACAGCTCACAGAAACGACGGACAATATTTACCGATATGGATTGCTGCAAAAGTTGGGAGCCAAGCGCAAGCAAATTAACCGCACACTTTTTACGCAGACGGCTGTGTTTTTTGCAATTCCGTTGACTGTTGCCGGAATATACTCGGCTTTCTTAATCGGCAAAGCAATGACTGTCGTTGAGGAATTTATGAATATCCATATTTCAACAAATATCGGATTGACCATTATTCTTTTCCTCATTGTTTACGGGAGTTATTTCCTTGCAACCTATCTATCTTGTAAACGCATTGTTACAGAGCAAAAGAAATTGGAGGTGTAAATCATGTTACCTGAAAATGTAAAATGGGAGGCTGTGTTTCAAAGTATCGTAGACACATGGCTCCCCCTAATTGGCATGGTTGCCGCAATCGTTGTGATTGCTATAATTGTTCATGTGGTTAGGAAAAAAAGATAATGATTTTGTCAGTGCATATCCATCAGGTTTTTTGAACAAGCCTGGGTTATTTGAACGAAGGCAAAGCGTAATATGGAAATAAGTAAAAATTATTTCTTATTCAGTTGGAAATAATGTTTCGTGAAGAAATTATAAAACAGATAAATTTTCATTTGATGATACATATAGTGTTAGACGAACTAGCTCTCTTAAAATGAAAAGAGCCAGTGAGTGAATTTTAACGATTCTCTCACTGGCTCAATTTGTTTCAAATTTCTCGGACAACTCTGTCAGTTCTTTATTCTTTCGGGCTTCCCGCATTTTTTGCCCCAAAGCAGTCAAATCATCAATCGGCATAATCGTTCACCTCAATAATATTGTATCGTTCCGGTTTATATGATGGAATGACTTTATTATGCCTGACAAGCTGTACGATTATGCCGATTATATAAAGCTGTGATTGGTGATAAACTTGTATTGTTCGAGACAAAGAACTATAATGTACTCTGTGGAGGTGCAGAATGGATTATATGACACTAAAAGAGGCCGCCGAAAAATGGGGCGTGACACCTCGTAGAGTAAATTACTATTGCGCTGCTGGGCGTATCCCCGGCGCTGTAAAGATGGCTGGTGTTTGGCTGATCCCAAAGAACGCAGAAAAGCCGATTGACGGAAGGACAAAACAAGGGAAGGCAGAAAAGTATGAGTAATATATTACTTCTTGAAGATGATCTAAGCCTGATTAATGGGCTTTCTTTTGCTTTCAAAAAGCAGGGATTTGAATTAAATATCGCCAGAACGCTCAAAGAAGCGGAGGAATTGTGGACAGACGGAAAATATGATTTGTTGGTGTTGGACGTATCTCTGCCAGATGGGTCTGGCTTTGAATTTTGCAAAAGAGTTCGACTTACATCAAAGGTGCCAATTATTTTTCTGACGGCTTCGGATGAGGAAACAAGTATTATTATGGGGCTGGATATTGGAGGTGATGACTATATCACAAAACCGTTCAAACTGGGGGTTCTCGTTTCAAGGATTAATGCCTTACTTCGACGTGCAAATTCTTTTCAAGCAGCAGACACAGAATTGCAGTCGAATGGCATCAAAGTTCTTTTGCTGCAAGGACAGGTTTTCAAAAATGGGGAGCTGTTGGATTTGACTGCCGCGGAATACAAGCTACTGTGCTTGTTTATGAGAAACCCAAGCATGGTGCTGACAAAGGGACAAATTTTAGATAAGCTATGGGATTGCGACGGGAATTATATCGACAGTAGTACCCTTACGGTCTATATGCGTCGGCTTCGTATGAAGATCGAGGATAATCCAAGTGAACCACAAATGCTCCTGACTGTTCGAGGTATGGGATATAAATGGAATCTTATCGGGTGAGGTGCAGAATGAAGATACTGGCAAATAAAGAAATCAAAAATCTATTTCTTTCGCTTTCGCTGGTTTTGGGGGTTACATTTCTCTTAGCCGAGGTTTTTCTATGGCTGTCATATCGCCGGCTTTCTCTGTTATTGCTAATCCTTTTTCTATTGGCTGGCGGTGCTGTATGGGCAGTCTGCTTTGTATATTTTAATCGGCAAAATCAGATCATGGAGCAGGCGATATTACAAATCAATGCGTATCTTGATGGTGATCGCAATGCCCGTATTGAATGTGACAATGAGGGCGAATTGTACCGACTGTTTCATTCCATCAATTCTTTAGCGGCAGTGTTAAATGCCCATGCAGATAACGAGTTACGAGAGAAAGAGTTTTTGAAAAATACAATCTCCGACATTTCACACCAACTGAAAACACCGCTGGCAGCACTCAATATTTATAACGGACTCCTTCAAGACGAGGATATAGAAGTGTCCTCCGTGAAAGAATTTGCGGGTTTGTCTGAGCAGGAACTTGACCGTATCGAAATACTGGTGCAAAGTCTGCTCAAGATTACAAGATTGGATGCCGGAGCCATTGTCTTGGAAAAGAACGCAGAAAATGTTGCAGATATGATGCGGGATATTGAACTGCATTTTGCATATAGAGCCAGACAGGAAAAGAAAGAAATCATTCTGTCTGGCTCGGATCACCTTTCTCTTTTTTGTGATCGTGATTGGTTGAATGAGGCAATCGACAATATTGTGAAAAATGCGTTTGACCATACAGAAAGTGGTGCAACAATTCGTGTTGCGTGGAAGGAGTTGCCGTCTGGTGTCCAAATTGTGATAACGGATAATGGATGCGGCATCCACCCAGAGGATATACATCACATCTTCAAGCGGTTTTATCGCAGTCGTTTTTCTAAGGACAAGCAAGGGATTGGACTGGGATTACCTTTGGCAAAGGCAATCGTTGAAGCACATAACGGCACCATTGAGGTTGACAGCGAATTAGGTATCGGGACAACTTTCACAATGAATTTTCTGATTCCTACAAAATTGTAGGCTGGCTGTAGGCTTACAGTAAGATTCAGGTGCTATTCTCTCACACATAGGCAGGACAAACAAAGATAGCCTGCCTATATCGCAAAATCATTCAGAAAGAGGTGTTTGCACTATGAACTTATTAGAGGTCAATAATATTTGTAAGACCTATGGCAGCGGAGAGACTGCTGTGAAGGCATTGAAAAATGTCAGTTTTTCCGTTCCAAAAGGTGAGTATGTAGCGATTGTCGGAGAGTCTGGTTCTGGAAAAAGTACACTCCTAAACATGATTGGTGCTCTGGACACGCCAACATCGGGCAAGGTAATGATTGATGGAAAGGATATTTTCTCCATGAATGATCGAAACCTTACTGTGTTCCGGCGCAGAAATATTGGCTTTATCTTTCAGGCGTTCAATCTTGTTCCAGAGCTTACTGTAGAGCAGAATATTATTTTCCCGGTGCTTCTTGATTATCAGAAACCCGACAAGAAGTATCTGGAAGAACTGCTTACTGTTCTGAACTTGCAGGAGCGCAGAAATCACTTGCCGAGCCAGTTATCCGGTGGTCAACAGCAGAGAGTAGCGATTGGACGAGCACTTATTACCAGACCGTCACTCATACTCGCCGATGAGCCGACAGGAAATCTGGACACACGGAACAGTAGTGAGGTCATTGCATTGCTGAAAGAGGCATCGAAAAAATACGAACAGACTATCATTATGATTACTCACAATCGTAGCATCGCACAGACTGCAGATCGTGTATTGCAGGTATCGGATGGTGTATTGACTGATTTCGGGAGGTGTAGGGAATGAGAAGTTATTTAAGTCTTGTGCCCATCTCTGCAAAAGTGCATAAACGTCAGAGTCGAATGACACGAATTTGTATTATTCTTGCGGTGTTTCTCGTAACATCTATCTTCTCTATGGCTGAGATGTGGACGGATGCAGAAACAACAGCAATGCGTCATAATCATGGGGACTGGCATATTGCTTTACAAAATGTTTCGAAGGATGAAGCAGAACAGATTAGAAAGAACTCTAATGTTGCAGTTTCTTCTTGGTACGATGAGATAAATACCGATGCAGAACAGAATTATTACATAGATGGTAAAAATGCAGTTTTATATGGCATTGAGGAAAGCTACATTACAGATATTATGAAGTATCCGACAGAGGGAGTGTATCCGCAGAATGAAAATGAAGTTGCTCTTAGTGCTGATGCAAAAGAACTTTTTAGTGTTAAGATTGGAGATGAAATTACTTTAGATACTCCTGTGGGAGACGTTAAATATACTATTTCCGGATTTTACGAGGATGATACAGAGTTTAACGATATTATTGGTGGATGCTGTGTGTTTATGAATCGGAAGACTTTTGACGAAATTCGTAGGCTTAATGGTGTAGAGTCTGAGTCTCAATTCTATATTCGTTTCCAAAATGAAAACGGTCTGAAGAAAACGATTGCAGATATGATGCAACAATATAATCTGACTGCCGAAAATGTAAAGGAGAATACAGCTGTTTTAGGAATGTTGGGAGCCAGCAGTAACGAAAGTGTAAATGAACTTTATCCATTGGCAGCGGCTTGTTTTGTTATTATATTGATTGCAGGTGTATTTATGATTTCAAGCTGTATGAATAGCAATGTGGCACAACGGACAAAGTTTTTCGGTATGATGCGTTGTATTGGTGCAAGCAAGCAGCAGATAATCCGTTTTGTCAGGCTTGAAGCACTAAACTGGTGTAAAACGGCAATCCCGATAGGCTGTGCATTGGGGACAGTGACCTGTTGGATATTATGTGCAATCTTAAGGTTTTTTGTGAAAGGTGAATGGGTTGATATGCCACTTTTGGCAGTAAGTATAAACGGTATTCTTTGCGGTGCTTTAGTTGGTGTCATTACTGTATTTATTGCAGCCCATTCTCCGGCAAAGCAAGCGGCTATGGTTTCTCCAGCTGCGGCGGTATCCGGCAATGCAGATATGTCTAAAAATGTTAATCATGCAGCTAAAACAAGATTTTTAAAAGTTGAAACATCTCTGGGCATCCATCATGCAACTGGTACGAAGAAAAATCTATTCCTTATGACAGGATCCTTCGCACTTATGATTGTGCTGTTTTTGGCATTTTCTGCCTGCCTTGATTTTGTGCATAAGCTTCTCCCATCAGTGACCAGCAAATTCACGCCGGATATTACAATTGCAAGCCAAGATGACACGAATTCTTTGGATGGTAATCTTCCGGACAAAATTGCTGAAATAGAGGGCGTAGAATCGGCTTTTGGTATGATGACACGCACAGCATTTTCTGTAGAGGTTAATGGCAATGAGACAGAAATTGATTTGTTTTCCCATGATAAGACTCTGCTTGATACATTCAAGAAGTCAGTAATCAGCGGTGATATATCAAGAGTTTATGAAGATGGAAATTATGCGATGGCAGTGTATAATCAAGATTACCGTTTGAGTGTCGGGGATAAAATTAAGACTGGAAACCAGGAACTTGAGATTGTCTGCGTTACATCCGAGGGTGTAGGAAGTGTC
>ERZ772870.1894-NODE-1894-length-12774-cov-8.907461_pt1 | contig 12774 bp, 5 predicted proteins | sample MGYA00511376_ERZ772870 | MGnify/ENA primary metagenome ERZ772870 (study PRJEB29015, sample SAMEA2737719) | human gut metagenome | biome: human gut; feature: human-associated habitat; material: faeces | place: China | collected 2012 ... | reverse complement strand
CTGAAAAGGTAAAATATCGTCATTCTCTCGTGAAAACCGATGCCAAGGATGCGACTTACACCGAAGCCGGAAACGTGGAATACTGGACCTGTGAGAACTGCAAAAAGCATTTCCTGTCTGACGAAACCGATGCAGAAGCTGCCAAAGAGGTGGAACTGTCGGAAATTGTGAAACCTGTTCCGGTTCAAGTTGCCACAGCGACCACGCATATCAAGTGCGTTTACGGTCAGGACATGGACGAAATTAACTTGCAGGATTACGTGAAAAATGCCGATGCTGTAGGCGGCGTTTCCGTCAAGGTTGCAACTGGTTCCACCATGCTGGACGACGTGCAGCTGGACGGCAACAAGATCTCCGGCAAGCCTGCAAAGGCGTACACGGACGGAAAGGACGTGACCTTTACATTCACCGCGAAAAACGGCAATACCGCAAACCTGACCTTGCATTTCCTGGTGGCAAAGGCAGACCCGACGGTAGAAGTTACCGTGGACGGCGACACCCACACCGAGGGCGATCTGGTAGAAAAGCTGGGGCTGAGCATCAGCAAGGACAGCACCAAGGGTGCGGCAAAGATTGTCAGTGAACTCAAAGCACTGGCTGCCGGTAAAAATACCCTGGCATGGGAGTTCACCCCGGAGGACAGCGAGAACTATAATGTTGTGACCGGCACGGTTGTGGTAAATGCACAGACCACTACCACAACAACGACCACCACAACTACTACGACAACGACGACTACTACAAACGAAACGACTTCCACGACCAAGGCAACTACTACAAACGAAACAACTGCAACAACCGAGGGAACTACTACTACAAACGAAACAAGTGCAACAACTGAGGCAACTACTACCACAAGCGAAACAGCTGCGACAACTGAGGAAACAACTATCACAAACGAAACAACCGCAACAACCGAAGGAACCACTACTACAAACGAAACAACTGTCACAACCGAGGAAACTACTACCACAAACGAAACAACTGTAACAACTGAGGAAACAACTACCACAAACGAAACAACTGCAACAACCGAGGAAACAACTACCACAAACGAAACAACTGCAACAACTGAGGCAAGCACTGTTACCACAAACGAAACAACCGCAGCAACAGGGGAAACTACTACAAACGGAACGACTTCCGCAACCAAGGCAACAACTGCTACAAGCGGAACGACTGCAACAACTTCTGCAACTAAGGCAACAACTACTACAAATGAAACAACCAGCACTTCCAACACAGAATCCACCGCCACAACATCGGCAACCACGATCACAACAGCAGCTACCACGAGTGTGACCAACATTGCAGACGAAGATCTTTGCAGCTGGGCAATCAGCGACTACCAGAAGAAAACCGGTGTCACGCCGGCAAATGCAGAAATCACCGTACGCTCGGAGGAAGCTTGCGAAATTACGCTGACCGACGAAAACGGCAATGTGTTGGACGTTTACACCGTTGACCCGAAGACCGGCACTGGCACGGATTCTTCCAACGCAGAAGTTAACCTGCCTCAGACCGGAAACAACTCCATGACAAACTGGCTCCTGTGCGTGGGTGCGGCAATGTTCATGGCGTTCGGATTCGGTGCGGTAAAGGCATCTGGTATCCTCAAGCGTAAAGAGGATGAGTAAGAGCAAAAGGCAGTGGGGGAAGTTTCTCTCGGGACTGATTGCAGTTCTGAAATGAAACCCTTTCCAAAGCAGCAGGACATTTCAAGAAAAGCGGAAACAGCAGTACACATTGAAAATACGTACTCTGAAAAAGTGTGAAAAGCCCGATATGTCGCAGTTTTGCGGTATATCGGGCTTCCTTTTTTCAACAAGGCAGTCACTTCAAAAACAGACACAGAACGAAGCAACAGAAAAATTCTCTCCTCTCCAACTTCCAAAAAATGAACAAAATCGTAAAAAACTCGTCCTTTTCCTTGACAAAGAATACCTGAACATGTTATAATAGGAATATCAAGAATATGTAATATATTCGAAAACAAAGGAGGCGTATTATGAAGAAACAATGGAAACGACTGGCGGCTCTTTCGTCGGCAGCAGTCATGGCGGCGGGAACGCTGCTGTACTTCCCGATCGATACCCTGCAAAATATCTCGTGGGGGATCACGGCGAGTGCGGAGGAAACAGGCACAGTGACATGGACACAAACAGAAAGTGACAACCTGACCTGGACACTGTATGACAACGGCACACTGACCATCAGCGGCGAAGGGGCGATGAAGAATTACTATAACAATAGCCCTGCAACCCAGAAGAAAGACAACATAAAAAAAGTTGTAATTGAAGATGGCGTTACAAGCATCGGAAATTTTGCGTTTCGGGATTGCAGCAGTTTAACAAGCATTGAAATTCCGAGTAGTGTCACAAGCATCGGAGATTATGCGTTTTACAATTGCAACGGTTTAACAGGCATCACGATTCCAAATAGTGTCACAAGCATCGGAAATGGTGCGTTTTCTGATTGCAGTAGTTTAGCAAGCATCACGATTCCGGAGAGTGTCACAAGCATCGGAAATTATGCATTTTACAATTGCACCGGCTTAACCAGCATCACCATTCCAAAGAGTGTCACAAGCATCGGAAGCAATGTGTTTGGCGGCTGTACTGTTTTGACCGAGGTGCTTCTTGAAAACGGCTCTACGCTGACAAGCGGACAACTCGGCGTAGATGCAAGCAAAATCGCAACCTACTGGAACGAAGACAATCTGACCTGGACACTCACCGCCGACGGCACAATGACCATCAGCGGCAAAGGGGCGATGAAGGAGGATTACAATACTTATTATAGCCCTGCATACGACAATGAGAACATAAAAAAAGTTGTGATTGAAGATGGCGTTACAAGTATCGGAGAATATGCGTTTTCTGGTTGTAGAAGCTTGACAGACATCACGATTCCAGGTAGTGTCACAAGCATCGGAGATTCTGCGTTTGAGTGGTGCACCGGCTTAACCAGTATCGAAATTCCAGAAGGTGTCACAAGCATCGGAGAGTTTGTGTTTTTCAGTTGCTACAAGCTGACCGAGGTGTTTCTTGAAAACGGCTCTAAGCTGACGAGCGGAAACCTCGGCGTAGACGAAAGCATAATCGGAACCTACTGGAACGAAGGCGACCTGACCTGGACACTCACCGCCGACGGCACAATGACCATCAGCGGCTCAGGGGCGATGAAGGATTACTCTTACGATAGCCCTGCATGCGACAATAGCAACATAAAAAAAGTTGTGATTGAAGAGGACGTTACGAGCATCGGAGATTCTGCGTTTTCCGATTGCAGAAGTTTGACAGACATCACGATTCCAAGTAGTGTCACAAGCATCGGAAATGGTGCGTTTTCCGGTTGCAGCAGCTTAACAGACATCACGATTCCAAGTAGTGTCACAAGCATCGGAGAATCTGCGTTTGAGAGTTGCACTGACTTAACTAGCATCACCATTCCAAAGAGTGTCACCAGTATCGGAAGCAATGTGTTTGACGGCTGTACTGCTCTGACCGAGGTGCTTCTTGAAGGCGGCTCTACGCTGACAAGCGAAAATTTCGGTGAAGTTGCAAACAAAGTTGTAACCCGCTGGAACGAAGACAATCTGACCTGGACACTCACCGCCGACGGCACACTGACCATCAGCGGCACAGGGGCGATGAAGGAGTATGGTGCTGGCAGTAGCCCTGCAGCCCAGAAGAAAGACAGCGTAAAAAAAGTTGTGATTGAAGATGGCATTACAAATATCGTAGATTTTGCGTTTTTCGATTGCACTGTCTTAGAAAGCATCGAAATTCCAGGTAGTGTCGCAAGCATCGGAAATTTTGCGTTTTGCAGTTGCATCCGCTTGACAGACATCACGATTCCAGGTAGTGTCACAAGCATCGGAGATTATGCGTTTTTTGAGTGCAGCAGCTTGACAGGCATCACGATACCAAGTAGCGTCACAAGCATCGGAAATAATGTGTTTCGAGATTGCAGCAGCTTGACAAGTATTACGATTCCAGAGAGTGTTACAAGCATCGGAAATTATGCGTTTAAGTATTGCAGCAGCTTGACAGACATCACGATTCCAGGTAGTGTCACAAGCATCGGAACTTATGCATTTTCCGGCTGTACTGCTCTGACCGAGGTACTTCTTGAAAATGGCTCTACGCTGACAAGCGAAAATTTCGGTGAAGTTGCAGACAAAGTTGTAATCCGCTGGAACGAAGGCAACCTGACCTGGACACTGGACGCTGAGGGAACAATGGCCATCAGCGGCACAGGAGCAATGAAGAATTATGGTACTAACAATAGCCCTGCAGCCCAGAAGAAAGCCAGCGTAAAAAAAGTTGTGATTGAAGATGGCATCACAAGCATCGGAGATTATGCGTTTTTCGATTGCAGCAGTTTAACAAGCATTGAAATTCCAGAAGGTGTCACAAGCATCGGAGAGGGTGCGTTTTCCAATTGCAGAAATTTAGCAAGCATTGAAATTCCGGAAAGTGTCACAAGCATCGGAGATTTTGCATTTTTTGGCTGCGGCGATTCGCTTGAAATTACGGTTTCCTGCGATTCTACGCTGAAAAAAGACGCTTTCGGAGATGCATCTGAAAAGGTAAAATATCGTCATTCTCTCGTGAAAACCGATGCCAAGGATGCGACATACACCGAAGCCGGAAACGTGGAGTACTGGACCTGTGAGAACTGCAAAAAGCATTTCCTGTCTGACGAAACTGACGTAGAAGCTGCCAAAGAGGTGGAACTTTCGGCAACAGTGAAACCTGTTCCGGTTCAGGTTGCCACAGCGACCACGCAGATCAAGTGCGTTTACGGTCAGGACATGGACGAGATCAACTTGCAGAATTACGTGAAAAATGCTAACGCAGTGGGCGGCGTTTCCGTCAAGGTTGCAACTGGTTCCACCATGCTGGACGGCATGCAGCTGGACGGCAGCAAGCTCTCCGGCAAGCCTGCAAAGGTGTACACAAACGGCAGGGACGTGACCTTTACATTTACCGCGAAAAACGGCAATACCGCAAACCTGACCTTGAATTTCCTGGTGGCAAAGGCTGACCCGACGGTGAAAGTGACCGTAGACGGCGACACCCACACCGAGGGTGATCTTGTGAGCGAGCTGAAGCTGATCCTCAGCGGAAACAACACCAAGGGTCTGGCGGAAATTATCAGCGAGATCAAAGCACTGACTGCCGGTGAAAACACTTTGACGTGGAAGTTCACCCCGGAGGACGGCGAGAACTATAACGTTGTGACCGGTACGGTTGTGGTAAATGCACAGACAACAACTACCACAACTACTACCACTACTACTACGACAACGACGACTACTACAACAAAGGCAACAACCGCCACCAGCGGAACAACCGAGGCAACTACAGTTACCACAAACGAAACAACCGCAACAACTGAGGCAACTACAGTTACCACAAACGGAACAACTGCAACAACCGAGGCAAGCACTGTTACCACAAACGAAACAACCGCGACAACCGAGGAAACTACTGCCACAAGCGAAACAACTGCAACAACTGAGGGAACTACTACTACAAACGGAACAACTGCAACAACCGAAGAAACTACTACCACAAGCGAAACAAGTGCAACAACCGCTACAAACGGAACGACTTCCGCAACCAAGGCAACAACTGCAACAAGCGAAACGACTGCAACAACTAAGGCAACCACTGCCACAAGTGGAACAACTTCTGCGACTAAGGCAACGACAACTACCACAAGCGGAACAACTTCTGCGACTAAGGCAACAACGACTACCACCAGCGGAACGACTTCCACGACAAAGGAAAGCACTACCGCAAGCGAAACAACTATGACCACCAGTGCTTCCAACACAGAATCCACTGCCGCAACATCGGCAACCACGATCACAACATCGGATACCACGAGTGTGACCAACATTGCGGACGATGATCTTTGCAGCTGGGTACTCAACGATTATCTGAAAAAAACGGGAGTGATTGCCGTAAATGCAGAAATCACTGCACGCTCGGAGAATGCATATGAGATCACGCTGACCGACTTAAACGGCAATGTGTTGGACGTTTACACCGTTGACCCGAAGACCGGCACTGGCACGGATTCTTCCAACGCAGAAGTTAACCTGCCTCAGACCGGAAACAACTCCATGACAAACTGGCTCCTGTGCGTGGGTGCGGCAATGTTCATGGCATTCGGATTCGGTGCGGTAAAGGCGTCTGGTATCCTCAAGCGTAAAGAAGATGAGTAAGAGCAAAAAGCAGTGGGGGATGTTCCTTTCAGGACTGATTGCAATTTTGATTGGTGTCAGCATCCTTGGATTTTTCGGTGTGAGAAAGTGCTACCGGCTTTATCAAAAACAAATGCTGATGAAAAACAATCCAGTTGTGGAAATTGCAGATCTGAACATCAAGGCTCCCATTTTAGAGGGAACTGACAATGAAACGCTCGCCAAAGCGGCAGGGCATTTCAAGGACAGCGGCGATTTTGGCAAGGGCAATTACTGCATTGCTGGGCACAGCAGCACACTGTACAAGGAATATTTCAACAACTTGAAAAATGTGGAGATCGGCATGGAAATCACGCTGTATGACAAGCAAAAGCAGGTGTATCATTACACTATGACCGAAAGCAAAATCGTCGATCCGGATGCTGTCTGGGTGCTTGATGATTTCGGCGATAACAGAATCACCCTCATCACCTGTACCGATGACGGAACACAGCGACAGGTTGTGGTAGGGCTGCTGGATTGATCTTTTGGTTTGACTAACCAATGAATGACCGTAACTAAGTGAAACCCATTAACATCGTAACCCAGTTAAATCGATTCAGTGAAAAGAATGGAAAAACCTCGCAGTTTCGGACTTTTCCCATTTTGAAAGGTTGCAAATAAGTGATTTTACCACTGTAAGCATCGCCTCCACCATATAAAAACACGTAATCGGAAAGGTTACGAAAACCACGTAATCACGTTATATAGCGTGGTTACGTGGTTTTTCTTTTACAAATTTTTCCTGGTTTTTCGGGAGTTCAAAGCGGATTTGACCGTGACCTGGTTAAAGTGCGTAGCATTTTTGGGTTACCCCTCTCTTGCGGGAAAAATGGGAAAATGGGAAAAATGAGTGCGTTTTTTTCGAGAAATAGGCATATTGCACAGAATGCACAGAAAAAATTGTGCAATATGATTTGCTTTCCGAAAAAGTCGGTATAAGAATAATCAGCTTAAATATGACAGATAAAAGAAAACGTAGTTTAACTACAAGATTTTCTGTACTGAACATACCCAAAATGTAATATTATTTATACAGATAGGGATGCTTATGACCATGGAATATGCTTTTTGAAGAGTTTGCACTATTTGATTACTAGGTTGTCTCATTAAGATAAATGATTAAAATAAGATAGTATAAATACATATTTCTATTTTAAAACCAAATTTAACTCTAAAAATACATGAATTTTATTCAAAAGAACATATTTATCTTGACAATTGGAATTGTTTATGTTATAATAAAACAAATAAAATCCACGAAAGTTTTGTGGCTATTGAAAGGAGGACATGCAAGATGAAGTATACTAAGCCTGTTGTTTTGAAACCTGCAAAATCTAAAAAGGCAGTTTGCGGTGGCGGCACTCCCTGTGGTAGACCGTGTACAAAGAGAGCATAATCGCAAGTATTATTCTGCAAATAAGAGGGTACAGTTTACAAATCTGTACCCTTTTATTGATATTAACTGATTATTATATGGGGTAGATCTATGTATTATAGAATAAGAAATAGTATTTTGTTTAGAAGATACAAAGAATATGGCTATATAACTGACAATTCGATGTTTGGGTATCGCCAGCTTGATGACACTTCTTTTTACCCAGGCGAAGAATATGTTTCTGAAAGTGGAGCAATTATGCTTGACATGTTGAGCAAATCTCCACAGCATATTGATACCATTGTAGACAAGCTTCTTTCTATTTTTGTTGATGTTGATTTTGATGAGTTAAAATGTGATACTATTGAATTTTTTGATATGTTTGTCGAAGCAGGTTTTTTATGTAGTGGGAAAACATTTGAGGATTGTTATAATTACCAAGAAACAAACCTAAATGCTTTTGAAAGTATTGACTCTACATTATCTATTGTTTCGAGTGAGTGTACAAAGAATATTTTCAATCAAAATGATTTTCTAAGAAGTATTCACATCGAGATAGCAAATGAATGTAATGAACGCTGTGTACATTGTTATATTCCACACGAATACAAGACTAAATCCATTGATTCTGAACTCTTTTATAGAATCATTGAAGAAGGTAGGAGCATGAATATTATCAATGTAACACTATCTGGTGGAGAACCACTGCTTCATAATGATTTTATAAAATTCATGATAAAATGCCGTGAACTAGATTTGTCAGTTAACATTCTTACGAATCTAACCTTATTAACAGACGAGATGATTGAAGAAATGAAAAGAAATCCTCTTCTTTGTATTCAAACTTCAATTTATTCTATGGATCCATCAATACACGATTCAATAACTAAGGTTAAAGGAAGCCTTGAAAAAACAAAGAGAAATTTTCTGAAACTAAAAAGTGCTGGAATTCCTTTACAAATCTCATGTCCTATCATGAAGCAAAATAAGGACTCGTTCGATACTGTTATAGAGTTTGGAAGAGAGAATAATACACCTGTAGCAGTAGACTATGTTATTTTTTCTTCGTATGATCATTCAAATTGCAATCTTATAAATAGATTATCATTGGAAGAAATCGGGCAAGCCTTTGATAAACAATCATCTGATGAATATGTAGATTACTTGTATGTTCAAGCGACTGAGAAAAACGAGTTAACTGCACAAGCTCCCATTTGCTCTATTTGCAGATATTATATATGTGTATCCGCAGAAGGGAATGTTTTTCCTTGTATTGGTTGGCAATCAAATGTTATTGGTGATTTAAACAGACAATCTTTAAAGGAAATATGGGAGACGTCTGATGATATAAAAAAATTAAGACAAATTACAAGGAAGGAATTTCCAAAGTGCATTGACTGTGAAGATAGAGGATACTGCAATGTCTGTATGATGTCTAATTCAAACGAAAATAGTGATGCAGATGCATTTAGGATAAATAAATATCATTGTAATGTGGCATCGCTAATTCATAAGAAAGTTGATTTTTATCTTGGTAATAAACATTCTGAACACCGTTGATGTTCATGCTAAGAGGAGAGAAGCGGTATGGAAAAAATTATTATTAAAGACGCTTATGAAAACAATTTGAAGCATATTAATATTGATATACCATTAAATGCATTCACTTGTGTTACAGGATGTTCGGGCTGTGGTAAATCTTCATTAGTATTTGATACTATTTATGCTGAAAGTCAGCGTGGTTTTCTAGAAGGAATGACAGGCAATATCTATGGACAAAAATTAATGAACAAACCTAAAGTCGGAACTATTGAGAATTTACGTCCAGCACTTAATATTTCTCAGAATTATTATAATGTAAATCCACGTTCAACAATAGGAACAACTACGGAAATTTCCTATTATCTTCGCTCATTATTTGCTATCCTTAACAGCAGTAAAGATGACAATGTTTCAGAAAGTATTTTTTCATCAAATAATCCTAAGTCTTTTTGTCCTCATTGTTCAGGTCTTGGAGTAGAAAAAGTTGTTTCCAAAGCTCTTTTAATTCCTGATGAAGATAAAACCTTAAAAGAAGGGGCTATCGTTTTTTTCAAGGGTGGTTCAGAAAGTAAAGAACACAAATATCTTGAGGCACTGTGTGAGCATTATGGTATTGATATAAGCAAAAAAATTTCTGAATTAACAGAAAAAGAACTCTATATCTTGCTGTACTCCGATGATAAAATTAAATATAAGTTATCATATAAGGAAGGAAAGAGAAAAAAACAACATTATGTATTCCTTCAAGGCGCTGTGTCTGCTATTATGGAACGTGTTACACAAACTGATAACACTTTATCGACAGCAGTATACACAAAATACATGGAGGATGTCCCTTGCCATGTTTGTGGAGGTACAAAATTACGAAAAGAAATATTGGCGTACAAAATAAACGGGTTAAACTACTATGAAATTGAAAATATGGAGTTATCATCTCTAAATGATTGGCTGTTAGAGTTTAATTACGATAAGGTGTTAAAATCAAAAAGAGAGTTAGTTTTTCAACTGATAACTAGTATACTTCGTAAATTAAATTCTCTTGTACAGTTAAATGTCGGATATTTGTGCTTGAATAGAACGATCCCTTCTTTGTCTGGTGGAGAACGACAACGTATTCGCATAGCAACACAATTAACCTGCCCTTTAAAGGGTTTAATATATATTTTAGATGAACCTTGTAAGGGATTGCATTATAGGGACGTTAAAAACGTTATATGCTCAACAAGAGAACTTATTGATAATGATAATACTGTAATTGCTATAGAGCATAATAAGCAGTATATTGCTTCTGCTGATAATGTTATTCAACTTGGTCCTGTTGGAGGTCCTAAAGGTGGATACATTATAGACGTTAAAAAGAAAAAAACAGATTATAAGTACAAGCTATCATTCAAACCTATAGAAGAAGCTAAAAAATATATTACCATCAGTGATATAAACTTTAGAAATATCAAACATCAAAATGTTCGCATTCCAATTGGAGCGATTACCTGTGTAACAGGTGTTTCAGGATCAGGGAAAACATCGCTTACTAATGTTGTTTCATCTTGCTTTGAAAAGAAAGGTGGTGCATATTGTAAATCATTTGAGACTGATGACGCTATAAAGAGAGTGATGAAAGTAAATCAAGCGCCTATTGGAAAAACGCCTCGGTCAACAATTGTTTCTTATTTAGAAATATATGATGAGATAAGAACATTATTTTCAAAAACGGAATCTGCGAAAAAAATGAAAATCAGTGCATCATCGTTTAGCATGAATGTGAAGGGTGGACGCTGTGAATGCTGTCAAGGTACTGGACTTCAAAAAATTGAACTGAATTATTTGCCAAGTTCATATATTACCTGTCCTGAATGTAATGGAAAGAGATTCCTTGACAAGATTCTGTCTATAACATACAATGGAAAAAATATACAAGAGGTGTTAGAAACACCGATTTCTGATATTATTGAAATATTCAATGGTACAAATAAGGTTTATTCTGTATTAACCAGTATGATTACATTAGGGTTAGGGTATCTAAAGCTTGGTCAAATGTCAATGAATCTTTCAGGCGGTGAAGCACAACGCATCAAGCTTGCTAAAGCATTAGGTGCGTCAACAAAAGGACATAATTTATATATTCTTGATGAGCCAACATCTGGTCTTAATGAGCTTGACATCGAACGATTTGAGAAAATTTTATTGTCCTTACAGAAAAATAATGATACTATTATAATAGTTGAACACAGCATTGAATTTATAGCAAGAATATCTGATTATATTATAGACTTTGGAACTATTGGAGGAAATGCAGGCGGTCAAATAGTAGCTCAAGGTAAACCTAGTGATGTATTTAATTGCAAGGAATCTTCTCTCTATAATCTTGATATTTAGGAAAGGTGAGTTAATTTGAAATGTCTAAAATGAGCATAAGCCAATGTACTGTAACACTTACAAGACAATGTAATCTTAGGTGTAATTTTTGCTATGCAAAAAAGACAGAATACATGGAAACGGCTAATCTTGAATATGAAAATCTTCAGAAAATTATAGATTTTTGTGATGACGCAAAAGTGAAGTTCATTGTCTTTACAGGCGGAGAGCCTACTCTTTACCCTTATCTCTTTGATATATTGCAATACATCAAGAGTAAAAAAAACAAGATGCTTCCTACCATTGCAACGAACGGTATAAGACTTGAGGACTTACAATACTGTAAATTGTTGATAGAAAACGGAATAGGTTATATAGATATTTCTTTGAAAGGTAAAGATAGTAAGGAGTGTTACGATATCGTAGGAAAAGATTGTTATCAGCAACAATTAGCAGCCATCCGCAATTTGTCATCACTTCCCATAGAATTCACCTGTTCTATAGTATTAACCGAAGACAATATACGGTCATTATGTGATACTGTTAGAAATGCACATAAAAATGGGGGAAATCAATTTTCGTTTACATTTATAATAGACAACGAGAAATCTGATTATAGCAATGAAGATTATCTGAAAAAACACAATCCATTCGCTTTAATAGAAACTTTTATTTCTCAGATAGATGAATTAAATTCTATAACGGAAGACTGGTGGATAGAATACAGTTTTCCAATGTGCACCTATACCAAGGAACAATTGAAATTGTTAAAAGGAAAACTAGCTTCTCCTTGTCAAATTCACATTGAAAACGGCATTACGTTGGATACGAATATGAATTTGATCCCTTGCAATATGCATTTTGAAAATCGAATTGGACAATTAGGAAATGATTTTTCTACATTTGAAGAATTTCAAAAATTATCGCAGAAATCTACTTACAGATCTACGATTAACAAACTTCAACAATATCCATCGGATAACTGCAAATCGTGTAATTATTTGAATTACTGTTATGGTGGATGTCCTGTGATCTGGAAAAACTTTTCATATGAGTCTTTGGTGAAATGCAAAAAAGAGTACTATAAAATCGTAACCGCCAACCAGACCAGCGGGCAAAAAAATAAGTCGAGATCAACCTCGGCTCAAATCCCGTATTCGGTTCATCACAATGAATTACTGTGAGCTGCTGTGAATTACTGTGCGTGAAATACTGCCAGTTACTATGAAATACTGTGAAT
>ERZ772870.1862-NODE-1862-length-13063-cov-6.157365_pt1 | contig 13063 bp, 8 predicted proteins | sample MGYA00511376_ERZ772870 | MGnify/ENA primary metagenome ERZ772870 (study PRJEB29015, sample SAMEA2737719) | human gut metagenome | biome: human gut; feature: human-associated habitat; material: faeces | place: China | collected 2012 ... | reverse complement strand
GTGTGTTGGAATTGGCAGACGAGACGGACTCAAAATCCGTTGGTGGTGACACCGTGTGGGTTCGACCCCCACCACCGGCACTGATATAAAACCCCAAAAGGCGCAGAGCTTTTTGGGGTCTTTTTTTGGCATGGTCACGGGGGGGCAAACAGGGCGGCACAGCTAAGCCGCGCACAAAAGTCTCCGGTGGAGACTTTTGAGGCCCACGCCCCCACCACCGCTTAACAAAACAGCCCGGAACTGCCGCCTGCATTTGCGGTGGTTCCGGGCTGTTGCTTTACCTATTCACCTTGCAGCTGTCAACGTGCAGGTATGGGTTCCTGGAATGCCTTATGCCTTTTTGCTGTAATCGCGTGCGCCGTAAATGGCGGTGCCGATGCGCACAATGGTGGCACCCTCGCGGATGGCATCGGGGTAATCCCCGCTCATGCCCATGGAAAGGATATCCATTTTGGCGTTCTCATAATGGCGGTCAGCAGCTTTTGCCAGCAGTTCCCGCATTTGGGCAAAGAACGCGCGGGTCTCATCCGGGGTTGCAGCTGCCGGCGGGATGGCCATCAGGCCGCGCAGGCGGATATGCGGCTGTGCGGCTGCCATATCCAGCAGGGGCCACAGGCTTTCGGCAGAAACGCCAGACTTGCTCTCTTCCCCGCCGATGTTGATCTCGATCAAAATTTCCTGGGTCAGGTTTGCGGCGGCAGCGGCGCGCTCCACCTTTTGCAGCAGGTGCTCGCTGTCCACGCTTTCAATCAAAGCAGCACGGCCCACCACTTTGTTGACCTTGTTGGTCTGCAAATGGCCGATAAAATGCCCCGGCTTACCGCAATAAGCGTTGGCGTCGGTCTTTTCCACCAGTTCCTGCACATGGTTTTCGCCAAACAGGTCAATGGGCAGAACGGCGCTGGCAATCACCTCTTCCACGGTGCGGGTCTTGCAGGCGGCGCACAGCAGAATATCTGCCGGGTCGCGGCCGGCTTCACGCGCAGCGGCAGCCATATTTTCACGGATGCGGGCCACATTTTCGGCCATCATTGTCAGTTGTTCCTGTGTCAGCATGGTTCACATCTCCTGGTAAACGGCGCGGCTGCCGCCGATGTATTTGGGGCGGGTGCGGGCGCAGATGATGGGCGCAGCGCCGATCTGCTTGATGGTCAGGCGCACCGGCACGGCCACGCGCTTTAAGTGCATGCCAATCAGCGTACCGCCGATATCAATTCCGGCAGCGGCACGCACTTCCTCCACCAGAACCGGATGTTCAAACGCCTGCCAGCAGTTGGTTGCCCAGCTGCCGCCCGCATGGGGCTGCGGCACGGCGTTCACCTGTTCATAACCATACTTTTCGGCAGCTTCCTGCTCGATGACAATGGCGCGATTCAGGTGTTCGCAGCACTGGGCCGCCAGATAGACGCCCTGCGCTTTGAGCACCGGCAGAATACCCGCCAGCACAGCCGCGGCGGCTTCCATGCTGCTGTCCTTGCCAATATGCCCGCCAACGATCTCGCTGGAAGAGCAGCCGACCACAAAAATATCCCCGGCGCGCAGGTGTGCAGCCGCCAGCAGTTCTTCCGCTGCCTGGCGTGCCTGCGCCGTAATGGCGGCGCAATCCGGTTTTTGAACGGTGTTTTGTTCCATAATCTACCCACCTTTTTCATTTACTGATCCGGCATTATTATAACACGGGATGCAAGGTTTGTACATTCTTAAACGGTTCTAAACCAATCTTACCCCCATACAAAAACGGTGCAGCAAAGCCGCAGCCTGCTGCACCGTTTTGGGGCACTGCTGAAAACAAACTTATTCTCAGCGCTTGATATCGTAATTCATGTTCATCAGGTTGCGGATGGTGGAAACATCATCGGTGATGTTGGCATCGCCATGGATGGTGTGCTTGATGGCGGAGCTTGCCACCGCAAAGTTGACCATATCCATCGGCTTGTAGTTGTGCAGCATGGCGTAAATCAGGCCGCTGGCAAATGCATCGCCGCCGCCTACACGGTCCAGAATATTAAAGGTAAACAGCTTGCTTTCAAAGGTATGGTCCTCATACCACATAAAGGCTTTCAGGCTGTTCTCGGAGCCGGAATGGGCATAACGCACATGGCGGGCAATGCACTTGATGTTGGGGTAACGCTCCACAAAGCGCTGGAAGATCTCATCCTGCTGTTCATAGCTGGGCTGTAGGGGCACGCCGTCTTTCCAGTCGCCCTGGGCGTGGTCGGCATCGTCTTTCCACAGGTGGTAAGGCTCAATACCAAACAGAACATCCACATAGGGCAGGCACTTGGTGCAGTAGTCACGGGCTTCTTCCCAAGTCCAGAGGGTGGAACGGAAGTTGCCGTCAAAGCTGACGGTCAGGCCCTTTTCCTTGGCTTTTTTCAGGCAGGCCATCACAAAATCGGCGCAGTTCTGGCCCAAAGCCGGGGTAATGCCGGAAAGATGCAGCCAGTCAAAGCCGTCCAGCAGGGCGTCCAGATCCACTTTGGAAAGGTCATACTCAGTAAAAGCGGAGTGCTTGCGGTCGTAAGTAACCTTGCTGGGGCGGATGCCATAACCGGTTTCCAGGTAATAGGTGCCCAGACGGTGGGTCGGGGTTTCCTCCGGGGTGGAAAGGATCATCGGGGTGCAGTGCACATCATTGGAGCGCAGCCAGCGCACCGCACTTTTGCCCAAAGAGTTGTTGGGCACCACGCTGAAAAACGTGCTGTCCACACCCAGGTTGGCAAGAGCCAGGGCAATGTTGGCCTCGCTGCCTCCATAGCTGGCTTCAAAGTTGGAAGCCATACGGATCTTTTCATAGTTCGGCGGGGTCAGGCGCAGCATGACCTCACCAATCGTAATAAATTTAGCCGGGCTGTCGTTATGCAGGAGCAGGGGGTTAAAATGTTCCATAACATCTACCTCTCTTTTCTGGCCCCACGGGCAAAACCAGGTCATGGCCCGCCGCAGGGTTTGTTATGTCATATTTATTGTACCGTATTTTCGTCCCGGTTTCAACGATTTTTACACAAACTGCGCTCATATTTTGCGTTCCTTTTCACTGTTGCACAAAAAGGGCGGTACCGGGCGGCAAAAAACATCGCACACCCATGATTTTTTACCGTCCGGTTCGAATTGCATTTTAATGTCTTTTATTGTATAATAGTGTAAATTGTGCCTTGGCGGCGGCTGCCGCGCGGGGTGTTGATACAAGTGCCGCACAAAACAGCGTTCTGACGTTTTATGCGGGCCATAAATCTGGAGGGAGCCAAACATGGCCGAAACAATGCAGGTCTCCGCGCAGCGCGCCTGGACCCACCTGAAAAAATACCAACCGCTGATCCATGAACTTGTCAGCCGCGATCTGAAAGTCAAATACCGCCGCAGCTTTCTGGGTTACATCTGGAGCATTTTGAACCCGCTGCTGATGATGCTGCTGCAAAGCATCATCTTTTCGTACATGTTCCGCAACGATATCCCAAACTTCCCGCTTTACCTGATCTGCGGCAACACCCTGTTTACCTTTTTCAATGAGACCACCAGCATGGGCCTGACTTCTGTTATCCAGAACGCCCCGCTGATCAAAAAGGTGTACATTCCCAAGTTCATCTTCCCCATCAGCCAGGCGGTTTCCCGCTTTGTCACCATGCTGTTCAGCTTTGGTGCGGTTCTGCTGGTCATGATCTTTACCCGTGCCACCTTCTATTGGACCATCTTTTTGAGCTGGCTGCCGCTGGTGCTGCTCTTCTTTTTCAGCTGCGGGCTGGGGCTGCTGCTTTCCGCGCTGGCGGTGTATTTCCGTGATATGATGCACCTGTACAGTATCCTTACCATGGGTTGGATGTACGCCACCCCGCTGTTCTACCCCATCACCGCCCTGCCGGAAACCCTGCAGAAACTGATGAAGCTGAACCCGCTGTACCACTACATCAACCTGTTCCGCAACCTGATGATGTACGGCAACATTCCCGGTCCCAACACCTGGATTGCCTGCATTTTTTGCGCCGTTGCCTCTATGGCTATTGGCCTGTTGGTGTTCCGCAAGCTGCAAAAGAACTTTATCCTGTATATCTGACGTGAGGTAACGTATGGACGAGATTATTAAAGTCAATGACGTTTCCATGCGCTTTAACCTTGCGCAGGAAAAAACTGAGACCCTGAAAGAATACACCGTAAAACTGCTGACCCACAAGCTGTTTTTTAACGAATTTTACGCACTGAAACATGTTTCTTTCAGCATGAAGCGCGGCGAATCCCTGGCGCTGATCGGGCGCAACGGCAGCGGCAAAAGCACCATGCTGAAAGTGATTTCCGGCGTGATGTACCCCTCCGGCGGCAGCGTTGCCGTCAACGGCGAAATTGCCCCCATGATCGAGCTGGGCGCCGGTTTTGACATGGATCTGACCGCGCGGGAAAACATTTTCCTGAACGGCGCGGTGCTTGGCCACGACCGGGACTATATGATGGAGCATTTTGACCGCATCATTGAATTTTCGGAGCTGAAAGATTTTGTGGATGTTCCGGTCAAAAACTTTTCCAGCGGCATGATCGCTCGTTTGGGCTTTTCCATTGCCACTGAAGTACAGGCCGACATTCTGGTTTGTGACGAAGTGCTGGCCGTTGGCGACTTTATGTTCCAGCAGAAATGCCACCGCCGCATGGAAGAGATGCTTTCCAACGGCACCACGCTGCTGTTCGTCAGCCATGATATCAACCAGGTGCAGCAGCTGTGCCAGCGCTCCATCTGGCTGGATCACGGTGTTCTGCGCGGGGATGGGCCATCGCGTGAAGTCTGCGCGGACTATGTGCACGCTATGGAGGCCGGTGAAACCTGATGGAAAAGCTGCTGACGGTTTCGGTTGCCGCCTATAACGGCGCTGCCACGCTGCAAAAAGCGCTTGAATCCTGCCTGGTGGCGGATGAAAGCCTGCAGGCGCTGCTGGATGTGATCATTATTGATGATGGCTCCACCGATGGCACCGCCGCGCTGGCGCAGGCCTTTGTGCAGGCACACCCCGGCAGTTTCCGGCTGGTGAGCAAGGTGAACGGCGGGTACGGCTCCACGCTGAATACCGCGGTAGAGCTGGCCTCCGGGCGGTACTTTCGCACGCTGGACTGCGATGACTGGTTTGACACCAATGCTTTGCAGACCCTTTTGCGCCGCCTGCAAAACTGCACGGCGGATGCGGTATACACCAACTACCGCACCGTGCAGGAAAACGGCAGCGGAAAGGCCTTTGATGTCTGCTGCAAATTTGATACAAACCGTGTGTATGCTGTGGGTGAAGTGCAGCAGGCCACACCTGATTTGTGCATGGAGATGCACGCGCTGACCTTCTGCACCAAAACTCTGCGCGCCGCATGGCGCCCCATGCCGGAGCATTGCAGCTACACGGATATGGGCTATACGTTTGTTGGCATGGCTGCGGCGCAGACCATCTGCTTTGTGCCGGTGGTTCTGTACCAGTACCGCCTGGGGCGGGATGGCCAGAGCGTGAGCATGGCCAGCTACCGCGCCCACACGCAGGATTACATCCGCGTAGCGCGCATTCTGTTGGATGCTGCCGAACCGCTGGCCGCACAGCCTGCCCCCGCCGGGCGGGACCTGCTGCTGGTGCAGCGGGCGCGGGATGTGGCGCAGTACCTGATTGAGCTGTACCTGCGCTTTCCCCCCGACCGTGAAACCGGCCTGGCCCTGCGCCGGTATGACGAGATGCTGTGCCAGACTTACCCACACATCGCTGCCATGATGACCAACAAAAACACCCGTCTGCTGCGGGCCGGGCGTTACCTGCCCTACCGCACATTGAGCGCATGGGCGCGCGGAAAACAATCCAACGGCGGCATTTTATAATGCTGTGCCGGATACTTGAATACTTTGCCGGATATGATAAGGCAAAAAGTGAAAGGAGAATACCGTATGCTGCTGCAAAAGCTGCTTTGGCCCCGCGTGGGCATATGCACCGAGGACCGACTGTATTACCGTATGAAAGCCCCCAGCTTCCGCGATGAGGGGGATATCCTGCGCATTGAGCAGGGCGAACGCGTCTGCTTTGATACCTACTTTAACAGCGTCAGCGCAGACAAATGGCGCCGCTACACCGCCGCGCAGAATTTTTCGCTGCGGCTGAAACTGAGCGGCAAGCTGCGTGTTGTGCTGTGCAGCCGCCATTTCATCAACAGCCAGAGCGTGCGCGCCGTGCTGGCCGAAAAAGTAGTGCAGGCGGATTCCGTGCAGGAATTCTGCTTCGATTTTCCCAAGGGCGCTGACGGCATGCTGTTTTTTGAGCTGCAGGCCCTGAGCGGCAATGCCGCCTATTGCGGCGGCGCTTATGAGTGCGATGCCGCTGAAAAGGATGTGCAGCCCGTCAAAATCGGCGTGGATATCTGCACCTTCCGCCGGGAGCCGTTCGTTATGGGCAACATTGCCCGCATGCGCAGCGATATTTTGGAAAACGCCGCCAGCCCGCTGCACAACCACCTGGAAGTGTTTGTTTCCGATAACGGCCAGACGCTGGATTATGATAAGCTGAACAGCGATACCGTGCATGTTGTGCCCAACGCCAATGTGGGCGGTGCCGGCGGCTTTACCCGCGGCATGATCGAGATCCTGAAAGCCAACGAAAATGGCGCAGGCGTTACCCATGTACTGGTCATGGATGATGACATTGTGCTGGATACCGATGTGCTGCTGCGCACCTACACCCTGCTGAGCCTGCGCAAGCCGGAATATGCGGATGTATTTGTCGGCGGTGCCATGCTGCGGCTGGACCGCCCTAACATTCAGGTAGAAAACGGCGCCGCCTGGAACCAGGGCCAGTTGATCAGCCACAAAGCCAACTTTGATCTGACCAAGGTTGACCTGTGCGTTGCCAATGAGCTGGAAGAACACCATGAGTATAACGCCTGGTGGTACTGCTGCATCCCCATTGCCGTTGTGCGGCCGGACAACCTGCCCATGCCCATCTTTATCCGCGGCGATGACATTGAATACGGCCTACGCAACTGCAAACGCCTGGTCACCCTGAACGGCATCTGCGTATGGCATGAGCCGTTTGAGAGCAAGTATTCTTCCTCGATGTACTATTACATCCTGCGCAACCAGTGCATTGACAACAGCATGCACTGCCCCGGCTATGATGCCAACGCCCTGAAAGCTGACCTGCGCAGCCAGGTGATGGGCGAAGTGAACCGCTACCGCTATAAGAATGCTGACCTGCTGATCCGCGGCGTGCGCGACTTTTTGAAAGGCATTGACTGGCTGGAACAGACCGATGCCGAAGCCCTGCACAAAGAGATTATGGCATATGGTTACAAGGCCCAGCCGGTGGACCAGCTGGATGTTCCGTTTGATTATTCCCGCTACCTGTACGCCACCAAAGAGGAAGAAAAAAACAAGGGCAAGCTGAAAAACCTCAAGGTCAAGCTGACCCGCAACGGCTGGCTGGTGCCCCCCACCCGCGAAAACACCGTTGTGAGCATGATGCACATGACCGCCTACAATGCTTACCGCGTGCAGAAGGTGCTGAACTATGATTCCAACTCCCAGAAAGGCTTTGTGACCGAGCGCAGCAAGGAAGAATACAGCCGCTGCGTGCGCGAGATGAAAGCCTGCATGAAGGAGATCGACGCCCAGTTTGACGCTGCCGCCCAGAGCTACCGCGAGCGCTGCGGCGAAGTGCGCAGTCTGGACTTCTGGAAAAAGTATCTGAACCTGGACAAGTAATTTTACCGGGCCTATCCCCGGTTTTCCCTAGAAAGGAATCTTACACTTATGGCCAAAAAAGAGGCAAATTCGTTTGTTCTTACCATTGCGGGCATTGCTGCTGCCACCGTGATCGGCGTGGTCGGGGTCAAGCTGACCCCTGCCCCGCATGTGATTTTCAGCCTGGCCCCCAGCGCAGAACCACAGGCTACCGCTGAGCCGGAGCCCATCAGCTGCGTGCTGGCCGGTACCGGGCAGGTTGTGGATTTTGCGGATCCCGGCGCAGAGGAATATGTTTCCCTGCTGGATACCGACAGCCAGAGCCTGACCGAGCGCTATGCCCTGCCCGCTTTGGAGCGGATGACCCAGTCCGACACCGAAAGCCTGATTGCCCCTTTGCAGGTCATCCAGCGCATTCAGACCCTCGGTATTGACCCTGCCACCTTTGATACCCCGGAGGCCAACTGGAAAAACCTGTACAACTCTGTCATGACCCGGCTGGCCCCCCTGGCCACCGCCGAAACCACCCAGGCTGTGAATTTTACCGGTTCCAGCCTGGCAGAACTGAATGACTTTCTGGCAGCCAACCCCGGCAGCACGGTGGAGGTCATCACCCCTGCTCTGGTGATGGATGCTACCCTGGTGGTACCCACTGGTACGATCCTGCACGGCAACGGCGCAGTGCTGACCCCCGGCAATGAAACGCTGGACAAAGCCATTGTTCTGGACCAGGCGGAAAATACCGCCGTGACCGGCTTTGTCATCAACGGCGGGTGCAATTACGGTGTCTATGTCAAGAATTCCAGCAGTTTCTATCTGGCTGACCTTGACATCAGCAATGTTTCCCTCAAGGGCCTTTGCGTTATGGGGGAGAACACCGGCTTTGCACTGGTCAATAACAGCATCCATGAAAACCAGAATGGTGCCATCTTCCTGAACGGCGAGATCAGCAATGGCGTGATCGAGGGCAACCGCATTGAAAATAACTCTGGTGCCCGCAACCTGACCGCCGGGCTGGTGCTCTGCTCCATGCCCATTGAAGACATTGAGACCGCCTACAATCCGTTCCCGGATGAAATGCTGTACGATATTTTGCAGTCTCCCCATCAGCTGGTTGTGCGCGGCAACACGGTTGCGCAGAACCATTCCTCCGGCATTTATTCGGAAAGCGGCTACCTGAACTATTATGTAGAGAACACGATCTACAAGAACGAAAAAGAGGGCATGTGCCTGGATTACGGCTCCTTCGGCAACTACATTACCGGATGTGAGATCCGCCAGAACGGCGGCCGCAACCGCATGAGTGATGAGGATCTGGAAGCTGACTTTATTCTGGATCAGGGCCGCATGGCGGATGGTTCCTCCCCCGCCAAGCTGCCCGGCATCTCGCTGGATAACACCGCCTACAACACCATTTACGGCAACATTGTGCGGGACAATTACGGTTCCGGCATCAAGGCTGTGCGCTCGGCGTTCAGCAACACCATTCTGTGCAACCAGATTATTGACAACAACCGGGGTGCCAGCGATACCTTCCACTTCTTTGGTATCGAGCTCAGCACTGACCTGAACGCGGACGAAGCCGTGCAGGGCCTGGATTTTACCCCCTGCTATGAGAACATCATTGCCCGCAACACCATTTCCGGCGGGCATTACGCCGGGGTGTTTATGGGCGAAGATGCGTTCATGAATGATATTTTTGACAATACCTTTATGGACTGCACTGACTGGGCTATGGAATCCCTGGGTGAAAAATACAACTCTACCCTGAACAATATGGCAAACATGCCCACCCGCGGGATCGAACTTTCTAACGGTCAGGGCTGATGCCGCGAGGCTGCTACATGAAACAAACACTGCAAAACCGTTTCCCGCGCCGGTGGCTGCTGCTGGCTTTTGTGCTGAACTTTGCCATTGCCGCGGCTGCACTGCTGCCCTACATGATACGGGACGGCGGCCTGCTGTTGGTTGCGGCGGATTTTGACGCAGAACAGCTCTCCTACAACATGCTGTGCAACAACGCCATCAAAAGCGGCGAGGTGCTGTGGAACTGGCGCATTGATATTGGTTCAGACTTTGTATCCTCGTTCAGCTTTTACACCCTTGGCAGCCCGTTTTTCTGGCTGAGCTTTCTCTTCCCCGCCAGCGCGTTTCCCTATCTGGTCGGCTGGATCTATATGCTCAAATATGCTGTTGCCGGGCTGACCTCGTTTGCCTACTTCCGCCGCAGTGCCAGCGAGAAAAGCGCCCTGCTTGGCAGTGTGTTGTATGCATTTTCCGGTTTTTCCTGCATCAACGTGGTGTTCTATCACTTCCATGATGTGATTGCCCTGTTCCCGCTTTTGATGCTGGGGCTGGACAAACGCATGCAGGAGGGCAAAAAAGCTCCGTTCCTGTTTGCCGTTGCCATCAACGCGCTGGTCAACTATTACTTCTTTATCGGGGAAGTTTTCTTCCTGGTGTTTTACTATATTACGCGGTATCTTTTTGGCGGCGAGGACGCACGCCCCGGGGCGGATCTGCGCAAAAATGCCCGCAAAATTCCGGCCTGCATCCTGGAAGGCTGTCTGGGCGTCGGCATGGCGGGGGTACTGTTCATCCCCTCCATTGCGGCGGTGCTCAATAATCCCCGCGTATCGGATCACATCAGCTTGAGCCAACTGACCTTTGACTGGCCCAATTACCTGCAAATGTTGCGGGCGCTCTTCTTCCCGGCGGAGAATATGTTCAATTTTTCCGCTGTGGTGCATGATAACTGGTATTCCATCGCGGCGTACCTGCCCTTGGTAGGCGTCTGCCTGGTTCTGGCTTATCTGCTGCGCTGGAAGTGGGACTGGCTGCATGTGCTGCTGGTGGGGCTGTTCCTTGTAGCAGCCAGCCCGGTCAGCAACAGTCTGTTCGTCATGTTCACCAGCGAGCCGTACCGCCGCTGGTATTACATGCTGGTGTTCCTGCTGGTGCTGGCCACCATCAAGGTGCTGGACCATCTGCAGGACTACCCTTGGCGTGCGGGCTGCGGTATTTCGGCTGCAGTCATCGCCGCTATCACGCTGTATCTGTACGTCAAGCGCGATACCATAGTGTACCGCAAATACTGGCTGGTTGTGTTGACATTGATTGCCATCGGCGGCGTGGTTCTGCTGTTTGCTGCCCTGGGCGGGGTGCGGCGGCTGCGCCTGCGCCGCCCCATGGCTGCCCTGACGGCCTGCACTGCTCTGGTTGCTGCACTGACCACCGGTTTTACCGTGGGCACCTATCAGCGTGCCTACACCCAGACGATCGGCCTGACCACCACAGAAATTTATGGTGACGTTATCCACAGCGGCGACGGCCTGCCTGATGCCCTGCCCTACCGCTATTATTTCTGGGAGCCGTATTCCAACCGCGGCATGGCGGCTTACCTGCCGGACCGTACCTCCTTTTTGAGCACGCTTTCCCCCTCCATCTTTACACTGTATGATGCCCTGGGGGACGAGCGCCACGCCATTACCCCCGCCGGGCCGGAGGGCACCAACGAGCTGCTTTCCGTTGGGTATTATATCCGCAACAACTCCGACTGGCCGGATGAAATCTACACCAGTTTTTCCAACGGTCACGAGCAGATCAACGTCTATCAGGATTCCCACGCCCTGCCCATCGGCTTCTGCTATGATACCTACATGACCCGCAGTGAGTTTGACGAGATTGACCCCGCCGAGCGCGCCCACTCCATGTTAAAGACCCTTGTGGTGGCAGACGAGGACGAAGCCACGGTTTCCACCATACTGCGCCACTATGATGCTGCGCTGGATGGTAAGATCAGCCAGGAAAACAAGTATGCCGACATGGACAAGCGCCGCGAAGCCTGCACCGATGTGTTTGATTATGGCACAGACTATTTTTATTCCGAAATCACATCCGGCAGCGAGCAGTACGCATTTTTCAGTGTTCCCTATGACAAAGCGTGGAGCGCCACGGTCAACGGCGAATCTGCAGAGATCCTGAACATCAACGGCCTGATGGCCGTCAAGGTGGATGCCGGTAAAAACTGTATTCGTTTCCACTACTCCCCCACCCCGCTCTGGTGCGGGATCGGGGTCAGCGCCATCAGCATTCTGCTGACGGCAATTTACCTGCTGGCCGGGCGGCGCAGCAGAAAAAGCAAAAAAGAGGTGCTGTAAACCATGAAGGCTACCCGCGAAAATCCGATCCTGTACATCGTGATCCCCTGCTATAACGAGCAGGAGGTTCTGCCCATTACCAGCAAGCTGTTTTTGAAAAAGATCACCGACCTGGTTGCCGCCGGTAAAATCAGCGATGACAGCCGCGTGCTGTTTGTCAACGATGGCTCCAAGGACAAAACCTGGTCCATCATCTGCGACCTGGCCAAGAGCGACAAGCACTACATCGGCATCAGCCAGAGCCGCAACCGCGGTCACCAGAACGCAGTGCTGGCCGGTTTGATGGAAGCCAAGGACAAGTGCGATATCACCATCTCCATTGACTGCGACGGTCAGGACGATATCAACGCCATGGACGCCATGGTAGATGCCTATGTGAACGATGGCTGCGAAGTTGTGTACGGCGTGCGCTCCAAGCGCGATACGGATACCTTCTTCAAGCGCTTTACGGCAGAAAGCTTCTACAAGCTGCTGAACGCCATGGGGGCCGAGGTTGTTTACAACCACGCGGACTACCGCCTGATGAGCGCCCGCGTGCTGCATGAGTTTGCCAATTTCAAGGAGGTCAACCTGTTCCTGCGCGGCATGGTGCCGCTGGTGGGCTTTAAATCCACCAGCGTTGCTTACGAGCGCCACGAGCGCATTGCGGGTGAAAGCCACTATCCCCTGTCCAAAATGCTGTCCCTTGCGTTTGACGGCATCACCAGCCTTTCCGTCAAGCCCATCCGGTTCATTACCGGTTTTGGCGTTATTGTGGCGCTCATCAGCTTTATCGGCGTGATCTGGGCCATTGTGGAAGCGCTGCTGGGTGCCACCGTATCCGGCTGGGCCAGCATGACCAGCATCATCTGCTTTGTTTCCGGCGTACAGCTGATCTGCCTGGGCGTGATCGGCGAGTACATCGGCAAGATCTACATGGAAACCAAGCGCCGCCCCCGCTACATCATCAGTGACCGCACGTGGGATGAGGATGAGAAGTAATCGGCTGGGCAGAGTTACGCCTGTTTGCTTTACCTAATATATCACCAACAAAATAAATTTGTGCCGCGCGTTTTGTCCCTTGTATGGGGGGGATGCGCGGCTTTTTTTGTTGTTTCGGAGGTTTCCATGCTCACGGTTGACTCATTTTGCAGGAGAGTATTTGCGCCGCGGCCCACCGACATGATTCTTTAGGCAACACCGCACAATTCCCGCCTTGCGGCTTAAGCACCGCTCCGGCAGC
>ERZ772870.1834-NODE-1834-length-13238-cov-23.906243_pt1 | contig 13238 bp, 10 predicted proteins | sample MGYA00511376_ERZ772870 | MGnify/ENA primary metagenome ERZ772870 (study PRJEB29015, sample SAMEA2737719) | human gut metagenome | biome: human gut; feature: human-associated habitat; material: faeces | place: China | collected 2012 ... | reverse complement strand
CGACCCACGCGGTAGCCTTTGCCCAGGCGCGGCGCGACCTGCCCGCCTTCGGCACCACCCACGCCGATTACTTTTACGGCCCTGTCCCCTGCACGCGGGAGCTGACGCCGGAGGAAATCGACGAGGATTACGAGAAGAACACCGGCAAGGTCATCGTCGAGACGTTCAAAGCCCGCGGCATCGACCCGCTGTATGTGCCCGGTGTGCTCTGCGCCAGCCACGGCCCCTTCACCTGGGGCAAAGACGCGGCACAGGCTGTCTACCACGCCGTTGTGCTCGAGGAGGTCGCCCGCATGGCGATCCTGACCCTGACCATCGATCCCGGTGCCCTGCCCGCGCCGCAGCATGTGCTGGACAAACATTTTATGAGAAAACACGGCCCCAACGCTTATTACGGGCAAAAGTAAGCAGGTTCTTTCTCAAGTATTGAAACGCCCGGTGGCCGATGCCTTTGTGGTATAGCAGAGGGGTAAGAGCTTATGCCCCCAGGAGGAACAACGCATGGTTATAAAGCACGCTTCCCGGAAGGATATTGCCGCACTGACCGCTGTGGAGACGGCATGCTTTCCGCCCGCAGAGGCCGCGACAGAGAAGGAATTTATCGACAGAGTGCAGTATTACGGCAATCACTTCTGGCTGCTGTATGAGGGGGATAAGCTGCTTGCCTTTGTGGACGGCTTTGTCACGGACGAGCCGGACCTGACGGATGTGATGTACGAGGACGCCGCCCTGCACAACGAGCAGGGCGCGTGGCAGATGATCTTCGGCGTCAACACGCTGCCGGAGTACCGCAGGCACGGCTACGCGGGGCAGCTGCTCCGCCGGGCCGTTGCCGATGCCAGGCAGCAGGGCCGCAAGGGGCTTGTGCTGACCTGCAAGGAGAGGCTGCTCCCCTACTACGCAAAATTCGGGTTTCAGGATGAGGGTGTGACGGACAAATCCACCCATGGAAATGTCGCGTGGCACCAGATGCGGCTTTCGTTTTGATAAATCGGAGCTCGCCGCGGCAGAGCAGCCTTTTTCAACTTTTTCAACTTTTTTCGCAAATCCACTTGACAATGGCGCTCGAGGTTGCTATACTATAAAAGTCGTCTGACGGCGACAGCAATTGAATATTGCCCCATAGCTCAGTTGGTTAGAGCACCTGACTGTTAATCAGGGTGTCGTCCGTTCAAGTCGGACTGGGGCAGCCATCAAGGCTTGAAGCATCCGCTTCGAGCCTTTTTGTTTTGCCCCGAATCGGCTGAAAATTGGCCGATTTCATCGTTCTGTGTCAATTTCTTGCGTTCCCCTCTTGCAATCCCTATAAAAATAGTATAGTATAGTTCGGTAGAGCAAAACTATCCGGGGGACACTTGTGCCCAAAAGCCCGGTTATACCACTTGGAGGTGTTTTTTCCATGAGCAGCCCGCTGCTGGAAGTCAAAGATTTACAGGTCGTCGTCGGTGAGGAAAATAAGGTCCTTCTCGACGGATTGAACCTGACGGTGAACGCCGGTGAGACCCATGTACTGATGGGTCACAACGGTGCCGGCAAGTCCACCCTGATGAGCGCCCTGATGGGCGATCCCCGCTACACCGTCACCCGCGGTCAGATCATCTTCCGCGGGCAGGACATCACCCACGAGACCGCCGACGTGCGCGCCCGCGCGGGTATGTTCCTGTCCTTCCAGACGCCGGAGGAGATCCCCGGCATCACGCTGGAGAGCTTTCTGCGCACGGCTGCCGGTGCTGTGACCGGCAAGCCCGTCAAGGTCATGAAGTTCCGCCGCGAGATGGCCGCCCAGATGGAGGCCCTGAACATGGACCCGTCCTACGCGGACCGCTATCTGAACGTCGGCTTCTCCGGCGGCGAGAAGAAGAAGGCTGAGATTTTGCAGTTGCTCATGCTCAAGCCCGCGCTGGCCCTGCTGGATGAGACCGACTCCGGCCTCGACGTTGACGCGGTCAAGACCGTTGCCAGCGGCATCAAGGCGTACCACAACGCGGACAACGCCCTCATCATCATCACCCACAACGCCAAGATCCTGGAGGGTCTGCAGGTCGATTACGTCCATGTGCTGGACGACGCCCGCATTGTCCGCACCGGCGACGGCAGCCTCGTCAATGAGATCATTGAGGAAGGCTTCACCGCGCTGAAGGAGGACGAAGCCAAATGAGAGCCTTCGAGACTGAAAAGACCGAGGTCGCCGAGATTGACCGCAGTGTCTACGACATCAAGGACAAGGTCAACGCGGCGTTTGAGGTCAACTCCGGCCTGACGGCAGAGATCGTGGAGCAGATCTCTAAAGAAAAGCACGATCCCGACTGGATGCGTGAATTCCGCCTGAAGGCGCTGGACATTTACAACAAGGCATCCATTCCCAACTGGGGCCCGTCCCTGGAGGGGCTGGACATGCGCAATATCGTCACATACGTGCGCCCCAACACCGAGATGCGCGGCAAGTGGAGCGATGTGCCCGATGACATCAAGAACACGTTTGAGCGTCTGGGCATTCCGCAGGCCGAGCGCTCGAGCCTGGCGGGCGTCGGCGCACAGTACGACTCCGAGGTCGTTTACCACAACGTCAAGGAGGAGGTCGCAGCGCAGGGCGTCGTCTACACCGATATGGAGAGCGCCCTGACCGGCCCCTACGCCGACATGGTGAAGGAGCACTTCATGAAGTGCGTGCCCCCCACGGACCACAAGTTCGCGGCGCTGCACGGCGCTGTGTGGAGCGGCGGTTCCTTCGTCTACGTCCCGGCGGGCGTGCATGTGGACATTCCCCTGCAGTCCTACTTCCGCCTGAACGCCCCCGGCGCGGGCCAGTTCGAGCACACCCTGATTATCGTGGACAAGGGCGCATACCTGCACTTTATCGAGGGCTGCTCGGCCCCGAAGTACAATGTCGCCAACCTGCACGCAGGCTGCGTCGAGATTTTTGTCGGTGAGGGTGCGCGCGTGCGCTACTCCACGATTGAAAACTGGTCCAAGAATATGTACAACCTGAACACCAAGCGTGCGCGGGTCGAAAAGGGCGGCACGATCGAGTGGGTCTCCGGCTCGTTCGGCTCCCACACGGGCTGCCTGTACCCGATGAGCGTCCTGCAGGGCGAGGGTGCCCGCATGGAGTTCACCGGCATCACGTTTGCCGGTGCCGGGCAGGATCTGGACACCGGCGCCAAGGTCGTGCACGCTGCGCCGAACACGACGAGCCATATTTCCACCAAGAGCATTGCCCGCGACGGCGGCGTGTCGAACTTCCGCTCGTCCGTCGTTGTGCTGCCGAACGCCAAGGGCAGCAAGTCCAGCGTGAGCTGCGAGTCCCTGATGCTGGATGACCGCAGCCGCTCCGACACGATCCCGGCCATGGACATCCGCTGTGATGCCGTGGACGTCGGCCACGAGGCCAAGATCGGGCGCATCAGCGAGGAGGCCATCTTCTACCTGATGAGCCGCGGCATGACCGAGGAGGACGCCCGCGCCCTGATCGTCGGCGGCTTTGCCGAGCCCATCGCCAAGGAGCTGCCGCTGGAATATGCGGTGGAGATGAACAACCTGATTCATCTGGAGATGAAGGGAAGCATTGGCTGATTGTAAGCCTTCCCCCGATGGGGGAAGATGGCCGAGGCCCCGCCCGAGGCCGGATGAGGGGAGCGTTTGCCATGATTGCCCGTTAACGGGTCGCTGCCGCAAGCTTTGCCCTCATCAGTCCGCTTCGCGGACAGCTTCCCCCGAGGGGGAAGCCTTAGCATTGAGTTTAAGGTGATATATATGACTACAACCATGAACCGCCTCCCGGTTTCCACCTGGAATCCGCTGGGCGTGAATTATGCCCCGGCGTCGGCGGCACTGCCTGCCGTACCCGCCGCGGGCTGGGCTAAGGCCGAGGCGCTGTCCCCTGCCCTGCCCGCCGGTGTGACGGCCCCCGCCGCGGCCGACTTCGGCAGCTTTGCCGCCAGCGGCATGGGTGCCGAGACCGACGCCTGGCTGGCCGCAAACGCCAACCTTGTCAACCATCTGGCCGTGACCGGCACCGCCGACGCGCCCGTCGTGTTTGAGACGGCGCTCAACGCCGACCACCCCCACGCACTGACCTATCTGACCATCGACGCGGCGGCGGGCAGCAGCCTGACCGTCGTGCAGGTCGTGCGCGGCGATACCGAGGGCGGCGTCTCCGCCAACCTGACCCGCATCCGCGCCGCCGAGGGTGCGCATGTAGTTTTGGTGCAGGTGCAGCTGCTGGGCAACCGTGCCCGCCGCTGGAACGCCGTTGCCATTGAGCAGGGCACCTCCGCCCGCGTGGAGCAGGTCCGCATTGAGCTGGGCGGCTCCGTTGTCGCCTGCGGTGCCCGCACGCTGCTGAACCACAACAAGTGCGAGTACGATCTCGATGCCGTCTACTTCGGCCACGGCAATGACGTGCTGGACTTCAACGACGTGTCCGTCCACACCGGCAGGGATACCCTGTGCGAGATGCACACCGCCGGTGTGCTGACCGGCAGTGCCGATAAAATTCTGCGCGGTACTGTCGATTTCCAGCGCGGTGCCAAGCGCGGCGTCGGCCATGAGAGCGAGGACGTGCTGCTGTTCAGCCCCAGCGCCCGCAACCGTACTGCCCCCCTCATCCTCTGCGGTGAGGAGGAGGTCGAGGGCCAGCACGCCGCCAGCGTAGGCCGTCTCGACGAGAACAAGCTCTACTATCTGCGCTCCCGCGGCCTGAGCGAAGCACAGGCCCGCCGCCTGATGGTGGACGCCCGCTTTGCCCCGGCCATTGATAAGATCCCGTTGGATTCTTTGCAGGATGAAGTACGTGAAAATGTTGCACGGAGGCTGAATGATGAACTGGACGGCTGATTTTCCGATTCTGGCTGCCGACGAAAACGGCAATCGCCTTGTCTATCTGGACAGCGCCGCCACGACCCAGCACCCCATGCAGGTCCTGAACGCGGTGGTTGATTACTATACGAAAGAGAACGCGAACCCCCACCGCGGCGTTTACGAGCTGGCCATGCGCGCCACCGACGCCCACGAGGGAGCCCGCCACACCGTAGCGCAGTTCTTTAACGCAGAGGACGACGAGATCGTGTTCACCCAGAACACGACGGAGAGCCTGAACCTCGTTGCCTACAGCTACGGCATGAATTTTCTGCATGAGGGCGATGAAATCGTCATCTCCGTGGCCGAGCACCACTCCAACATGGTGCCGTGGCAGCGCGTGGCCAAGGCCACCGGCGCGAAGCTGGTTTATATGTATCCCGGCGAGAACGGCCGCCTGACCACCGAGGAGCTGGACAAAAAAATCACCCCCAAGACGAAGGTCGTCGCCGTGGCGATGGTCTCGAACGTGCTGGGTCTGCGCGCGCCTGTGGAAGAAATTGTGAAGCGTGCCCACGCCGTGGGCGCTGTGGTCGTGCTGGACTGCGCCCAGAGCGCGCCCCACACCCCCGTGGACGTCAAGAAGCTGGACGTGGATTTTGCGGCCTGCTCTGCCCACAAGCTGTACGCCCCCATGGGCGTCGGTGCGCTGTACGCACGCGCCGGACTGCTGGAAAAGATGCCCCCGTTCATGAGCGGCGGCGATATGATCGGCGCTGTGCATGAAAGCGGCGCGACCTGGGCCGACGGCCCCCGCAAGTTTGAGGCCGGCACCCGCAACGTCGGCGGCGAGGTCGGCTTTGCCGCCGCCATCGACTATATGAAGGGCATCGGCTGGGAGGCCATGGAGACCCATGAGCATGCGCTGCTGGACCGTATGCTGGCCGGTATGCGCGCCATGCCGTGGCTGACTGTCTACGGTGAGCCTGTGGCCGAGGGCCGCTACGGCGTTGTCAGCTTCAATGTCAACGACGTTCATCCCCACGATGTAGCGACGATTCTGGACGCGGGCGGCGTGGCCGTGCGTGCCGGGCATCACTGCGCCCAGCCCCTGATGGAGTTCCTGGGCATCGGCAGCTGCTGTCGCGCCAGCGTGGCAATCTACAACACACCCGAGGACGTAGACGCCCTGCTGGAAAATCTTGAAAATGTCAGAAAGGTGATGGGCCTGTGAACCTGAACGAACTGTATACCCAGATCATTACCGAGAACAGCCGCAGCAAAGAGAACCGCCACCCCGTCGAGGGGGCGACCCACAGCCTGGAGGGTGTCAACCCCAGCTGCGGTGACGACATCACGCTGCAATTGCGCGTGAAGGACGGCAAAATCGAGGACGCCGGGTTTATCGGCAGCGGCTGCGCCATCTCGCAGGCATCGGCTTCGCTGATGATCGACCTTGTGAAGGGCCGCACCGTCGAGGACGCGCACCGCCTCATCAGCCTGTACTTCCAGATGATCAAGGGCAAGATCACGCCCGAGGAGCTGGACGACCTGGAGGACGTAGCCGCTTTGCAGGGCATTGCCCACGTCCCTGCCCGCGTCAAGTGCGCCGTGCTGGCCTGGCACACGCTGGAGGAAGCGCTGGACGGCGAGGGAAAAACCGATAAGGTGACGACGGAAGAGGAAGCGTAACGTTATATTTCTGTGGCAGGATGTTTCGGCATCCTGCCGCTTTTGTTTGTCAGGCCTTCCCCCGAGGGGGAAGCCATTTTGCGCTTCACTTTTCTTCACATATTTTCCCCGTCTACTTTTCTTTTTCCCTCATCTGTGGTACAATATATAAATATATAAGTTAAAATCCTATGATTGCGCCTATAGAGAGAAAGGGAATGTACCATGTGTGGTTTTGTTGGCTTTACCGGTCTGCGTGAACAGCGCGAGGCCATCCTGCACAGAATGGCGGACCGCATCATCCACCGCGGCCCCGATATGGAAGGCTACCATATCAGCGGCGACGACCCGCGCACGGCCATTGCGCTGGGCTTCCGCCGTTTGAGCATCATCGACCTGGCCGCAGGCAAGCAGCCCATGTACAATGAGGATGGCACCGTCGTCTGCGTGTTCAACGGTGAAATTTACAACTTCATGGACCTGCGCACCGAGCTGCAGGCCAAGGGGCACATCTTCAAGACCCACTGCGACACCGAGGTCATCATCCACGGCTATGAGGAGTACGGCACGGCGCTGGCCGCCAGGCTGCGCGGCATGTTTGCCTTCGTCGTATGGGACACGAAAACGAACGAGATGTACGGCGCGCGCGATATTTTCGGCATCAAGCCGTTCTATTATACCCAGACCGACGCGGGCGAGCTGCTGTTCGGCTCCGAGATCAAGAGCCTGCTTGAGCACCCCGGCTTCCGCCGCGAGGTCAACGCCGAGGCCCTGCGCCCCTACCTGACCTTCCAGTACAGCGCCATGAACGAGACGTTCTTCAAGGGAACCTACAAGCTGCCCCCGGCCCACTGGTTCACCTACAGGGACGGCAAGATGCAGATCGAGCGCTACTGGGATGTCGATTTCCGCCACCCCACGACGCTCTCCTACGAGGCCGCCGCCGATGAGATCGATGCCCGCGTGCGGGAGAGCGTGGCCGCCCACCGCATCAGCGACGTCAAGCTGGGCGCGTTCCTGTCCGGCGGTGTCGATTCCAGCTATATCACGGCCTGCCTGATGCCCGACGAGACCTTCTCCGTCGGCTTTGCAAGCCCCGACGGCACGCATAAATTTGACGAGACCACCGAGGCGGGCGAGCTGAGCCAGAAGCTCGGCATCAAGAACTACCGCGAGATGCTGACGAAAGAGCAGTGCCTCGACGCCTTCGCTGACATCCAGTACCACATGGACGAGCCCCAGTCCAACCCGTCCAGCGTGCCGCTCTACTTCCTGTGCCAGCTGGCGCGCCAGCATGTCACGGTTGTGCTGTCCGGCGAGGGCGCAGACGAGATCTACGCCGGTTACGAGTGGTACGCCGACACCCCGCTGATGCAGAAGTACAAGCACATCCCCGCACCGCTGCGCCATCTGGCCAGCGATGCCAGCCAGCACCTGCCCTACTTCAAGGGGCACGACTTCATCATCAAGGGCAGCGGCCGCCCCGAGGACTGGTTCATCGGCCAGGCGCACGTCTTTGAGGAGAAGGATGCCTACGACATTCTTAGACCTAAGTACCGCGTCGGCCCCACGGCCCGCGAGGTCGCCGCGCCGATCTATGACCGCGTCAAGGACTTGAGCGAGCTGGAAAAGAAGCAGTACCTTGACCTGAACCTGTGGCTGCCCGGGGACATTCTGCTGAAGGCCGACAAGATGAGCATGGCACACAGCCTTGAGCTGCGCGTGCCCTATCTGGACCGCGAGGTCCTGCGCGAGGCCCAGACCTACCCCGACAGCTACAAGCTGCGCGGCGACACGAAGGCCGTGCTGCGCACCGCCGCCAACAAGACCCTGCCCGACGCCTGGGCCAACCGCACGAAGAAGGGCTTCCCCGTGCCGATTGCCAAGTGGCTCGAAGACCCGGCGTTTTCCGCCAAGGTGCGCAAGAGCTTCATGAGCGATGTGGCGGCGGAGTACTTCGACCAGGACAAGCTCGTCGCCATGCTGGCCGACCCCAAGCACGAGCGCCGCAAGATCTGGACTGCCTACACCTTCCTGACCTGGCATGAGCAGTTCTTTGAGAAGTTTGACGCGTGAATCTTATGAGCCTTCCCCCAAGGGGCTGCGCCCGCAGGCGCGTGTCGGAGCGCAACCGCCGTAGGCGGCTCTTGGCGCGTAGACTGAAGGTGACCGAGGCCGGATGAGGGGCGCGTTTGCGCTATTGCCCGCAAACGGATTGCCGCCGCAAGGCTGCCCCTCATCAGTCCGCTGCGCGGACAGCTTCCCCCTCAGGGGAAGCCTAATTTGAAAAATTGGAGATGTACTTTCCCATGTCCGACATTATCCCTGTATTCCTTGGTGCAGACCTGAACTGCTATAACTTTGCCCGGGCGTTCCATGAGGCTTACGGCGTCGAGAGCTACGCCTATGGCCGCTACCCGATGGCTCCGACCAAGTATTCCAAAATCATCCACTTTACCACCGTGCCCGATATGGACAACGAGGACACGATGCTGCGCATTCTGCACGAGTTTGCGGCACAGCATAAGGGCAAGCGGCTCTATCTGTTCGGCTGCACCGACGATTACGCCGCGATGATCATCCGCCGTAAGGCCGAGCTGACCGAGTATATTGCCCCCGGCCCTGCCGCCGACCTGTACGGCTCCATCCAGAAAAAGGCCGAGTTCTACGAGGTCTGCGAGAAGTTCGGCATCCCCTACCCCGACTCGAAAATCCTGACCGCACCTGTCGATGCCGCCGAGCTGACCGAGGATAAATTGGGCTTTGCCTACCCCATCATCGTCAAGCCGTCGTCCAGCGTTGATTACTGGAAGCATCCGTTTGACACGATGAAGAAGGTCTACACCGCCGCCACCCCCGCCGAGGCCGCCGAGATCGTCAAAACGATCTATGCCAGCGGCTACCCGGACCGCATGGTCCTGCAGAAGATGGTGCCGGGCGGCGACGACCACATGCGCGTGCTGACGGCGTTCTCCGACGAGAACGGTAAGGTCCGCGCCATGTGTCTTGGCCACACGATGGTCGAGGAGCACACCCCCCACGGCCTGGGCAACCATGCCGCCATCGTCAGTGAGGACACGGCCTCCCTGCCGCTGGTGGAGAACATCCGCAAGATGCTGGAGGCCTGCCGCTACACCGGTTTTTCCAACTTTGACATCAAGTACAGCGGCACCCCCGGCGACTACCGCGTGTTTGAGATCAACCTGCGCCAGGGCCGCAGCAACTACTATGTGACCGCCACCGGCATGAACATTGCCAAGCTGGTTGTGGAAAAGTGGAACGACGGCGGCACCGACTGCGTGCTGAACAAGAACGAGGTGTTCTGGCACCACGTCCCCGCGCAGGTGGCCTTCACCTACACCGAGGACAAAGACCTCGTCGCCCGCGCCAAAGCGCTGAAAGCGCAGGGCAAGGAGGCGTGCAGTCTGCTGTACAAGCCCGACCTGCTGTGGAACCCCGTGCGCTATGCCTGCGTGCTGGAGCAGCTGAGAAGGCAGTTCAAGAAGTTTAAGACGTATTACCCGGTACACAAATAATAAATAAAAAATAATAAATAATAAATGCGGTGGTTCGCGTCGCTGCGCTCCTCTCAAAAAACGTAGGGGCGGATTCCATATCCGCCCGTGCCCGCTTGCGGCAAGGCAAACTTCCGCGGGCGCATATAGAATGCGCCCCTACGGATTTCGTTTTCGACCAAAGGGAGAAAACTCCACATTCTTTATTATTTATTATTTATTCTTTCTTATTTAAAAAGGACGTTATCATGAAGCTAAACGACCTTGTCCAACATATCTCCCACACAGGTGCCTCCGAAACGGACATCACCGCCATCACCTACGACTCCCGCAAGGCTTGCGCCGGTTCGCTGTTCGTCTGCCTTGTCGGTGCGTGGCTGGATGGGCATACCTACGCCGAAAGCGCCTACCAAAACGGCTGTCGTGCGTTTTTGGTGGAGCATAGGGTCGACCTGCCCGCGGACGCCGTGCAGATCGTCACCGACGACACCCGCGCGGCGCTGGCCGTCATCGGTGCGGATTTCTACGGCAACCCCGCCGACGAGCTGCACCTCATCGGCATTACGGGCACAAAGGGCAAGACGACCACCGCCCTGCTGACCGCGGCCATCATGACCGAGGCCGGTCTGCCCTGCGCCTACATCGGCTCCAACGGTGTCGACATTGCGGGCGTGCACGAGGCCACCGCCAATACAACGCCCGAGAGTCTCGAGCTGCACCGGCTGTTCCGCAAGATGCTGGATGCGGGCGTGCGCCACTGCGTACTGGAGGTCAGCAGCCAGGCGCTGCGCCACCACCGCGTGGACGGCGTGCCGTTTGAGGTTGTGGCCTTCACGAACCTGTCGGAGGATCACATCGGCCCCGGCGAGCACCCCGATTTTGAGGACTACAAGTGCGCCAAGCGCCGCCTGTTTGCAGAATACAACGCCCGCACGATGGTTTACAACGTGGATGACCCCTACAGTGATTTCATGCGCGAGGGCTTTAAAGGCGAACAGATCAGCTTTGGCATCCAGAATGCCGCCGACTATCACGGGCAGGATCTGGCACAGTACCGCAGCCAGACCGCCCTCGGCGTTGACTTTGACTGCGTACACGCGGGCGAAACGACCCACATCGAGGTCATGTCCCCCGGCACGTTCAGCGCTTCCGATGCGCTGTGTGCCGTCGCACTGTGCGGCGCGTTCGGCGTGACGCCTGCCCAAGCCGCCGCCACGCTGGCCCACACCCCCGTGCAGGGCCGCTTTGAAGTCGTCGAGGGTCTGCCCGGGCGCACCTTCATTGTGGACTACAGCCACAACGGGCTGGCCCTGACCAGTGCGCTGAAAACGCTGCGGGCGTACGATCCGCACCGTTTACTTTGTGTATTTGGGTCGGTGGGTGGCCGCACGCAAGTGCGCCGCAAGGAGCTGGCCGACGCATCGAGCGCCTACGCTGACTATACGATCATCACGAGCGACAATCCCGACAACGAGCCGCCCGAGGACGTCATCCGCGACATTGCGGGCCACATGGCTCCCGGCGCACCCTACACCTGCATCACGGACCGCCGTGAGGCGATTTATGCCGCAGTGAAAATGGCCGAGCCCGGCGACATTGTGCTGTTCGCGGGCAAGGGCCACGAGGATTACCAGCTGGTCAACGGCAAAAAGCTGCATTTCGTCGAGCGGGAGATCATTAAAGAGGCTTGCGCGGAGATAAGCAAATAAAACAGCGGCCCACACTTCGGGAGATACGAAGCGTGGGCCGCTGCTGCGTTGTAGGGGCCGGGCATGCCCGGCCCGCGGCATGTATGGCAGACGGGTTCTGCCGGAAGGCTGCGGGCCGCACATGTGCGGCCCCTACCGTGTTGCGGGATTTTTATTGTGCGTCACAATGGTAAGCAGGCACGGAGCGGTCAAGACCGCTCCCTACAGAACCCTGGAAAGCGGTATCGTAGGGAGGGGTCTTGACCCCTCCGCACAAGTTTTCGACAGCAGAAGCAGACAGCTTTTACGCCCCGGCTCTTGGCAGCAGCAACGCGGCGGCCAGATACGCAAAATACAGCGCCAAACACATCCACCCCTGCCCGCGCTTCAGCTTGTGCCTGCACAGCGGCGGGAGCAACAGCACCAGCGCCATGGCGGCGCAGACGGGGACTTCATAGCTGCGGAACTGCGCACCGACGGGCAGCTTGTGGCGGTACATCAGGCTGGAAATCGGCAGCGCCAGCGTCAGGTTCAGGATCGCGCTGTTCAAAAGCTGGATGGGCAGCGAATCCGGCGGGTAGTAGCGGCAGCGAACCGAGAACCACTTCCAGACCGAGCCCAGCGGGTGATTCAGCGCCTCGACCAGCAGAGGGATACAGAATCCGAAGCTGATGAGCGTCGCCGCCCAGAGGGCCTGGATCGTGCCTGTGAGGTTTGCCAGCGTCGTGGCGCTGTAGAGCAGCGCCTGTGCACCACCCGCCAGCAGGGCCAGCCCGCCCACGACACCCGCCAGATTTGTCAGTGCGTTCCGGACGCTCATGACCGGGAAGGCCATCGTGTGGGCGGTGTAGCCGTATTCCTGCGCGGCCAGCTGCGGGCTGGGGTGCTTTTCGGACGTGGAGACCGCCTTGATTGCATCACCGTAGGTGAAATTGTGCTGGAACACAATGCTCATCATGACAAAGAGCACGAACAGCAGCATCAGCAGTCCGGTGCCGGTGTAGCTCAATTCGCCGTCCCGCACAAACACGGCCAGCACGCCGCAGGCCGCCAGCAGCAGCAGGCATTTACGGCAGAACTCGTCCCGGTCCGCCACGGCGCAGTGCCTCTTGCGCAGCAGACAGACGGAGAGCGCCAGCCCCAGATTCGTGACAGCGCCCGCCAGTGCGGTGCCGATGGCCAGCGCCGTGACCGACATGCCCGCCGCCAGAAATGCCAGCATCAGCTGCGGCAGCGCCAGGCAGAACGGTGCCACCGTGCCGCCCACGACCCACATGGGCAGCCCAAGCAGGGCGCAGCACCAGGTAGTGCACCGCCCCGCCAGCCGACTGCCCACCGCTGTAAACAGCAGGCCGAGGGCGTAGACTAATAAAGTTGCAACTAAAATTTTCATCATTGTATTGTAGGGGCGGATTCCATATCCGCCCGAGCCGTGCCGCCGCTTGACGGGCGGATATGGAATCCGCCCCTACGGTTGTAAACAAAAAAGCGGTGCCGGGGCACCGCTTTTTTCTTAGGGCAATACCGCATAATTCTAAGTGCCGATACGGCGAGCGAGGTGCGGCAG
>ERZ772870.1818-NODE-1818-length-13333-cov-25.750941_pt1 | contig 13333 bp, 10 predicted proteins | sample MGYA00511376_ERZ772870 | MGnify/ENA primary metagenome ERZ772870 (study PRJEB29015, sample SAMEA2737719) | human gut metagenome | biome: human gut; feature: human-associated habitat; material: faeces | place: China | collected 2012 ... | reverse complement strand
CGGCGGTTGCACTCCGACACGCGCCTGCGGGCGCAGCCCCGCGGGGGAAGCCTTTTACAGCCCCAGCACCGCTTCGATCACGCGGTCACAGTCCTCAAAGGACAGGTTCGTGGAGCAGGGCAGGTTGACAATGTACTTGCGGTAGTCCAGCGCCTTGTCCAGACCGTAAGCCTCGTTGCGGGGGTAGTCGGCCTGCTCATGGATGAGCGCCCACACCGGGCGGGTCTGGATGTGCTGCGCCTGCAGCTTCTCGATCACAGTGTCGCGGTCCAGCCCGGAATCCTTCAGATACAGGCTGAAGAACCAGTGGTTGGAGCGGCACTCCCCCTCGCGGAAGGGCAGGATGTGCAGCCCCTTCACGCCGTCCAGCGCGGCCACATAGCGGTCATACAGCGCCTTTTTGTGGGCGATGAAGCCCTCGAGCCGCTCGAGCTGGGCAAGCCCCAAGGATGCCTGCACGTTCGTCATGCGGTAGTTGTAGCCGACCTCATCGTGCAAAAATTGCAGCAGATCGGTCTTGGCCTGGGTGGACAGATGCTTGGCGTGCTCGGCCCAGTCAGCGTGGTTGGACACGACCATGCCGCCTGCGCCGGTGGTGATGATCTTGTTGCCGTTAAAGCTGTAGCAGCCGATGTCGCCGATGGTGCCCGCAAACTTACCGGCAAACGGGCCGTCGGTGCAGCGGGTGCCGAGTGCCTCGGTGGCATCCTCAATGACGATGAGGCCGTAGCGCTTGGCTATCGCCATCAGGCGGGGCATGTCGGCCATGTTGCCGAACACATGCACGACCTCCAGTGCCTTGATGTGTGCGCCGGTGGCTTTGTTGTACAGCCTGCCGTCCCGCAGCTCGCAGCGGTTCGCACAGAAATCCTCGACGGCGTCGGGGTCAATGCACAGGGAGTCGTCGCAGCCGATGAAGATCGGCTCCGCGCCGACATAGCGGGTCAGCGGGTTGACGGCGGCGATAAAGGTCAGCGTCGGGACGATGACCTCATCCCCGCGGGTGATGCCGGCGGCCATAGCGGCCAGATGCAGCGCGCTGGTACCGGCGTTGCAGGCCACGGCGCGGGGCATGCCCACGTAAGCGGCCAGCGCTTCCTCGAACTCCGTGACCTTGCCGCCGCTGGTGGACACCCACCCCGACGTGATGGCCTGCCCGGCCAGCTCGGCCTCGCGCGCACCGAAATTCGGAACCGAAAGAGGAATAAATTCAGACATGGTACTGCCTCCAAACTCTATCCTGGTGCCCGCCGTGCAGCGGCGGACGGAATTTTACAAATATTCTATTTTATTATACCGCGTTTGCAGGATAAGGGCAAGAAAAAGATGCAATGGACTTTCTGTACCTTCCCACCGAGGAAAGCCTGTTTTTCCCGTTGACAAACCTACTCCCTTGCACTACTATAAATACTGCATATAAAGTATAAAATAGGGGGTTTACCATGAAATACGGTTTTATCGGCTGCGGCAACATGGGCGGGGCTGTGGCGCGCGCGGTCTGCAAGGGCGCCGGGTCCGGCGATGTGCTGCTGGCCAACCGCACGCCTGCCAAGGCACAGGCGCTGGCGGACGAGCTCGGCTGCGCCTGCGGCACGAATGAGGAGGTCGCCGGCATCTGCGACTTCATCTTTCTGGGCGTAAAGCCCCAGATGATGGCCGATATGCTCGACGAGCTGACCCCAACGCTGGAGGCCCGCGCCGAGAGCCGCCCCTTTGTGCTGGTCACGATGGCGGCGGGCCTGTCGATGCAGCAGATCCGCCAGATGGCGGGCAGCGGCTATCCCATCATCCGTATGATGCCCAACACCCCCGTGGCGCTGGGCGACGGCATGATCCAGTACTGCTCTGACGATGTGGAGCCGGAAAAAATGGCCGAGTGGCTCACCGCCATGGCCCCTGCAGGCCGTCTGGACGCCGTGCCGGAGAGCCTGATCGACGCCGCAAGCGCGGTGTCCGGCTGCGGACCGGCCTGGGCGTACCAGTTCATCGAGGCACTGGCCGACGGCGGTGTCGCCGCAGGTCTGCCCCGCGCCAAGGCACAGGAGTACGCCGCCCAGATGCTTTTGGGCAGTGCGCGGATGGTGCTGGAGACCGGCAAGCACCCGGGCGAATTGAAGGACGCCGTCTGCAGCCCCGGCGGCTCGACCATTCAGGGCGTGCGCCTGCTGGAGGAGCGCGCTTTCCGCGGTGCCGTGACCGACGCCGTGCTGGCCGCGTTTGAAAAGACAAAGGATTTGGGGAAGAAGTGACCCCTTCCGAGAATGTAGGGGCGAGCATTGCTCGCCCGCAGACCTGACGGAAAAAAGTGCTTTTCCAGGAAAATACCCCGCGCGGCAGACGCCTGACGGGCGAGCAATGCTCGCCCCTACAAAGCGGTTGCCAAACAGGAATAGAAAGAGAAATTTTATGCGTATCGTCGTTAAAGTAGGCACCAGCACGCTGGCACATCCCGGCGGGCTGCTCAACATCCGCCACACCGAGGATCTGGTCAGGGTGTGGAGCGATATTCAGAACGCCGGACATCAGCTCATCGTCGTATCGTCGGCGGCCACGGGCCTCGGCGCAGGCAAGCTGCAAATTGAAAAGCCCGGCGACCTTGTCACCAAGCAGGCTGCCGCCGCGGTGGGCCAGTGCGAGCTGATGTATACCTATGACCGGCTGTTCGGCCAATACAACCATACCGTGGCCCAGATGCTGCTGACGTGGGAGGATTTTGACCACGAAAACCGTCTGCACAACCTGCAAAACACGCTGGAGCGTCTTTTGCAGCTGCATGCCATCCCCATCATCAACGAAAATGACCCCGTCGCCTGCGAGGAATACTCTTTGGGCGACAACGACACGCTGGCCGCGCTGGTGGCCAAGTGCATCCACGCCGATCTGGTCGTGCTGATGTCCGACATCGACGGCCTGTACACCGCCGACCCGCACACCCACCCGGACGCAAAGCTTATCCCGGTGGTCGAGGAGATCACGCCGGAAATTGAGCTGCTGGCGGGCGGCGCGGGCTCGGCCCTGGGCACCGGCGGCATGCTGACGAAGGTCACCGCCGCTAAGCGTGCCACCGAGGCCGGTGTGGACATGATCATTACCAACGGTGCCCACGCCGAGGTGCTGTACGACATTGTCGAGGGCAAGCCCGTCGGCACCCGGTTTTTGGGCCGCAAGGCATAAGGGAGGTCTGACCCCATGACTACGCAGGAAATTTTGCGGGCCGCGCAGGGCGCAAAGCTGCCGCTGGCGCTGGCCGACGCCGACACGAAGAACGCCGCGCTGGAGGCAATGGCCGTTGCGCTCATCGCCGCGCAGGATAAAATTCTGGACGCCAATAAGCAGGACGTCGAGAACGCCCGCGGGCGGGTCAGCGACGTGATGCTGGACCGTCTGGCGCTGACGCCGGGCCGCCTGACCGACATGGCCAAGGGCATGCGCGAGGTCGCGGCCCTGCCCGACCCGGTGGGTGCAGTGCTGCGCAAAATTGTGCGCCCGAACGGCCTTTTAATCGAAAAAACCGCCGTGCCGATGGGTGTCATCGCCATCATCTACGAGAGCCGCCCCAACGTCACGAGCGACGCCGCCGCGCTGGCCATCAAGGCGGGCAGTGCGTGCATCCTGCGCTGCGGGCGCGACGCCTGGGCCAGCTGCCACGCCATCGTGGAGGCCCTGCGCGCCGGTCTGCGCAAGGTGCGCCTGCCGGAGTACGCGGTGAGCCTCATCGAGGACACCTCCCACGCCAGCGCCAACGAGCTGATGACCGCGGATGGGCTGGTCGATCTGCTGATCCCCCGCGGCGGGGCCGGGCTGATCCGCGCCTGCGTCGAGAACGCAACCGTGCCCTGCATCCAGACCGGCACCGGCATCTGCCATGTCTACGTGGACAAGGCCGCCGATCTGGAGATGGCCGTGGATATTGTGGAAAACGCCAAGACGAGCCGCCCCAGCGTCTGCAACGCCGAGGAGGCGCTGCTGGTCCACAGGGACGTGGCAGCGCAGTTTTTGCCAATGCTGAAGGCCCGCCTTGTCGATGCCCGCGCCGCTGCCGGCATTACCCCGGTGGAGCTGCATCTGGACGCGCGCGCCGCAGCCATCATCGACGGTGTGCCCGCCGCACCGCAGGACTTTGACACCGAGTATCTGGATTATAAGCTGAGCGTGGCCGTTGTGGATGACGTCGATGCGGCCATCGCCCACATTGCGAAGCATTCGACCCACCACAGCGAGGCCATTGTCACGGCGGACGCCGCGGCGGCACAGCGGTTCACGACCTGCGTGGACAGCGCGGCGGTCTACGTGAACGCCAGCACCCGCTTTACCGACGGCGGCGAGTTCGGCCTTGGCTGCGAGATGGGCATCAGCACCCAGAAGCTCCACGCCCGCGGCCCCATGGGGCTGGCCGAGCTGTGTACGTATAAATATATTGTGCACGGCAATGGGCAGGTCAGGGGCGGAAGCAGCGCGAAGATGAGCTGCTACACAAACAAATAAGGCTTCCCCCTTGGGGGAAGCTGTCAGCGGCCCCGTCCGCTGACTGATGAGGGCAGACCTTGCCGCTGCAGCCCGTTCACCGGCCGCTATGGCGGGCTTTGCCCTCATCCGGCCTCGGTCGGAGCCTCGGCCACCTTCTCCCGAGGGAGAAGGCTTCCATAACGCAAAAACACCTGCGTCCGAAAACGCAGGTGCTTTTATTTTACCCGATATTCATATCCACCGGCTTCGAGATTCCCTTGACGCTGCCGGAGCCTGTGTACTGCCATATATTGTGCTTGTAGCTGAAGCTCAGCGTATCGCGGTACTGGGCGATCCAGATGTTGTACTTGCTGATGTTCGCAAAGTTCAGCGCGTTATAGAACCAGCTGGCATAGGAGTAAACGCCCGCGCTGTACCCCGCGCTGCGGATCGTCTCGCAGAAGGCGACGGCGCAGGCCGTGCGCTCGGCGGCGCTCAGGGCATTGGCGCGCCCGCCGCCGACACTCTCGGTGTCGTAGTAGACGCCCAGCGGCAGGCTGTAGCCGCTGACCAGGCTCAGCACCATGCTGGCCTCCTCGACGGCCTCGGCCTCGTTGATGGCCTGGCTGTAGAAGTAAACGCCGACGCGCAGGCCCGCGTTGATCGCGCCCTGAATGTTCTGGCGATATGTAGAATCCTCGACCAGCGCACCGCTGCCGTAGCCGCGGTAGCCGCAGCGGATGATGGCAAACGTGATGCCGTCCGCCTTGACGGCGTTCCAGTCAATGCTGCCCTGGAACTTCGAGACATCAATGCCGCGGGCCGTGCGGTTCAGTGCGCCGTCCGCCGCAAAGGTGTAGACATTGCCTTGAATGACCTGCTGGCCCGTGACGGGCTGGTGGGTGGACGGGTCGTAATAATACGTTGCGCCGTCAATATCCTGCCAGCCGGTATACTCGTATATCGTGGTGGTCGCGCTGGTCACGGCAAAGCCGTAGTTGGCCAGCTCCTGCACCGCAATGTTATCCGGCCAGCCCGCCGTCGGGTCGGGCACCTGGGTGGGTGCTTGCGTCGGAGCCGCTGTCGGGGCTTCCGTAGGGGCTGCTGTCGGGGCAGGCGTTTGCGTTTCGGCGGGTGTCTCCGTCGGGGCCTCGGTGGGGGAGGGCGTCGCCTCCGGGGTCGGCTCGGGCGTGATCTCGGGGGCCGGTTCCGGCGTGGGGTCCGCCGGGACAGGGGTCTCCTCGGCAGCCGGGGCGGCCCCGCCGGTGTCCTCCTGTACGGTCACCGGCTCGTCCGCGCGGTGTACCCACGCCATGCGGGTGTTGGCCGCACCCAGCAGCGTGACGGAATCCGCCGCGCCGGGCAGCCAGGCCGCCGTGGCCGTGTTGGCGGCGTAGCTCGTATCGCGCATTGCGCCGATCAGGTCCTTCGTGCCGTCCTGATAAACGGGCAGGTAGGGCGTCTCGGTGCCGTCGGCCAGCAGCAGATGACCGCTGCTGCTCAGCTTGGCTGTGTAGCTCGTCTTGCTGCCGGTCTCGGTCTTAGCGCTGTCGGCGTAGGTCACGGTGTCGGTGACCTCGTTGACGATGGGGGCCGAGCCCGCGTTGCTGACGCCGGAGTCCTCGGCACTCTCGTTGACCTGGCTTGCCTGGACGATCTTCTCTTTAACGGCCTTGACGTCCGCCTTGTAGACGACCTTTTCTTTGACTGTCACGGTCTGGGCCTCGGGCTGCGTGTAGCCCTCGATGGGCTGGACCGCCAGCGTGTAGTCGCCGGGGGTCATGTCCTCGGCCAGCGCGGTGCCGGTCTCGGTATCCAACTCGTAATCCGTGGCATTGCCCTTGGCGTCGGTCAGTGTGATGGTTGCCGCCACGCCCAGCAGCGGGGTCTTTTCGTTCTCGGCGTCATCCTCCTTCGCGCTTTTGGACGGCGTCGGGGACGGCGAGGCGGACGCATCGGGCGTGGGGCTGGGCTCGGGCGCGTTCTCGACGTAGAGTGTCACACCGACGTCCTGCTGGATGACGCTGGCCTCCATCGTCAGCGGCTTGTCCGGCTCCGGCGTGGGGCTCGGCGTCGGGGAAGGGGTCGGCGTGGCCGCCGTCTCGGGGGTGGCCGTCACGATGGGCGTGGGGCTGGGCTCGGGTGCGGAGAGCGGACCGACGCTGGCCGCAAACGCGCCCAAGCCGATGCTGGCGGTCAGCACCACCGCCGTGCCGCCCGCGGCCAGCTTATACAGCGGCAGCCGCGCAAAGGTGCTGCCGGAGAAATACCGCATGGGGTTCTTCTTATTAAACATTCCTGTTCCTCACAGTTAAAAAGCGATAAACTATTACAAAATGAATCATACCACGAAAAAGGCCCCCGCCGCAAGTGGGCAGGGGTGGAAAATCGCACAGAAAAACGCCGAAATTTTCAACATCCATAGGGTCTGTTTGTGGATAATTGTGACACCGCGGACACAACTTTCCGGGCATCTAGTGGTCGCGGCTGCCATCAGGTGCCAGCAGTTGTGTTGGGCAAAAATTCCTCCACCAATAAATCGACACACGCACCGTAGCTGCGCTCCGGCCCCGCAAGAAACGGCCAGCGCCCGGTCAGCGGGTCGTAGAGGTGGCTGTACCCCGCAAAAATTTCGTTTTTGTACTGTTTATTATAGAAGAATAGCACCATGCTTGCAAGCCGGCTGCCTTCCCACGCGGGGGAGGGCTTAGGAGGACTGGATTTTTACGTTGGATTTGCTATAATAAGCGTAGAGGATGCAGCGGCGGATGCGAGCATCGACCGCTGCAGCAAACGGAGAGCAATATAGGAGAGCAATATAAGAGGTAAACACCATGCAATACGTCAATTTCGGCACCACAGGCTTACAAATCTCCCGCCTTGGGTTTGGCGGCATTCCCATTCAGCGCATCGACCAGCCCGGCACGCGGGAGCTGCTGATCGCCGCGCATAAGGCGGGCATCAATTACATCGACACCGCCCGCGCCTACACGGTCAGCGAGGCATGGATCGGCCAGTCGCTGGAGGAGGCCGGGCTGCGGGATGACTTCATTCTGGCGACCAAATGCCGCGCGCTGACCAAAGCCGACATGGAGGCCGAGATCGCCACGAGCCTGAAAAACCTGCGCACCGACCACATCGAGCTGTTCCAGTTCCACAACCCGAGCCTCGACGGCCTGAAAACCATTCTGGCACCCGGCGGCGCAATGGAGGCGCTGCTCGAGGCAAAGGCCAAGGGCATCGTCGGGCATATCGGCATCACGGCACATCTGGCCGCTGTGTTTGAGGCCGCGCTGGACATCCCCGAGATCGAGACGATCATGTTCCCGTACAACATCGTGGAGCAGCAGGGCAGGGAGCTGATCGACCGCTGCGCCGCGGCGGGCAAGGGCTTTATAGACATGAAGCCGCTGGCGGGCGGTGCCATTGAGGATGGCCGCCTGGCACTGCGGTACGTGCTGTCCAACCCGGCAGTCACGGTGTCCATCCCCGGCATGGCGACGGTGGAGGAGCTGAACGCCAACGTGGCGGGCGCGGCCAACACCGCCCCGCTCACGCCCGACGAGGAGGCCGCCTGCCAGAAGGTGCGCGACGCGCTGGGCACCCAGTTCTGCCGCCGCTGCAACTACTGTGCGCCCTGCACGGTGGGGATTTCCATCCCCAGTGTGTTCCTGTTCCAGGGGTATCTGAACCGCTACGGTCTGCAGCAGTGGGGCCGCGAGCGCTATGCGACGCTGCAGACCAAGGCCGGTGCCTGCATCCGGTGCGGTGCCTGTGAGCCGCGCTGCCCGTACAACCTGCCGATCCGCCAGATGATGCAGAAGGCCGCGGAGGATTTTGGGGAGTAAGGGTAGATAAAACAAGGCGTAGGGGCGGATTCCATATCCGCCCGTGGGGGCTTTCGCAGCCGCAAGCTGCCCGGGCGCATATAGAATGCGCCCCTACAGGGTCAACAGAATAAAGCGGCCTTCCCACAATCGCACATTTGCCGGTAAGCCGCGGGCCGGGCATGCCCGGCCCCTACCGAATTACAGCCCGTAAATGGGCAATCAGGATGAACTCTGCCCGCATGAGTCTGCTTCGCGGCCAGCTTCCCCTACGGGGGAAGCCTTTTTTTGTTTCTGAATATTGTTTTTTGCTGGGCGAACGTGTATAATTTAATCTGTATAATTTTGTGCAATAATGTGAGGAATGAGTGCTATGCTTTCCGACCCCCAGCTGCATTATCTTGATAACGCCGCCACGTCCCGGGTGGACCCGGCGGTGGCGCAGGCCGTCAGCGAGGCGCTGACTGAGCTTTGGGCCAACCCCAGCAGCCTGTATGACCCCGCCGTTGCCGCGCAGGATGCCATTGCCGCGGCCCGCGCCCGCGTGGCCAAAACGCTGCACTGCCGCAGCGATGAAATCTACTTCACGGCCTGCGGCAGTGAGGGCAACAACATGGCCGTGACCGGCGCGGCCCGCCCGCGTAAGCACTGGGGCAATAAGATCGTCGTCACGGGCTTTGAACACCCCAGCGTGCAGCGCCCCATCCGCGCATTGAAGGACGAGGGCTTCACCGTCGTTGAGGTCATGCCCGGGGCGGACGGACGCATTGACACGCAGAAATTCCTGGCCGAGATCGACAAAAACACGGTGCTGGCCGCCTGCATGGCCGTCAACAACGAGACCGGCGCCGTGCAGGACATCGCGGCGCTGGGCAAGGGCATCAAGGCGCGCAACAGCCGCACCCACTTCCATGTGGACGCCGTGCAGGCGTGGCTGCGCATGCCCATCGACCTGCAGAAATGGCGCGAGGTCGATACGCTCTCCGTCTCCGGCCACAAGGTCCACGCGCCCAAGGGCGTCGGCGCACTGTTCATCCGGGACAGCCAGCGCCAGACGCTCAAACCGCCTTATCTCGGCGGCCATCAGGAGCGGGGACTACGCCCCGGCACCGAGAACACGCCCTACATTGTGGGTCTCGGCGTGGCCGCCGCACAGGGCCAGCAGAAGCTGCGCCCCCGCATTGCACACATTGCCGCGCTGAATCGGCAGCTGCGCGCGGGGCTTGAAAAATTGGACGGCATCACGCTCAATTCGCCCGACGACGCGGCGGGGGAGATCGTGAATTTCTCCACCGGCTGCATCAACAGCCAGACCTTCATCAACTACCTGAACACCCGCGCGGTCTATGTCTCGGGCGGCTCTGCCTGCGACAAGGGCGAGCCGAGCCATACCCTGCTGGCCATGGGCTGCGCCGACCTGACCGTCCGCACCGCCCTGCGCGTGAGCTTCTGCGCCGATAACACCGCCGAGGACGTGGACGCGCTGCTGGCGGGGCTGCGGGACGGGCTGAAGGAGCTGCAGCATATTTGAAACTGTGATGCCTTCCCCCCCTTGGGGGGAAGGTGGCTGTGGCCCCGACCACAGCCGGATGAGGGGCGGCCTTGCTGGTGTGACCCGTGAACGGGCTGCCGCAGTAAACTTTTCCCTCATCAGCCGCTGCGGCGGCAGCTTCCCCCAAGGGGGAAGCCAAGGATTTATATGGAAAGGAATATTCCTATGAAAGAACTCATCCTCGCCTATCAGGGCGAAATGACGCTGAAGGGCCTGAACCGCGGCAAGTTTGAGGCGCGGCTGGCCAAGACGATCCGCTGGCGGCTGGAGCCGCTGGGCAAGTTCAAGGTCTATCAGGCCCAGAGCACCGTTTTCATCGAGCCGAAGGAGGACGGCCTCGACATGGACGAGGCGTTCCGCCGCGTGTCCCATGTGTTCGGCATCGTGAAGCTGAGCCGCGCCGTCGAGTGCCCGAAGGACTTTGCCGCAATATGCGAGACCGCTGAGGCGTATCTCGGCGAGACGCTGCGCGGCATCCGCACCTTCAAGGTCGAGGCCAAGCGCGCCGACAAGACCTATCCGATGAAGAGCCCCGAGATCTGCCGCGAGCTGGGTGCCTACCTGCTGGACAAGCACCATCATCTGCGCGTCGACGTGCATAACCCGCAGCTGGAGATCATGGTGGAAATTCGCGACTACGCCGCCTATGTCCACGGCCCCAAGGTCGAGGCCGCGGGCGGTCTGCCCGTCGGCACGAGCGGGCGCGCGCTGAACCTGCTGTCCGGCGGCATCGACAGCCCCGTCGCCGCATGGTGCATGGCCCGCCGCGGTCTGGCGCTGCACCACATCCACTTTGCCAGCCCGCCGTACACGAGCCTGCGCGCCAAGCTGAAAGTGCGCGATCTGGCCCGCGAGCTGGTCGAGTATACCGGCAACTGCACGCTGTTCGTCGTGCCCTACACGAAGCCGCAGGAGTATATCCGTGACAACGCGCCCGACGTGCTGTTCACAGTTCTGATGCGCCGCAGCATGCTGCGCATTGCCAATCAGGTGGCGAAAAAGCTCGAGCTGCAGGCCCTCATCACCGGCGAGAGCCTGGCTCAGGTCGCCAGCCAGACCATGGCCGCGCTGGCCTGCACAGACCAGGCGCAGGACCTGCCCGTGCTGCGCCCCTGCATCGGCATGGACAAGATCGAGATCATCAATATTTCGCGTAAGATCGGTACATTTGAGACGTCCATCGAGCCGTATGAGGACTGCTGCACGATCTTTACCCCGCCGCACCCCAAGACGAACCCGACGCTGGACGAGATCTTGGCCGCCGAGGCCGCTATGCCCGGCCTGGCCGCACTGGAAGCCGAGGCCGCCGAGAACGTCGAGAAAATCTATATCCGCATGGGAGATGACGAGCTGCTGTGACTGCTGAAATTATCTGCGTAGGCACGGAGCTTCTGCTGGGCGACATCCTGAACACCAACGCGCAGTTTTTAAGCCGCGAGCTGGCCGAGCTCGGTATCAGCGTGATGCACCAGCATGTCATCGGCGATAACCCCGCCCGCCTGAAGGAGCTGGTTTTGCAGGCGAAAAGCCGCAGCGACCTGCTCGTCTTTTCGGGCGGTCTCGGCCCCACCGAGGACGATCTGACGAAGGAGACCGTGGCCGAGGCGTTCGGCGATACGCTGGCCTTTGACGAGGGCGAGTGGCAGAAGATCATCGACTTTTTCGCCCGGACAAACAGACGCCCCACGCCGAACAACCGCAAGCAGGCGATGTGCCCGACGGTGGGCCACAAGCTCATCAACGACCACGGCACGGCCCCCGGCGCGTGGTTTGAGGACGCCGACGGCCGCTGCGCTGCGCTGATGCCCGGCGTCCCGCGGGAGATGAAGGCCATGTGGGCCGAGCAGGTCCGCCCGATTCTGCTGAAACGGCAAAACTGCACGATCCACAGCCGCACGCTGCGGGTGCTGGGCGGCGAGAGCGCCATTGCCAGCAAGGTCGCGCCGCTGTTTGAGGCCGCGAACCCCACCGCCGCCATCTACTGCAAGACCGGCGAGTGTGAGATCCGCGTGACGGCCCGCGAGGCCACCGAGCAGGCCGCCGAGGCCGCCTGCAATGCCCGCATTGCGGAGTTTAAAGAGATTCTCGGCGCAGCCGCCTACGATGTGGACGTGCCCGCGCTGGAATACACGGTGGTACGCGCCTTGCGGGAGCACGGCTTGCACGCCGCCGCGGCGGAGAGCTGTACCGGCGGCATGATCGCCGAGCGGCTGACGAATGTGCCCGGCTCCAGCGAGGTGTTCGGCTACGGCTTTGTCACCTACGCCGAGGCCGCCAAGCAAAAGCTGCTGGGTGTGGATGCGGCTGTCATTGAAAAGTACAACGTCGTGTCCGGCCCCGTGGCCGCAGCCATGGCCTTTGGCGCTGCCCGGGAATCCGGTGCAGAGCTGGCCGTGGGCATCACGGGACTGGCCGGACCCGGCGGCGCACTGCCCGGCAAGCCGGTGGGTACGGTCTATCTGGCCGGTGCCGACACCCGCACGGACACGGGGTATTTAATGCGCCTGACCCTGGGCGGCTATCAGGACCGCCAGATCATCCGCACCCGTGCCGCCCTGTACGCGCTGGATATGCTCCGCCGCATGGCGCTGGGCCTCGATGTGCCGGACAGCGTGCGTTTCACGCCGGAGACGGCGGACAGAGAACTGGATATATAAAGCCCCAAGCCTTCCCCTTGAGGGGAAGGTGCCGCCGCAGCGGCGGATGAGGTGAAAGCTCCCGGGACCGCCTGTTTACGGGTGGTTGTGGCAAGGCTGCCCCTCATTCGTCTGCGGGCGGGGCCGCAGACACCTTTCCCCAAGGGAAAGGCAATTCAACACAAGAAAGGTTCCACCATGGTCAACACTCAACTGAAAATCCTGCGTGTTTTCGGGCCCACGGGCGCGGAGGTATCCTCCGTGCTGCGGGGCATCCGGGATGATGGCTGCCCCGGCCTGCGTCTGCTGGAACGGGACGGCGAGTTTGCCATCTGTGTGCAGGTCAGCGCCCCCAACCGCGCCATGGCGGAGCAATACTGCGATAAATGGGCCGCGCGGCTGCGCGCCAAGTTCGGCGACGATGTCTTTGCCGAGGGGGAGACCAGCCTGGCCCAGGCCACGCTGGCCGCGCTGCTGGAAAAGCGCAAGCTGCTGGTTGCCGTGGACGAGCCGACGGGCCGCCTGCTGGGCGGCCTTTTGCAGCCGCTGCCCCACAGCGAGGCCGTCTTTGACTTTGGCACCGAGAGCTACGCCGACCCGCAGAAATCCCGCCGCATCACCGTGCCGGAGCAGCTGCTCCGGCGCTTCCCCGGCGACATTGTGCAGGCTGCAGCGGGCCGTGCGCTGGCCGCGCTGCAGGTCACGGGCGCGGACTACGCTGCCGCCTACATGCCCGCCAGCGTCGGGCAGTGCCCCTTTGTGCTGGTGTGTGACCGCCGCGGCGCGGTGGCCTGCGCCCTGCCGCCCGATATGAACGATACCTTCATCGGCAACCAGATCCTGGACCTGCTGCGCCGCCGTTTGTTCGGCCT
>ERZ772870.1803-NODE-1803-length-13443-cov-3.724455_pt1 | contig 13443 bp, 20 predicted proteins | sample MGYA00511376_ERZ772870 | MGnify/ENA primary metagenome ERZ772870 (study PRJEB29015, sample SAMEA2737719) | human gut metagenome | biome: human gut; feature: human-associated habitat; material: faeces | place: China | collected 2012 ... | reverse complement strand
ATGTATACTAGATATTGACATAATTCTTTTCAAAAATATTTCACATTTTTTAATTCCGACAATGTTTCAGTTGAATTTTCTATGTTTCAAATTATGTGATTGCTTGTTTGGGAGCATTTCTTACCCCAATATGCGTAGATTGCAATTATTGTTTTGGAATCCACTATCCTGCCATCTCTTATCATATTGAGTGCATCATCAAGACCTATCTCCTCGGTCTCTATAAATTCATTCTCGTCCAATGCACATATTCCTCTGGTAAGTTCCCTGCCTATATACACGTAAGTCTGTTCATCACTTGTACCGATAGCCAGAACTGTTCTAGTCACATACTCCACAACCTTCGCGGTAAACCCTGTCTCTTCCCTGAGTTCTCTTCTGGCTGCATCTTCAGGAGACTCTCCCTCATCGATAAAACCAGCCGGGACCTCGTAGGTTATATCATCAATAGAATTCCTGTATTGCTTTATCAGTATGAGCGATCCATCGTCTTTCACTGGAAGAATGCATGCTCCCGGGTGATGCTTTATCAGATCATATACAACATCTCTGCCATCAGGCAGTTCAAGATAGTCGTTATATACATCAAACACATGCGCTCTGTATGCCACTTCCGTCTTTATCCTCTTGAATTTTTCCATCTTTTAATCTCACCTCCCGTTTTATAGTTTATCATGCATAAGAATGGTAAACTGTATATGACAAATCATAAAAAGGGTTTGTAGATCATCTCTACAAACCCTAATTTTTATTTTGCGTAATCTGTCACGTTTAGTGAAATCATGTCTGTAAAGTATTGATTTTACTACATTTTCTTTAATATACAATCGTTTATTTTATTAGCATTGCACCATTGTTGCACCACGGTTATATTACCGCATTCATCTTTTTTATCTCTTCACACATAAATTCATCGGTTACATGAACGTACAAATCCATTGTAGTTTGTATTGTAGAATGTCCCAAGATCCTTTGTAATGTCTTAGGTTGGATTCCTTTTTCAATACATCTTGTTGCAAATGTATGTCTTAATGAATGCATATAACAATGTTTAAATTCAATATAATTATTCGGATTATTTATCATCCTATCTTTATTGATATTTGCTACTATACGGATCATCATATTTCTATAGGTTGAACATCCTACTGGATTGCCGTTTACAGTGGTAAATACTAACCCGTTCCATTTGGTATTCCATTTGGTGTTATTGAACTTATTTTTATTTTGCAATTTTTTCTGTTCGTTCAGAATTTCAATAGCTTTGTCAGTTAAAGGGACTTTTCTTTTGCTACTCTGAGTTTTGGGAGAACCAGTATAAAACCCGCCCTTCTTATAATCCTGTAACATGGTTCTTTTCACAAATAAATACTTTAAATCGAAATCAATATCATCCCATTGAAGCCCACTAATTTCTCCAGCTCTTAATCCTGTTTCAAGTACAAAGCAATAAGCATTGTAATACAGAGTACCCTTTGCATATTCTTTGAACACAGCTTCTTCTTCTCTGGTTAGGACTCGTTTTTCTTTGTCTTCGTTGTCTCTTGTTTTAATTTTAAGCCCCGTGGCAGGATTACGTTGGATATAATCATTTTCAACAGCTCCCTGAAACATTGCATGTAATGTTACGGCGGTAAGTTTTATAGTTCCTGACGAATATTTACCACTATTAAACATATTAGTAAGTAAAGTTTGGCAATGTATCTGTTTAACATCTGATAAATTCATATTTCCAAGTTGGAATTTAATGTTATGCTTATAACGTTGTTTATAACCATCTACCGTACTATCTCTAACAATACCTTCTTTAAAATTAGCTATCCAGCTTTCATACCAATCATTGACAGTCATAGTTCCTTGTATGAAACAAGTATCCAAATACTTTTCTTTTTCTAGCCATTCACGAGCATCGGTGATTTTAGAGAAGTTTTTTTCAACTCTCACCCCTCTTTTGCTTGTAAATCTAGCTTGATAACGACCATCCTTCCTTTGTGATAATCCAATTCCAAGAGGTCTTCCTTTTAAATCTTTGCCCATTTTATATACTCCTTTCTAATAAATAAGCAAAGACTAAACCTGATATAAATATATCATATAGCTTAGTCTTTGACAAATTTTAGATATAACTTTTATTCTCTAAATATCTTTCTAATTGTTGACGTTTTATTAAAATATTTTTCCCATTATGTAGTGTGTAATTATTACCTTCTCCTCTCGCTAATTCATATAGCTTATCTCTTCCAATATTAAAATATTCACTTGCTTCTGAAATTGTAAGAGTGTATTTATCTTTAATAGGAATTTTACTGTTCATACTTACACCCTACCTGTCGATCCAATACCGCCTCTATCAGTATTATCAAGATGTTCAACTTCAACAAATTCTATCTCTGGCTGAATCTTCTGAATCTCGAACTGACAAATTCGGTCGTTCTTATGAATAACTGTGTCTCTCATAGCAATTGCTGGAAACTTCCAACAGTCATTGTCTCCACTATAACTATTATCAATCTGACCTACACTGTTTGCTAGAATGATGCCAAAATTTTTATATGTACTACTACGTGGATATACGTTAGCCTTATATCCGTCAGGAAGTTTCATTCCTACACCAAGAGAAATGAGTCTAAAATCACCCTTCTTCATTTCTACTGTTTCTGCTGCACGAAGATCTATCAAATCACCTTTACTAATCTTTTCTATCTTATTTATCTCATCGTCAAAATACTTTATCTTAATTTTCTCCATTTTTATTCCTCCTTAAAGTCTGTTACTTGCCATCCAAAAAATAGCTTCATCATTATCTTCTGAAATTTATTAAAATGTTGATCGCAATATAATGTCGCTGAGTATACATTACCTATCTGTAGTTTTGTGCCGTTCTTTATCTTCCTTACACATATAGATGTATTATTTTCCCAAGGCATAGAAATAGCTGTGATTGGTGGACTTAATTTATCTGCTACTTCATATGCTTTCTTTGTAACATTTTTGGCTGTATATTCTGTACATTTTTGGCTAATGTCATTTATAACAAATGGTTCTTGAACACCGATGCAAACATAATCATTCGGCTTGGACATAAACCATCCTTTCTTACAGCATTTGCAGTTTTTACAAATCATGTAACCTTACCTTTCTTCATTTCCTATATTCAGCTATTGATTGTCTTATACTCATAGATTCTTCTCTAAATATTTAATATACTTATCCCACAACCCAATAGAATGTATATACTCTTTACCACGCAACCCCTTTAACTTCATATCAGCCTTAATGCTATCAAGAGGCTTTCTTCTATTAGACAGCGATTTAATGAAACTATTTGTGGCGTGAGAAACGGTCAAAATGCGCTCTGATGATATTTTTTCGATAATTTTTTTGTACTTGATTAAATCTTCGTTTGGTATCTTATAATCCTTATTTTGTGGCAAATTCCTACTTGAAAATGGACTGATATTTGAACCACTTGTTCGTGGTTTTAGTAATGGGATAATTTTGCCAGAATCGGCATATTTGAACTTAAAAAGAACTTCTGAATCACTTTCTTCTATGTCATATACATTACCAAGATTTTCTTCTTTGATAGCATTGATGATATTATGTCCACGTTGCAGACTCGGAATATATGCTAGTAATGTGCTACCTGTATCGTGAAATATCATATTGCCGTGTTGACAGGAAATGTACATGTCTATATCTTCATATTGACCATTGGGTTTACGAGGAAAATCATTTGTATTTTTATCAATAGGTACTTTTAGGCGATAAATACCCTTAAATTTGTCGGTTAAGTATGACATTAATTATATCACTCCCTTTCTTTATCATCTGGATATCTGATGTTATCTCGGTGTGAAGCTGCATTACAGAATGCCATTAATGTACCACATACAAATATACCAACTATAAATGAAATTATTGCTGTTATCATATTGAAACTCCTTTCAATCACAATATAATATAATCTTATTATTTTTTATTGATTCTTTTACATTTATTACATGCTGATTCTTGCTGCCTCGCCATTTTAATGTGAGGTCTTTCTGCTCATCTATATATTCTCCGTCAACGAGCACATCACATTGTTTTATTATTTCCCAACGTGTAAGCCACTCATCTGCATTTGCTGCAAATGGAGTATATTTATATTCATTATATTTGGAATTTAAAAGGTCAAAATTATATCCCGTATATAACCAAATAGTTTTCTCAGGATAAGAAATACTGATTTCTTGGACTAATTTGAGGACTTCATCAAGATTATTTTCATGTAGTGGATCACCACCACTGAAAGTAATGCCTGATATATAGTTTTTAGACAGTTCGTTAAATATCTCTTGTTTTGCTGATTCATCAAATGGAATGCCACTATCAGGATTCCATGTTTGAGGATTTTGGCAATTATAACAATGGTGAGAACAGCCTGAGAGCCATAAAACGACTCTCAGACCATCTCCATTGTTCATATCATCATGTGTAATATTATGATAATTGATATGAACCACACTCCTTACATTGAAACTCTATCTGCAATTTCTGCATTCTTAGCTTCGTTATATCTTGTCTCACCATGTACTCTTGTAAATCCCAAGTATCCGTTCATTCTGTCAATTTCTATAATCATTGTACTTCCACATTTAGGGCAAATCTTCATTTCTACCTGCTGATACCCACAATCTTCACAATAACACATAGCAAGATTTACACCTTCGTAAAACCCTTTATCCATAGCTCTAAGAATAAGAGTTTTTATTGCTTCCTTGTTATATCCAAGATTATATCTGCAATACTGAATCTTTCCACCATTGAACAAATTCCAAAAACGTCCTTCCTTATCCTGTTTTTCAATCGGAGATATTTGCTCTGACACATGACAATGGAATGAGTTACTTACATATGGTTTATCAGATACGTTTTCAATAATTCCATATATTTTACGGAATTGTTCAACCTGAAGACCACAAAGGGATTCTGCTGGCGTTCCATAAATTGCATACAATATATTATCTTCTTCTTTAATTCGATTTGTATAATCGTTGATGTATTGCATTACTTCTAATGCAAATTGACCATCTTCACGGATAGATTTACCGTTATAAAGTCTCTGTAACTCATTTAGTGCCGTGATTCCATAACTCATTGTCATTGGTGGAAGAATTGATTTTATTTTATCTGTTGGTTTTAAATTGCCACCAAGCAAACCACCTTCACAGAAGGCAACTGGATTAACGCTTGCCCTTAATTCGCCAATATAATCATAGGTTCTTTTATGTAATCCACGAATTAATTCAAGATAATAATCAAGAACCTCATAGAAATCTTTAGACTCTCTGCGAGCTTTTGCAAGAATCATAGGAAGATGAAGAGAAACAACGCCAAGATTGAAGCGTCCCTCGAATATTGGTTTATCGTTTTCGTCTATTGGATGCATACCACCTTTTTCATACCAAGGTGATAAGAAAGCTCGGCAGCCCATCGGACTCACCACTTTACCATATTTCTTATACATTTCTGCAACATACCCATCTCCCGTCAATGATAACCAATCTGGATACATCGTCTTACTACTGCAATCAATTCCTGCATTAAATACATCTGCACTTGGATATTTGTCTGATCCATCTCCGTGAAGATTTTTATCATATAAAAATACAATCTTGGGGAATAATACAGGTCGTTTAAATCCTTTCTTACCTTGTCCTTCGGAATGAACTTTAAGAAGTGAAATAGCTGCCATTTTGCCGAACTTTGATGTTGCTAATCCGATTGTCATCGTGACAAAAGGATAGTCTCCTCGGCTTGACCCAACACTATTTAACTTCATTTCAATACCTTGCCATCCTTGTTCAAAGTCACGTTGAACTTTACTCGTGGCATATTCAGAAGCTTTTTTAGAATGCACTTCTAATACTTGTTCATATTCAATATCATCTGCAATCTTCATATATTCTTGATAATATTTTTCATATGATTTTTCTGCATACGGTTCAAGAATTTTATCTACTTCTGGAACTGTAAAACCTCCATATTGTTGTGCGGCTGTTGAAAGAATGATATCGCCCATTACATCAAACGCCGTATCAAGATAATTTGGCTCATTATACCAAATATTTCCCATCTCAAAACCACCACGCATAACCTCCCCAACTCTAAATAAATCACAATTAAATGTATCAAGTCTTGCACTTCTATCGTGAATATAAATGTATCCATCTTTTGCAGCTTGTTTCTCATCGTAAGTTAAAAAGAACTTCTTATATAATTCTCCACTTAATTCATTATAAATAAGACTTCTTTTTGTTGCTACCAATGCTGAGTCTGTATTAGCGTTACTTTTATCTCCAATATATCTGATAGACTGACTACGTTCATATACCTTATCCATCATATGTACAAAGTCTTTTTTATAGTTTCTATATTCCTTATACATTTTAGCCACGGTTGGATAATCTTCTTCAAGGACTGATTCTACAATGTTATGCATATCATAAATATCAATATCTGTATCGTCGTCATAGGTTTCATCTATCCTTGTTAATACATCATTCAAAATTTTCGTATAATCATTTTCAGATAATTCAAACATGGCACGTCTGGCAGCCTTATTACAAGCATTTATAATTTTTTGCTCATTATATGGTTCAAGTGTACCATCCTTTTTTATTACATTATACAAGTCTTATCTCTCCTTTTCTGTTTCTTCTTTGTCTTCTTCCTCTTCTTAATAACAAAACCATCAATAATCTTTATACTTGCCTATTTCTATGCTTCCTATTGCATTAGGACTCAAATTTACTTCTCGCCCTTCAACGTAAGGATTTAATATAACTAAGGGTTTATTTAATGTTCCGTCTAAATATGATTGGTAATCCTCTTGAGAAATATATCCATAAAAATATGTAGAAAATAGTCCTCTGTCTGTACCATAGACAGTAGCAATTACATACCCGTCTGGCTCGATAAAATACGATGGTACTTCATTAGTATTTTGATTACAGCCAGATAGCATCACTATTATAAGCATAAACAATAAACACGCTTTTATTTTATTAACCATTTTCATTTTTACTCACCGTTAAAACTATCCTTTCAAATCTTACTTGAAAATGAATGAAAATATATCATCATCAGCAAGTAAGCCTGGTATTCTATGAATATCATTAGACTTATTAATATTCTTTGTATTTTCATTTTTAATCTTAATCTTGTAGCCAAGAGCCTTCTCGATTTCTTCCTTGGTCATAACCTTTGGCTCAACCTTGAGTGACCACATATCTTTGTGAAAAAGATCATATAACATATCTTCAAAATCATTGCTCACTCCGAAATTCTTAATCTGGAATCCATTCTCTTTATTGTAAGTACCATACTCACACTCATAGGTCTTTCCATTCTGGTCAGCTAATGCAACCATCTGATAACAAAACATATCTTTGTCCTCCTATATAATATTGCCATTGCACTCACTGAGATTCAGTGTCCAATAGTGCAATGTATCATCATAATTAGCATCAGTGGCTATCCTCTGATAACTACTAATTTTATATTCTCTGTTGTCACGAGTTCTTGCCGTGATGTAACCATCAGGTCTGCTTAATAGCTCCTGCGCTAACTCATGGCTTGTCATAATGCCCACTAACTAATATTTCCTCCTTTAAAAAAATCTCTTACATCGTGCCAATTGTTACATCTGACACCTTTCCAATTTTTATTCCAAACATATTTATCACCAAAACAAATATTGAACATAGCGTTTGAAGTAATTAGATTATTATATGAATCGTCAATAAATATACCGTCTTGCATATCAATATGACTCTTATCTGTATATTGCTTTAGATTTACACCTATAAAATCGTAATAAGGTAAATTCTCCTTAATCCAAATTGATTTGCCATATAGATTTGGACTATAACCAGCAGAAACAATAATTATCTTATAAGTTTCTTTCAGTTCATCTAATATCTCCTTCGCCCAATCCATATAAGTGATATATTGAAAAAATCTTGGTTGATTAAAATATGTATCTATGTATTCTGGCTTGGCACAATTACATTCTTCAAAATTCCATGTCTCAACTTCCCACCATTTAACAGGTTTGTAATCTTTGTAATATTTAAAGTCTTCATTATACATCTGACATATAGCTGCGATAGTGTTAACCACGCACCCATCGAAATCTACATAAAGTTTCCTTATATTAATCACCTCACAATTAAATCAAGAATATCTTTATAAAATCTAGCCAATACCTCATTATTATCTGAATGTATTCTAATCATTAACGGCTGAGATATATCCAGACTAAAAATACCCAAAATTGATTTAGCGTCAATGATATACCTATCTTTTATTACATCTATATCTTCTTCATATTTTAGTGTTACTTCGTTAAACTTCTTCGCTTTTTGAATCGAACTAATGTCAATCCAATATGTATCATCTAACATTTCAATCATATTAACCTCACAATCCGCCCTATTTCATACATTTCATTTATTGCTTTTGGGAGAGAAAATTGTTTCTTACATTTTACACATTGACACATATATTTACTTTCTTCCTTCTTGCATTCAATGATTTTATATGTTTTATGCTTGCAAAATAATTTAAGCAACCTTTTTCACCTCTCTTATAGTCTTGTAACTCCATATTCCTTGTATATTATATTTTCTACATTTTTAATTGAATCACTTATATCTCCATTGTTGTCAACAAAGTATGATTTATTGATATCAATATTTGGATAATATGTGGAAAATTCCACTTCCTCTTTGATATAGTTTTGCTCCCAATTATCTGAATTTGCCCTTGATTTTGATCTGTTTTTAAGGGCATCTTTATCACATTCTATCCAAATACTTATCAATTCAAGATTAGGATTATCCTTGGTTACATCTACTAAATCAGAATATCCTGAAGGATTAATTATGTATAAATTACTATTCATGAGTTGATGCAACGTTGCAAATGAACAATATCCAACTCTTTCTGTATAAGCAACCATATCATTCTTATATTTATCTACTTCATCAGATGATATAAAAGTATGATCACAGTTATCACCTATTTCATTTTTACGCCTTGCTCTTGTTGTATAAGACTTCAAAACGCTTAAATTCAAATTCTTTGCAACAGCATTTACTATTGTTGATTTTCCTGATGCTGTCCTTCCAATTATACAAAATACTTTATGTTTCATTTTTTCTCCTTACCATGTAACTGCTATGTCAATCTGATATGGATTAATCTCAGCAAATCCACCTGTATCAACTACTATTGCAGTTCCTAGACTTGTTTCTACCAACGATTCTCGTGGGTGAATGTCAAGATTAGCTGCACACATAATATAATCACCAAGCATTTTACATCCATCTTCTCTCACCCAATATTCATCTGTATTACCCATACTACGCATAATTTCTATGCAACCAGACATATCAAGATTATAATATGTCTCTCGTTGAGAACCATAATAATTAACACCACTTGATGCAGTTAATACTGAATCATCATAAGCAGGTGTTGAATTCTCTTCAGATTCAAACACAGTTTCAATAAGCTCATTTTCTTCAGAATCTGAACTTGTGTCTTGCGAGTCATCTTCTTTGTTTTCTTTCTTGCTATCAGATTCAATAGCCATTACATTCTCAACAGAAGGTGGATTATTTATACGGTCAATATGACCTATATAAAAATCCACTACTTGTTGTTCTACTTTTAATCTTTCGTTTTCTTCTTTTGTTTTCATATCTATAGTGGTTTCAAGCACTTTGATGTAGTCTGACTTAATATCTAAGGCTGTTTGTAACTCATCGCACTTATTCTTTACAGAAAGGTAATTGTAGTGCATTGCACAAACACCCAAGTACATCACTGCCATTAACCCTATAGACACACGTTTATAGTTCAGCTTAATTTATTTCACTTCCTTTGTATTTATTTGTGCCACTTATATATTCTCTTTTTTGATTGGAAAAATTATGAAATCATTGATATAAACTGATCTTCTGATATAATAGGAATATTTAATGATTGAGCCTTCTTGTTCTTGGATGATGTAGAATTCACATCGTTATTTATAAGATATGAAGTCTTACTTGAGATAGATCCAGATACTTTGCCACCATAAGATTCTATTTCTAATTTAAGAGCATCACGGTTGGAATAATGTTCGAGTGAACCAGTTATAACAAATATCAAACCGTCTAGTAATTTGTTATTTGACGTATGACAAATAGGTTCTTTGAATTCAAAAATAAATTCTTTTGATAAATCAATTATCTTTGAATCATTCTTGTTCCAATAATCTATGATAGATTGTCCTAACGCTTCACCAATGCCATTAATAGCTGTAAATGAACTTTTTCCATCGACCTGTATATTATCAACAAACACATCAAAATTATAATCACAAAATTCGGCTATGTCTTTACTGGCTGATTTTCCTAAAAGTGGGATTGAAAGTGCATAAAGGAAACGCTGAAGATTAGTAGTACGAGATTTCTCGATAAAATTAAGAAGTTTTTCAATAGATTTTTTACCGAAACCATCAAGAGATTCTAGTTCTTTCTTGTGATCTGACAAATGATATATGTCCTGTATTGAATTAAGTAATCCTAAATCAATGAATTTATTTATTGATGCTTCTGAGAATCCATCAATGTTAAAGGTATCTTTGGATACTGCGTGAGTAAGCTTACCAAGCAACTTACCTTTACAATCTGGATTGACACAATAAAGAACTTGTGAGTAATTGTCTCTTCTGATTTCTGTCGGCTGACCACAAATAGGGCATTTATCAGGAATTTTTATATATCTTTTATCTGTACTTTTCATACCTACTTCAGCCCATTTTACTTGAGGAATTATCAGATTAGCCTTACATACTCCCATTCTTTGTCCAACCCAAGGAGTACCCATGATCTCCTTCATAACTGAAAGATTATGTAATGATGCTTTCTCAACTATTGTGTCCTCTATCTCTACAGAATCAAAGATAGCTACAGGTGTTAATATACCCGTTTTACCCATAGTAAAATCAATCTTTTTTAGTGTTGTTTCTACTGAATTATTTGGGGCTTTCCAAGCAGTTGCTCCCCTAAAATGGTGAGAAGTTCGTCCCAAGGATTCACCATATTTAAGATCATCAAATCTAAATACGACACCATCTTGAGGCAAACAAAGGTCATGTGCATATTTTAACATAGTATTAATCATTTTCTGACACATATCCCCAATACATATGAATATTCCCGAATGAGGAACAACATCAAATCCAAGCAATGTTGCTTCTTTTAAAGTATCATAGAATGAATTATCATCAACATCAGGTGTTGCTCCCTCAATAACTTTCCATGCATACCAGGATAACTTTCTCTCTTTCACAACTGATGTATCAAGACTTGATAATGTACCTGCCGTAAGATTGCGACTATTCTTAAACTCTCCGTTTTTATTAATCTCGGCAAAATCATCAAGTTTTATCAATGCTTCACCATCAATCACATAAGTTCCTTTCTTGTTAATGTGTAATGGTATATTCTTAAACTGCTTTATATGTTCAGTAATATCAGATCCAACTATGCCATTTCCTCTCGATTCTGCCCTAATTAATTCTCCATCTTGATAAGTAAGCCTACAAGAAATTCCATCAAGTTTTACAGAAGCAACAAGTTCATGCTGATTACCATCTGCAAATTTCTCAATCTCTTCAACTGAATGAACCTTATCAAGAGATAACATCGGAACAGTATGTGTCACTTCGTTGATGCTGTCAAGAATTGTAGCCCCAACATTCTGTGTTGGGCTATTAGACAATACTATTCCAGTCTCATCTTCCCATTCTTTAAGTTCGTCTAATAACTGATCAAACTGGCTATCACTCATAATAGGATTACCTGTATTGTAATATGCATCAGACGCTTCATTCAACAATCTGACTCTTCGTGCTATATCAAACTTGTCCATTATCATCTGCCTCCTCTCCACAATACTCCTTTAAATATGTAATTGCTTTATTTTCCTCAATAAAAAACGGATCTAGTTTCTTTTCGTGTGCGATCCATCCAAGAAAATTCATCATGAGCTGACAGTATCTCCAATCAGGAAAATATTTCTTCCATATTCTATTGAGTTCTGCCGTAAACTTATCTATTCGTGCTAGACTTCTAATTTTAATCACCTCACTTATTTCTATTTAACTTCAACATCTGGAATAACTCTTTCTGGATAGAACACTAACTGATAATGATACTTATCTGTGCTTGTCGGTTCTGTCTGTTCCATAACATAGCATGTCCAATCATTTAAGTAGATATAATCTTTATAATATGTATCTTCGCCTGTCTTGATTGTAACTACTAGCTCATTGTTGCTATTATTACTAAGGCTCATATAACCTTCAGCTTCCAACATAATAGTGTCAGTTCTTGCGTTAGTCACAGTGATCTTTCTGTACAAATTAAATTCGTCTCCATCCTTTGATAGATTATGGTTTACTATGTCTGCTGTTCTACAACCAGTTAGACTAAACACCAAACAAATCATGAGAATTATCCCAATTATTTTCTTCTTCATCTTCTATTATCCTCCTATTGAAATGAACATTTACTTGTGTACTTCATAAAACCATTCATTGTATAAATCATATCTATTTTGAATATTAAGCCAATTAATTTCCTTATTGTTATCCTTTGCCCACTTTATAAACTCAGTAATTTTACCGCAACAATGAAATTCAGGACAACCTGCACGATATATACAATTAGGTACTAATACATTAGATTCCAATGGATGTGTTTTATGTAATTCAATTTTGAAATCTTCTGCCAATTCAACGGCTTCTGGTGTGGCGTTTCCACACAATCTTTTTCTCCATCCATCAATACAGTTTTGCTCATTAGCATAACCATCAAAATTAACCAATGCATCTTGTGGTTTCTTTCCTCGTGGAGTATCATCAACCAATCTATCATCCCTTTGAGAACTAATAAATTTTTCAAATTTATGTCTTGACCATTCTGTACTCAGCCAATAATAAATACTTTTCCATGACCAATCAAATTCAAGTAATCTAATTGGTGTATGTTCAGATATAAGTAACTTCTTTTTAAAAGTATCTGTTGCTTCGTTTTCTGTAAAATCTTTATTATCCGTGGTTCTACAATGATTCTTTACTCTCTTCCAATCATCACCAAACCAGTTAAAAACTGTTTTCAAAATTAATCCTCCTATTTTTTAATCTAATGAAAGTCCAATTTTTACTGTTATTTATCTTCTAAACTATCCAAGAATTTTTCCAACTTACTCAAAACGACTAAACAATCACCATTATCAGAAAATTCTTCCTCATAATCTATAATACTATTATCAATACACCATCTTTTGATTTGTTCGATTGTCTGAGTTTTCAACTTTTTATCATACTCATATGTATCA
>ERZ772870.1799-NODE-1799-length-13455-cov-23.653881_pt1 | contig 13455 bp, 10 predicted proteins | sample MGYA00511376_ERZ772870 | MGnify/ENA primary metagenome ERZ772870 (study PRJEB29015, sample SAMEA2737719) | human gut metagenome | biome: human gut; feature: human-associated habitat; material: faeces | place: China | collected 2012 ... | reverse complement strand
CTTAATACAAGCATAATATAAATTTTTACCAACACGTTTTGTCCTATAACCCTGAATCGTCATACTTCTTCAGTTTTTTATTGCAGGAAAACCGTATAGCCGCAGCAAACGCGAACTTGGAAAACAAGCAAACCTCGCTTCGCTCGCAGAACCTTTTATAGAAACCAATGAATACTGCACCCCGATTTTAGAAACTGCACCCCTATCGCCCTTCGGGCACTTCCCTCCGTAGGGGGAAGCTCGGCGATGAGAAATAAAAAAATTCAAATCTGATTTGTCTTAAATCTATGAAAAGATAAGCCGGGCGCCTTCCCCGCTGGGGCAGGTCGAAGTCCTTCGTTTCGGTGCTGGTGGATAGTATCGAAAGAATGTCTTACGATTGTCATTTACGGTAAACGTATTTAAATGATAGTGATATTAGCGGCATTGAATGATGGCGGAAGGTTTTGACCTGCCCGTCGGGGAAGGATGCCGCGAATGCGGCAGAAAGGGGTGCAGTTCCACGAGCGCAGCGAGGTTGTATAGTTTTCTCCCGCATCCCGCACTTTTATCTCACTACTTACCGTACACTTTGTTCGACATATCCCATAAGATATATCCATCCAAAAGTGATGATAGCTTTATTATTTTTCCAGTAGTACTCTATGTATAGAACAAAGTGTTCATTATTGTAAACGTAGTTCGACAGCGAGATGGAGGCGGTCATGATGTCCTTTCATTGGATTTCACTTCTTTCCGGATGGGGAAAGAGGACTTTTGATTTCTTCCTGTTCCGTACCAGCCATGGAATTTATCAGATCCCGGGATGCGGAAGAGAGCCGTTCGGCATGTAATATAGTCATTAAAAGGAGCCATGAAATGCACATCACTCATTTCATGGCTCCTTTTTTCTTGCTTCTCTTTCCCAAACACTTGCCCAATAGCGTCTATTGATATATGATAGGGAGAAAGTCTTTTTAAGGCTGCCGGAAGGGGCGGCCGGAAAAATTGGTAGGAAGGCAGGAGCAGGAGATGGAAAATCGAGATAGTTTCAAATCCCGGTTGGGATTTTTACTTGTCAGCGCAGGCTGTGCCATCGGCATCGGGAATGTCTGGAAATTCCCGTATGTGACCGGGGAATACGGAGGCGCTGTTTTTGTATTGTTTTACCTGATGTTTCTTTTACTGATGGGCATCCCCGTCATGACGATGGAGCTTGCCGTCGGCCGCGCATCCCGCGGGAGCGCTGTCCAGGGCTATAAGAAATTGGAAAAGCCCGGGCAGAAATGGCATATTCATGGCTGGTTCTGTATCCTTGGCTGTCTGCTCCTCATGATGTACTACACGACAGTATCCGGATGGATGCTTGCGTATTTCTGGAAATTCCTGACCGGCGCTTTTGCGAGCGTTCCGACGGAAGCCGTCAGCGGCGTCTTCACGTCCATGCTGGCATCTCCCACGGAAATGGGAATTTTCATGGCACTTACCGTTTTCGGCGGATTCGGCGTCTGCGGCCTTGGCCTGCATAACGGCGTCGAACGCATCACGAAGGTCATGATGCTCTGCCTCCTGGTCCTCATCGTCGTCCTTGCTGCGCACAGCGTTTCACTCAAAGGCGGCGGACCGGGCCTTGCTTTCTACCTTCTCCCGGACTGGGACAGGGCAGTCGAAGCAGGCATCGGGAACGTGGCAGCTGCTGCGATGAACCAGGCATTCTTCACATTGTCCCTCGGCATCGCTGCCATTGAAATCTTCGGCAGCTACATGTCAGACGACTTCACACTGACGGGCGAAGCCGTGAGGATCACAGCGCTCGATACCTTCGTCGCTGTCCTTTCCGGACTCATCATTTTCCCGGCATGCTTTGCCTACAACGTACAGCCGGATGAAGGCCCGTCGCTCATTTTCATCACACTTCCGCGCATATTCCAGAACATGTCCTTCGGCCAGCTCTGGGGCACACTTTTCTTTGTCTTCATGACATTTGCCAGCTTCTCCACCGTCACCGCGGTCTTTGAAAACCTCATTGCATGCGCGAGAGACAACTTCGGATGGTCAAGAAAGAAAGCCGTCCTCGTGAACCTTGTCATTGTATTCGTTCTGTCCATCCCCTGCGTACTGGGATACAACATCTGGAGCGACGTCCACATCATCGGAGCCAGAGACGTCCTGGACAGCGAAGACTTCATCGTCAGCAACTTGCTCCTTCCGGGCGGCGCGCTCGTCTACCTGCTCTTCTGCGTGACGAAATTCGGATGGGGCTTTGACAACTACATCGCCGAAGTCAATAAAGGCAGCGGACTGAAAATGCCGCTCTGGATCAAACCATATTTCCAGTTCATCCTGCCGCTTCTGATCCTGGTCATCCTGATCAGAGGCCTTATGTAAGCTTCCTCTCCGCGGGAAGCCTTTGCGGCAAAGCGGACCGGGAAATCCGGAAAAGATAAAATGGAGGAAAGAAGAATGGAAGAAAGAGACAGTTTCAAATCCCGCCTGGGATTTATTCTGGTCAGCGCCGGATGCGCCATCGGTATCGGGAACGTATGGAAATTCCCGTACATCACCGGGGAGTACGGCGGGGCCGTGTTCGTATTGTTTTACCTGTTATTCCTTTTAATACTGGGGATACCTGTCGTCACGATGGAATTGGCCGTCGGACGCGCCAGCCACAAGAGCGCCATGATGGGCTTCAAGACACTGGAGCCGAAAGGCAGCAAATGGCACTGGCACGGGTGGATCTGCCTTCTGGGCAGCTTCGTCCTCATGATTTACTACACCGTCGTATCCGGCTGGATGGTCGACTACTTCTGGAAATTCCTGAACGGATCCTTCAATGGCATGGGGCCTGAGAAAGTTGCAGCCACCTTCGATGCCATGGTCGCTGATCCTTATGAACTCATATTCTTCATGGGCCTGAACGTCCTCGTCGGCTTTGCCGTCTGCGCAGGCGGCGTTGCCAAGAGCCTTGAAAAAGTCACGAAAGTCATGATGCTCGGCCTCCTGGGCCTCATCGTTATCCTCGCCGTAAACAGCCTTCTCCTTCCGGGAAGCGCCAAAGGCGTCGAATTCTACCTTCTTCCTGACTGGAACCGCGCCGTCGAAGCAGGCATTGGAAACGTGGCAGCTGCTGCCATGAACCAGGCATTCTTCACACTCTCCGTCGGCCAGGGCTCCATGGAAATCTTCGCCAGCTACATGAGCCGCAACAACACCCTGGGCGGCGAAGCAGTCAGAATCACCGCGCTTGACACATTCGTAGCCCTGATGGCAGGCCTCATCATCTTCCCGGCATGCTCTGCATTCGGCGTAGAACCATCCGAAGGCCCGTCCCTCATCTTCGTTACACTGCCAAACGTATTCATCAACATGTCCTTCGGACAATTCTGGGGATCCCTCTTCTTCGTCTTCATGACATTCGCCAGCTTCTCCACCGTCACCGCCGTCTTCGAAAGCCTCATCGGCAACTGCATGGACGACTTCGGCTGGAGCAGAAAGAAGACAGTCCTCATCCTTCTGCCCTTCGTATTCCTGGGCAGCATTCCCTGTGCACTCGGCTTCAACGTATGGTCCGACGTGCAGATCGCAGGAAAAGGCATCCTCGACATGGAAGACTTCCTCGTCAGCGGCCTTATCCTTCCGCTCGGCTCCATCATCTTCGCCCTCTTCTGCGTATCCAAGTACGGCTGGGGCTTTGACAAGTACTTAGAAGAAGTCAACACCGGCACAGGCATGAAAATGCCCCGCTGGATCCGTCCCTACTTCTGCTACGTACTCCCGCTCCTCATCCTCTTCGTATTGGTCAAAGGCCTGATGTAAAAGGATAAGGGAAATAAAATCATCAACGGTGCTTCGGCGCCGTTTTTTGATGCAAGAAATGGGGAACAGTAATTAGCAAAATCCAGCTTCTCCTCGGGTGGAGTGCATTAAACTCGCCTTCCCAGACGGGGAAGGGAGTATGGTAGGGGATGGGGTACGAAAGGGCAAAAACAAATCAGATTTAAAATCTTTTCTTTATTCTCTGCGAAGCTGCCTCCTTCGGGGGAAGTGGCGCGCATGCGCCGAAAGGGGTGCAGTAATAAGTAAAGCATATTCCTTTCGCGGTGGATAGGGTTGATTACCACGAGCGAAGCGAGATCGTACGGTTCTAATCCCCATTTCCCCTCTTCATTTGTTTGGCAAATAAAGCATGACTTAAAATATAACCTATGCTGAATACTCATTTATGTATGCAATTATCTTCTCAAATGGGAAGAAAGGTGGTATAGTAAAACCATAAGTTTCAGGATATAGAGTCCACTTATTGGAATTCGTATCCCATTTCTTCTTGGAGGCTTGATCATGGCAGGTTACAATCCGTATGAAAATATGCTTCATGTATTGGATAAGGCAGCAGAAGTACTCGGCTGCCCGAGAAATGATTATGAATTCGTCCGTTATCCGGAACGCGAGCTGACAGTCAGCATCCCGGTCACCATGGATGACGGCCATGTAGAAGTATTCTCCGGCTACCGCGTACAGCACTCCACCGCATGCGGCGCAGCAAAAGGCGGCATCCGTTTCCATCCGCAGTCTGATGAAAACGAAGTCAAAGCCCTTGCTGCATGGATGACAATCAAGAACGCCATCGGCAACATTCCTTACGGCGGTGCTAAAGGCGGCATCAAAGTCGACCCGCATAAACTGTCGAAGCGTGAACTCGAAAGACTGACACGCATGTACGTACGCCGCATTTATCCGATCATCGGACCAGACCAGGACGTACCGGCACCAGACGTCAATACCAACGGCCAGATCATGGCATGGATCGCTGACGAATACGCAGCCCTCTCCGGCAAATGGCAGCCAGGCGTTGTCACAGGCAAACCACTCGAAGTCGGCGGATCCCTCGGCAGAAACGAAGCTACCGGCCGCGGCCTTCTCTTCACACTCGAGACCTGGTGCGAAAAGAACCATAGAGAAATGAAAGACCTCACCATGGTCGTACAGGGTTTCGGCAACGTTGGCTCCGTAGGCTCCCTCCTCATGCATAAAGAAGGCGTCAAGATCATCGCTGTAGGCGATATCAATGGCACATGGAAGAACCCGAATGGCCTCGACATCGAAGCCATGTACGTTTATGCCAACAGCCACGGCAGATCCCTCAAAGGCTACACAGAAGAAGGCGCATCCTTCATCCCTGACAGCGAACTCTTCGCCCAGGACGTCGACGTCATCTTCGCAGCAGCTATGGAAAACCAGCTGAACGCATCCACCATGGAAAAAGTAAAAGCAAAACTCATCCTCGAAGGCGCAAACGGCCCGACCGATGAAACAGCAGACAAATACTTCGAAGAACACGGCATCGAAGTCCTCCCGGACGTCATGAGCAACGTCGGCGGCGTCGTAGGCTCCTACTTCGAATGGGTCCAGAACCGCACAGGCTACTACTGGACCGAAGACGAATACAACGCCCGTCTCCAGAAAAAGATGAGAGAAGCATACGAAGGCGTCTATGCCCTCAAAGAAAAATACCACGTCACCTACCGCCTCGCCTCCTACATGCTCGCACTCCAGAGAGTCATGGCAGCCCAGAAACTCAGAGGCTTCTTAGGATAAGTTATAGCGGAAATACAGACAGGATGCATGATCCATTCATGCATCCTGTTTTTTGGTGCGCTCGCCATCAGCGAAAAAGCCAAGGTACGCCTTCGCCGCAGCGCAGGAAATGCCAAGGTACGCTTTATTTTAAAAAAGCATCTATAAAAGAGAGCTCTTATAAAGAAACCGTACAACCGCGGCGGAGCGCGAACTTGGAAAACAAGCAAACCTCGCTTCGCTCGTGGAACTTTTTTATAAAAATCAATGAATACTACACCCCTTTCTCCGGAAACTTTAGAAAATGCATTCTTTAAAAACCTTCACAACCAGCCTGCGGCTGAGGAACTACATCTCATCCACCACAAAAGTGGTCCCCCTTCTCCTGACGGAGCAAGGTCAAAGGCATTCTTCCCCGCTGGGGCAGGTCAAAACCTTCCGCACCGGCGCTTACCTATGTTATCAGTAGTGATTTAATTACGAACCGTAAATGAAAACGGTAAGGTGTTCGTTCAATAATATCCATCAGAATCGAAAAAACCTGCCTCGGAACAAGGATGACGCATACGCTCACGAAGTGACAGAAAGGAGTGCAGTTCCCGAGCGCAGCGAGGTCGTATGGTTTTTCCTCCTTGTATGGTTTTATCATGTTTTTCTCAGCCGCAGGCTGGTTGTCCGGTTTTCCCATCTTTTCTCACGCTTTCCATCTTCCCCCCTTTCTCCGTCCAAAAATTTCCTCATGCTATAATGAAAGGGAATTGAGTATTGGAATGGATTTAAATAGAAAGAAGGACTTTATGTTTATACTTGGATGCCATTTATCCGTCACGGGCGGGTATCTTTCCATGGGGAAGACAGCCACTTCGATCGGCGGAAATACGTTTCAGTTCTTCCCGCGAAACCCGCGCGGAAGCCAGTCTGCTCCTGTGAAGGAAGCGGATGCGCTGGCTTTGAAGGCGTGGATGCAGGAGCATGATTTCGGGCCAATTCTCTGCCATGGGGCTTACACGATGAACGGCTGCTCGACGAAGGAGTCGGTGCGTGAGTTTGCCCGCACGGCGCTTCGTGAGGACCTGGCCAAAGCGGCGCACCTGCCGAACTGCCTTTACAATTTCCATCCGGGCTCCCACCTGAAGCAGGGCGCAGAAGTTGCGATTCCCATGATTGCAGACATGCTGAATTACGCCATGGATCAGGAAGAGCTGCCGCCATTTGTCCTGCTTGAAACGATGGCAGGGAAGGGGACGGAAGTCGGACGCACGTTTGAGGAGCTGGCCGCGATTATCGACAAGGTTGAGCGCAAGGACCGCATGGGCGTGTGCCTTGATACCTGCCACGTCTATGACGGCGGCTACGACATCGCAGGAGATACCGACGGCGTTCTCGCCCATTTCGATGAAGTCATCGGGCTTTCCCGCCTGAAGGCTATTCACCTGAATGACGACAAGAATCCGATGGGAAGCCACAAGGACCGCCATGAAAAAATCGGCGAAGGGACAATCGGTCTCGAAGGGATGGAAAGGATCATCAATCATCCGCTTCTCAGAAATCTTCCCTTCTACCTTGAAACACCGAATGATCTGGAAGGCTACAAGCGTGAAATCGCGCTTTTGAGAAGCCTTCGGAAGGAGGACGCATGAAATTCATTCACACAGCCGACTGGCACCTGGGGAAGCTTCTGAAGGAACACTCTATGACAGAAGATCAGGCATGGCTCCTGGAAAACCGTTTCCTGCCCATCGTCGACGAAGAAAAGCCGGACGTGATCCTTCTGGCCGGGGACGTCTATGACCGCTCATTTCCTCCGGAAGATGCCGTCGAGCTCTTTGACCGCATGACTGAGGAAATCGTCGGAAAGAGAGGGATTCCCTTCATCGTCATCAGCGGGAACCACGACAGTGCCGAGCGCCTCGCCGTGGCAAGCCGTCTTCTCCGCTCGCAGGGGCTCTACATCTTCGGGCCGCTCGACAGGCTCTCTCCCGTCATCCTGAAGGATGAATGGGGTCCCGTCGCATTCCTTCCGATGCCGTATTCCGAACCCGCCCGCGTGCGCGTCATGATGAACAAGCTCGGCATGGAAGAGGCGGAAAAGGTGAAGACGTACGAAGAGGCAGAAAAAATTCTTTCCTCCCGCATGCTCTCCTTCCTTCCTGATGAAGGAGAAGGCATGAGGAAAATCGCCCTTGCCCACGTCTATGCAGCAGGCGGCATGTCATCGGAATCGGAAAGACCGCTCTCGATTGGCGGCTACGACCAGATTCCTGATGAAGTCTTTGCGCCTTACGACTACACCGCACTCGGCCACCTCCACCGTCCGCAGAAGACGAAGAGGGATTCCGAGAAGATCCAGTACAGCGGAAGCCTCATGCGCTACTCCTTCGACGAAGTGCGTCAGAAGAAGGGCATCATCGTAGGGACGATTGACGGAGAAGGAAATGTTTCCACCACGTTCCGCGAAATGCTGCCCCTCCATCAGGTACGCGAAATCCAGGGTTCTTTTGCAGACATCATGGCTAAGGAAGGCTCGGAAGACTACCTGCAGATCGTATTGACCGACTCCGAACCTGTCATCGACGCCATGCCAAAGCTTCGCGAGAAGTACCCGAATGCCCTTGGCGTCGAGCAGGACATGGGATACAAGGACGATGACGGCGAAAGAAGGATCCGCCTCGAATCCATGAGCGACGAAGACATTTTCCGCGCCTTCGTCAGCCATTTCCGTGAGCAGGAACTGACAGAAGAAGAAGAAAAGCTTTCTCAGGAAGTCTGGGAAGAGGTATACAGGAAGGAAAACGCAAAATGAAACCTTTGAAACTGACGATGCGTGCCTTCGGTCCCTATGCGGGCGAGACCGTCATCGACTTCGAAAAACTGCAGGGACGCCATCTCTTCCTGATCTGCGGCCCGACCGGAGCCGGGAAGACGACGATCCTGGATGCCATGTGCTATGCCCTTTACGGCAAGACAAGCGGCGACCGGACAGGCGAGAAAATGAGAAGCGACTATGCCGACTCCTCGGAAAGGACAGAAGTCATTTTCGATTTCATGCTGGGGGATAAGACATACCGCGCAACGAGAAGCCCGGCGCAGATGGTTGATAAGAAACGCGGCAGCGGACAGACACTGGCTGCCATGCAGGCGTCCCTTTCCGAACTGGAAGACGGCAAGGAAATCAATACATTGCGCACAGGCATTGAAGAAGCCGCAGGGAAACTCATCGGGCTCAATGCCGACCAGTTCTGCCAGGTCATCCTCCTTCCGCAGGGCGATTTCAGAAAACTCCTCGTGGCAAAGGCCGATGAAAGAGAAGCCATCCTGAAGCAGCTCTTCAAGACACAGCGTTTCTCGGAATTCAAGGACAGGCTGAAAGACAGGCTCGATGCAAAAGTCCGTGAGAAAATGGAAAAGCAGACAAGAGAAGACCAGATTCTCAGCACCGCCGGCGCCGCAGACGAAAAGCAGCTCGCCTCGATCGTGGAAGAAGCGGAGAAATCACTGCAGGAGGCGGTGGAGACGACCCGGAAGCAGGAAAAGGAAAGCAATGAATTCCGTGAAGTCTACCAGAAGGAAACTGCCCTGATGGGCCATTTCACCGAGCTTGATAAAGCATTGAAGCAGGATGCAGCCCTCAAGAATGAAGAAGGACGCATGAAGGAAATGGAAGCATCCCTTTCCCTGATCCGGAGCGCACGGGAGCTTGCGCCTTACTTCGACCAGCTGGATGGCATCACCCGGGAAGGCAGGCAGGAGGCACAGAAACTCAAGACAGCCAAAGCGGATATGGAAACGTATGCAAGGCTGAATGAAACGCTTGAAAAACGCATCCAGGAGCTGGACGCCATGAAAGAAAAACGCGAAGAAGAGCGTAAAACAGCCCTTAAAATGCAGGACCTGGTGCCCAAGGCAAAGTTGTACGGGGCAGCCGTCCAGGCGCTTAAAAACGCACAAAACGCATTATCCAGAGCAGAAGAGGAAACGAAGCGCCTCCAGGCTTCTGCCGAAGCGGCAAGGAAGGCAAGGGATGCGCAGAAGGAAAAGGCAGATGCTGTCAGGAAATCCTATATCGACGGACAGGCATTCCTTCTGGCGGAAGGACTTGAAGACGGCGTGCCATGCCCCGTCTGCGGTGCCATCCATCATCCGGCCCCGGCCCGCGGCGGAGACCATGTAGCAAAGGCAGAAGATGTCGAACGTGCGCAGAAGGAATATGAAAGAGCATCAGCTGCTTATGACAGAGCCAATGATGCCAAAGAAAAGCACAGCACAGGAGCCTATGCGAAAGCCGTGAGCGATCACGCGAAAGCCGATGCCCAGATGAAGACGCTGGAGGAAATTCCTGAAGCATACAGGGATCCTAAATTTCTTGAAATGGAAAGCACGCGGCTTCTGGCGGATATCAGGAAGTGGGAACAGGACAAGGAAACGGCGGCCGCCCAGCTGAGGAAAGCAGGAGCCGACCTCTCTGCCAGCCAGGCCGCATGCAGGAATGCCGAAGAGCGCAGAGAAGAGCTCGTGAAGAAATACAGGGAAACAGAATCCGTCCTGAAGGAAGCTTCCGATAAGGCCGGCTTCCAGAGTCTCGACGAATGCAAGGAATGGTACAAGAAGAAGGACACGGAAGAAAGCGTCCGTAAGACACTGGAACAGTACCGCGCAGACAGAAAGAGCACAGAAGAACGGATCAAAGCAGAAGAGCAGGAGACTGCAGGGAAGGAGCGTCCTGACATGCTGGCGCTGAATGAAAAATCCAAAGCACTGCAGGATCAGCTCAAAAAAGCCTCCGAAAGGGCAGCCGCTCTCAAGGAACGCACAGAAACGCTCCAAAAGGCCGTTTCAGACGCCAGAGCCATCGAGAAGGAACTGGAAGACCTCCGCAAGGAGGAAGGCCTTATAAGAGGCCTTTATGACCTCACAAGCGGAAAGAAGACAAGGATCACCTTAGAAAGATACGTCCTTGGCACACTCCTTGACGACGTAGCCAATGCCGCGAACCTCCGCCTCCTTTCCATGAGCCGGAGAAGATACTCCCTCCACCGCATGACAGACGAAAGCGGACTGGGGAAGGGCGGACTCTCCTTGGAAGTCTCCGACAGCTTCACCGGACGGTCAAGACCGGCCAATACACTTTCCGGTGGTGAAACCTTCCTGGCATCCCTCTCCCTGGCCCTTGGCCTTGCCGACGTCGTCCAGTCCAGACAGGGCGGAGTCCGTCTTGATACCATGTTCATCGACGAAGGCTTCGGCACCCTCGACCCCGACTCCCTGAACAGCGCCATGAATACACTCATCGACCTCCAGAACACAGGCCGCATGGTAGGCATCATCTCCCACGTCCCAGAACTCGAAGAACGCATAGACGCACGACTGCGCATCACACCCGCCGAAAAAGGCAGCAAAGCAGAATTCGAGATCATCGACTGAGGAAATAAGGATAAAGGAATATATAGGCAAAAGGAGCTGTAGAAATCCGCTAAAATGTTGCTTTTTCCTTTTCTCGAACGAAGTTCGGTTTAAGGGGGTCAGAGCTCGCCCCGTAGGGGGAGCTGGCGACGGAGTCGCCTGAGGAGGTTCATTTCCTTCGAGCGCAGCGAGGTTGTATGGTTCTAATTCTCTCAATCAAATAACTCTCACTAAGGACTGTCGAAATGCCTGCACATTTTGACAGTCCTTCTTTTATTTCGATATCGACACCCATGAGTTCATAAAACTTATCTATATTCTCTCAAGGCCGGCGCGCCGCTCATATATGACTGATAGTCAAAAATATAAAAATGCTGAAAATGACTTATGGTCGGTCATGCGGGAGTTAATGGGAATGATTGTGATAACTCAGTATAAAACTGATTCTGTCGAATGTTTTACAAATAATCAAAAGTCTTATGCATATCATAAAGGTTTATCAATAGTTTAAACTTGATTTAACTTTGCGTCCGTGTTAAGCTAACCACAGACATGAAGGAAGCCTCAAGGTCATGTCCCTTGGAAAAGCAAAGATGAAAGACAGCAGAGGAAACACGGTCACTCGCGCAAGGTCCTAGTCGGAGCTCCTCCGAGGAAAAATAGAGGCACGCATAATTCTCTATATTTTCTATTAAAGGAGCGATGAAACATGAAAAAGGTTCTCGCAATTGCTGCAGTAGCAGCACTCACAGCTGGCGTATCCGCATACGCTGCAAATCCTTTCTCTGATGTAACCCCATCCGACTGGGCTTACCAGGCAGTAGTAGACCTGTCCGAACAGGGCGTTGTTGAAGGCTATCCGGATGGCACCTTCAAGGGCGAAAGAAACATCACCCGTTATGAAATGGCTCAGATCATCGCTCGTATGCTCGCTAAAGAAGATCAGCTGAACGCTGAACAGAGAGCAACCCTGGACAAACTCGCTGGCGAATATGCTGACGAACTCGCAAACCTGGGCGTTCGCGTATCCAACCTCGAAAAGAAAGTTGGCAACCTGTACTGGTCCGGCGATGCTCGTATGCGTTATCAGGACAAAGCTGTTGATGCAGCTGATGGCTGGAACGGCCGTATGAGAATCAACGTAAAGGGTCAGGTCAATGACTCCACTTACGTACAGGGCCGCCTGAACGCAACCATGGACTTCAAAGAAAGTAAAGATGATTCTGATGTACAGTTTGATCAGCTGTTTGCAAACCATGACTTCGGAAGCGTTGCAACCGTTCGTCTCGGCCGTCAGCCGGTAGCATTTGGTGACCAGGGCGGCTGGCTGTATGGTGATACCTTCGGCGCTGATGCTGCTCAGGTAACATTCCATGCAGGACAGAAAGTTGACCTGACCGCTGGTTATGGCCGCTTCAATACCTCTGACTATGATGAAGGCGTTGAAGATCAGGATGCATTCTATGCACGCGGCGCAGCTGACCTGAACGTTGCTAAACTCGGCGTTGACTACATTAAGTTCACAGGTGACAAGGAAGCTGATACAGCTGCCGGCTATGAACTGATGGGCGCAAACCTGACTGTTCCGGTTCAGGACTTCCGCGTATTCGGTGAATATTGGAAGAACACCACCTATGACAACGGCAATGATACCGCTTGGAACGCAGGTATCGGCTATGGCAAACTGAACCTGAAGAAACCGGGCTCCTTCGCTATCGATGTAGCTTACAACGATGTTGACGAAGGCATCTACTTTGGCGGCACAGGCCTCCAGACCGATGCTCTGAAGTATCTGACAAAACATGAAGCAACCAACGTAACATTCTGGAATGCAATGGCTGACGTTACCCTCCAGAAGAACGTATTCCTCCATGGTGAATATGCATTCGACGTTAGCGCTGATGACGCTGATATCAATGATAAGGATGCTTGGACCGTATCCCTCAACTACAAGTTCTAATACAGAACCTGGCAGCAGTGAAATTAAAGGAGACTTCCTTCGGGAGGTCTCTTTTTAGTGAAAAATGTTTGCAGAAAGTATAGAAACAGATTATCGTATTTATAGAAGTTCTTTATAAGTTGCAAAAGAAGAATATAGGTGGACAATCTGACAAAATGTGCCAAAATGTGAATGGAAAATCTGCTGACTTTCGGTCATATGGCGGTAAACGCGAATCATTTGCATAATTTAAAATTAGGAAATTTCACTCAAAAATGGAAGCTTTAAGGGAATGAGAGGATTTGTTTAAACTTGATTTAACTTTTCTTATGTGTTACTCTCAACCTAGACATGAAACAAGTCTTCCGATTCATGTCACTTAAGATCGAAGAAGAAAAACACGCAGAGGAAACACGGTCACTCGAGCCACGTTTTTCATCCAAGCTCTTAGGGAAAAAGGAAGACATTCCACATTTTTCTTTATAAGGAGCGAAGAACATGAAAAAAATTCTCGCAATTGCTGCAGTAGCAGCACTCACAGCTGGCGTATCCGCATACGCTGC
>ERZ772870.1793-NODE-1793-length-13476-cov-8.588704_pt1 | contig 13476 bp, 13 predicted proteins | sample MGYA00511376_ERZ772870 | MGnify/ENA primary metagenome ERZ772870 (study PRJEB29015, sample SAMEA2737719) | human gut metagenome | biome: human gut; feature: human-associated habitat; material: faeces | place: China | collected 2012 ... | reverse complement strand
ATAGAATAGGTGTGAGGATCCAGCAGGTGGATCTTCATATGGTGCTCCGGGCGCTCTTCCCGCAGCATCCCCTGTGCCATCAGGGCGTTGTTGTAGGTGGAACTGCCGGACTTGTTGATGGGCACATGGATCACATCGGTATAGCCCTCGTCCACATACTGGCAGTATTTCTCACAGAACTGGATGGGGGTGATGGCAGCCGTGGAGGGGATGCCCCTGGCGGCGCGCATCTTGTCGTAGAACTCCTCGGGGGTGTACTTTTCACGCTCCACGATGTCTTCGTCGTCCAGCAGGATGTGGAAGCCCATAATGTCGATGCCGTATTTCTCGGCCAGCTCCTGCGGGATGTCGCAGGAGGAGTCGGTCAAAATCGCAATTTTGCTCATAGTGTTCCTCATTTCCATTCGTAGTCTCGCAGGCGGCCGTGGTCCAGCAGCTCCGGGAAGTCCCACTGGCGCAGTACCTCGTATACGCCTACGGCGACGCTGTTGGACAGGTTCAGGCTGCGGCAGGTGTCCCGCATGGGCATCCGGATGCAGTGCTCCTGATTTTCCACAAGCAGCGCCTCCGGCAACCCGGCGTCCTCGCGGCCGAACACCAGATAAGCCCCGTCCGGGTACTGTACATCGGTGTAGCGCTGGGGCGCCTTGGTGGTAAAGTAGTAGTAGGGGCCGCTGTTGCGGGCAAAAAAGTCCGCAAGGCCGTCGTAGTAGGTAATGTCCAGATAGTGCCAGTAGTCCAGCCCGGCGTGTTTGAGCTTTTTGTCATCAATGGCAAAGCCCATGGGGCCTACCAGATGCAGACGGCAGGCCGTGCAGGCACAGGTGCGCGCCACGTTGCCGGTGTTCTGGGGGATGCGGGGCTCTACCAGCACGATATTCAAAGTCGGCTTGTCCATCATAAAATGCCCTCCGGTTCCTCCCGCAGGGGGCACAGGCGGGGCAGCAGCGGCTCAAACCACACGCCGAAGCGGGTGTCCTGCGTGTAGGGCGTGCCCTGAATGGCCAGCGAAACAAACTCCGCAGCGTTATCGGCGGCGGCGCTCAGGGCGTTGCCCTGCAGCAGCGAGCCGATGAGCACGGCACCATACAGATCCCCCGTGCCGGGGAAGCTGCGGCTGATATGCAGCTTTTTGATGACGAAGCGGTCTGCGCCGGTACCGGCACAGCCGATGTACTTGCCCAGCGGCAATCCGGTGACCACCGCGTTGGAGGCCAGCGGCTGCAAAGCATCTGCCAGCGCCTGCGCGGCGGCATCGTCCAGCTGTTCCGTCACGGGCTGCTGCTGCAAAAGCAGCTGCGCCTCGGTGTAGTTGGGCAAAATCAGGTCTGCCGCGCGGCACAGGCTGCGGATGCGCTCGACCAGCGCCGGGGTAACGGTGGAATAGGCCTTGCCGTTATCGCCCATTACGGGGTCCACCACTTTGTAGGCGGCAGGCCACAGGGCAAAGGCTTTTTCAGCCAGCGCTACCTGTGCCTCGCCGCCCAGATAGCCGGTATAGATACAATCAAATTGCAGTCCAAGGGTCTGGTAGTGCTCCAGTGCGGCCATGCCGTAGGCACTGCCGTCCATCCGGGCGGGGGTGCCAAGGCCGCCGGTGTGGGTGGAGAGCACCACCGTGGGCAGCGCCACCGGCTGGAAGCCCATGACTGACAGCACAGGCAGGATCACCGCAAGGCTGCACCGGCCCACGCCGGACAGATCGTGGATGCAAAGGATCTTTTTTGGTTCAACGGGTTTTTGCAAATAGGAAAACCTCCTTGCTGAAAAGCCGCGCACAGCGGCTTATAAAAAGCATCATAGAACAGTATACCACAAATTGCTGCATAAAAAAAGCGTATACCAGATTCTTTTGCGGAAATAATAGCACTGCAAGCCCTGTCATGACAGGCCGAAAGGAGAAATTCAGGATGAAACAGCGAGAAAATTCCGCCGCAGGCATGGTGGTGGGCATGGCCACCGGTGCAGTCCTTGGGGCTGCCGGTGCCATGATGGCTACCCAGAGCAAGCGCCAGATGCGCCGCAATGTGCGCAAGGTGATGAAGGGCGCGGAAAATGCGGTGATGCAGCTGGATAAAATGGCCGCCGACTTTGTGGAAAAGCACATCGACTGCTGAACAGCAAAAGCGCCGTCCCGGGTGGAACGGCGCTTTTGTTATCGTGCGGTTTATTTTGCCCAGATGCACATCCGGGCGGTGGTGTTGATCTCGCCCAGCAGGCTCAGATCCATCTGGATGTTGCAGGTCACGGTCAGCGCCTTATTCACATCGCTGCCGGTCAGCACCGAGGCAGGCAGGTTTTTGATGGTCAGGATGCCGTTGCCCTTTTCGATCTCGCCGGTCAGGGTGCCAGTGTAGGTCACATCGCCGATGGTCAGGCCGGACAGGCAGCCGGTCACATTGAGCTTGGTCACCTGCTTGACGGGCAGCGTCAGGGTATAGGTGCCGTTGGACTGGCGGGTAAGGGAGGCCTCGCGGTCGGGATCAATGCCGGAGTTGGCCATGGATTCCTTATCGGACTTTTCCTTCCAGAATTTGACTCCCACGGGAGTGTTAGCGGCGGCAGAAGCGCCCAAGGTGAGCACACAGAACATCAGCAGTGTCAGCAGGGCAGCGCCGGTACGTTTTAAGGCAGTAGTCATGTTTTATCCTTTCTGCCGCAATTGCGGCATGGCGAAACAGAGTATATGATGCCCCATAAGGTACTGATTTGTCAATGCTAACATAACATGACCGGACGGCGTTGTCAATGCACCTTGGCAGTCTTTCACAAAAATGTTTCGAATCCATCACAAAATGTGGAAAGTATGATAAAAAGGACGATGCTGCACGCCTTGCGGTTCGCGGTGAAGGCTTCCCCCGACTGGGGGAAGCCTTTTACTCCGGCAAACTTTCAGCCAAGAGCAAAAACGTCTACAATAAAAGCTGCTGAGTGGAATCAAAAAAGGGGCTGCTGCGCAGTGCAGCAGCCCCTTAGAGGGTCAGGTTACAGCGGCTCAGACCTCAAAGTTGGGGTCATCCTTCAGCATATGGATGTTGGACATAAAGGCGCTCTGCTCGGGGTCGGTGAACGTGGCGTCCTTCACATACTTGTTCAGCACAGCAGCGGTGCGCACGGGGTCGGCAATGGTACCGGCACCGCCGATGCAGCCGCCGGGGCAGCCCATGCCCTCCAGCAAGTAGCCGTTGTACTTACCGGCCTTGGCCAGCATCAGCAGCTTCTTGCAGTCGGCCAGACCCTGTGCGGAGGCGATCTTCACCTCCATGTCGGGACGCCATTCCTTGATCTTGTCGGCAACGGCCTTGGCCACGCCGCCGGACTGTGCAAAGCCGCGGCCGGCAGCAGAAGCGTAGCACAGATCCATCTCGGCGGGATCCACTTCCAGATTGTCCAGATCCAGGTCCTTTGCCTCAATGATACCGGCCAGCTCTTCAAAGGTCAGCACGAAGTCCACGTCGGAGCGGACGGTGCGGCGGGAGGCCTCCAGCTTCTTGGCGGCGCAGGGTCCGATGAAGCACATACGGGCATCGGGGTCGGCCTGCTTCATCATGCGGGCGGTGAACACCATGGGGGTCATGGTCATGGAGATGTTCTTGGCAAGGCCGGGGAAGGCGGTCTTTGCCATCATGCTCCATGCCGGGCAGCAGGAGGTAGCCATGAAGTCCAGCTTCTCGGGCACTTCCTCAAGGAAGTCGTGTGCCTCGTCCACAGTGCACAGGTCGGCACCAATGGCAACCTCCACCACGTCGCAGAAGCCGATGGCCTTCAGGGCGGACTTCAGCTTACCGGTGGAAGCCAGAGAGGGGAACTGGTTGATGAAGGCGGGAGCGACCAGCGCATAGATGCGGTCGCCGCGGTTGAAGCCCTGAATGAGCTGATAGATCTGACCCTTGTCGGCAATGGCACCGAAGGGGCAGTTTACCAGACACTGACCGCAGGACACGCACTTGCTGTAATCGATCTCGGCACGGCCCAGCTCGTCAGAGTGGATGGCACCCATGCCGCAGGCAGCGGCGCAGGGACGCTCGGTCTTGACGATGGCGTTGTAGGGGCAGACGGTGACGCAGCGGCCGCACTTGATGCACTTGTCCTGATCGATGGTGGAACGGCCGCTCTCCCAAGTGATAGCCTTCTTGGGGCACACTTCCATACAGGGGTGTGCAAGGCAGCCCTGACACAGGTCAGAAACCTTGACCAGCTTTTCAGGGCAGCGGTTGCAGGCAAACTTGATCACGTTGACCAGCGGGGGATCATAGTACTTATCGGCGATGGAGGCATCCTCCAGACCGGAGACCACGCTGTTGTGCTCGTCCATGCGGCGGGTGGGCAGACCCATAGCCAGACGCACGCGCTCCTCAACGATGGCGCGCTCCAGGAAGATGTCCTTGCGCAGCTTGCCCTCCTCACCGGGGATGATGGTGTAGGGGATCTTGCGCATCAGGTGGTTGGCCTGCTCGCCCTTGACATTGGCGTAAGCCATGCGGGCGACCTCGGTAAACACCTGACGGCGGATCTGGATGACCGTAGTATTGATTCCTCTGAAACTCATTCCAATCTCTCCTTGCTCAGAAACAGCCAAAAAACGGAGCCGTCTGCCCTGTGTGCAGAGCATAAAAACGGCACTATACGGGCACGGATGGTACCGTGCTGGTTGCTTACAGCACGCCGGACCCGATAAATCCATCTTCATTTTAACATAAAGACGTGCGTATGGAAAGAGCAAAACACAAAATTTGTTAAAAATTTATTGTATTCATGCGGATGCACAGAATGTACAAGTAAAATGAAAAAATTTCAGCAAAGTGCTGCACGCACCCGCTCGCCATCGTAGCGGCCAAGCTTTACCCGCACGATCTGCCCGCTCTCGCAGCCGGGGGCAGAGACCACCACCGGAATGTACAGCCGGGTGTAGCCGGTGAACAGCGTACCGGACAGGGGCGTTTCCAGCAGCACCTCATCCTCGGTGCCCTCAAAGGCGGCCAGTGCCTCGCAGCGCACCTGCTCGGCTACGGCGTTCATGCGGCGGCTGCGCTCCTGCTTTTCCCGCTCGTGGATCTGATCCGGGAAATCGTAAGCCGGGGTGCCGCTGCGGCGGGAGTAGGGGAACACATGCACTTTAAGGAAACCGATCTTTTTCAAAAATGCGCAGCTCTCCTCAAAGTCCTCTGTCGTCTCGCCGGGGAAGCCGCAGATGCAGTCGGTGGTAAAGCTGACCGGGCGGCTGCCGTAGGCGGCGCGGATCTGCTCCACCACCTGTGCGTACTCCTGCGCGGTGTACACCCGGCGCATCCGGCGCAGGGTGGCGGTGCAGCCGCTCTGCAAACTCAGGTGGAACTGGGGGCAAAGCTTGTCCACCGCTGCCAAGCGGGAGATGAATTCCGGGGTGAGCATATCGGGGTCAAGGCTGCCCAGACGAATGCGCTCGATGCCCGGCACCTGTGCGCATTTTTCCACCAGCTCCACAAGGTTCGTGCCGGTGTCCAGCCCGTAGCTGGGCAGGGAGATGGCGCTGAGCACCACCTCGCGGTAGCCCGCAGCGGCCAGCTGGTGCAGCTCGGCCAGAATGCTCTCCTCGGCGCGGCTGCGCACCGGCCCGCGGGCGCGGGGGATGACGCAGTAGGCGCACTGCCGGTTGCAGCCGTCCTCTACCTTGATAAAGGCGCGGGTGTGGGTCTCGAACCGTTCCACCGGCAGCTCCTCGAACTGCTCGCCGCGCTGGTGCGGGGCAATGGCTACGATGCGCTCGTGGCCGTCCAGCAGCTTTTGTACGTTCTCCAGAATGGCCTTGCGGTCGCCGTTGCCGCACACAAGGTCGGCCTCCATGAACTGTGCGGCCTCCTCCGGGAAGGCCTGCGGGTAGCAGCCGGTCAGCACCGTCACCGCACCGGGGTTTTCGCGCTTTTTGCGGCGCAACCACTTGCGGCTCTTCTGGTCGCCGAAGTTGGTCACGGTGCAGCTGTTCACGATGAACACGTCCGCTGCCTCGCCTTCCTGCGCAATGGTAAAGCCGTTGGCGCGGAACAGCTGTTCCAGCGCACCGGTCTCGTTCAGGTTGACCTTGCAGCCCAAGGTATAAAAACAAACTCGCATGGGGAACGATCCTTTCGATAAAAACGGGGGTGTTTTGCATTTCTTCTCATTATATAACAGAAGCCCACCGGGGTGCAAGACTGTTTTTGCACGGAGACACCGGTCTTTTGCAGTGCGTCAAAACAAAAAGGGACGCGAAAAATCTCGCGTCCCAAAGCTGCAGGAAGGAATGACGAGCCGTTAGCTGTTTTTCAGGGTAACGAACAGATAATCGGTCTCCTTGCCGTCCAGTGTATCGGTCTTGCGCTCAATGAAATCGACCTCGTACATAGACAGGGGAAGCTGACGTCTCACAAAAGCGTTGATGGCGTTCTCCTGGGCGTCCGGCTTCAGGCTGGCCACGACAGAAAACTGCTTGGTGTCCAGAGCCTTCTGGATATCTTTACCGATCACGGTAGCAGAGAACCGGACGGGCAGCATGAGCTGACCGGAGCAGCCGGTGAACAGGGCGGCACCTGCAACAGCAGCAGCGGACAGACCAGCGATCTTTATAAAGTTACGGCGAGAAAGATTCATAATGAGACCCTCCTTGTGATTGCATGATTGTATGAAACTGGGCTTGCTCCCTTCTGGGAACAGTTCAATTTTACAAGTTTTGCCGTGAAAAGTCAAGGAACAGGTACCAAAGTTAACAGAAAACGAACACAATGTGAAAAATAGTACGGCAAAATTGACGAGCGGCATGCCTGAAAAGACCACTGCATACAGTAGCAGCAAGAGACTTCGCACGGGGAGGGACGGAAATGGAACGGAGAAATCTGGCGCTGCTGTGCGCGGGGGTGGTCTGCTTCTGGCTGTTTGCGCTGGCCTTCGGCACGGCACAGGGCAAGGGGCTGCGCATCCAGCCGGTGGTGCAGGCACAGGCAGAACCGGCAGTGCAGACCCTGACGGTCACCCCGCCGCAGCTTACCCTGCCCTGCCGCGCGGCGATCCTCATCGACCAGACCAGCGGCGCGGTGCTTTACGAGATGAATGCCGACCAGACCATGCCCATCGCCTCCATTACCAAGGTGATGACCCTGTTGCTCACCTTTGAGGCGGTGCACGCCGGGCGGCTGACCATGGATACCGCTGTGCCGGTCAGTGAACACGCCTACCACATGGGCGGCAGCCAAATCTGGCTGGAGCCCGGGGAGCAGTTCACGCTGGACGAGATGCTCAAGGCCATCTGTGTGTCCTCTGCCAACGATGCAGCAGTGGCGGTGGCAGAGCTTGTGGGCGGCAGCGAGCCTGCCTTTGTGCAGCAGATGAACGCCCGCGCCGCAGAGCTGGGCATGGAGCACACCACCTTCCGCAACGCCTGCGGGCTGGACACAGAAGGGCATCTTTCCACCGCACGGGATGTAGCCATCATGAGCCGCACCATCCTGAACACCTGCCCGGAGGTGCTGCACTATACCGGCATCTGGACGGACACCCTGCGGGGCGGGCAGACCCAGCTGGTGAACACCAATAAGCTGCTGCGGCGGTACAACGGCATTACCGGGCTCAAGACCGGCACCACCGGCGGAGCGGGGGTGTGCATTACCGCCAGCGCCACCCGGGACGGGCTGAATCTCATCGCGGTGGTGCTGGGTGCACCCTCCAGCAAGGAACGGTTCGAAGCCGCCACTACCCTGCTGGACTACGGCTTTGCGGCCTACCGTGCCGCACCGGTGCCCCTGCCGCAGGAACGTCCGCTGCAATTAAAGGTAAAGGGCAGCACCGAGGAGACCGTGCCGCTGGATTACGCCGCTCTGCCGCAGACCGCGTTGCTGCCCGCCGAAAGCGCCGGACAGCTGACCGTGCAGCTGGAACTGCCCGACACGCTGGAAGCCCCGGTGACCCGGGGACAGACGGTAGGCAAGGCGCAGCTGCTGTGCGGCGAAGCAGTACAGGGGGAGTACCCAGTGTGCGCCGCCGCCGATGCGCCCCGCATGGAGTTTGGCACCGCGTTGCAGCTGCTGTGGGACAGCCTGCGGGGAACAGCAGCCTGACCCTGTGCCGAAAAAGGCGCTTCAGCGCATAAAAGCGCGCTGGACGCCCGGCGGGGCTGTTGGATACCTGAACAAATCTGGATGAAGAAACAAAAAAACACTATTAAAATTGTATGAAATCTAAGGAATTTGACCTTGACTTTACCCGGAGGGAACGGTACACTTATACCAAGATATTTCCTCGCAGGGCAAAGGCCCGGCAAATCGTTTGGAGGTTATAATAAAATGAGCGTCGCACTGAACACAAAACACCTCTCCAGCTTTATCAGCGAAGAGGAATATGCAGCCATCTATCCGCAGGTGGAAGCTGCCCATAACCAGCTGGAAGCAAAGTCCGGCCCGGGCAATGATTTCCTCGGCTGGATGTATCTGCCCCGTGATTATGATAAGGAAGAGTTCGCCCGCATCAAGGAAGCCGCCGCAAAGATCCGCGAGGATTCCGATGTGCTGGTGGTGGCCGGCATCGGCGGCAGCTATCTGGGCGCACGCGCTGTCATCGAGGCCGTCAAGGGCCAGTTCCACAACGAGCTGGAAAATGGCCCCAAGATCTACTTCTGCGGCAACAGCATCAGCCCCACCTATCTGAACAACATCATCAGCCTGTGCAAGGGCAAGCGCTTCTCCATCAACGTCATTTCCAAGTCCGGCACTACCACCGAGACTTCTCTGGCATTCCGCGTGCTGCGTGAACTGCTGGAAAAGGAGATGGGCGTGGAAGAAGCCAACAAGCGCATCTACGCCACCACCGACCGTGCCAAGGGCACCCTGAAGCAGCTGGCCGACGCACAGGGCTGGCCCACCTTCGTGGTCCCCGACGACGTGGGCGGCCGCTACTCCGTGCTGAGCGCTGTGGGCCTGCTGCCCATCGCTGCTGCCGGTATCAGCATCGACGACCTGATGAAGGGCGCTGCCGATTCCATGGAGCGCTTCTCCGTTCTGAGCAAGGACAACGACGCTTACAAGTATGCTGCCATCCGCAACATCCTGTACCGCAAGGGCAAGAGCATCGAGATCCTGGAGTGCTACGAGCCGGACTTCACCCTGATGAACGAGTGGTACAAGCAGCTGTTCGGCGAGAGCGAGGGCAAGGACAACAAGGGTCTGTTCCCCGCAAGCTGCATCTTCTCCACCGACCTGCACTCCATGGGTCAGTTCATTCAGGAAGGTGCCCGCATCATGTTCGAGACCATCGTGGACGTGAAGAAGCCCGCACAGGATCTGTTCATCGACCCGCTGGAGGGCAATTTTGACGGTCTGAACTTCCTTGCAAACCAGAACATGAGTGTGGTCAACCGCAAGGCTATGGAAGGCACCATTCTGGCACACACCGATGGCGGTGTGCCCGAGGTGCTGATCGAGGTGGACGACCTGTCTGCTTATAATGTGGGCTACCTGATCTACTTCTTCTGGCGTGCCTGCGCCTGCAGCGGCTATCTGCTGAGCGTGAACCCCTTCAACCAGCCCGGCGTGGAAAGCTACAAGAAGAATATGTTTGCCCTGCTGGGCAAGCCCGGCTATGAGGGCCTGACCGCAGAGCTGGAAGCAAAGCTGAAGTAAAAGCTGAACGTAAAAATGATCTCCCGCCGCAAGGCGTGGAAAATACAGGAGGACTGAACTATGATTAAACTGATTGTTGGTACCAAGGGCTCCGGCAAGACCAAGGCTATGATCGACCAGATCAACGACGCGGTCAAGACCTCCAAAGGCAATGTTGTTGTTGTGGAAAAGGGCATGAAGCTCACCTACGACATCGCTCCTGCAGCACGTCTGATCGATCTGGAAGAGTACAAGATCTCCGGCGGCGAAATGCTGTACGGCTTTGTGGCCGGCCTGATGGCAAGCAACTACGACATCACCGACCTGTACATTGACGGCATCCTGAAGGTGCTGGACCACGATATCAACCGTCTGGGCGTTGTGCTGGACGAGATGGCAGCCATTGCCGGCGACAGCGTGAAGGTCACCGTGACCGTCAGCGCAGACGAGGCCGCACTGCCCCACGATGTGAAGAAGTACCTGTGATCTGATAAAAGAACAGGGCTAAAGGCTTTTCCAACAGGCAGAAGACCGGAGAAAAATAAATTTTTTCGGTTTTCTGCCTGTTTTGGTGTTGACAAAGGGTTGCTTTGGCGCTATACTAACAAAGCAGCCTTTTCAGAGGTGTACTATGCAATTTGACCTGAGAAAGTTTATCACAGCCGGCGCAAAACCGTACCATGCAGAGTTTCAGTGTGATTTATCTGCATACGATTATGCCGGTGCAAGGATCCCGCAGCCGGTCACAGCCGTCTTTGACGCGCAGACCGATGGCGACGAGGTTCAGATAACGTTGCGGGCAAAGGCATCGGTGCACGGAGAGTGCGCCCGCTGTCTGGACCCGGTCACCCGGGAAGAGACAGTCGATACGGAGTGGATCGTCAAGGAGCGGGATCTGGATGACCCGGATTTCGATCTTCCGCTGGACGAAAAAGGACACTTGGACGTGGACGAATGGCTCAATCAGGAGTTTATGTTCCAGATTCCCACGGTGCTGCTTTGCAGCCCCGACTGCGCCGGGCTTTGCCCGCAGTGCGGTAAGAAAAAGGCGGAATGCACCTGCCCACCGGCAGAGCAGACCGACGCCCCCGTAGACACTAGGCTCGCGATCCTTAAATCACTGCTGAACAGATAAACCCATCAAGGAGGTGCAAAAATATGGCAGTACCTAAGAGACATCTTTCCAAGGCCCGCCGCGACAAGCGTCGCAGCAATGTTTGGAAGCTGGAGGCCCCCGCACTGGTCAAGTGCAGCAACTGCGGCTCTCTGAAGCTCCCCCACCAGGCATGTGGCAACTGCGGTTACTACAAGGGCGAGGAAGTCATCAAGAAGGCCTAATTTGCGCGTAATTGGTGGCATAATGGTGTTATGTACAGAAGGGGAGGGCGCAAAGCCTTCCCCTTCTTGTGCTTTAAAGGAGGTGGATGCAGATGGCGATCCGGATCGAGCAGGTGGATGCCGGCAGCGAGGCCGAGGCTCTTGGCCTTGCCCCTGGCGACGAGCTGCTGAGCGTGGACGACAACGAGCTGAACGACACGCTGGATTACGATTTTTATACCGACAGCAGCAGCTTCCACCTGAAAGCCCGGGTAGCGGACGGCATCCGGGAGTGGGAGGTGCAACGGCCGCAGCGCGGCCCCTTTGGCTGCGGGTTCAAGACCTATCTGGGCGATGCGAAGCATTCCTGCTCCAACCACTGCATGTTCTGCTTCATCGACCAGCTGCCCCCGGGCATGCGCGAGAGCCTGTATTTCAAGGATGATGACGAGCGGCTGAGCTTTTTGTTCGGTAACTACATCACCATGACCAATATGCAGGATCACGAGATCGACCGCATCATCACGGCCAGCAGCCACGACCAGGCCCTGTGCTTCAGCAACTTCGGCCGCGTCTACGCCTTGCCGATCTATCAGATTCCGGAAGGCTCCCGTACGAGCAAGGGCAAGGCGATCGTGAACTTGCTCGACATCGCCGAAGGCGAATCGATCATGACGATTCTGCCGGTGAGCCGCTTTGACGAATCGCACTACGTGTTCCTTGCAACCGTCAACGGCGTGATGAAGAAGACGTCGCTTAAGGAATTTGCGGTGATCAAGCGCATGGGCAAGGCCGCCATTACGCTTGACGACAACGACAGCATCCTTACGGCTGTGATCACGGACGGAACGCAGGACATCATGGTCTTCGGCAGCAACGGCAAGGTGCTTCGCTTTGACGAAAACGAAGTGCGTCCGATGGGGCGTACCGCCCGCGGCGTGCTCACGATGAAGCTGCCCGAAGGTCACAAGTGCGTCAGCATGTTTGCCGTGCACGCCGATACGAACATGGAAGTGCTCACGGTCTGCGCCAACGGCTACGGCAAGCGCACGCCGCTGGCGGATCATCCCAAGCACGGCCGCCGCAGTCAGGGGCAGATCGCGATCATGACGAGCGAACGCAACGGTGAGCTTGTGTCCGCCACGCTTGTGAACGTTGAAGACACCGTGTTGGTGCTCACCAACAACGGCCGCATGATTCGCACGACCGTCGAGTCGATTCGACAGTCGGGTCGTGCCACGCAGGGCGTCAAGCTCATGGAAACGCTTGACGAAACGGTTGTGAGCGTAACCCGTGTGGCCAACGAAGACGCGGAGGACGTTTCGACGGACGCCGAATCGCACGGTGCCTCGGCACTTGCCGGTGAAGCGACTGTCGCCTCAGGTGAATTACCTGTACCGTCAGACGACGAGAACGGCGAAAATGAGTAACCGATAACAAGGCGCCCTGTGCGGTTGTCGTTCCGTGCAGGGCGTTTTTTCAGTGATCGGTGACATGGCGCTCCGACAGCGGACATCGTTTGGAATAACAACTCATCAGGAGCGCGGCGTCGAACCACCCCTCGGAGTTCGAGAGCCGCGGAAAGTGAAAAAATGAATCGCGTATATAACTTTTCGGCAGGCCCCGGCGTGCTGCCGGTTCCCGTTCTCGAAGAAGTCGCCAAGGAGTTTCCTGACTATCACGGCACAGGCATGAGTTTGGTGGAGATGAGCCACCGCGGTCAGATCTTTTCGCAGATCATCCGCGAAACGCGAGACCTGCTGCGCGAACTTTTAAGCGTGCCGGAGACCCACGACATTCTCTTTCTGCAGGGCGGCGGACACATGCAGTTTGCGATGGTGCCATTAAACCTCCTTGGTGCCGCGGCGGAAGCCAGCTACATCGTCAACGGCGTTTGGTCGAAAAAGGCTGCGGCCGAAGCCGGCAAGTTCTGCCGCGTGAGCGTGATCGGAACGCCTTCGCGCGCTCAGGTGCCGCATCCCGACAGCATCAATGTTCCCAACGATGCCGCTTATCTCTATTACTGCATGAACGAGACCGGTTTGGAGTTCAACTACATTCCCCAGTGTCCGGACTGCGTGCCGCTGGTCAGTGACGTGAGCAGCAACTTCCTGTCGCGCTCGATCGATTTCCAGCGCCATGCCCTTGTTTTTGCGGGGGCTCAGAAAAACTTCGGTCCGGCCGGTCTCACGGTCGTGATCGTGCGCCGAGATCTCCTGGGCCTTGCCGGAGAAACCTGTCCCACGATGCTCAACTACGAGGTGCACAGCCAAGCGGGCAGCATGTACAACACGCCGCCCACCTTCGCGATCTGGGTTGCCAACCTTGTGTGCAAGTGGCTCTTGAGCGAAGGCGGAGTGGAGGTGATGAACGAGCGCGCCCGCATGCGCTCGCAGATGATCTACAAAGCCATTGACGGCAGCGACGGTTTCTACACGAATACGATTCCGCCCAACGCCCGCTCGCGCATGAACGTGGTGTTCAACCTGCGCGAAGAGGCGCTCACCGACTTGTTCGTCAAGGAGGCGGCCGACGCCGGGCTCGTCAATCTCAAGGG
>ERZ772870.1780-NODE-1780-length-13573-cov-6.775706_pt1 | contig 13573 bp, 23 predicted proteins | sample MGYA00511376_ERZ772870 | MGnify/ENA primary metagenome ERZ772870 (study PRJEB29015, sample SAMEA2737719) | human gut metagenome | biome: human gut; feature: human-associated habitat; material: faeces | place: China | collected 2012 ... | reverse complement strand
CTAATTCGTACCTGCGTTGTTCCCAGTCAATAGTTTCACTAAAGAAATCAAGTTCCGATACTTTGAAATATTTATCATTCACCAATGCAGTGCCATCATCATATAAATCCTTTATTTCTACAATTTCCCCAGTTGATTTTATTCTTGCTTTCATTGTTCCTCCTTTGTTTTAAAATGTTCAATCAGTTCGTTTACGGTGGCCTTGTGATAACGTCCTGAAATAATGGTTCCATTATCCCAATTTTCATCCCAAAAGAACATAATGCCTTTTGGCTCTGTGAAATAATGATCGTTACCAATAGAATCGTCATAAGAAACGCTAAGAATGGAATCTGTTATAAACCACTGCATGTAGTTACTATCATCCCTTAATGCAGCGATAGCTAGGAAAAGTTCTTCATTCGTTCCGCAATCAATACGTCCTTTCTTAGTGACAGTATCTACATTATATATCACTCCATATAAATTACCATAAGACGTTATAATAGCTTTCCCTTCTTCGATACTTTTATGACTTCCCTTTCCGTCATAATTATGTTCATCTAATGTTGTATTACCAGAATTAAGTATGTTATACCCCAATTCTTCCAGTCCTCTCCGAAGTTCCTGTGTATTTTTGCGTATAAAACACGGTGTTGTAAATCCCATAATTTATTCCTCCTTTTCTGTTTTAATATCTGTTACTTTACCACGATTGACAAAGCACTGGTCCATGTTTATATCGCAAATGATTTCTGAACTATCATCGCACTCATCACATATTCCAACGCACAATTCATGCAGCATCCCGTCTATTATTATTCCGTTATTTACTTTCATAATCAAATACAATTTCTCATATACGTTTTCCTATCAATCATACCGTTTTCTAATTCTTCTACCAAGTCAAAGAATGTATTAGCATAACAAACATGCTCGTCTATCATTATACATATCCCATCAGACGGATAATATTCACATGAAACATTATCATCCCAATCTATATGTTTTTGTGCTTCTTTGGCTATATCATCACAAGCAATCATATACTCTATGTATTTATTAGATGCTTTTCTTATTTTGTCAAATATATTTCCTTTCATGGTTTTCATCTATACACCCATCATCTTTTATCCATTAATTGCTTCATTTAACTTTTCCTCAAACTCCGCAATGATACAATCTGCATCACCGCCATGTACCCAATTGTCCAATACAGACGAAAGAACTTCAACTGCCTTTCTAGATGTTTCGTCAACTGCCATATTGATCGCTTGATTCATTTCCTCTAACGTAAATATGCTCATAATTATTCCTCCTTCTTTTTAAGGCTTATATCAATTGACAACCTATCGACAATTTCCTCCTTAATTATCTCCCTACACAAATTTCTTATCATTAAGTAATCACCGTTTTTCTGTATCTCGTCAGAAACCATACAACGAATCCACCTCTCTATATTAACATCGTCCCCATAGGTGTTACGGAAGATACGTTTAACTTCCTCTTTCACAATTGGAACTATTGTATCCTTTATATCCTCTTTAGTTAACTTTAGTTCGTTATGGATATAGTTCTTTATTTCTCTGTATCTATATTTGCTCATAATCAATTCCTCCTTTTAAAACATTCAACAACTCTTTAGCTCTCTTATAGGTGTCAAAGCCCTTTACATTCACCCATTCGTATGAAATACATTTGTCTTTTCTGACTTGTACCCAATATATTATTATGGGAATACAACCGTTGTACCCTTCTCCTCGTATGATTCTGTACCTTTCCATATTAATCTCCTTTTTCTTTAATCCGTTCAAGTACATCCCTGTTGGCTTCGAGTATATCATCGAAAGAGGGGATATGAAGCCACGCTTTTATTACGCCTTCATCGTAGAACAGGTGAGAATATTCTCCGAGTTCTGCAAACTTATTCCATTTTTTAAAGAAATAAACTTTCTAAACAACAGCACCATCAGTAATAAAGTAATATCCACTCTCTTCCGGCAACCGTTCTTCCACGCTTATCCACGGTGATTGCTTTGACTGCCATTGTGCGCCAGCCTTAAAAGATTCATAACTCTGTTTATGCATTCCATTAATAAATCCATTTATTGTACCTTCGGCATCACATATTTCAAAATGCGTTTGGTGATCTCTTGCCGCTTCTTCTACTGTCTGTTTCATATACTATTATTTAAAGTTTATCATGTATTCACAATCCTCATCACATACTCCTTTCTTTGTACAGTGAGGGTATTAGTTCCCCACTCATATTCAAAATTATAACATAGGTTTCTGTATTCTTCCCTTCTTTCCGTAGAACCAAGTGTTTTTGCTGAACTCCATGATTCATAGTCATTGCTAGACGCATCCATCATCGTTATATACTTTATAACTTCATTCATATTTGTTCCGTTTTTAACCATTTACCTGACATCAGGAAAATGGTAATTATTGCTAATTAAATTCTAATTGCTCTATCAGTCAACTGTTAATCAACTTCCACTAACTCACCGTTTTCCAGTCTATACCATGTATCAGCCTTGACAACCTCACCATCAACTACTACAGCCTTCCAATCAACAATATCATACGTATCATCCCTTTCCTCAGCTATGACCAAAATTGCACCTATTCCGCCTTTTACTTTAACATTGCTACCTCTTGCAACTGACAAACCATTAGATCCTGTTGAAGCCTTTCCTCTTGCCGTGGCGGCACCATAATTACCAGCCGTGGCAGGTTTTCCCGGTTCCGCATTACACTCGTTAGTACACCGTTCCTTGACATAAGATACAGCTGCTTTCACAAGCCCCCTTATATCAAGCTCAGCACCTATTCTTATTTTTGAAGAACAAACCTTGTCACTTTCTGAATCGTCTATTTTACCACTCTGCTCAACCTCACAAAACCTTTACCCGGCTGGCGTATAGTGACCAAAAACATCTAGAGGGTAAGGACATGCATGAAAACCTTTCTCGCATGCCTTTATGTCGCCTGTTTCTTCATACTCCTTACCTACCTCATACTTAAATCCTCTACAAGATAAATCTTTATCAAATCCTTTGTAAGCCTTTATTTTTTGTCCCATGATATTATTTATTTTTCGTTATTTTGATATTTCGATAATTCCACGACTCGCGCATTCTTCGAGTAAATTCATATCCTCCTTTTTTATAAGAGCACCTGTATTACGATTCACGCTCACATAAGGCTCAAACCCAAGTCGTTTTGAATTAATTCCGTTTTATCTTCATGGTATCAACCTTTCCTCTACGCACCAACATAGCATTTCATAAGATGCGTCAATTAATGAGTAAGATAAAAATTCTTGATAATAATCAAATTCGTCAGACATGGAATAACATATATGCCAACAATTGTCACTAAAATACATTGTAATCCAATAAGTATCTGTTCCTGTTTTTATCTCTTTTGGTAACAGTCCCAAGATGTCAAGCAAAGTAAATGCAGGAATACAATGTTCTTTTCTGAACGGTTCCTTGAAAGTTTTCCACTCTCGTAAAGATAATTGTGGTTGTTTTCCTTCCTCATAAGGATATAACATCCAAGTCATTGATGCGTTACCTGTATTTACCCCAAGTTCTTGTAGGTGTTTCATTTTATCAATCGACAGCACATTCTACAAAATTTCCATAAGTTAAAATATTTTTGGTTTTATTTGATACGCTTGCAGTAATATATCTGTTCGTGGTTCTTATATCAGAATGACCAGCCATAGATTTCAGTTCTCCTTCTGGTATTCCCATATTAGCCCATCTGGTAATAGCTGTTCTACGTCCTGTATGTGTTTTGATGAACTGGTACTTCGGCCCTTTCATGAGTACATTTGCCCGTCTTACAAATACCTTCTTGTTTATACCTGCTCTACATCCAAGGGTTGGTAGAACTTCGTTCATTGTTGTCCTTAACGAAGATTCTATATTGTATTTATCGAACGATCTAACCTCTTTTATCATTTCTATAATCTTGGAAGGTACGGGAACCTCAACGTTCTTACCTGTCTTTTTTGATATATACGAAATAACATTTCCCTCCATCATAGAATCTTTCAATCTGAAAATATCGGAATATCTCATGGCAGTATAGCATTGTATCAGAAACAATTTCTTTACAATTTTTTCCGTAACGTCAAATGGCTCAACATTCCAGAATAATTCTATTTCTTCCTCCGTAAGAGATATATTTGAAGGAGATTTTACGTTCAAAGAGATAATATAATCATTGATATATTTACTCATCTCTTTTGATTCGGACAATATTCCTTTAAGCATTAAAAGATATGCCTTTTGGGATGATTCGCTTATCTTTCTCTTTGACTTTATAACATTGATCATATCATCTATCATGTCACGATTTACAGGCTTTTCAATAGATGGAACTTCCTTGAACGTAGGAATGGCATCATTAAAATCATACTCGTCATAAAGCTGATTGGTAAGATATGGCATTATATGTTTTGATAATGCCTCAAATCTTACTTTTCCACTTCTTGTCTTTGTATTATTCAACTTTTCTATCAATACTCCTACAGTCATAATTGAAGGGCTATATTCGTTCTGAATTGTTTCAAGCCTGTTTTTTAAATCCTCAATCAGACTGTTCTGTGATTCTATAGTCTTGTTTAACCTATCTATTGTTTCAGCGAGAATCTGAATTGTTCTTTCTTTATCTTCCATGTCTTATGTATTTTTGTTGCAAAAATAATAAAACTGTATATTCGATAGGTTAAACGATAGTTATCAACTCTTAAAAATGTTTACTACGCCCATTAATTTATAATCTCCCTCTTCATTAATGATACATATAGGAGCATTATTCTTAGGATTAGTGTATGCCAATGTGACATAATCCCCAGGAAATACCTTCAATGCGTTAATCATCTTTTCAATGTTCAGATTGCAATCAAAACGCCCTTGACAAGATCCTTCAATTCCGACATTTTCCGATATTTTATACCCTGCATCATTTGTGTATGTTATATCCATTTTATTATCTTCCTCCCTGCAAACAAAATGTGACATGTTATATACATCTGACATTACCTTTATTCTTGAAAGGGAATCTATCAAGTCGCTAGTTCTTGCTTTAATAAAGTAATTAAAGTTTGATTTTATATTGTTTACCAATGGCAGGTAGTTTACAAACTTAACCTCCATCAGAGTACAATTAAAGACAGACCCGAAATCCCCATAAGATATAGACATCACCCTTTCATCATCAGATACAGAAACAGTTACATTTTCTTCTGACAACATTTCAAGAAAGGATAACGCTTCCTTTACCGAAGTAGGAATTACATTTATGCACAAGTCCTTTGATATATCCGGCTGACATTCTATAACATCTCTTACAAATACAATCTTATCGGACGAACATATATCAATGCAATTATTGGAACAAATAAAATTTATCCCCACTCCACTAAGACTGGTCACAACGTCACTGATATCATTAAATCCTATGTTCCTTTTTAATGCTCTATACAGATCATTCCTGTTCACGTTGACCCTTATCCCGGTACCACGCTTACCTATTTTAATATCAGGATAAGATTCCACATCTTCTGCAAAGAAAGACGCTTCACTGCCATTGTAAGAGAATATTATATCCTTATCATATATCTTTACCGTAACAATGGAATCCTTTACTGTTTTGAGTAACTTTACAAGTCTTATTCCGTCTACTGCAAACTCCTGCCCGTCATTGCAGTCTGAATCAATAACGGGAATAATCAAACGCATCTCATTGAGGTTGTTGTATGAAGTAACCTCTATCGCATTCTCTGATGCTATATATTTAAAACGAAAACATTTCAATATCGTCAAGCCTGTATCGGAAAGACAGGCTTTGGCTGAGTTTAATGTTGAATATAAAACTTTTCTATCAAAAACTATCTTATTCATAAATGTAAAATTCAAATGTATTCAATCCAAAAAAAATGTTCTCTTTTATCAAGGTAATTCATGTCGTTCTCGTTATCAGGCATTAATGTACATTTTCACACATACATTTTAGAACGTTAATCCGTTCGGGGCGATACCAACGCCCGATATCAGCTATCATAAAAGAATCACCGAATACTTTTCTACCAATATTAAGCGCACCATTCACATCGGCATTGATAACCTTTCCAACTGCCGACTTGAACAGTCCTCGCTTGACGCGCTTGCCGAGATAGCTATCATGCTTGCATATATCCTCCATAGATAGAGCGTCACATTTACTTGTGTAGCTTTCCTCATGTTCGACATAGCTGATACCTGCAATCTCACACTTGTATCTAAGGCAACTTCTCAACCTCGCAAAAGGGATGAATGTAAACTTCTGATTGTTTACTCCGCCCATATTGACGGATTTCTTCCATCCTTTGTTGTAGCCTACAGCAAGAGTGCCTACATGGTGTGATACAAGATAATCAACGATACGCCTGCTGGTCTTGTGCATCGCATCATTCATAAACCGTTCACGTTTCTCATACATCTTTCTCATCCTGTTTGTCAGTTTCTCTATCCCATGCCTGTCCTTTATGGATTGCAGCATGTATAATGTTTTGTTAAACCATCTGTTGTATGACTTGACAACCTTGCCTGAAAACAGCAGCGCATTGCATCCGCACACCAGTGTGACAAGGTTGTTCACACCCAAGTCTATCGAAGCCATACCCGTACCGACATTATCCGAACAGCCACAATCATATACAACCTCCACGGTCATGTATGTACGCTTTGGAATTATCCTAACCTGTTTGAACCGTTCGATTCTGTCCTTGTACTTCTCCCATTGCGGAACGGGTATTTTCAAGTCACGGTCAAGGATTATATACCCGTCATGTATCCTGCACGACTGGTTGGTATATATCGCATTACTCATCCCACCACGTTTGTGATAGCATGGCAGTTCGGGCTTACCGTTATACTTCCCTGGATTCTTAGACCAATCCTTTACAGCCTTGACATATCCCTTCATTGCCTTGTCAAGCACGCGTAATGTCTGTTGGGCTACGTGTGATTTCACAAGCCTGTAATTTACCGTACCTTCAAGGTTGGTGACATTTTTCATTATCCTGTCCAAGTCGGGATAGAACAGCCACCTGTCGTTATCCTTCAACTCGTTACGGACAATATACAACGCCTGGTTGTACAGGTTATTCGTGACACGGCAGATAGCGCAAAGCCTGTCGGAATGGTTGATCTCAAATTTATAAACTAATTGCATATTAGCCAGTATTATGTTTTGCCAGTAAAAAGAAGAACAGGGAAGCCGTACTGACTTCGGCTTGTCGGAAGGTAGCTACTCCGTTCCTATCCCTGTATGGTGCAAATGTAATACTATATAACGATATTAGGAAATATTATGTGTTAAATTTTTATAATTGTGTTCGTTTGTTCCTTAATGCCTTGTTATATATAACTTTCATTGAAACAGCTCTTTAATTATTTTTTCAAAACTTACTTTTGTACTGCTGTTACGTAAACAGTAATCCTTAACCTGCAATGTATTCGACATTATAGGCTGACCACGCTCAATAGCGTCAAGTATATTCCACAACATTTCCTTAGACCATACGAAATATCCTCTAAAGAAATATGTAGCCATCACATCAGCCTGTTCTATTATATGATTACGGTCATGGTTACTGTCAGGCATTTTAAGTTCTATGCCATATATCTTACCGTCATGTATATAAGCAAGGTCCGGCATACTTTTCTTTGCTCCTAGAGCACGAAATTCAGCCGACTTGTTACCACTTACAGCAGGATGGAGAAGTTCGGAAAAAAATGCCACAAGCAATCCCCTGCACCCTTTACCTTCCTTCTCGTTCCTATAACTAACTACTATATCTTTCTGCATTTTCTTTTCTTCCGCAGATCGTTTCTCCTCAGCCATAATAAAAAAATTGTATTTGGCAAAGGTATCACGAAATGTGATATGTGAGAAGAATAAAAGGTTAAAGTTTGTTATCAACCATCTCGAATCCTTCACACAAATCATGTCTACTGTTTCTTAATCATTGCTTTCCTAAATTTTTGTAATGATGTTCGTTTGTTCATTAATGCCGTTTAAATATTGTTTTATTTCTTTTTCTAACTTGTCCAATGTACTGTTTACCAATCCATCCCACTCTTTTTCATATACATGAATATTCCTTTTTACTGTAGAGTGAAAAGAGATTTGATTCCCTAAAGGAAGATCAAAATACACAATAAAAGAAACTCTTTTTCCCTTATCCTCTGAGCACCCAAAAGATAACTTACTTTCGTTATATATTTCGATAAGTTTGTCAATCAAATCTTCTTTCTTTTCATACATCTTTTCTGAGTAGGGAAATGGAGCGTCTTTAGCCTTTATGTTGTAATCTTGTATCTCCAATGCAACACGGTAAATTTTAGCCGTAAAATCTCCTTGTTTTATCTTTTTATTAAGCATTAATTTTACCTTTCTTGTACCTATGCCGCACATATTTTCACGTTTCAATTTTAGCATGGCTATCAATTTCCTGTTTTTCTCCAAGGCTTCTTCCTTTGCTTCCCTTTGTCTTTTACAATCTTCTATTACGGAAACATAATTTTCTTTTATCCCGAAAACGTCCATTCCGCCAAAACAAAATGTTTCAATATCTAAGATTGTATTCTTTTCCATCCCAAGAAAATCTATAAGCCTTTTGTCTATGCCAAAAATATTCGTGTAATGTCTAAGATGTGACACGCAAACAATATATTCCGGGTTATGGGAACATTCAATCTCATCAAACACTTCCCAAGGATTAATGTTGTTTTTCATAATGTTATTTTTTTGTTTCTTTTGATATACCCCCATATAAACTTGCTGGAATATCCGCATTCTTTCATGGCTTTACGAAAATCAGATTCCGTATTTCTGATATACAACTGCCGTATTGCCCAATAAGTATTGTATCCTTTAAGTTCCGCATACTGGAAAAATTGTGTAGGTGTCATTTGCTCGAACTTTAAATCTCCTACCAGTTCTTGCAGTTCCGCCATCCTTATTTCCTTTTCTGTAGGATATACATATCCGCAGAAAGGGCATTCCGAAGCGGTTATGGCAATATATTTACCACACTGTTTACATTCCTTCACTCCTTGTATCCCTTCACATTTCCCCTTGTTATGCCATAAAGCCCATTTACGTTCTTTCTCAAACTTGCCGAGCCGTGATATGTTACCACCGAAGTCCAAGAGAAATGCTTCCGTTTTATTTGGGTGAAGCCGTATAGCCCTGCCAGTTGCCTGGATATAAAACTGAACGGATTGTGTAGCACGGTTTAATATGCAAACCTCTATACTTGTTTCATCGTATCCCGTAGACAATATGCCACTGTTGCATATAACGGTGAATTTATCGTCATGGAAATCCTTGATAAGCTGTTCCCTGTTTCCTGTAAGATGCTTGTATTTTTCATATAATGCCAACTCATCAGGTTTGTTCTTGTCTATACCTGATATGAGGAATTTTGCAGGTATGCCAGCTTCATTAAATTCAGCGCACATTCTTATCGCATTTGCCTGTGTGGCATCAAAACAGATTGCTTTTTTCATCGGGCAGATACGCATATAGTTTTCAATCACCCCCTTGTACTGTACAGACTTGTTGAACACTGCCCCCATCTGCCTGCTATCAAAGTCACCTGTACGATAATCGGTATTAACCTTAGACAAGTCGGGCGCATCAACTGTAAACGTTCTCAACTTGGTTATATTTCCCCGGTCCATCATATCCTGTATCTGAGCGGTTTCTACAATCTCTTCATAGTTCATGCCAAGCTGCCTTTGGTTTCCACTTCTCATCGGGGTTCCTGTAAGACCTACTACATACTTATCATCAAGCAAACTAGATTCAAAGAGATAATCCGCGTCAGACGAATGCGCTTCGTCTATCAGACAGAGAGATACACTCTTAACCCATTCAACCCATTCGGGTTTTTCGAGCCTTCTACGGAGAGTTTGAGCCATTGCGGATACTACTAGACCTTTAGGTATGTTCCTGTGTTTAGGAGAGATGTATTCAGCCTGTATGCCAACTCTTTCCAACGTTCCCCCTGTCTGTGTCATAAGTTCAGATCTGTGGGATACGATAAGCACCTTATTCCCCTTTTCAACAGCACCTTTAGCCATAAAACTCATTATGACCGTTTTGCCGTAACTTACACAGGCTGAAAATATGACATGCTTATGATTAGTCAGGGAATTTCTCAGACGGGTTATCCCCACCTCCTGGTAATCCCTTAGCTTGATTTCGTTTGTACTCATCTTCTTGTATCATTCTTTCAAGTTCGTTTTTCAATGCAATCACAAAAGCCATGCACTCTTCTCCTTCAAACTGCTTGATAAACTGCCTGGCGGCATCTTCGTAATCAGGAACACATTCCTTTTTGAAGTATTCCTCATTGTCTTGAAGAACCATCCAATCCTCGAAGTGATGGTTTGGTTTTTTCTTGAATATGTGAAGCAAAATGGCAGTGTCGCTATTTAGTTTGATTAGCTTCCTGTCATAGTTTTCAAAGTTGTCAACGTAATCCGTATTCATCCTCGTAAAATAATTTAAAGTTTCTCCATCTATGCCCGTTTTTACCCTTACAGAAAGAACTACATGAGCGTTGTGGCATACCTAATTTCCTCTCACAGTCACAACAGGCTTCAAAGCATAGGAATCTGTTCGTGCCATCCTCTATCGCAATGACAGCCCTTGTATTGTTTCTATGGCCGAGATAAGAACCGTTTTCCTTTCGTTTCTTTATGAGTTCCTTCATAATAACTCTTTTCTTTTCACGTTCCTCATCCGATACTTCCCTTCCTTTCTTGAATCCGTAATTATGACCTTTGACGAACCTTCCTTTTTCGTCACGGTAAGATATTGGATAATCTATCCATAATTCGCTAATTGCTGGCATTGAAATCTAACTTTAGTTTTACAATTTCATCACTCATGGCATGTACTCTTTTCAGCCATGCCATTTTCCATGCTTCTTTTCCTATACCATATATACGATATATATCATCTCCTGCATCATCAAATTTGATAGGAGTGCAGCTTGTTGACTTACATTTCGTTCCGTCCATAAGTTCAACATCACCTACACCTCCATTGAGCATGATAAAGTTGATATTGTTTTCTATGGCAAGATAGGGGATGATTATTTCATCCCCACGATTAGGTTTGTTGTGCTTGATCAATGTAGTCATAACAATTTAGACAATAAATCTTCAAACTTATCCTCATACCACAACGGTTGTGTTTCTTTAGGATTATTCGGGCTTACTTGGTTTTCCCCATAAGAAAGACCTTTTTCCGTGATTGATTTGAATCGTTTTTTCTTACCGTGTGAAGAATTTCGGCTCAATTCGCATAGGTATCCTTTTTCAATAGCTGCCTTGTTAAATGCCTGTGCGGAAATTTTAATTCCTTTTTCAGATAACAACTCAGAGGCAGACTTTAATATCCCTTTCGATGATGTATAATCTGGAAGAGATATATTTAATGGGTCAAGTATCTGTTTTGCGATAATCAACTTTGAATTATCATTTAAGTTCAAGAACTTTGCCGCCCATGTAGCTGCATTCATTTTATCCGATATGGTTGGTTGATTATCAATTGACTTATTCTCTATAATCTTATTAACGGTATGATGGAATACTTGTCGGTAAACCTCAAATACTGATCTTACTTTTCTTGCAATAAAAAATTCAAGACAAGGAACAGTAATATGATAATCAATTCTTCTTGAATAACCGATTCCATTTTGGCATTTTACTTTTTGGGTGATTGCCTGATAATCAACACTTTCAATAAACTTTTCTTTAAGTTCGTTTACTGCTTTATGCTTGTCTTGATAAACAAGCATCCATACATCATCAAAATTTACTGGAAATTCGTTATCTGATTGTGATAGCTTTAATATTTCATTGAAATACGCCTTAATTTCGCTTTCACTACTTTCTTTAGATAATGTTATATTTGTTGACATATTATTAACTTTTTGTGGTAACTCCGCAATTACCCGTTACGTATTTGAAACACCAACAAAGTCATTTATTTTTCTTATTGGGTATTTTTTTGCATCACGTTCGTTGAGTGAAAGATAAGCTAGAGCCATTTGTAACTTATCCTCCATCCTGTCTATATCGTCTTTATAATCGCATCTGTCAAGTTCCCAATACAAAAGTCTTGACGGATCGTTAACTGGGCGTAAATCAAACGGATCATCATCTGACTTGCCGTCATATACGATATAATACATTTTATCTACATCGGGATGGGAAAGGAAATGCGACATTAGCTGCCAATAGTATTCCTCTATAGCCTGTTCCTTTGTGGCTTCTCTCAAATATTCAATCTTACTTTCAGAAGTAAAGCATTTCACTTCTGCTATATAAGACAATTTACCATTGACATCAAATCCATATCCATCGGGAGAATCACCATATCCATCATAGATATTATCGACAAAAACAATTTCGTCAAAATCATCCGCACAGGACATTAGTCTGGAGAACGTGTTATGGTTAAAACACTCGATAGCGTCTTTTTCATGATCCTTTCCCCACTCCATGTCAGAAGTGGATATATGTCGGCATGGTTTGTTTAACCTTCTCTCCCTTGCAACCTGATAAAGATAAGATATAGCTGTATCCCCGAAAGGAACATCAACTGTCTTTCTCTTCACACCCTGTTTTTTTGCAATCTCTAGTTCGGAAGGTGTCATTTCCCTTCTCCCGGAAACCATAAGTTTTCCAATGGCGGAAGAGGTGATTTTACCACACCTCTTCATAAGCCATAATTTTTCTTTTTCTTCCGCTTCCATCATTTCTTAGTCGCTTCGTTAAACAACTTCATAGCTTCCGCGTCTACATCATAGCTTGATGTGATGTAATTAATGTCGCATTTTCCACTTTTCAATGCTTCCAATGCAGCCTTGAATTTATCAGAGTTCACCGTCATTTTCTCTTTCTGTGGTGGCGGTGGAACATCACGTCCTATACGCAATCCATATACCTTCCCTCCATCGCTTGGGTCACGTGTCAGTTCCTTGCATAATATTACACGGAAATCATGGATGGTTTCAGGATAATCAGTTTGTGCCAGCTTGGTAAGGCGTTTACGGTTCGTACTGTTCAATAGCATAGGTTTAGGAACAAGGTTTGTTTCTTTAAAGTAAGCAATCCATGATGGTTTCTTACTACCTTGTACCTTTGCATTCTCATCCCATACGATATGGGATATTGTAGCAATAATAGACTGACCGTTAGGGAGTATTTCTACTCCCACATAATCAGATTGACTTCCAGTTCTCCAATGATGAAAAACCTGATTTTGTTGTTCGTTTGACATAATTATTGGATATTACTTGTTGAAACTATAGTTGCACTCCCTGTCTTATCTACAATTACATTTTTGTCACCTATAACAGCTTCCGTCTTGTTGCCACTAGGAAACTCTGGTAAAGATTTATTATATTCCTCATATAGATAAACATCCATGATAGCTGTTTCGGCTACGGATGCAATCACGTAGTCTGCCATTGTACCTTTCATTCCTTCGTCCAGTTTCTTTACAG
>ERZ772870.1776-NODE-1776-length-13601-cov-2.756164_pt1 | contig 13601 bp, 7 predicted proteins | sample MGYA00511376_ERZ772870 | MGnify/ENA primary metagenome ERZ772870 (study PRJEB29015, sample SAMEA2737719) | human gut metagenome | biome: human gut; feature: human-associated habitat; material: faeces | place: China | collected 2012 ... | reverse complement strand
GCTCCGAAAGCAACCTGCGGCGGCTGTTCGACCGCGTGCTGGAGCGGACGGGCGGCCGAGTGGTCTTCAACCTCGACGCCACGGCCGGACGCCGCGGAGGCTACCACATGTTCAACGAGTACGGCAACATTTTCCTCGAAAACCGTTACACCGACTGGCAGAACTACTACCCCTACTGGACGCTGCGCAACCTGTGGATGCTCTCCAAATACGTCCCCGCGGAGAAGCTCCAGATCGAGTTCCTCAACAAATGGCGCAACACGGAAAAATATGCCGGCGACCCGTTCGCCCCGGCCAATTACAGTTTCGAATACCTCTTCGCAACGACCATGGCCGGACAGCCGCTGGCCTGGATGGAGGCGAGCGGACTGCCCGAAGAGGCGCTGGGCATCGGCGCGCTGATTGAACGCTACAAAGAGGTGCAGCACGATTTCCACCGCGGAGTGATCCTCCCCGTGGGCGACGAACCGTCGGGCCGCTCGTGGACCGGATTCCAGTCGGTCGACGGCGAGCGGGGCTACCTGATCTTCTTCCGCGAGCAGAACCCCGACCGGAAGGCCCGGATCGAAACATGGCTCCCCGAGAACTCGAAAGTGCGCCTCACGCCGGTGCTGGGGAGCGGGAAGGCCGCCGTGCAGAAGACCGGACGCCGCGGAACGCTGGAGGTGGAACTTCCCGCGCCCAACGACTACGCGATGTACCGCTACGAACTGATCCGCTGACGAACCACAAATCCTGATAACAATGAAAACACCGATAAAATTCATCCTGTCATTTGCTCTGCTGCTGCTCGCGGCGGCCGACATCGCAGCCCAGGAGCTGATCACCAACGTTTACGGACGCGACGTGCAGTCGCTCAACGGAAAGTGGGACGCCATCGTCGATCTCTACGATCAGGGCCGCAAAAACAAGATCTACCTCAACCGCAGGCCGGAGGGAAAGACCGATTTCTACGAATATTCGTTCGACAACGGCCTGCGGCTCGACGTTCCCTCGGACTGGAACTGCCAGATGCCCGAGCTGAAATACTACGAAGGCACGGTGTGGTATGCCCGGCGGTTCGACGCCCCCGAGCAGACCGGCCGGCGGCAGTTCCTCTATTTCGGAGCCGTCAGCTACCGCTGCCGGGTCTACCTCAACGGCGAGGAGATCGGCGCCCATGAAGGCGGATTCACACCCTTTGAGATCGAGGTGACGGGCCGCCTCAGGCCCGAAGGCAACTTTCTGGCCGTGGAGGTCAACAACACCCGCACCACAGACGCCATCCCGGCGATGGCCTTCGACTGGTGGAACTACGGCGGCATCACGCGCGACGTGATGCTCGTCAGCGTGCCCGACGCTTTTATCCGGGACTATTTCATCCGCCTCGGCAAGGATTCCGACGACCGGATCGACGCCGATGTGCAGCTGGCGGGCGCCGCTGCCGGAACGGCCGTACGGATCGAGATTCCCGAACTGAACGTAGACCGGACCGTCACTGCCGGAGCGACCGGTACGGCCTCGGCGTCGTTCCGGGTCAGGAGACTGCAACGCTGGTCCCCCGCCGATCCGAAACTTTACCGGGTGATCGTCTCCACGGACCGCGACCGGGTGGAGGAGTCGATCGGGTTCCGCAATATCCGCACCGAGGGCGAAGAGATCGTCCTCAACGGCTCGCCCGTGTTCCTCAAGTCGATCTCGTTCCACGAAGAGATCCCCCAGCGCATGGGCCGGGCACACTCCGAGGCCGACGCCGTGATGCTGCTCAGCGAGGCCAAGGCACTCGGCTGCAACATGATCCGTCTGGCGCACTACCCGCAGAACGAACATATCGTCCGGCTGGCCGAAAAGATGGGCTTCCTGCTCTGGGAGGAGATTCCCATCTGGCAGGGCATCGACTTCGCCAACGACCAAACCCGCGAAAAGGCGGGCCGCATGATCCGCGAGATGGTCACGCGCGACAAGAACCGCTGCGCCCTGACGTTTTGGGGCGTGGCCAACGAGACGCAGCCTTCCGGGCCGCGCAACGCCTTCCTGCGCCACCTGATCGCATGCTGCCGGGAGATCGACGACACGCGCCAGATCGTTGCGGCGTTCGATCTGGTGCGTTTCGACCGCCAGCGGCAGCTGTTCGTCATGGACGACCCGTTCATCGGGGAACTGGATGTCGTGGCCATCAACAAATACATGGGCTGGTATCACCCGTGGCCCCTCACGCCCGACAAGGCGGTGTGGGACGTGGCGCGCGGCAAACCGCTGATCATCTCCGAATTCGGCGGCGAGGCGCTCTACGGCCAGCACGGCCCGGCCGATGTGGCCAGCTCGTGGAGCGAGGAGTATCAGGAGGCCCTCTACCGCGACAACCTGCGCATGTTCGAGAACATCCCCAACCTGCGGGGCGTGTCGCCGTGGATTCTGTTCGACTTCCGCTCGCCGTTCCGCTTCCACCCCGCCAACCAGGAGGGCTGGAACCGCAAGGGGCTGGTTTCCGACCAGGGATACCGCAAGAAAGCGTGGTATCTGATGAAAGCCTATTACGACAAACATTAAAAGAAGATGAAGAAATTTTTGACATACACGCTTCTCGGCGTCCTGCTCGCAGGCTGCGCCGGAAGCGGGCGGGAACCGCTGGAGACCGTCGTGGACAAGGCGCTGGCCGGCGCCGAGCGGCAGACGCTGCTGATGGCCGAGAAGTACAGTGCGCGCGAAGGCCGCCTGCCGCGCACGTGGGAGAACGGCGAGGACGTCTCGTCGGATTCGCGCTGGTGGTGCAGCGGCTTTTTCCCGGGCGTGCTGTGGTACGTCTACGAGAACGGCCGCAACCCCCGGGTGCTGGAGTACGCCCGGATGTTCACCGCACGCGTCGAGCGGGAAAAACACACCACCGACAACCATGACGTGGGGTTCATGCTCTATTGCAGTTTCGGCAACGGACTGCGCCTCACGGGAGACAAGTCCTACGAGGAGGTGCTGCTCACCGGGGCGCGCTCGCTGGCGACGCGCTTCAAACCCGAAGTAGGGCTGATCCGCTCGTGGGACCATAACCGCGACAAATGGCAGTATCCGGTCATCATCGACAACATGATGAACCTCGAACTGCTGATGTGGGCCGCCGACCGTTCGGGCGACAAGTCGCTGCGCGACATGGCCGTATCGCATGCTGACAAGACGCTGAAACACCATTTCCGCCCCGACTTCAGCTCCTGCCACCTGGTCTCCTACGACACGATCTCGGGACAGCCCCATCTCAAGCAGACCCATCAGGGCCTCTCCGACTCCTCGGCCTGGAGCCGCGGACAGGCATGGGGACTCTACGGCTACACCTGCATGTACCGCCTCACGGGCGACGCCCGCTACCTCGAACAGGCCCGCGGCATCGCCGGATTCCTCATCAACCACAGGAACATGCCCGCCGACGGGATTCCCTACTGGGATTTCGACGCTCCGGCCCTCGCCTCCACGCCGCGCGACGCATCGGCGGCCGCGATCATGGCCTCGGCGCTGGTCGAGCTGAGCGGCTTCGTGCCCGCAGCCGAAGGGGAGCGGTACATGGCTTTCGCCGAAAAGCAGATCCGCACGCTGGCCTCGCCCGAATACACCGCTCCGGCGGGTGAGAACGGAGGCTTCATTCTCCGGCACAGCACGGGAGCCTATCCCTTCTCCTCGGAGGTCGACGTGCCGCTCACCTACGCCGACTACTATTATCTGGAGGCGCTCACGCGCATCAAACGCCGATTGCAGCCATGACCGCCGTGAAAAAATACGCGCTGCTGTCGCTCTGCGGCCTGACCCTGTTCTGCGCCCGGGCGCAGATGCCCGCGACAAACTACGACGAATCGCAGGTTCCGGCCTACACGCTGCCCGACCCGCTGACAACCATCGCCGGCAAAAAGGTGACTGACGCCGAAACGTGGACTTCGGAACGCCGTCCCGAACTGCTGTCGCTGTTCGAAAGCGAGGTCTACGGAAAAGCCCCCGGCCGCCCCGAGGGACTGCATTTCGAGGTCTTGAGCGAGGACCGCTACACGCTGGGCAACATGGCCACCCGCCGGGAGATCGCCGTCTATTTCACCGAGAGCGACGCACATTTCATGACCATCCTGCTCTATATCCCCAACAAACGCACCGACGCCGTTCCGGTCTTTCTGGGGCTGAATTTCAAGGGCAACCACACGATCTGCGACGACCCGTTGATTACGGAGTCCGTTTCGCGCATGAAGCCGCGCGAAGAGGGCGGCAGCGAAGTCCGCGCAAAAGGGTTCCCGCGCGCCGCGGCGGCATCGCGGTGGCCGGTCGAAATGCTGATCGCCAACGGCTACGGCCTCGCCACGATTTACCGCGGCGACATCGACCCCGACTACGACGACGGCTTCCAAAACGGCGTTCACCCGCTCTTTTACCGCGAGGGGCAGACCAAACCGGCCCCCGATGAATGGGGCACGATCGCGGCCTGGGCCTGGGGCTTGAGCCGCGCGATGGACTACCTCGAAACCGACGAGGATGTCGATGCCTCCCGCGTGGCGGTCATCGGGCATTCGCGGCACGGCAAAACGGCCCTTTGGGCCGCAGCCGTCGATCCGCGCTTCGCCATGGCCGTGTCGAACGACTCGGGATGCGGCGGCGCGGCGTTGTCGCGGCGTTGTTACGGCGAAACCGTAGCCAGGATCAACAGCCTCTTCCCGCATTGGTTTTGCGGGAACTTCAAACAGTATTCGGGCAACGAGGCGGCTTTGCCCGTCGACCAGCACGAACTGATTGCGCTGATAGCCCCGCGCCCGGTGTATATCGCCAGCGCTGTCGAGGACCGTTGGGCCGATCCGAAAGGCGAGTTCCTCGCGGGGGTCCACGCCACGCCGGTCTACGAGTTGTTCGGCCTGGAGGGACTTTCGGGAACGGAACTGCCCCAAACCGACGCGCCCGTGCTGTCGGGACACATCGGCCACCACGTCCGTTCGGGCGACCACGACATCACGCTCTACGACTGGCGGCAATTCGTGAAATTCGCGGACAAACACCTGAAACGATAATCTAAAACAACACCATACATGAAAAACCGGTTTATAAAACTGCTTCTCGCGGCCGTGCTGTTAGGCTCCCTCTCCCCGGCGGCCGCCCAGACCCGCGAAATGGACCTCTCGGGAGAGTGGAGGTTCCAGACGGACGTGATGGATTTCCGCAGGGGATCGCTTTCGCCGCGCTACAACCACCAACTCCAGGAGACCATCATGCTCCCCGGCATCACCGACGACTACAAAATCGGCTACAAATCACCCTACCGCCATGTCGACCGCCTGACGCGCGTCTACGAGTACATGGGTCCGGCGTGGTATCAGCGCGACATCGAGTTCCCGGCCGACTGGAAGGGCAAGTGCATCTTCCTCTATTTCGAGCGCACCCACTGGCTCAGCTCGGTATGGGTCGACACCAAGGAGGTGAGCCGACTGGACTACATCAGCGTCCCCCACAACCACGACCTGACGGATTTCGTCACCCCGGGCAAGACGCACCGCATCACGGTGTGCATCGACAACCGGTTCCAGTACAACACCCACAAATGGAACCACGCCCACACGGAGTTCACGCAGATCAACTGGAACGGCATCCTCGGCGAGATGAAACTCGTGGCCGTAGACCCCGTTTACATCGACGACATGCAGCTGTATCCCGACCTCGCGACGAACAGCGTCGACGTGCGCCTGAAGATCGACAACCGCACGAAAAAGCCTTTCGAAGGAAAGGCGCTGCTCACCGTCTCGGGCAACGGCTTGCACGTAACGAAGGAGGTACCTGTCGGCAGCGAAGCGGAGGAGATGGACCTGACCGAAACCGTCGCGCTGGGCCGGGAGGCGAAACTCTGGGACGAATTCAACCCGAACCTCTACACCGTGGAGTGCACGCTGCTGACCGGCACCGGAAAAGAGTCCTTCGAACATAAGAAGTCGGCGACCTTCGGCATGCGCGAAGTGGCGCAGGGCCGCAACCACATCCTGCTCAACGGCCGTCCGCTCCACCTGCGCGGAACCGTCGAGAACGCCGTGTTCCCGAAAACGGGCCACGCCCCGGTCTGCGACGCCGAATGGGAGCGTATCATGCGCATCGTCAAGGACTACGGACTGAACCACATCCGTTTCCACTCGTGGTGCCCTCCCGCCGCGGCTTTCCGCATGGCCGACCGCCACGGCGTCTACCTCGAAGTCGAGATGCCCATGTGGGGCAAGGACGCCGAGCCGGACGAAGCGCGCTACGACTTCTTCCGCCGCGAGATGCGCGCCATCCTCAAGGAGTACGGCAACCACCCCTCGTTCGTCCTCTACTGCAACGGCAACGAGATCACCGGCAACTTCGACTTCATCGAGGAGCTGACCGCCGACGGCCGCAAACTCGACACGCGGCATCTGTACAGCGGTTCGACGGCCCGCACGCGCGTCCCGTCCGACCAGTATTACGTCTCGCAGCAGACCAACAAAGGCCCCGTGAAGGTCTACGAGGGACGGCCCTCGACCGACTGGGACCGCAGCAAGGAGTCGGACGTGGACGTTCCGGTAATTTCCCACGAGTCGGGCCAGCGGTGCGTCTATCCCGACTTCCGCGAGATCGGGAAATACACGGGACCGGTCGAGGCCCGAAACTTCGAACTGTGGCGCGAGATGCTCACCGCCAACGGCATGGGCGATCAGGCCCACGATTTCTTCCGGGCCTCGGGCGCGCTGACCGTCGTGGAGTACAAGGCCGTGATCGAGGCGCTGCTCCGCTCGTCCAAATCGGCCGGATTTCAGCTCCTGTCGCTCAACGACTTCCCGGGCCAGGGTTACGCCCCGGTGGGTGTGCTCGATCCGTTCTGGGACTCCAAGGGCCTGGTGACGCCCGAGGATTGGCGGGCCTTCTGCGCGCCGACCGTGGCGCTGCTCCGCTACCCGAAAAGCGCCTGGTTCGAAGACGAAACCTTCACGGCAAAGGCCGAGGTCTACAACTTCGGCGCGGCGGCGCTCAAAAATGCGAAAATCCGCTGGTCGATCACCGACGGCAGCGGGAAAGCCATCGCCAAGGGCAGTCTGAAATCGCAGACCGTAGGCACCGACGGCGTGTTCCCCGTCGGGGAGTTCTCCGCTCCGCTCGGCAAGGTGCGAGGCCCGCAGAAGCTGACCGTGCACCTGAACGTCGGTGAAAAGACAAGCAACAGCTGGGACATCTGGGTCTATCCGCGCAACGCACAGCTGATGCAGTCGGATACGGAGGTGCTCTACACGACGGAGTTCGGCGAGCAGGCCAAACAGTACCTCGCCGCGGGGAAGAAAGTCGTCCTGACCCCCGCGCCGAACAAGGTCAAGGGGCGCAAATCGACCTTCCACAACCATTTCTGGAACCCGATCATGTTCGCCTGGGCGCCGATGACCATCGGCTGTCTGATTCACGCCGAGCAACCCGTGTTCGCCGACTTCCCGACCTCATACCACACCGACTGGCAGTGGTGGGACATTCTGGAGAACGCCAAGGTGATCGAGATGCAGCAGACCCCGCGCCAGCTGCGGCCCTTCATCCAGGTGATCGACAGCTTCGACAACAACGAAAAACTCGGCATCGGCTTCGAGGCCCGCGTCGGCGGCGGCAAACTGCTCGTTCTGGCGGTCGACACGAAAAAGAAGATGGACCAGCGCCCCGCCACGCGCCAGCTGCTCGAAAGCATCGACCGCTACGTCCGCAGCGACCGTTTCGCTCCCGAGGTCACACTCGACGAGTCGTTCATCACCTCCTTCATGCGCTAAAACCGCACGATTATGAACAAGATCTGTCTACTGCTCTGCTGCCTGCTGCCCGGCCTGTTCCGGGCAGGGGCGCAGGAGCTGAAAATGACCGAATGCGCCCCTCTGACGCAGATTTACGGCGAGGTCTGCGAGTCCGACGAACTGCTTCCTATGGGCGATGTGGGGGTGGAATTCGGATACGTCCTCTACCAGGCCGCAATCACCGTTCCCGCAGGGGAGGCCGCGCTCGAACTGGAAAACGTGCGGGACTATGCCGCGGTTTACCTCGACGGCGTGTTTCAGGGAACCCTGACCGACAACCGAAAAACGCTGGTCCTGAAGGCAGAAACCGGCCAGCACACATTGCAGCTCTACGTCGAAAACATCGGCCGCATCACCTACGGCCCGGAGATTCTCGACAACTCGAAAGGACTCTTCGGCGAAGCCCGCCTCGCCGGCGAAACGATCGCCGGCTGGACGATCACCCCGCTCGAAGTGCGCAACGCCGATCCCGAAACCCTCGAGTTCGAAGCCCTCGGCCCGTGCAACACGCCCTGTTTCCGGCGCGGGCAGTTCGACCGTGCGGCGCACGAAGGAGCCGTTTACCTCGACGTGTCGGGATGGGGCATGGGCGAGGTGTGGATCAACGGGCACTACCTCGGCTCGTTCTGGGACGAGGAGAAACAGCAGTCGATCCTCATTCCGGCCGAAATCCTCGCCGAAAAGGGGAACCGCATCGTGGTTTTCGACCTCAAAAACAACGACCCCGGCGCAACGATGCGCCTCTCGGACAAACCCGTGTTCAAATAACAAGCACAACCTATGAAAAAAATAACCGTTATCGCTCTGCTGCTGGCCGCCGCCCTCGGGGCGCAGGCCCGGAACGGGAGCGGAAAGCCCGCCTACAAGGACGCCGGACGCCCCGTCGAAGAGCGCGTCAGCGACCTGCTGTCGCGGATGACCCTCGAAGAGAAGGTCATGCAGCTCAACCAATACACGCTCGGCCGCAACGACAACGCCAACAACGTGGCCGATCCGGTGGACAAGATTCCCGCCGAAATCGGCTCGCTCATCTACTTCGACACCTCGCCCGAGCTGCGCAACCGGCTTCAGAAAAAAGCCATCGAGCAGTCGCGGCTCGGAATCCCCGTGCTGTTCGGCTACGACGTGATCCACGGTTTCCGCACCACTTACCCCATTTCGCTGGCCCAGGCCTGCTCGTGGAATCCCGCACTGGTGAAGCAGGCCGCCGAAGTGGCCGCACAGGAGGCGCGGATGTCGGGCGTCGAGTGGACCTTCTCGCCGATGATCGACGTGGCGCGCGACGGCCGCTGGGGCCGCGTCTCGGAGGGCTACGGCGAAGATCCCTACGCCAACGCCGTCTACGGAGTGGCGGCGGTCGAAGGCTACCAGGGCGACAACCTCGCCGACTCCCGCCGCGTGGCCGCCTGCCTCAAGCATTTCGTCGGCTACGGCGCCTCGGAGGCCGGCCGCGACTACGTCTACACCGAAATCTCGCGTCAGACGCTCTGGGACACCTACATACCGCCCTACCAGGCGGGCATCGAGGCCGGAGCCGCTACGGTGATGAGCTGCTTCAACGACATCAGCGGAACGCCCGGCACGGCCAACCCCTACATCCTGACCGAGGTGCTCAAGGAGCGCTGGGCACACGACGGATTCGTCGTCTCGGACTGGGCCGCCATCGAGCAGCTGCGCTCGCAGGGCGTGGCCGCCGACCGGAAGGAGGCCGCCGAAAAGGCCTTCAACGCGGGTGTCGAAATGGACATGATGAACCGCTGTTACGACGCCCATCTGGCCGCCCTGGTCCGCGAAGGCAAGGTCTCGCAGGAGAAACTCGACGAGGCCGTGCGGCGCGTTCTGCGGCTGAAATTCCGGCTCGGGCTGTTCGAACGCCCCTACACCCCGGAGTCGGAGGAGACGGACCGGTTCCTGCTTCCCGCGAGCCTCGCCGTCGCCGAGCGGCTCGCCGAGGAGTCGATGGTGCTGCTGAAAAACGAGAACAACACGCTGCCGCTGAAAGCCGCCCGCCGCATCGCGGTCATCGGCCCGATGGCGCAGAACCGGCTGCACCTGCTCGGCGCGTGGTCGGCACACGGCCGCGAAGAGGACGCGGTGAGCCTCTTCGCCGGGCTGGAAAACGAATACCGGGGCCGCGCCGAACTGCTCTACGCCCGGGGCTGCGACTTCGACGGCGAGGACCGCTCCGGATTCCGTGAGGCTGTCGCCGCGGCCGCGGCTGCCGACGTGGTGGTCCTCTGCCTCGGGGAGAAAAAGCAGTGGAGCGGCGAGAACGCCTCGCGCTCGACGATCGCGCTTCCCGAAATCCAGGAGCAGCTGGCCGCCGAACTGGCCCAGACCGGAAAACCGCTGGTCTTGGTTCTGTCCAGCGGCCGGCCGCTGGAGCTGTGCCGCCTCGAACCCCTCTGCGGGGCCATGGTGCAGATGTGGCAGCCCGGCATCCGGGGCGGAAACCCCCTGGCGGGAATTCTGTCGGGGAGGATCAACCCCTCGGGACGCCTCGCCATGACGTTCCCCCGCTCGACGGGCCAGATTCCGATCTACTACAACAGCCGCCAGAGCGGCCGCACCCATCAGGGCAAATATCAGGACATCCCCAGCACGCCGCTCTATGAATTCGGACACGGCTTGAGCTATACGACGTTCGAATACGGCGACCTGCGCCCGTCGGCAACCACGCTGCGCCGCGGGGAAAAGGTGACGGTCGAGGTCTCCGTGACCAACACGGGCGACATGGACGGCGCCGAGACGGTTCACTGGTTCATATCGGACCCTGTGTGCCGCATCTCACGCCCCGTCAGGGAGTTGAAACACTTCGAGAAACAGCCGATCCGCCGCGGCGAGACCCGCACGTTCCGGTTCGAGATCGACCCCGAAAAGGATTTGAGTTTCACGGACGGCAACGGCAACCGGTTCCTCGAACCGGGCGACTACTTCATCCTCGTAAAGGACAAAAAGGTGAAACTGACGCTGACGGACTGATCCCCGCTCCCATTAAAGGACAGAGCTGTAACCTGAAAAGTTACAGCTCTGTCCGTATCAGGCCGCAGTCACCCGGAGAACGGGACGCCCCACCGATTCGCAGGAAAGCCGCCCCCTCACAGGCCCTTTGTCCACACGGGTACGGGCTGGGGCGAGGTGGTCGGGCCGAAGACCTTCAGACGACCGTCTTCGGTCACCTCCATCGGGTCGATGAAGACCATGCGCGCATCGCCCGTCGGGGCCGTCCGGCCGTGGTAGACGCAGTACATCCCGCCGCCGGGAAGCTTCAACACCATATTGTGCCCCGTTCCCGTGACCTCGCCGCCCTTGTCCGCATTCTTCTCGAGGACCGGATTGTCCGACGATTTCACGAAGGGACCCAGCGGCGAACCGGCCGTAGCATAGCCCACCGCATAATGCTGCCCGCCGTAGAAGTTGGCGGAATACATCATGTAATAGGTCCCGTTTTCCTTGAAGGCGTACGACCCCTCGGTCCAGCGCCGGTTGACCTCTCCGGCGGTGACCGAACGGCTCTCCCACCCGGTTTGCGGGTCGGAGGCAGACTGCGGGGGCGTCAGCAGAGCGACCGGCTCGCCAATGACGCCGCTGAAATCGGGCTTCATCTCCACACCGTACACCCAGCTCTCCTCGATCTCGTCGAAAAGCCCCTTGTCGCGCGCCCACGCCGAAAGCTCGCTTTCGACGGGATGCTTGTAACAGCAGCGCGAATAATAGAGATACACCCGGCCGTCATCGTCCCACAATACGTTGGCGTCGATCACCGGATAGCCGGGATCGAACACCGGACGGTCATACAGGTCGGAAAAGGGACCCGACGGCGAATCGGCAACCGCCACCCCGATGCGGAACGTTTCGAGGTCGCCGTTCGGGTTATGCCGCCAGTTGGCACTGAAAAACAGGTAATAGCGGCCGTCGCGTTCATACACTTCGGGCGCCCAGAAGCAGTCGGTTCCCCATGCCGAGGCATTGCCGTCGTAGACGACATCGCCCTTCTGCCAGGTAACGAGGTCGTCCGAGACGCAGACGCGAAAACCCCGGATGTCGCCGCTCGTTCCGTACATATAGAATTTTCCGTCAGCGGCGTGGAGGATGAACGGGTCGCCGAACGCAACGTCGAGCGGATTACGATATGCAGGCGAGTCGCATCCGAGCAGGATCGCCGGCAGGAAGAAGATGAGCAGTTTTTTCATACAGGTTATTTGAATGGTTTGAATCCGTCGTAAAATGCCATTTGGCGCGTACTCCGACAAAATTATTCGTTTTATCCGATTTTCAGCCATGCCGCCACCCGATGGGCCGCAATTGATCAAAGAGTTATACATTATGGAAATATTTTTCCATTTTGCGCCGGGCCGGACACCTATCTTTGCAGGGTCCGGAGACTCCGAAGCCCGTTCGTCCGCGGCCCTCATCCCCGGTCCCAACCTTAAATCTTACGACCTATGAAACGATTGCTTCCATTAATCGCGACGTTGTTCGCCATCGCCTGCTGTGCGGCGCAAAACCTCCGGAAAGTGCCCCTGGCCGATCCTTTCATCCTGCTTTACGACGGGGTGTATTACGCCTATGGCACAGGCGCCGGAAGCGGCATCGAGGTGTGGACATCCCGCGACCTCTCCACGTGGGAGAGGGCCAAAGGCAACGCCCGCGACGGACTGGCCCTGCACCGCACGGATGTCTGGGGCGAAAAATGGTTCTGGGCGCCCGAGGTCTATCGGCTGAATGACAAATTCTACATGTATTTCACGGCCGAAGAGCACATCTGCGTCGCCACCTCCGACTCGCCGCTGGGTCCTTTCGTACAGGAGAAGCGGCAACCGATGATCGCCGATGAAAAGTGCATCGACAACACGCTGTTCATCGACGACGACGGCCGGGCGTACATGTATTTCGACCGGTTCAACGACGGGCTGAATATCTGGGTCGTCGAGCTGGAAGACGACTGCACGACGCTGAAAAAAGAGACGATGCGCCCCTGCATCCATGTTTCGCAGGAGTGGGAAAAGGTCTGGCCCCGCGTCAACGAAGGCTGCTTCGTGATCCGGCGGAACGGCACTTACTACATGACCTATTCGGCCAACAGCTACGAAAGTCCCTTCTACGGCATCGGCTGCGCCACGGCCGACTCGCCGCTGGGCCCCTGGACCAAATACGACCGCAATCCGCTGTTGCAGAATCCCGGCGAACTGGTCGGCGTCGGGCACAGCGCCCTGTTCCGGGACAAGGCGGGCAACCTGAAGATCGTTTTCCATGCCCACAAAAGCAAAGGCGCGATCCATCCGCGGGAAATGTATATCACCGACGTGCGTTTCCGCCCCGTCGAGGGCGGCTGCCGGATGGAGATCGACCCCGGATACTCGCCGGCCCTGATCGCTGAATGAACGACGCCCGGATGCAGCATGTGCATCCGGGCATCGTTTTTACAGGAGGGCGAAACCGGCCTCGCGATCAATAGAACGTCCCTTTCGGGGCGAAAATCGCATACCCGAAATTGAAGGTCAGGTACATGTTGCGCCAGTTTTTCAGGTCGTATTTCGTCAGCGCGAGGCTCACGGGACCGATCGGCGTGTGGTAGACCAGCGACGCCTCGGCGATATAATGCCAGCGCTCGTCGGGATTCTTCAGGGGGTTGAAGTCCCGTTTTTCACGGAACATGGTGTAGAACCCCGTCCGGAAGAAGCAGTTGGGCAGCAGGTCGAAGGTCGGCATCAGGCCCCACGCCGCAAAGCGTTTGCCCCGGAAATCGGGCATGTAGATCATCCGGGCATGCGGCACGGGCGCATAGTCGGGCATCGACATCAGGGTCGCGGATTCGGTCCGGAACCGCGGGTGGTT
>ERZ772870.1775-NODE-1775-length-13613-cov-2.955598_pt1 | contig 13613 bp, 9 predicted proteins | sample MGYA00511376_ERZ772870 | MGnify/ENA primary metagenome ERZ772870 (study PRJEB29015, sample SAMEA2737719) | human gut metagenome | biome: human gut; feature: human-associated habitat; material: faeces | place: China | collected 2012 ... | reverse complement strand
CCGTCCTGCTCGGAGATGCTGAACACGAAGGGCACTTTCTGCTTGTAAGTATATTCCGTCAGCAGGGGCGAACCTTGAATCTCCCGGTAACAGGAATAGTCCTTGTAGACTGTTTCTCCGACCAGGTCCTCCACCGTCAGGGGCAGGGGATCATGGTAGACGGTGTAGGTGTGCTCCGTGTCACCGGCAGGGTAGGCGGGAGAGGTGCGGATCTCCGCGTTGACATGGCCCTGGAGCGAGGGAACTTTGTCAACGCGAAAGCCCACCCAGACAAGACCGCCCATAAGGACAAGGGAGCCGATTACGGCAATCAGGATGTTAAACCCCATATTTGCTTCGGCGGAGAAGCCTTTTTTCTTCATAAGCTGACGGCTGCCGTTGACGATCAGCGTCAGCAGCAGAGCGTAAGCAAGACCTGCCGCGAGGGTGATCAGGATGGCCGGGTTGTGGGAAGGACTCAGCAGCGGGAGCGACAGAGCAAGGGCGACCGTAACAAGGAACCCCAAAATTTGCAGGATCTGCCACCATTTGCGGGTCCGGGGCGAGAGCAGAACACCTTCTTCCTTAGCGGCGGTCCGGGCCTTTCGGCACCAGCGGTAGTAGCCGATCAGCTCCATGACGGCCTTGATGCCCAGCATCAGCCAGATGAGAATAGCCAACAGGGTAAAAGTGCTTAGCAGCAGATCCCGGATGGTGTAGGCGGAGCGGAATTGCAGCCAGAGCTGAAGCAGGGAACAGATCAGCAGGCACCAGTTGGCCCGGGCAGAGCCCTTCTTCATGGCGGCGCGGACATTTTCCACCTGCACCACAGGGTCCGTCTCAATAGGGATGGCGTCCGGCGCGGGATTGCGGAAGATCTGCATCTGATAGCGGTTGGTCACCAGCTCCCAGCCGGTGGCTTTGCACAGCTCCCAGAACTCCCGCTGCTCCGCCGGCGGCTCCGGGTCAAACTGACTGGCCTTGGAAAAGTACACCACGGCGTAGTGAGCCTCCGTCGGCTCGCACCGCCGGTAGGTCCAGAACACGGACCCGGACTTTTCCAGCTGCCAGCCCTGACGGGCCATGTCCTCCAGATGGCGGACGATCCCGGCGTGGTCATAGTAGGAATAGAGATTGATCTCCCATTTTTTCTGTCTGTCAAAAAGCTTCATGATTCGATCTCTCCTCTCCGGCCCATGTAGCTGCGGTAATCCTCCGAGAGAATTTGCAGCCGCTGGTATTCCTCAGCCAAGGCCTGTTCCCCGGCGGGGGTGATGAGATAGCTCCGCTTCCGGCCCTCGGTTTTCGTCTCCATGATCCAGCCGGTGGCCTGGAAGCTGTCCAGCAGGTTGTAGAGGGTGCCGGGGCCTACCGTCACCCGGCCCTGGGTGAGATTGGAGATGCGGGCCATCACGTCGGTGCCGCAGCACTCCTCCCGGAGGGTCAGCAGCACATAGAACATCTGCTCCGTCAGTGTTTGAAATTTCTCCCGGGCCACAGTCCCGCCTCCTCACTATCGATATTCGATATTTCTGTTTACAGCATACTATCGAATATCGATAATGTCAAGAGGGAGATGAAAAACCGGACTGCGAAAAGCAGTCCGGTTTGTAAAACAGAAAGGGAAGCGCCTCAGCGGACGCCCGCCAGCTTACCCTCCAGCCAGCGGTCGATGTCATCGTAGACCTGCTCCCGGCAATCTTCCTTCAAGACCTCGTGGCGCAGCTCCGGGTAGAGCTTCACTGTCACGTCCCGCATCCCGGCCCGCTGGAAAGCGGCAGCGGCCCGCTCCACGCCCTTGGAGCAGTCGCCCACCATATCCATGGCCCCGGAGATAAAGAGGATGGGGGTATGGTGGTTCATTTTGCGGATATTGTCCTCCTTGCAGACAAAGCGGATGCCGGAGAGCATCTCCCGGAACAGCCCCGCCGAGGCGTTGCCCTGACACAGCGGGTCCTTCAGGTAAGCGTCCACATTGTCCGGGTTCAGGGACAGCCAATCCATGCTTGTGCGGTTGGGGGCGAAGCGGCGGTTGTAAATGCCGAAGGAGGCTTTTGTGGCCACGGCGCTGGGTCTGGATTCGCCGTTTCGCAGACATTCGGCGTTGATGACGGCCAGACTGGCCGCCGTGGATGCGGCGCTCATGTAGCCGGTGCCCATGATAATAGCACCGTCCACCGTGCCGGGATAGCGGATGAGATAAGTCCGGGTCAGGAAGGAACCCATGGAGTGCCCCAGCAGGAAATAGGGCAGGTTGGGGAAGTGCCGGTGGGTCAGCTTCCGAAGGCTCTCCATGTCCTCCACTACCCAGTTCCAGCTGCCCTTGGGACCGAAGTACAGCCGGGGCGCACCGTCAGAGACTGACAGGCCGTGGCCCAAATGGTCGTTGCCCACCACGGCAAAGCCACGCTCCGTCAGATACCCGGCGAAGTCCTCGTACCGCAGCACGTATTCCGAAACGCCGTGGGCGATTTGCAGGACGGCCCGGGGCGCGCCCTCCGGCAGCCACTCCACGGCGTGAATGGCGGTTTTGCCGTCGGCGGACGGAAAGGTAAATTCACGTTTCACCATGGAAATTTCCTCCTGTGTATGATAAAATGCAGTTTATCATAGTGTAACACGCTTTTTTGAAAATTACCAGAGGAGGAAACCCAATGGAGACCTATATCGCTGCACTGGATCAAGGGACCACCACCTCCCGGGCCATTCTGTTCAACAGCCGGGGGGAGATCGTATCAAAGGCCCAATATCCCTTCCGGCAGATCTTCCCTCAGCCGGGATGGGTGGAGCACGATCCCATGGAGATCTGGGCCACCACGGTCCGGGCGCTGTCCGAGGCGGTGGACGCCGCCCACATCGACCCCAAGGCCATCGCGGGCATCGGCATCACCAACCAGCGGGAGACGGCGATCCTGTGGGACCGCCGGACAGGACAGCCGGTGTACAATGCCATTGTGTGGCAGTGCCGCCGTACGGCGGAGATCTGCGACCGGCTGAAGGCCGACGGCCTTGGAGAAACGGTGACGGAAAAGACCGGCCTGCTGATCGACGCCTATTTTTCCGGTACGAAGCTGAAGTGGATCATGGACAACATTCCCGGCGTCCGCCAGCGGGCGGAGCGGGGAGAACTGTGCGCCGGGACGGTGGACAGCTGGCTCATCTGGAACCTGACCGGCGGGAAGGCCCATGTGACGGACTATTCCAACGCCAGCCGTACCATGCTGTTCAATATCCATACCCTGCAATGGGACCCGGCGCTCTGTGCCGCGCTGGACATCCCCATGGACCTGCTGCCGGAGCCGAAGTCCAACAGCGAGGTCTACGGCCATCTGGCTTCCGGCTTGCCGGGATTGGAGGATCTGGCGGGCATCCCGGTGTGCGGCAGCGCGGGCGATCAGCAGTCCGCCCTGTTCGGACAGGCCTGCTTCACCCCCGGTCAGGCGAAGAACACCTACGGGACCGGCTGCTTTACCCTGATGAACGTGGGCGATACGCCGGTGCGGTCCCGCAGCGGCCTTGTGACCAGCGTGGGCTGGCAGGTGGCGGGGAAAACCGTCTACGCCTTGGAGGGCAGCGTGTTCAACGCAGGCAGCACCATCCAGTGGCTCCGGGACGAGCTGGGGCTGATCCAGAGCGCCCCGGAGTGTGATCGGCTGGCGGAGAGCGTGCCGGACAGCGGCGGCGTTGTGGTGGTGCCTGCCTTTACCGGTCTGGGCGCGCCCTATTGGGATATGTACGCCCGGGGCACCATCGTAGGCCTGACACGGGGCAGCACCAAGGCCCATATCGCCCGGGCAGTGCTGGAGTGCATCGCCTATCAGACCGCCGATCTGGTGCGGGTGATGAATGCCGATGCCCCCTGTCCCTTGACGGAACTGCGGGTGGACGGCGGCGCGTCCGTCAGCGATATTCTCATGCAGATCCAAGCGGATCTGCTGCGGCTGCCGGTGGACCGGCCCACTCAGGTGGAGACCACCGCCTTCGGCGCGGCGGCGCTGGCGGGACTGGCCGTTGGCGTGTGGAACGGCTTTGACGAGTTGGCAGCTCTGCGCCGAAGCCAGTGCGTGTTCCGTCCCCAGCGGGAAGAGGAAGCGTGTCTGGCGGATCTGGCCCGCTGGCATCGGGCGGTGGAGCGCTCCCGGAGTTGGATTGAAAACAATGTGTGAACGCTGTTGCGTTTTTGAAAAAAGGGAAGTATACTAAGGCCATGAATCATTCGGCTGGATAGACCGGCCGTGAAAGGAGCGTTTACGATGGCGTTTTTTGAGGAATTGGGCCGTAAGGCGAAGGATGTGGCCGCTGTGGCGGCTGACAAGGCCAAGGACGTGGCGGCTGTCGCTGCGGATAAGGCCCGGGAGACCACGGAAAAGACCAAGATCTCCGTGGCCATCGCCGGTGAGCAGCGGGAGATCGAGAAGAACTGCCGCCTGATCGGTGAGTGGTTCATCAACGAGTATGAGGGAGAACTGCCCGAGGGTGTTCAGGAACTGGCGGATGCCGTTGCCGCTTCCAAGGCCCGCATCGCGGAGCTGGAGGAGCAGAAGAACGCCATCAAGGTGGAGCACAGTGAAGTATCTGCGGCGGAGCCGGGCATGAAGATTTGCCCGGTGTGCGGCGCGGAGTCTGACAGCAAGTTCTGTCCCAAGTGCGGCGCTCCCATGGATTAACGCATATACAGAAAACCAAGGCCGTCCTATGGGCGGCCTTGGTTTTTGCACGGAATCGAGGAATAGCCTAAAGTGCTGAAGCACTATCCAACGTATTCCGCGTGGAAAAGACAAACACGGCAGGAATGTCCCCCACTAAGGCTTTGTGGAAAAAATGAGCCGCATAAGCGGTAAAATCACGGAAAAGCCGGTTAAAATCCGTCAAAAATTGAACAGAAGGCCGCTTCCTTATCAAGAAAAAATGTGTTACTATTTGAACCATAAAAATGTGGACTGCCGGGCAACGCCGGTTTCCCACTAAGGAGGAGTCCAAATGCTTTCCAACAACATCGATCGGACGCCGGAGGGAGTCCTGACCTTCGCTGGATACGACGTGACCGAGCTGGCCAAGGAGTACGGTACCCCCCTCTACCTGATGGACGAGGCGCGCATCCGGGCCAACTGCCGGATGTATCTGCAGGCGTTCCGTGACCATTTCGGCCCCGGCTCTCTGCCACTGTACGCCAGCAAGGCGGCGTCCTTCAAGCAGATGTACCGCATTATGGCAGAGGAGGGCATGGGCGTAGATGTGGTATCCTCCGGGGAACTGTACACCGCTCTCAGCGCCGGCTTCCCGGCGGAGCGGATCTATTTCCACGGCAACTGCAAGACCGATGCGGATCTTGCCTATGGCGTCAGCCAGGGCATCGGCTTTTTTGTGGCGGACAACCGGGAGGAGCTTTTAGCGCTGGAAAAGACGGCGGCATCGGCTAACATCACCCAGAAGATCCTTCTGCGGGTGACGCCGGGCATTGACCCCCACACCTACGAGGCCGTCAGCACCGGGAAGGTAGATTCCAAATTCGGCGCGGCGGTGGAGACCGGACAGGCCATGGAACTGGTGAAGCTGGCTTTGACGCTGCCGCATCTGGACCTCCGGGGGCTGCACTGTCATGTAGGCTCGCAGGTGTTCGGAGAGGATGTGTACCAGCGGACGCTGGACATTATGGTGCCTTTTCTGGCGCAGATCCGGGACGAGACCGGTGTGACGCTTTCGGACCTGAACCTTGGCGGCGGCTACGGCGTCCGCTATACCGCTGAGGACGAGGCCATTAACATTCCCGCCCGTTTGAAGGAGCTGGCGGCCCATCTGAAGGAGGAAACGGAACGGCTGGGCCTGCCCATGCCTCGGTTCCTGATGGAGCCGGGCCGCAGCATTATGGCGGACGCGGGGATGACGCTGTACACCGTTGGCTCCGTGAAGCGCATTCCCGGCTATAAGCAGTACGCGGCGGTGGACGGCGGCATGACGGACAACCCCCGCTACGCGCTCTACCAGTCCCGCTACACCGTCTATCACGCCCATAAGTCCGGTTCGATGGAGCGGTTCGATGTGGTGGGCCGCTGCTGCGAGAGCGGGGACATCATCCAGCCCGGCGTGGAGCTGCCGGGAGACACCTGCCGGGGGGACATTCTGGCGGTGTGCACCACCGGTGCTTACAATTACTCCATGGCCTCCAACTATAACCGTCTGCCCCGCCCTGCCGTGGTGATGCTGACCCCGGACCGTATTTACGAGGCGGTCCGCCGGGAGACCTTCGCGGACCTCACGGCACTGGACCTGTAAGCAGGTTTGTTGACAGGCCGGGGGTCGGCCAGTATAATGTGGGCTGTAAGGCTGGCAATCGGAAATCAGAAGAGAGTCCTTACGGACTCTCTTCAGCGTGTCGAAAAAGTCTTTTCTCCCCGCTGAGCCAGTTTTCAGAACTTTATAAAAGTTCTGAAAACTAAGGATTTCAATGGCGCAGGACACCCTTCTTGGGTTTCCCGCGCACACCCTTCCTTTCCGTTGCGGAAAATCTCCCGCTTTATCGACAGCCTCCATCAGATCGTCCGACAGGACGGTCTGATTTTTTTTGAAATTTTTTCAATTTTTGGTGCATAGTTTTCTCCATTTTTGTCCCTATCAGAGTGTAAGGACTTTTTCGGGGAAGGAGGAAGGGGCATGTATGACACCACGGAGCGCGTCCGGCGTGTGAAGCAGACGGCCCTGCGGCTGATCCAAAAGCGGGAGCGGACGGCGCTGCGGCGGCTGGGAACCCTGTGTACCGCGCTGGCTCTGGGTCTGACCGGCGCGCTGGCTCATTTCATCGGCGGGGCACCCGGCGCCGCCGTCCAGGGGGCCTACGGCGCGACGCTGCTGGCGGACAGCGCAGGCGGCTATGTGCTGGTGGGTGTGGCGTCCTTTACGGCCGCCGCTGTCCTGACGGTGGTCTGTATGCGCCTGCATGAGCGAGAGAAACGAGAAAAGAACAACAAGACAGACAAGGAGGGAAACGCATCATGAAAAAAACGATCACCCTGTTATTGACGCTGTGCCTGCTGCTGGGTCTGCTGCCCGTGGAGGCCGCGGCCTTTGCGGGGGACATTTACCGGGCGGGCGATGTAAAGCAGGTCAAGATGGCGGACGGCTCCCTGTCCCTGCAAAACGGGTACGTCCATGTGACGCTGCATAAACTGCTTGAGACCTATTCCTATCTTACGGTGGTTCCCGCCGCGAAGCCTGACGAGGATTTTTTGTGGAACAGCCAGACGCCGCACTGCAATTACACTACCTATAATCAAGGCGTACCGACCACCGAGGGCGTGGTGACGGAACTGAAAAGCATGACCTTTGTTTCAGAAACGCCAAATGGAAAAACGAACGCTATCAAGGCGGAGTATGACCTGCTGTCGTCCCACAGTCATGTCGCCGCACAGGTGACAGTCTACTACGAGATCGTGCAGCTCAAGGAGATCGGGCCTACGGCGAAGGACGACACCTGGGGCGTGCTGACGACCGTCGGCAGCATCCGTGTCGACAAAGACAGCCTGCCCAAAGATCAGATCCGCGACTTTACATTTACATGGGGGTATTCTTTCAACTGCTTTACCGCCATGGGGCATAAAGACAATCTGGAAAAGTCGGGCGGTCCCGCCATCAAAATCAGCCGCACCACGGTGCCGCAGGTGCTGGAGGGGGAGACCCCCAAGATCACCACGGGAAGCACCACCATCACCGCGTCTGTGGAAAAGCTGGATACAACGACCGTTCCCAAGGGCTATTCCCAGTGGGGCGAGGTGGACGGCGTTTACATCACCGAGGCGTATGTGGACAGTTACCCCTGGGCCAATCCCTTTGTGGGACTGTCGCAATACTATAAAAACGGCACCATCAAGGCCTATCTGCCGAAATGGGTCAGCGTAACGCCGGCCAGCCGCCCCGGCGACACCCGGGTGGAGTGCGGGAATGATGTCGGTTTTTATTTCGGTGATAGAAGCGATTACAGCATAGTTCCCTCACACTTCCTTTGGGGCTTCCGTGGTTTGCTGAAAGGCACGGACCCAGCTCCCACCAACCCGGATAAGGTGAATATCTCCATCAATGCCAAGCGGCTGGCCGTTTTCCCAACGGTAGCGGCGTGACGGTGGAGTATGTGGCGGACGACGCGGCGCTCGAGGCGCTGAAGCGGCAGTACAAGAAGGACCCCGCCGCCCTCATCAACGGCGATTATGAGAGCACAAACGGCGAAGCCTTCACCTTCACCGGCGGGGCGGCGCTGCTGTCTCCCTCCGTCACGGCGACGTGGGGCAGCGGCGGCAGGCTCGTCATCCACAAGAACGGAACCGTGGAGCAAAACGGCGTGAGCCTGAGCGCGCCGACCTTCAAATTCTACCAGCCCAAAACCGGCGCGGAAAATGACCTGAAAATCTCCCTCACAAAGGATGGCTTTACGTTTGAAATCAAGCCCGAGAAGAACGACGCCATCGTCTATGTGGACATCCCCTACGCCACGGTGAAGCTGAGGAACGCCGCCGCCGACGCGGCGGGAAACCTTGTGTTCAGCGGCGAGATCGGCTTTCAGACCATCTTCGACGGCGCGGAATTTTCGCTGGAAAAGCTGGGTTACGGCTTGAAGGGGAATGAATTCAAGGTCAACGGCGTCCACGCGAAAGGCAGCTTTGACACCGAAAAAATGCTGTCGCTGGAGCTTGCCAAGGTCAAGGGCGAGGTCAATACCTTCAATGGCAACAAGCGTTACGCCTTTGAACTGGAGCTGAACGTCTTTGACCTCTTTGAGACCAAGGCGGAGCTGGAGCTGACGCGCAGCAAAAAGGACGGCAGCCTGCTGCCCAACACGCTGTATTTCTATGTCAAGGCAAGCCCCGGCATCCCCCTTATTCCGCCCATTCCCGTTGGTCAGCTCAACGGCGGCGGCACGGGCTTCATGGATCTGGCAAAAACGGTGAACGGCGATTACTTTGCCATTCCGCCCATCAAGCTGCGCGGCACGCTGACGGGCACCTATCTCCACCTCATCGAGGGCACGGGGGATGTGGTGATCGGCCCGAGTGAGATCTCCCTCACGGCAAGTGACGTGGGCATTGTAGGCGCGAAGTTATCCATCATCGATAGCTTTGGCTACGCCCTCAAGCTCAACGGGCAGGAGCGGAAATATGGAAATGAAACCTACACGGGCATCTACTTTGCCGGCTCGGAGGCGCTCGAGCTCAATCTGCCGAGTACAGAGCTTGATGTGATCGTTCTGAAATCCTCCATCGAGCTGGGGGCCTTCGGCGGCGTGAATGAGAACAAGGACAAATTGTATCTCGGCATCGGCGCCAACGGCAAGGTGCAGGGCATCTTGCAGATCCCCAGTAATTTCTTTATCCCCTGCCTCAGAGGGGCAAAGCTGTCGCAAACGGATATTCAGCTGATCATCGGCGGACAGACCACGGCTCGCATTAGCGGCGTCAGCGTCAGCGAGGGCATGAAGGATGCGTTTAATAACATCAATGTCTACCTCGGCGCGATGGCACAGACGACGAACTGGCTCTATGATGTGCGCGCGTGGGTCATTCTTCCGAATATCATCAAAACCGACTTCGAAAAGGGTAAGGGATGGGATCTTGAGGGCAAGCTGATCAAAAAGCTGCCCGAGTGGAAATGGGAGGACCACGGCGTGACGCCGGTGGTGCAGGCGGTGTCGCTTGAGGACGGCGAGGAGGCTCTGATGCTGACGGCTCTGGAGCCCGTTGTGCTCACGAACGGCAGCAGTGAAAACTTCTAAGGTGATTGAGGTAAAAGTCACCGATCCGGCGGAAACACCGTATATCCTGCTGGCGTTTGACGAGAGCGTGAGCGAGGAGGATATCAAACAAGCTCTGATTGTTACGAAAAAAGATGAGACCAACCGCATCGACATCAACTGGGTGGGTGAGGACGGTCAGATCAATTCCACCCATGAGATCAACGCAGGCATCGACCTTATCGAGAATGTAGACGGAAACAAATACCGCGTGGTGCTGCTGCGGCTGAAGAGTGGCGGGACTTATGAGGTCAATACAGACTCCCTTACGCTTGTAAGGGAGAAATCTAAGGGAGTTACCGTTACACCGTTTGAAAAGCTGGATTTGAGCTTGCATAGCGGTGAGGTAACCGGCCAGGTCGAATACGCCGAAATGAACACAGAGTATACCCTGCGCACCTATCTTGCCGAGAAAGAGGGCGGCGCGGACTACCTGATCGACGAGCAAATTGTGACAGATTCCAACTTCATTTCCGTCACTGTTTCCCCCAGCGGCACACGCGCGCCCACGGGCGAGTACTATGTGACCTCCTTCCTAATGACGGAAAAGAGCGTTGAGGTCACCGAGAACGGAGCGAGCAAAACTGTGAACGCCCTTGCCGCCATCGACAGCTGGCAGTCTGACACCACGGTGGACTACACGAACAGCAATCAGCCTGCTGCTCCGGCAAACGTTACGCTGACCTTTGTCGGCAACGAGGTGATGAAGGCTGCATGGGATAAGGTGGACGACGCCGACGGCTACCGCGTGACGGTCTATCAGAAAGACGGCAACGAGTGGAAGGACACCGGCTTTGGCTATGACCTCAAAAAATCCAAAGATGGGCAGTTGGATAACTCCATCAACATGGCGCTGACCGTGGGCGGAAACGCCGTTAAGGCCAGCGGAGAGAACTCTGCTGTGTCCGTTCCCGCCGAAAATCTCGAGGCGGACAAGGACTACAGAATCGGCGTGAGCGCCTATAGAGAGGTGCCGTACTTCACGGAGAGTACAGGGGCGGGCTCTACAGAGAGCACGGAGACCGGCTCCATGGAAGGCGAGGAGACAAGCGCCGCGGAGGGTACAGAGGGCAGTACTGCGGGGAGCGGGGGAACCGGCACTCAAAAGGCGCTTACCGCGAAGTATTACAGCAAAGAAACGCAGTCTGCCGACGATGTAGTGTTCCTGCCAGAGTACAAGGAATTGAAGATCTCTTTTAAAGTGGGCGACAAGGAGTGCGACAAAGATAACGGTGTCTTCCACGCCTATGTGGGTGAAAATCCCGGCACGCTCACCGTGAATTGCGACGCCGACAGTATCACCATTACGCGGATGGATGATGAAGATTCCCCCACCACGCTGACGTCTTCCAACAGCTATGACATCCCCGATTTCACCGGCAGTCTGATGCTCCGGGTGGAAGGCAAGCAGAACAAGGACGTGACCAGCGTGTTCCTGCTGGTGAGCCGCGACGAAACGCCCCCCGTGCTGACCCTCTCCGACCCGGTGTTCTTCGCTGATCGGGACACCGGCGAGTACGCCGTCACCGGCACGGCGGATGCCGGCAGCGAGATCATTTATGGAAAAACCAGTCAGTCTGCCGCCCAGTCTGTCACCGCCGGCAGCGACGGCCGCTTTACCGTTTCCGGTGTGCTGCGTGGAGCGGATAATACCGGCGTCCTTTTCCTCAGCGCGAAGGACAGCGTGGGCAATGAATCCACGCAGCAGATGGCGATGATCACCCGGCAGACCCGGTACGCCGTCACTGTGAACGGCAGCTATGCGGATGTCTCCGGTGCGGGAAGCTATGCGGCGGGAAGCGTTGTCACCGTCCGCGCAGGCAGCCGCAGCGGTTACACCTTCAACGGCTGGACGTCCGGCAGCAATGTTGTCTTTGATGATCCCAACGCCGAAGAAACGATCTTCACCATGCCGGACGGCAGCGTGACCGTTACGGCAAACTGGTCGAGGGACGGAGGTTCGCCCTCGTCCGGCCGGGATGACTCTGATCCCCGCTATGCCGTCGGAATTCCGGATAAGACGGAAAACGGCAGCGTGAGCGTCAGCCCGAAGAACGCCAGCCAGGGCGACCGCGTGACCGTCACGGCGGAACCGGACGAGGGCTATGAGCTGGACAGCCTCAAGGTGCTTGACAAAAACGGCAAGGAGCTTGAACTGACCGACAAGGGCGATGGCAGATTTACCTTTATCATGCCCGCCGGAAGGGTGGAGGTCAAGGCTGCATTCACGGAGGAAGCGAAGATCAGCCCCTTCCGGGATGTTCCCACCGATGCGTATTACTACGAAGCTGTGAAATGGGCGCAGAAGAAGGGCATCACCGGCGGCATCGGCGACGGCCTGTTTGGTCCCAATCAGCCCTGCACCCGGGCCCAGATCGTCACCTTCCTGTGGCGGGCGGCGGGGGCTCCAGTGGTGAACTACGCCATGGATCTAACGGACGTTCCCAGTGACGCTTATTATGCGGAGGCCGTTCGCTGGGCGCTGAGTCAGGGTATCACCACCGGCACGGCTGACGGCCGGTTCGCCCCCGACGCGACCTGCACCCGGGCTCAGGGCATGACCTTCCTGTTCCGGGCGTCCAAGGCATCCGCCGACGGTGCGCCTGCCTTCAGCGACGTGGCCGCCGACGCCTACTACGCCGAAGCGGTGAAGTGGGCCACGGACAACGGCATCACCAACGGCACAACAAGCTCCACCTTCAGCCCCGGCAGCGGCTGCACGAGAGCGCAGATCGTGACGTTCCTGTGGCGGCTGTACGCGGAGAAGTGATCGCAATATATGTAAAGTGGACTCCCTTGACTGCAAAAGCGGTCAAGGGAGTCCCTTTTAACCTGTAAAACGGATTCTCTGATGTGGGTTTGCGGCTTCGGCACCTGCTGTGTATGCCGCGGGTAAGCGGTTGATGTTTTAAAAATCGGCTTGCCTAATACACGATCCGAAAGTAATCCAAATATGCTTTACTGGAGTGCTTTGCGCGTCAGTCATCCAACTCCGACTCATGCTTGAGGATCGCGCCGGTGGCGGCGTTGATCTCGTAGTCATATTCCATATTGCCGGATTTGAACTCGACCTCGTAGACGAGTATTCCATCCTCATCGTCCAGTTCGATATCCATGTCATACGCTTCATTTTCACTCACACCTGCGTGATTCAGGGCAATAGATTTTGCCTTGGCGTAGCCAATGTCCTGCGCTGTTCCGGACGGATCGGGCTTCTGATCAGAGGGCTTCGTTGTCACATTTGGCGTGGAAGGCGTGGAAGCAGTGGTCAGCAAGTCCTTCTGTCCGCTGATCACCTTTCCCGTGTAGGCGTCCACCAGATACTCGAACTCGCCCCATGCCGTGTGCAGCTCCACCTCGTAGTGGGCGGGAGATTCATCGAGTTCGGAATCGACCTCCACTGTGACGGAGTCCAGCGCCGTTGTTCCGGCATACTGCTCCGCGGCATAGGCAGCGGCAGCTTTGCCGATGGGCATGGCAGGCGCACCCGCTTCCGCGAGATCCTTTAGTTCCTCCACCGAGAGCTTTGCCAGCGCGTCAAACTTGAGTGCGGAGTTGAGTGCGAGCACGTGGTTTACCAGCGCCGCTTTTCCGGTGGAAATGTTGTTTTCCCGGGCCTGCTGTTCCCGCCCCGCGTCCTGCGTGAGCGTCTGCGTCAGGACGGCGGCCTTTGCTTCGCTCGTCTGCAAAACACCGTCCACAGTGCTGGTCAGCTCACGCTGGAGCTTTTCCGCACGGGCGGTATCCTTGTCCTCCACCGAGATCATGATGGCGGAGGAAATGCTGTCGAGATAACCGTTGCGCACGAGACTTCCCACGATGGCATTTACCGCCACATCGAGCTTTGCCCCCTTGAGGT
>ERZ772870.1770-NODE-1770-length-13637-cov-3.739803_pt1 | contig 13637 bp, 8 predicted proteins | sample MGYA00511376_ERZ772870 | MGnify/ENA primary metagenome ERZ772870 (study PRJEB29015, sample SAMEA2737719) | human gut metagenome | biome: human gut; feature: human-associated habitat; material: faeces | place: China | collected 2012 ... | reverse complement strand
GATAACTTCTTTCGTGGTGTCATCAATGGTATACGGTGGTTTACCATCGACAGCTGGATAACGCTCATAGACCCAAATTGGCGTTGAACGTCGTTGACGAACGCGGTCCGGGTAGCCTTGCGGATCGTTATTTACTACCGACTTGTTCAGTGCCATCGACAGACCTGCGGCATCCAACAGACGCACAAAACCAGACGCGCTCTCTTCCTTAAGATTGCTCATCACGTTTTCCATGATCAGCACCGATCCACCTTTGTTCAGATAGGCGATCAGATCGGTCACATCCTGCTGAGTCAGCTTCGGTTTGCTGGTATCTGCACGCAGCGGGATTGCATAAGGATCGTTACCAACCTGAGTCACATACTCAAAGCCGTTGAGGATCAGCAGCGGCATTTCCTGCGGATCGAGATCGCCATAGCTACTTAAATGCTCAACAGAGATACCCGCAAAATCCGGATGAAAGCCGAACGCAGCACTATTTCCTGTAACCTGCCCGTGTTTTTTGAAATACACCGTGTCCAGGTTAGTACCCACGGTCATATTGGATTTTGCATCCGGCAACCAGCGATCATTTGACAGATAGCGCAGCACGTTCTCCATGAAGTTCTTCATGTCATCCGGGTCGCTGTTGAGCGTACACTGCCCATCTTTATTAACGCCCCCGTTCCAGCTGTAACCGTTCGGGCAACGCAAAATGCTGTTGTAGTGTGGGTTACCGATAACCATCAGTTTGCCCTCACCGACTTGCCCCAGCGAAATAAACGGCAGGTTAAAGGTGGCGGTATCGCGCGTAACGTTTTCCGGCTCAACAAGAGAAGGCGCTTCCGTAATGTACGCCAGCTCGTTTTTATCCCAGGCGCGTTTTTCGCCGAAGGCCAGCCAGTAGTTTTTATCATTACGCGCCATCAGAATCGGGAAGGCCGCGTTGGAGATATTCACCACCGCCTGACCGCGCGCATTACCCGTGCTGCCATAGAAGTTGGTGGAGTCATGGAATACATGGAACTTGCTGACAGATTTGTAGTTCGTATCCACGCCCCACAGCTTGTTGATAACGCCCTGAATCTGGCCGTCATTAACATTGCGCGTCGTCAGCGAGAACCAGCGAGCCTCGTTACAACCATCGGTTTTCGCACAAATCGCGGTATCGATCTCTTTGGCCTGACCCGTATTAAACTGCTCAATAAATTCGTTAGGCAGATTAACGACTTGCTCACCTTCCCCCAGCGTCGCACCGTTGGATAACGAGAGATTGATAATCTCGTTGATCACGTTGGGATATTCGGCAAAGACCTTGCGTACATCGTCCGGAACAACACGGGTATTATTTTGCCCGGTCGTCGAATAGCGATGAATAAGCTGATCAATATTCGCCCCGCGAACTTCATCACCCAGTTCAGTCAGCGCAATGGTCGACTTATTGCCGCGCACTGAACCCAGTTCAAAGGTATCGATACCAAAGGAGATGGTTTCGCCCCAGCTAAAGGAAAATTCACCATTTTCCCCTGTCACGCCACGGCCTGAATTGGTGTAGTAGTTGACGCCAGCAACACCATATCCCTGGCTATCGACCAGTCGACCTTCAGAGAGAATGATTTCAGTGGGTTGATACTGATAAAACTGTTCCGCGTTAGCCGACACGAAGGAAGCGTTCAGATCCGGTTTTGTTCCCGGCGTGGTGACGGGCACGACCGGTGAAGTATGAGTGGATGGCGCTTTATCGGTCGCAGCATTGTTTTCCACCTCTTCATTGACCAGCTTTTTGAACTCTTCCGGTGCCAGATCGATTTGCTTATACAGCGAGTCGAAACGTTTACTCTCGATCACCGAGGAGAACGTCAGACAAACCTGTTCTGTATTCGCCGGACAGCTGTTACTGGACGTTACCAGCGAAACCGCATTGCTTTTCTTGTCATCGGAGCCCGCCAGTTCTTGCGCGTCCTCAAGGCTAAACGACACTTTTTCAACCGCACGCAAGCTACGCGCAGCTTCTGACTGAGTGTTGAAGGTGGCAATTGTCGTGTTACCCGCCACGCAAGTAACGTCCTCGCCAGGTTTAAATGTAAAGCCATCGCTGGATTCACCATTACAGGTAGCACCAGTTACCCGCTGGCTTCCGCCCAGGGTCAGATAACCCGTTTTCGTAGGAACAGGTTCTGGCTCCGGTTCTGGTGTTGGTTCAGGATCAGGTATCGGTTCTGGCGTAGGCTCTGGGTCCGGCGTTGGCTCAGGCGTCGGCTCCGGGTTTGGTGTTGGATCAGGTTTCACTTCCGGCAAAGACCCTGTTCCAGAATCTACAGGCGGCGTATCGGAGGAAGATCCGGAACCACCGCCATCACAACCGGCTAACAGGGTTGCGCTCAAAATAGCCGCTAAAAGCGATTTCTTATATTTAAATTTCTTATTCATTAATAACGCAAGTGACAAAAAAATGTTAAAAAATTCGTAACTGGGAGAAATAGTTTTATGCTTTATCTTCTCTAATAACTTCCTCCATTCTTAAGAAAACGACATCATTGATAGAAAACAGGTGAAATTTATAAGAATAACCCCTATACGATGTCTATCTGGCTATTTTTACGAAATTTCAACAAACAAAAAAATTAACAACATTTCACAACGTAACTATATAAATTTGTTGGTAGTTTTAACGATTAAGATTGCAAAAGCAACAGATAGAACGGTGTTTGCTCATCAAGCGAACATAATTAATACAGACTTGTTTTGCGTGATAAAAAAATAGATGTTCTCACGCTCTTAATTATTTAGCAGGTTATCTGAACGCAAAACATTATTGCTGCATGGATAATAAAGCGAGAAATGATTTTCAATTAATAAGACAGAATAATGTAAATGAAGCCGGATGATATTAACGATCATCCGGCTTTATTGATTTACGAGACTAACATCCCGGTAAACACATACGCCTGCAGCAGGGTGATAATGCCGATAACGCTGGCAAAAATCAGACTGTGCTTCACGGTGTAGCGGAACAGTTCAGATTCTCGGCCCACCATGCCCGTCGCGGCGCAGGCCACGGCGATAGATTGCGGGGAGATCATCTTGCCAGTTACGCCGCCGCTGGTGTTTGCTGCCACCAGCAGGGTGTCAGAGACGTTGATTTGCTGCGCCGTGGTCGATTGCAGTGAACCAAACAGGGCGTTAGAGGAGGTGTCCGAGCCGGTAAGGAATACGCCCAGCCAGCCGAGAAACGGTGAGAAGAACGGGAACATCACGCCTGTACCTGCCAGTACCAGCGCCAGCGTGGTGGACATGCCAGAATAGTTGGTGACGAAGGCGAACGCCAGCACCATGCCAATCGACAGTATCGGCCACTTCAAGCTAATTAGCGTTTCGGCAAAGACGCCAATACCTTTCTTGATCCCCACACCGAGGATGAAGATAGAGATAATCGCCGCAATAAAAATAGCGGTGCCGCCAGCCGAGAGGGGGTCGAATTTAAACACCGCATCCATTGGCGTTGGTTGGGCGACAATGGGTGCCGCTTTCAACACTTGTTGATGCAAATGAGGGATCTGGAAATTAATCACCAGTGAATAAAACGCGCCGCCCGGAGCAAATAACGCTTTAAACGGCTTCATGGTCCAGATGGTGACCAGCACTGTTAAGATTAAAAACGGTGACCACGCTCGAATGATTTGCCCCAGACTATATTCTGAAGGCACGGGACCGCCAGAAGATGGCTTATTTACCACCATCGCACCTGCGGATTGTCCCATGCTGATTGCCGTTTCGGTATTTTTCGGCCGCCAGACTTTAAGGAATAAAGCGAGTGAGACGATACTCACCAGCGCCGAAGTAATATCCGGCAGTTCCGGACCAATATAGTTAGAGGTAAAGAACTGAGTGACAGCGAAGCTTCCCCCAGCAACCAGCGCCGCTGGCCACGTCTCTTTCACCCCTTTCCAGCCGTCCATCATTGCTACCAGCCAGAACGGCACAAGAACCGACAGGAACGGTAACTGACGTCCCGCCATTGCGCCAATGTGGAACGGATCGATTCCCGTTACCTGACCGGCGACCAGAATCGGCACGCCCAACGCACCAAACGCCACCGGCGCAGTATTGGCAATCAGACACAGCCCCGCCGCGTATAACGGTTTGAAGCCCAGGCCCACCAGCAGCGCACCGGTAATCGCCACCGGCGCACCAAAGCCAGCCGCTCCTTCCAGCAACGCACCAAAGGAGAAACCAATCAGTAACACCTGCAAACGCTGATCGTCGGTGATGGAGATAACCGAGCTGCGGATAATATCGAACTGCCCGCTGGCAACGGTTAATTTATACAGGAACACCGCCGCGACAATAATCCACGCTATTGGCCATAATCCATAAATAAAGCCATAGCCCGCAGCAGCAAATGCCATATCAATCGGCATTTTAAAGGCGAATATTGCAATCAGGATAGATAATATAAGGGTTATTGCTCCAGCGACATGTCCTTTCAGACGTAATACCGCGAGTGCAACGAAGAAGAATATTATCGGGATCAGGGCGACCAGAGCGGATAGCCCCAGTCCTCCCATCGGCATATACATTTGGGTCCAGGTAACCATATTGTTCAGTCTCTTATTATCTTTATATGCTTGATATACTTAAGGTTGTAATAAGCAAAAGAGGACTGAACTGTAAAATATAGGCGTTATACTTTACAGCAACAGTACGCCGCTAACGCAATTGCTACCTCTGGCATAACAAGTATATCGGGTAAGGGTTTCTGTTCCGCACACGCAGACGCAGAGTATCGTTAAGATGTCCATATTGTTGTTTTAGGCCCGCTAGTAATGCGCTACGGGTATTTAATATTGTTAAACCCTGATAATCGCTCCGGTTATTTCCGGGATAAATGTACTACCGCAGTTACTATCATAGCCCCGACAATAAAACTTGCCGGGGCTTTTTTGACGCTATTAATGACTTTCTTTTTCGCGTAAACGCCAGGCGTGTAATAACGGTTCGGTATAGCCGTTTGGCTGTTTCACGCCGAGGAAGATTAAATCGCTGGCAGCTTTAAAAGCACACGAGTTAGCGAAATTCCCCGCCATCGGACGATAAGCCGGATCGCCAGCGTTTTGCTGATCAACCACTTTCGCCATATTCTCCAGCGACGCCTGCACCTGTTCTTTAGTCAAAATACCGTGACGTAACCAGTTGGCGATATGCTGGCTGGAGATACGCAGCGTTGCGCGGTCTTCCATCAACGCCACATTGTGAATATCCGGCACTTTTGAACAACCAATCCCCTGCTCCACCCAGCGCACCACGTACCCCAGAATCCCCTGCACGTTGTTATCCAGCTCTTGTTGGACCTCTTGCGCCGACCAGTTAGCGTTTTCAGCAACCGGAATAGTCAGCAGATCGTCCAGCAGCGGTTCAAATTCAGCATTGAACTCGGTCTGGGCAATGTTGGCTTGTACGCTCTGTACGTCGGTTTGGTGGTAGTGCAGCGCATGGAGCGTAGCAGCGGTTGGTGACGGAACCCAGGCTGTGTTTGCCCCGGCACGCAGTTGGTCGCCCTTCTGGCTGTACATGTCTGCCATCAGGTCCGGCATTGCCCACATGCCTTTACCAATTTGCGCTTTACCGCGCAGCCCACAGAACAGACCGGAAAGCACGTTATTACGCTCGTAGGCTTTGATCCAAGGCGTCGATTTCATCTGATTTTTACGCAGCATCGGGCCAGCTTCCATCACCGAATGCATTTCATCGCCGGTACGGTCGAGGAAACCGGTATTGATGAACGCCACGCGGTTGCGCGCCTGAGCGATACAGCTACGCAAGTTCAGCGAGGTCCGACGTTCTTCATCCATAATGCCCATTTTCAGGGTATTCGGTGCCATACCGAGCATTGTCTCAATGCGGGTAAACAGTTTGTTGGCGAACGCCACTTCCTGCGGACCGTGCATTTTCGGTTTCACAATATAGACGCTGCCAGTGCGCGAGTTTTTCTGCACTTTTAAATCATAGAGGGCAATCGCGCCAGTCATGACGCCATCAAGAATGCCTTCCGGGATTTCATTGCCTTCGCTGTCCCAAATCACAGGAATGGTCATCAAATGACCCACGTTGCGGATAAACAGCAGCGAGCGTCCGTGCAGAGAAATTTCAGAGCCATCGGCGGCGGTGTAATGACGATCGTCATTCAGTTTACGCACGATTTGCCGACCGTTTTTCTCCATTTTCTCTTGCAGAGTCCCCTGCATCAGGCCCAGCAGGTTGCGGTACAGCAGGATTTTATCTTCCGCATCAACCGCCGCGACCGAATCTTCGCAGTCGAGAATGGTACTGATAGCAGCTTCGACGATAACATCGTTGATATGCGCCGGATCGTCTTTGCCAATCCGCCCGTTGGCATCAATTTGCAGTTCAATATGCAGGCCGTTATTTTTCAGCAAAATGCAGGTCGGCGCAGCGGCATCGCCACGGTAACCGACAAACTGCGCCGGGGTACGTAACGTGGTTTCTTTACCATTTTTCAACTGGATGCGTAATTGTTTATCAACCACCTTAAACGCCACCACATCCTGATAGCTGCCGTTTTCCAGCGGTAGAGATTCATCGAGGAAACGCCGAACCCAGGCGATAACCTGCTCACCGCGTTGCGGATCGTAGCCGCTGACCATCGCCCCTTCCTGCGGGATGATGTCGCTGCCGTATAACGCATCGTACAGTGAGCCCCAGCGAGCGTTCGCCGCGTTCAGCGCGTAGCGGGCGTTCATTGCCGGAACCACCAGCTGCGGCCCCGCCTGGCTGGTGATTTCGCTGTCAATGCCCGTGGTTTCCACCGTCACGCGCTCCGGTTGCGGCACCAGGTAGCCCAGTTCACGCAGGAAAGATTTATAGGCCGCTTTATCTTTTACCGGCCCCGGATTGCTGCGATGCCACTCATCAAGCGCTGCCTGAATGCGATCGCGTTCTGCCAGCAACTGACGATTTTCTGGTGCCAGATCATGAACGATCTCATCAAAATTGCGCCAGAACGCCGCAGCGTCCAGCCCTGTTCCCGGTAAAACTTCTTCATCCACAAAACGTTTAAAATTGGCGTCAATGCGTAAACGGCTCTGGGTTATGGTTTGACTCATTGTTTATCTCCTCGTTTTCGCTTATTTCGCCAACACCGCTGCTGCCGCTTTCGCGACCTGCGCATCCTGTGCTCCGGTTAAACCAGAAACGCCCACGGCACCAATAATTTGCCCATCAACAACAACCGGTACGCCACCTTCCAGCGACGTCAGTAACGGCGCAGTCACGAACGCGGTACGTCCGTTGTTCACCATCTCTTCATAGCCCTTAGTTTCACGACGCCCCAGCGCGGCGGTACGCGCTTTCTCCTGGGAGATGTAAGCCGCAATCGGCGCGCAATCGTCCATGCGACTTAACGCCAGCAGATGACCGCCGTCATCGGCAACAGCAATGGAAACAGACCAGTTATTTTTCTGCGCCTCTTCCTGACCTGCGGCAATAATTGCACTCGCCATTTGCTGGCTAAGAATGACTTTAGTTTTCATTTTGTTATTCCTTTTCAAGGGCTTGTTCTACAATTTCAATCCAGTGACGCACAGAGGTACGACCGGCGCTCGCCAGATGCGTCTGGCAACCAATGTTGGCGGTGACGATCATTTCCGGTTTGCCGCTTTCCAGCGCATTCATTTTGTTATCCCGCAGCTGGCGTGCCAGATCGGGATGCGTTAACGCATATGTTCCCGCTGAACCGCAGCACAGATGGCTGTCGGGAACGTCCGTTAAGGTAAATCCAAGACGAAGCAACACTTTTTCCACTTCGCCGTTCAGCTTTTGCGCATGTTGTAGGGTACACGGGCAGTGGAAGGCCAGTTTTTTATCGCCGCGAATTGCCAGTTTTTCCAGCGGTTCCTCGCGCAGAAGTTCGACTAAATCGACCGCCAGTTCACTGACCTGACGCGCTTTATCGGCATATAACGCATCGTTTTTCAGCATCTGCCCATACTCTTTGACAAACGCGCCGCAGCCGCTGGCGGTTTGCAAAATTGCCTCGGCACCTGCTTCAATCGCGGGCCACCAGGCATCAATATTATTGCGCGCCCGTGCCAGCCCTTTCTCCTGCGCATTAAGATGATAGTCCACCGCGCCACAACAGCCTGCTTCGTTAGCTGGCATGACGCTGATCCCCAGACGATCCAGCACTCGCGCAGTTGCCGCGTTGGTGTTGGGCGAAAGCGTAGGCTGGGCGCAGCCTTCCAACATTAAAACCCGACGCTTATGGCGCAGCGGCGGACGCGGTTTAGCTTTCACCGTTTCAGCAGGCAGTTTTGCTCTGACCTGTTCCGGTAAAAACGGTCGCAGCACCAGCCCTACCTGCGTCAGCGCACGGAAGACCGCCGGACGCGGCACTACCTGGCGCAATCCTTCGCGCAGTATTCGCTCCGGCAGTGGGCGTTTCACTTTCTGCTCGACAATATCACGCCCGATATCCAGCAAATTGTGATAGCGCACACCAGAAGGACAGGTGGTTTCACAATTGCGGCAAGTGAGGCAGCGATCGAGATGCTCCTGTGTTTTAAGCGTGACTTCGTTGCCTTCCAGCACCTGTTTAATCAGATAGATGCGCCCGCGCGGCCCGTCCAGTTCATCGCCCAGAAGCTGATAGGTTGGGCAGGTTGCGGTACAAAATCCGCAGTGAACACAGGCGCGCAGGATGCTGTCGGCTTCCAGCGCGCGCGCGTTCTGCCGCATCTCTTCAGTTAATTGGGTTTGCATAGCCTGCTCCTCAAAGTTCCGCGTACATGCGACCGGGGTTAAACACGCCGCAAGGGTCGAGCTGCTGTTTAAGCTGCTGGTGATAGCGGAATAAAGGAGCCGATAGCGGGGCAAAGCCACCATCTCCGGCACTAAAGCGGGTCGCATGACCGCCAGCGTTGCGGGCGATGCGATGGATTTGATTGTCCTCGGCTGTCGATTTCAGCCAGCGTAACGCACCGCCCCAGTCGATCAGTTGCTCGCCGGGTAAATCCATCATCGGCGCATCGCAGGGTAAGGAAATGCGCCATAAGGTACCTGGTAACGAGAAGAACGGCAGTTGTTGTTCACGCAATTGCTGCCAGAACTGACCGGCAACCTCTTCGCCACCCAGCAGTTCACGCGCTGCTTTTACCGATCCTTCGCCGCCCTCAAGGCGGATCCACAACGCATTGTCGAAGTAACATAAGCCACTAATGGGTAGCGGCTGGAGTTGCCACTGGGCGATTTCGTTCATGGCTTCTTGCAGGCTGATTTCCCGACGCAGGCTCAGGGAGGCGCGCGGTCGCGGTAACACTTTCATTGAGATTTCAGTGAGCACGCCAAGACAACCGTAGCTTCCGACCATTAACCGTGAGAGATCGTATCCGGCAACGTTTTTCATCACTTCGCCACCAAAACGCAGATGTTTTCCAGCGCCGGTAATGATGCGCGTGCCGAGGACAAAATCGCGGACCGAACCGCTCCACGGGCGACGCGGCCCCGCCAGCCCGCAGGCGACCATCCCGCCCCAGGTGGCTTCTTCACCATAATGCGGCGGCTCGCAGGGAAGCATTTGCCCGGCGCTCTCCAGCGCCGCTTCAATCGCCACCAGCGGCGTTCCGGCACGCGCGGTTATCACCAGCTCGGTCGGGTCGTAATTAACAATGCCGCGATGACAACGAACATCCAGCGTTTGCCCGGTGACAGGGCGACCTAAAAAGGCTTTGCTATTGCTGCCCTGAATCACCAGCGGCGTTTTATCGCTAATCGCCTGATTCACCTGCTCCAGCAGCGCCTGGCTGTAATCACACTCGCGTAGCATCAGAAACGCTCCAGTTCAGGGAAAGGTAAATGACCGTGATGCACATGCATGGCACCAAATTCAGCACAGCGGTGTAGCGTGGGAATGTTTTTCCCAGGGTTCAGCAAACCATCGGGGTCAAACGCCGCCTTGACCGCATGGAAGGTCGTGATTTCATCGCTGTTGAACTGGGCGCACATTTGATTGATTTTTTCTCGCCCGATGCCATGTTCCCCACTGATGCTGCCGCCAACTTCAACGCAGAGTTCGAGGATCTTCCCGCCCAGCTCTTCCGCGCGGGCAAATTCACCGGGTTCGTTGGCATCGAAAAGGATTAACGGGTGCATGTTGCCATCTCCGGCATGAAAGACGTTGGCAACACGTAAATCATATTGCTGCGATAAACGGGCAATGCCTTCCAGTACGCCAGGCAGGGCGCGACGCGGGATGGTGCCATCCATGCAGTAGTAATCCGGGGAGATACGTCCTACCGCCGGGAACGCATTTTTGCGACCGGCCCAGAAACGTACGCGCTCTGCTTCGTCCTGTGCCAGACGGACGTCAGTCGCACCCGCTTTCAACAAGATGTCGTTAACCCGCTCGCAGTCTTCCTGTACGTCAGACTCCACGCCGTCCAGCTCGCATAACAAAATCGCTTCGGCGTCGACGGGATAACCGGCATGAATAAAATCTTCCGCCGCGCGGATCGACAGGTTATCCATCATCTCCAGCCCGCCGGGGATAATGCCATTAGCGATGATGTCACCAACCGCAAGTCCGGCTTTTTCTACCGAGTCAAAGCTGGCTAACAGAACCCGCGCCACGGGCGGCTTCGGCAGCAGTTTTACCGTCACTTCGGTGGTCACGCCGAGCATACCTTCCGATCCGGTGAACAGCGCCAGCAGGTCAAAACCAGGTGAATCCAGCGCGTCCGATCCCAGCGTCAGTGCCTCGCCGTCCAGCGTTTGCACTTCAATTTTCAGCAGGTTATGTACGGTCAGACCATATTTCAGGCAGTGGACGCCGCCGGCATTTTCAGCCACATTGCCGCCAATGGAACAGGCGATTTGTGAGGAAGGGTCCGGTGCGTAGTAGAGATTATGCGGTGCAACGGCCTGGGAGATCGCCAGGTTACGCACGCCTGGCTGCACGCGCGCGCGGCGACCAACGGGGTTAATGTCGAGGATCTCTTTAAAGCGCGCCATCACCAACAACACACCTTTTTCCAGCGGCAGCGCGCCACCAGAAAGCCCGGTGCCTGCACCACGGGTCACCACCGGTACACGCAGGCGATGGCAGACAGCCAGAATCGCTGTCACCTGTTCCATTTGCTTAGGCAGAACAACCAGTAATGGACGCGTGCGATACGCGCTCAACCCGTCACACTCGTAAGGAATGATCTCCTCATCGGTATGCAGGATCTCAAGTCCAGGGACATGCTCACGCAGTGCCATCAGTACCGATGTGCGGTCGACATCGGGTAAAGCGCCATCAAGACGCTCTTCGTACAAGATGCTCATGAGTAGGCTTCGCTTTGTTGTGTTGTGTGGCAGCTGATTTTTGCGCGCTGCTTCTGTGAACAGTTATTAAGCGGGCTTTTCGTTTTCGTCTATCTCTTTAGCTACCGGTCAGACCATTTTTTTTCCAGCTCTGTGACCTTGCCTTGGTTAACTCAATGTTAAATTGATGTAACATAATCACTTACGTGATGTGCGTGTTTTGCGAGTTAAGAACAGAAAAATTGGTCCTACCTGTGCACGAGGTCCGGGAATGAAAGATGAACGTCGCCCTATTTGCGAAGTGGTTGCAGAGAGTATCGAACGGTTAATTATCGACGGCGTACTGAAGGTCGGTCAGCCGCTTCCCTCGGAACGTCGACTGTGTGAAAAGCTCGGCTTCTCACGCTCCGCACTGCGTGAAGGGCTGACCGTGCTGCGCGGGCGCGGGATTATTGAAACGGCGCAGGGTCGCGATTCTCGTGTCGCACGGCTTAATCGGGTGCAGGACACCAGCCCGCTGATCCATCTGTTCAGTACGCAGCCGCGAACGCTGTACGATCTGCTCGACGTTCGCGCATTACTGGAGGGCGAATCGGCAAGGCTGGCGGCAACGCTGGGAACGCAGGCTGATTTTGTTGTGATAACCCGCTGTTATGAAAAAATGCTCGCCGCCAGTGAGAACAACAAAGAGATTTCGCTGATCGAACATGCGCAGTTGGATCACGCTTTCCATCTCGCCATTTGTCAGGCTTCTCACAATCAGGTGCTGGTGTTTACGCTGCAATCATTGACCGATCTGATGTTTAATTCAGTGTTTGCCAGCGTAAATAATCTCTACCATCGACCACAGCAAAAAAAGCAGATCGATCGCCAGCATGCGCGGATCTACAACGCGGTGTTGCAGCGGCTGCCGCACGTCGCCCAGCGCGCAGCACGCGATCATGTGCGGACCGTGAAAAAGAATCTCCACGATATCGAGCTGGAAGGCCACCATTTGATTCGCTCGGCGGTGCCGCTGGAGATGAACCTGAGTTAGCTGGTATTAAATCTGCTTTTCATACAATCGGTAACGCTTGTACGGCTCCGCCCCAATGCGTTCCAGCATGTTATTCATGCCTGTATTGGTTTCGAGGATCCATGACATCTCCAGCGCATCGATCTTCCGGCGGGCAAACGGATCGCGTAAGGCTTCAATCAATAACAGCGCAATCACCGGGCCGATGCGGCTGAACTGATACTCGTCGCGCACGCCCATCAGCGGTACTCGCGCAGTTCGCACACCGCTGACTTTCAAACGCCACAGCAATTTTGCCCAGCCGAAGGGAAAGAGCGATCCGTTCAGATCGGCAATCGCCTCGTTGATGTTCGGCAAGCCGACAATAAACGCGCAGGGTGCAGAATCAATCTCAGCGATATAGATCATATCGTCCGGCACCAGATATTTAAGTTGATCGCCCATGGTCGCGAATTCATGTTCGGTAAACGGCACAAATCCCCAGTTGTGCTGCCAGCCAGAGTTGAAAATCTCACGCAGGATCTGCATCTCTTCGGCAAACCGCTGACGATTGATGCAGCGAATGGTCACCTTTTTGCGCACCTGATCCATCAGTTTTTTTAGCGCCGGAGAGAAAGTGAGATCGGTTCGCTGCATCCACCACGCCAGTAAATCAATGCCTTTGTGATAACCCAGTTGTTCAATATGCGCGGCATACCACGGTTTGCCGTGTGGCATCATCGCACAGGGTGGTGTGTCAAAACCTTCAATCAGTAATCCGCTTTCCTGATTGATATTCAGGCTGAAAGGACCGCTGATCTTACTTGCACCTTGTGACTTCAACCACGCTTCCGCTGCGCCAAACAACGCGGCAAAAACCTGCGGATCATCAATGGCGTCAATCATGCCGAAATGACCGGTATCTTTGCCGTAACGCTCGCGGTGCAAGGTATCTATTTGCGCGGTAATACGCCCAACTATCTGCCCCGCTTTTTTTGCCACCCACGCCTGCCAGATGATATGGTCCGTCCCCGGATTTTTCGCAGACAAATGCTCGTTGCGTTCAATGAATAAAGGGGGTATCCAGTTTGGATCGTCGGGATAAAGTGATGACGGAAAAGCGATAAATGCCTTAAGGTCATTTTTATTAATTACTTTTTCAATTTTAATCATCAGCAGATCGCATTCCATAGTTCTGTTCTGTGGGTAACAAATAATTAACGGTGACAAACAGGTTGCAACAGCAACGAACGGCACCTTAATAATCAACCCAATGAATACAAACGACGAATAAATAGTATTTATTAATGATTACGATAAGGTCAGAGACTACACAGAAGCGCCA
>ERZ772870.1769-NODE-1769-length-13638-cov-2.798719_pt1 | contig 13638 bp, 16 predicted proteins | sample MGYA00511376_ERZ772870 | MGnify/ENA primary metagenome ERZ772870 (study PRJEB29015, sample SAMEA2737719) | human gut metagenome | biome: human gut; feature: human-associated habitat; material: faeces | place: China | collected 2012 ... | reverse complement strand
TTAGTGAAATATATTGAAATGCTTATAGAAAGAGGAATTATTCAGAGATATATAGACAGATACAAATATGAGCTTGATTGTATTGATAGAGGAACTGCTATGTTTGAGTTAGAGAGAAATGTTAAGTAAATCAGATTATAGATATTTTAAAAAAGCTAAAATGGCTGCTACCATCTCGGATTATAAAAAAACACATATAGGGTGTATAGCCGTTTACCAAGGAAATGTAATAGGAATTGGTTGTAATACAATTAAAACGCATCCTATTCAAAAATATTATAACAGATATAGAAATTCATGGAATAAGAATGGTATTAAACCGACTTTACATGCTGAAATCAATTGTCTTAATTCTATCCGTCATCTGGATATAAATTTCCAAAAAGTAAAATTATATATTTTTAGAACGAGATTAGACAGAGAATTTGGTATGTGTCGTCCATGTCCAAGTTGTATGGCAGCGATTAAAGATTTAGGGATAAAACATATTTACTATACAAGCAACGATGGATATTCCTATGAATGTATAAATTAAAAAGAGAGGTTATATGTATGTGCAACATTTGTGGCAATAATCCTTGTCTTATAAGATGTCCAAACTTTCATCAGAAATATAATTACTTATGTTGCTATTGTGGTGGGGGTATTTTAAGTGGACAAGATTATCTGAGAAATTCAGAAGGACAATATATACATAGAGACTGTATTCCATGTACTGATTATCTTATAGATTGGTTGGGATATCGTGTCGAAACAATGGACGAGGAGGATTATAAAGATGAGAATTGTTGATAGACTGAAAATATTTTTTGATATTGATTACAGTTCAAATAAGGAATATTGGATTCCAATTAATGAGATTAAAATTAGAGAAGAATTTCTTGCTACTCCACCCAATTACAGAAAATTCAGGAAGAAAGAAAATACATTCATCAAGTATGGTGAACTGGGGAAGATTATAATTGACAGAAATTATGAATTGATAGACGGATATTGTTCGTATCTTATTTGCAAGAAATATGACATAGGTAAAGCTCCTGTGTGGTTTGAATAATTGTAAATAGAAATTTCATTTAGAGAATATATAAGTGGAGGTAAATTTATATGAATAATAATTTTGACAATGTTGAAGAAATGAAAGAATTGATTATAGATGAACTTTCGGAATGTGAATTTGACAGCAATTTCAGATGTGAAGAATGTTCTGAATTGGAGCAATGTTATTGCAAAGCATCTATAAAATCATCTCATGAATTCGCAGAGAGCTTAGATTATGGTGGATATGATTCTGAAAATGAATTTTGGGAAAATTTAGATTAAGGTGGTGAATCATTATAAAAAAGGTACAATATACATTAGTTAAAATCCCAATAAGAGAACTTATTGATGGAGATTTTAACATTCAGATTAATAGAGACACAGAAATCAAAAAAGAATATCTGATCAAACAAGGCGACTCTCCTTTATTTGATCAGATTCAGAGACTTCGTGGCGAATCATCATCTCATATAAATGAACTTATGTTAGTTGTAGCAAAGAAAAATCCAAAACAGGAAGAATCTCTTAGAAAAATTCTAAATGATGGATTCACATATAATGGAATCCACTATTCTCGTTTTGGTAAATCAGCTTCACAAGGTAAAGATGGAATAACTGCATTTGTATGTGATGAAATTTTTGATGAGTTATATTTGATTACTCAGATGGATATTAAAATTGATGAATGTGTTATTTCTAAATATGAAGCTCAGAGATGTTTACCATTCAGTTCATGTACTCTTATTAAAGATTATATGCCTAATATTGTGATTATCGGTGAGTATGAAAAAATATTGAAAAATCAGCTTATCAAATATGTAGTTGAAAGAGAAAAAGAATTTGTTGATGAAACCACTGGAAAGAAAAAGAAATATAAGACTAGAGAAATTGAAGAAGGATTAAAAGATATTGGATTATCACCTTTTGACGGATGTGGTTGTCATGAAGAAAACTTTATGAATACTGTGAGTGAACAGCTTGGATTAGACTATAAAGTTATTGGAACACAGGTGCGTTTGCCATTTATTAAAGGCTATTCTGTGTATGTACCATTTAAACAAATTCTCAAAGAATGGGGTTATACTACTATCACTGATATCTATGGTCATGTTCATAATGTTGATGATATAGATTGTATTTGGAATATTTCGATGTTTAAAGGACACAAGATTTTTAAGTCAACTTATGGTGAAAATGCATGGATTGAATATATGAATACTGTCAGAAAGTATAAATTTAAACTTGGAATCAGTAAATACAGTCATCATATTAAGCATTTAAATAAATATACACGAATGAATTTTCAGTATTTACAATGTCTGGATCTTTGGAATAATAAATATGTGAAATGTTATACAGATAAAACAAAAAAGGACTACAACATATTAGATTCTAAGAATGATGGAAAAATCATTAAGCTTGCAAAATATACCACTAATATGTATGAAAAAATTATTAAAGGTGATAAATTTTATACATATAAATTCATGGGAATTACCGACACAGAAGATTATGAGCCAGAAAGTAAATATCTTGAAGCTGCATTAGTAAATGATGTTATGCTGAAAGATCCTGCCGTTAAGCAATTTATTTATAGAAAACTAAAAAAGTCTATTGATGAAGCAAAAGTTGGCAAGATTTACTGCTCGGGTTTTTATCATACAGGTGTCGGTGATATGATTGGCTATCTTCAGTATGCCGTTGGTGAAGAACCAGTTGGCTGTCTTGGAGAAAGAGAATTATATACAGCTAATTTTGAACCAGGATATTGTTGTTCATTCCGTTCTCCGCTTGTTGATCCGTCAGAGGTAAATAAGATTAAGATTGTACGAAATGAAATTCTTACAAAATGGTTTGAATATTTTAAAGACCAAGATGTCGTAATGTTTAATATGTATGATGTATCAGCTCCACAGCAAGGCGGCGCAGATTTTGATGGGGATATTTTCTATTTAAGCAACGATCCTATTATTATTGATTCAAAGATAGATAAGCATATCATACTTGATATTGAAGATAAAGTAACTGCTCAGTCAAAACCATATACAAAAGAGAATCTTATTGAGTATGAAGTAATGACAAGAGATAATCGTATTGGTGAAATTACTAATGTTGCCACAAGTATAGAGAATAAATATACAACTAATCCAGATATTCAAAAATTATATTCTGATTACTCTTCTCTTCTAAGAATATTTCAGGGTTAAATATTAGCTCCTTTACACAGAAATGTGTATTGAAAATGCAGTGAACATAGAAATCTATGGTGTCAGATTAACGATGTTAGGAATTGTAGGAAATGACAATTAGTAATCTGGCTAACAGGGAAAATCTAAGTTGCAAAAATAACACCCATTTATTCATGAGTGTTATTGATATAGTCTTTAAGAATTGAAATTACTAAATTATTAAAACTTCTATTTTGAGTTTTTGCTATTTCTTCTAGTTTAGATTTTAAATCTTTTTCAATTGTAATATTGGTACGAGTTTTATTTGGTGCTACTTGACCTGCTGGCATGTTATTCACCTCCTTGATGACAATATATCATCAAAAATAATTGTTGTCAAGTTGGTATCAATTAGTTGTTGACAAGTTGATACCAACTATGTATAATATAATTAAAGGAGGAAATAAAAATATGCAAGACAGTATTTTTAACGACATTAAATATCAGCGTAACCATTTTGGAATATATTGCATAGAATGTGTAAAAACAAATATAAAATATGTTGGTAAAACATATGAAAATTTTTACAGAAGATGGATATTTCATAAATGGAATTTAAAGAATAATCATCATTCAAATAATTATTTACAAAATAGTTGGAATAAATATGGTGAAGACCAGTTTAAATTTTATCCATTAAAAAGTTTTGAAATATCTCAAAAAGACATTATAACCGAAGATTATTTAAATGAATTAGAAGAAAAATATATTAAAGAGCTTGATACATTTAATAATGGCTTTAATTTAACAAGCGGTGGTGAAAAATGCACAATGTTGCCACTGTCTGAAGAAGCTAAAAGAAAAATTGGTGAAAAGAATCGAATAAATATGTTAGGGAAAAAACATACAAACGAAACTAAAACCAAAATGTCTAAATCGCATAAGGGATACGTAAAAACAGATGAGCATCGAAAACATCTGAGTGAATCATTAACTGGTTTTGTACGTTCCGAAGAACAAAAAGAAAAATGTAGAAAAGCAAATCAAGGCAGTAAGCAAAAAACATCAAAATATACAGAGGAACAAATTGAAAAAGTAAAAATTGATATTATAAAAGGTGTCGATATTAATATAATTTCAAAAACATATAACATCCCATACAATTACATTTATTCAGGAATTATTAGTGATAATAGGTGGAAACATGTAAGACCTGATGGATGGGATGAATTCTTAAAGAAAAGAAAAAAATAAAGCAATATGATAATCCTGTGCCAAGTCACTTTTAATAAAATAAAGTGAAAGGTGCAACGACCATTCCGTAAGGAAGTACATACAAGGTGAAATTCCTTGTATGGAAGTGCTGCACATCCTAATATAGGATGAAGATATGGTCTACTCCCCTATTAAATATCGGGAAACCGAGGGTATAAAGGAAAGAAATCGACTTCCTTAAAACAGGATTTAGATGGCATATGAATTCAAGTCTTAGGAAGCATCTCAAACAGCTTCCATATTTCTTACTCCATAATTATCCCCAAAAAATGAAATCCTATATGAATATAATCAAGAAAAATAAAGATGTGTCTGATGAAGACAAAGAATATCTTAATGCATATCACTCTCCCTCTCCTATGAATGAGTTATGTGATTATATTGAAACTTGGGAAAAGAAAAATATCTTATGGGATAATAAAATTGATTTGGTTGATACTAGGTGTTTAATCATTAATAATGATTTGGATTTATCTGATAAAAAAGTTTTAAAGAAGTGCAGGAAGTTTATAAATATGTATGCTGTTGATATTAAGCAACATCTGAATCTGCATAGAGACAAGTCGGACGATGAAGACCATAAATTTAATATGGATGAAGTTGTAAACGAATATAAAGAAGAACTCCTAAATGAGATTAAATTGCCTGAAAATATTATAGCAAATTATATTATCAAAGCATCCTACTCTTCTGTTTCTATTAGCAAATCTCTTGCATGGTCAGCTTATGGTGATTATATCATTGAAAATCTCAAGAATAACACGAATCCAAAAAGAAATATATCAATAAGAGAAGTCCCTTATAAGACGGACAATTCATATGAATATTTGGGAAAATACTATGAATTTGAGGTAGGTGATACATATTTACGACTGTAATGAAACATTTCTATATGAAATTATAGAAGATTACAAAGAAGCAGAGAATAATGAGGCAAAGAACGAGATATTCAGCTCGTTCTGCTCCTCAATATGGGCTTCTGATAATAAAAGACGTACATATATTAAAACAATTCATTTTAAAGTCAGAAAGGATTTACTTGATACAGAACTTGGACGAGTATTTGATACATGGTCAGGAATTGAATACAGATATTACAAGTCAATGACTAAAGATGAAAATTGGTGCGCTATTATCAGGCAGAAAATTAATAATATTTATACAAGATATTTTGATAAAGAAGTAATTCTCAATAAGGAGTACATGGATTTATTAAAGAAACCAAAGTTAATGTACTTTGATTGGTTATCTGGAACAGAAATGGATGCAAATATCGTTACAGATATAATTGATGATGCAATTGATAAATCAGAAAAACTTAAACAACGTTTTCAAATGGAGAAAATGACTTTATCTTGGAATGAGTATAAAAAAGTTGTTGAAGGATTTCTGAGAAGATGCTTTGATAATTGTAAACTAATTGAGGAATACGAAGATAAGACTCAAATTATAAATAATTATGATTTTATCACTGAGGATAATTTTTATGTGAAATATATTAATAGATCACTTGATGGAGAAATGAGAAAATATCAAAAACAGTATTATGGAATCAGGGATCATAAAAAATATTCTCGTTGTAAACGATGTGGTGGAATTATCGAGAAAACAGGAAATAAACGATTGTATTGTTGTGATTGTGCGACTTTAAATGAACGTGAAAGAAAGCGAAAAATTGCTCATAAATATAGAGTAGCGAAATAGAAAATCCGAGTTTTCCTTGTAAAATAAGGCTTTATAACTGTTTTCAGCTTCGTATATATCACATATGGAAAACAATGAAATCAGCTTTTCTTAATATCCTGCCCTATAGGGGCATTACATAATATTAAAAGTTTATCTCATAAGCTAACCTCTCTTTCTTATATCGGTGGTTACATTATTTTGATAATGGTGTAATCACTGATACTCTTCCCATATAGTTCAATGGTAGAGCAACGGACTGTTAATCCGTAAGTTACAGGTTCGAATCCTGTTGTGGGAGTTATCCTATTTTTATAGGACTGGTCGGTTTCGGATTGGAGGATGTTAAATCTTAAAATAAGCGTGGCTGATCACATTATTACAGATATTGAAGAATTATTTTAAGGAGGGCGTACTGCTCTCCTATTTTATTGGAAGAAAAGGAGATTTTAAAAATGGCAAATTTTGTTTTTAAGGAAACCAAGCAGACTTCTATGAAGATTGTAGGTATCATTGACACAGATAATATGACCATTGATGTAGATGGCGAAGAGAAGAAACTTGCTACTCTTCTATCGGTATTTAACGGTGGTGGTGTTGAAATAAATGTGAAGGTAAAAGAGGAAAATGAACTCGATGAGCCTATTGAATCTAATAAAGAATAGAGAGTAGGTGATTATTATATCTGATTTTACAAAATTGGAAAACGAAAATTATCATACATATATATGGCGATTAGATCAATTAATAAATTCTGGAAAATATCATAATTGGAGAGAGATAACACCAATGGTTAATAAAGAATTATTTGGTGATGATGAATCTCAATATAGAGATGAATCTGCTTACAGAAAAGCCTGTAAATATGCAAAAGATTTTAAGGAAGCTGGTGTATTTAATTCTGATAATGAGTATTTAAAGGAATTGCAGATTCAAAAACGTGAGTTGGAAAAAGAACGCAAGAAGCTTCATAGTGAAAAGCTTGAATATAATAAGTGGCTTAGAGAAGACGCAAGAGATGAACTTATTGCAGAAAAAATTTGTGAGGCAATTTTAAATCTTCCCCTTTTAAATATTCCAGAATATATCAAGCCAATTCATAACACTAAAGCATATTGTCTGGTTTTTGGTGATGAACATTATGGTGCAGAATTTGAATTAAAAGATTTGTTTGGGAATATTATTAATTCATATAGTCCTGAGATATTCAAAGAAAGAATGTATGATTTATTTGACCAAACAGTTGAAATAATTCATAAAGAAAATATTGATACTCTTAATGTATATTCTATGGGTGATTTTTCGGATGGCTGTCTCAGAGTATCACAGCTTATGAAATTAAGATATGGAGTTGTCGATGGTACTATTCAGTATGCAAATTTTATAACTAATTGGCTTAATAATCTTACAAAACATGTTCATATTAAATTCCAAATGACTGATGGAAATCATACAGAACTCCGTATGTTAGGTCAACCAAAAGGAACTTTTACAGAAGATAATATGGGAAAAGTTGTAAGAGAATTTATTAAAATTAGATTAGCGGATAATCCTAATTTTACTTTTATCGAAAATCCAACAGGTTATATTTATGGACAACTTGCATGTAATACTGTTATGGGAATACACGGTGAAGTACGTGATATGGAGCGAGCATTAAAAGATTTCTCTAATATTTATAATGTTCCAATTCAGTATTTACTCGCAGGACATCTACATCATTCAAAAGTTGAAGAAATTGGTATTAATTCAGAAGTTATAAATGTTCCATCAATTATTGGGGTTGATCCATATTCTCTTTCTTTGAATAAGACTTCAAATGCCGCTGGAAAATTAATTATATTCGAGCAAAATAAAGGAAAAGTATGTGAATATACACTCAAATTAAATTAGAACTTATTTGCAACAAATATTATATAGAATCAGTTGCAATTAGATAATAAACAAAACAAATTTTAGTTAATATATGCAAATATTCTGAATAATTTTAAATTATGTAAATATTACGCATATTTTGACTGATGAAGCCACTATTAGAGGGAGTGTACCTTATATGGACGCTACCCTCTTATTATTTTGAAAAAGCTTTCGACTGTATTTCGATCAGCTTTTAAGAGTAGACTGTACTTCTACTCTCTTACTTATTTATAAAAGAGAATATATAAGTAGGAGGGAATGATGAGAAGATTAACACAAGAATCTGTAAAAAATAAATTAAAAGAAAAACATTTAACATTACTGAGCGAATATAAAAACAACAGAACAAAAATTATGGTTAAATGTGATATTTGTGGATATGAATGGAGTGTTGCTCCTAATACGCTATTAAATGGTGTATCTGGTTGTCCCAGATGTTCAAATTGTGCAAAAGTAACTATTGATATGTTTATCAATAAACTTAAAGAATTTAATTTAAAGATAGTAACTTCAATTGAGAATATACAAACTTTTAACAGTAAAACAATTATAAAAGTAAAATGTAACATATGTGGTTGTGAATTTACTACAAATTGGAATAGATTAAATCAACAAAAAAGCGGATGTCCAAGTTGTGCGAACAAAAAAGTTGTAATTGGATTTAATGACTTATGGACATCCGTACCAGAAATTGCAGGTTTGTTAAAAAATCCAGAAGACGGATATAAATATGTAAAGTTTTCAAATAAAGTAGTTCCATTCAAGTGTCCGATATGTGGAAGTATATTTGAAAAGAGAATTAACGATGTTTGCAAAAGAGGTTTAGTTTGTAACAATTGTTCTGATGGAATATCGTTTCCAGAAAAATTCATAAAAAATTTTTTATTGTTCAATAATATCAATTTTATTTATCAGAAAAAATTCGATTGGTCACAAAATAAAAAATACGATTTTTTCTTACCTGAATTTAATACCATTATAGAAACACATGGCTTGCAACATTATGAACATGTGAAAAAATTTAATAAAAGGACATTACAAGAAGAACAAGAAAATGATAAATATAAAGAAAAATTGGCAAAAGAAAACGGTATTGATCAATATTTAATTTTGGATTGTAGATACTCTACTTGTGATTGGATTCGTCAAGCTTTAAAAAATGCTAATATTTTTCAATTGTTAAAAATTAGTGTTGATGATATTGATTGGGAATATATTGATTTAAAAAGTAGAAAATCTTTGATTTATCAGATATGTGAACTATATAATAATGGACATTCTAAAATTGAAATTATGAATGAATTAAAAATATCTAATGGTACATATTGTAAATATCTAAAAATATGTGCTGATAATAATATGTGTAGTTATGATCCAGAAAAGGAAAAGCATAAAGCTCCTAATATGAGTCATATAAAAAGGCAAATTCCTGTTTTGTGTGAAACTACAAATAAAAAATTTGAATCATATACCAAAGCAGAAAATTATTATGGATTGTGGCATGGAGCTTTAAAAAGATATTTTAGGAATAATTCAAATTATTGTGGGAAACTTTTAACAGGTGAAAAATTAGTTTGGAAAAAGATTTCATAAAATAAATGATAAAAAGGAGAAAAAATATGACAAAAACAATTTTATTAAAAAATATTGCAGGTAAGTTGGAAGGATGTAGTCAGAAAGATGTTTCCGCAGTCCTAGACGCTTTTGAGGAGGTTATCGTAGAAACACTCAAGGCTGATGCTACAGAATCTGTTCCTGTAGGTAAACTTGGTAAGTTTAAGGTTAAAGATGTACCTGAGAGAACAGGCAAGATTATGTTAGGTGACAGAAAAGGTGAGGAATATATAACTCCTGCCCATCAGGAAATCACATTTAAGATGAATAAGTCAGCAAAGCAGCTTTAATTCTGAAGGGACGTGATTACTATAGATACAATAATTATAAATGATATACATGAATTAGCTGATTGGGCTAATTCAATGTATCATAATGTAGTTTCTTATGATAATTTAAACAGTATAGCAATTGTTGCCAAGTATTATGAAGCAAAGACATTAATCGAAACTCTTATTGCTGAAAGAGGTTTTGAAATTTCAAGTATTAAAGAACTCGGCGATTCTAATGTCAATGGATATACAGATGAATATATTATCACATTATTTGTTGGTGAAATTGGTTGTGAGCCTGCAAAAGATAATAATGGATATAAGGATATATGCGGAGAAGCCGTTTATGTTCTTGAGAATTGCAATTCTAAGATAATGTCGCATGTTTATGGTGAGAATATATTTGAAGTGTATATTGATAATATCAAAGATACTGATGATGACTACGATGGCGATTGTGAGAATTGCGATTGTTGTGGTAATGATACTTATTATTTTGATGTAAAATCTGGAACTTATGAGATTAATGGTAAAAAGGTATCTAAGAAAGAATTGTTAGATTATTTAGGTGAGAAAATTGATGAAATGTCTGAATGGAATAAGAGCTTTTCTTCTATACTTTCTGAATATGAAGCAATTCATAATAGTATTAAAAGAATCTATAAACTTGATGATTTGTTAAGATTTTAATTAGCAATATGTTGCTAGTTAATAATTAAAAATATTTGGAGTGTGCAATCATTGGTTGCACACTCCTTTATTATGGGTAGGTATGCAAGTGGTTAAAGTAGGCAGACTGTAAATCTGTTGGCGAAAGCCTTCGAAAGTCCGAATCTTTCCCTGCCCATTAAAATAATTAAAAATAAATAAAATATTACAAGAAGTAGCTTAGTTTACCACTATCCTACTTCTTTTTTATATGTGAAAGGAAGTGAGATTATTGAATGGTAAAATAGCAGATAAATTAGATCCAGTTACAGATGAGGAATGGGCAGAGGTTAATGAGTTTAATAGGAATATGGTCGAAGATTACCTCAGTAATCAGACTCATCTTTCACCACATAGTTTACATGCTTATAGGTCTGCATTAAAGATATTCTTCGTATGGGTTAAAAATAATCTGAATAACAAAAACTGCATAGAAATTAGAAAGAAAGAATTTCTTCGCTATATGAATTTTCTTGCTAATCGTGGACTATCTGAAGCTGCAATTAAATTCAAAAAGTCTTCTGTCAGTGCATTGAATAAATTCATCGAGAATTTCTATGATGAGGATTATCCTATGTTTCGTAATTATGTAACTGCGGAGATGCAAGTACCAAAAACAGGTAAGGTTTTCGCAAAAGAACCATTAACACCTGGTGAGATGGATAATTTATGTTCAGTATTAGCTGAACGTGAAGAATGGCAAAAATTAGCATATGTAAAGTTTACATATTCTACTGGATGTAGACATGCAGAGAGCTTACAGTTGCTTAAAGAAGTTATTAATTATGAGCCTAAGAGGAAAATTGTAACAATTGTCGATGAGGATGGCAAAGAACAGGAAGTAGAATCTGTATCTTATAAAACACATGAAATTCGCTGCAAGGGACGTAGTGCTGTTGGCAAGGTTAGAAAATTGCAGTTTGGACAAGATGTAATGGACGCATTAAAGAAATGGCTTGAAGTGCGTGGCGATGATGATTGCCCTTATATGTTTGTTGTAAAAACTAAAGATGGTTCAAAGGTGCGACAGATTGGATATAGTGCATTCAATGATTGGTGTATAAATGAATTTTCTGAAATTGTTGGTAGGAGAACGACTCCACATAACTTCCGAAGAAGCAGGGCGACCAATCTTGTATGTTATGACCATCGTGCATTAGAAACAGCACAGAAACTTTTGGGGCACGAATCTTCCGAAACAACTCAGATGTATGTAATTCGTGAAGATACAGAGGATGCCGATGAAGCTTTCGTCTAACACTTCTTCTTATTCCAACACTTCTTCACATAACAACCAAATTTAATAATTTTAACCCCTAGAATACCTATCCCTTTAATTATAATCTTAATAAGAAAAATAACTAAGAATACCTCTCCACATACAAATGCATATTTGTAGACCATACCTTCATTATTAAATAAAGCTGCAATTATAAATGACATATAAATAATTAGTCCATCTACTCCACAGGAAAATATGAACTTATCGTCTTTAGATGAATACATAATACTCTGTATAAAATTAGGTTCAAGATATCCTAATCTTCTGCGCAGATATGAATTTCTATCATATATGTTATTTTTGAAATTATTGTAGTTATATTTATTATGATTGTCTTTTAATATTATATATGTTTTATGAGTGGATCTGTCAATATATTTGATATTATAATCATTCATATAAGTTGATATATGATTTATAACATCATTTATAGTATTTTCGTTATATTCCTTATTATTGCTTAAAATTTTATACAGGGGATAATAAATTTGATTATATGCAATTTTCATATTATCTAATGGAATATTCTTATTATAATTATATTTGGTTACAATAAAGGTAAATATACCTGTTATAAGTGCAGGAAGAATTATTTTTAATATTTCTATAAATGATTTCATAATTTTACCTCATTATATTTTTACTTGCATCAGCTAATTATATGTGTTACAATACAAACCAAAAGAAACAAGCAATTATCCGTTAGACGGTTGAGCCAATATAATCAACAATGGCTAAATAAAATATTCAACACATTAATAACCGTACTTTGGCGAGGGCGGTTATTTTCTTTTGTTATTGTTGTTAAACGCAAACGTAAGAATAGTAAAGATTACTATTGTATAAGCAAATAAATTAGCATATGTAACCATTACTGTTGCCCTCCTTTCGTATTAATTTCCTCGAAAGGGTATCTATGAATGAACGTGAGTTCAGTCTCACGAGAGAAGGACTAACCGCCTACCACTTTAGGTAGCACCTTAAAATTAACTATATCATATCTGACATTTTCTGTCAAAATATCCAAAAATAAGAGAATAATATAATATAAGCTGCTTACACTTTATAAGAGTAAGGGCGGTTTATCAATCGTTGATAGATTTTTTACAAAAATTATTCTCAAACAGAGAGTATAAAAGTGAGCAACAGCCACTCGTAAGGCTGTATATAAAAGCACGAGATAAAAATATTGAGTTAGTTGCTACTCTAAAAAACACCTCCGCTACTGCTCATTGGCGTTGCAAACTCGGAAGCGAATCAGAGTATAAAAGAAAGCTATGCGTTCACTGCTAAAATATAAGTGTGATAATAAATATCTTGGCATTTGCTATTCATGTAGCATTGTAAGTCCTACTGCTGTATTTTGGTAGAGCCGACTATACAAAGACTCTAGTGCACACGAAACCTTAATGCAGTATATCTAAGCTTGTCCAAGCTACTGAATGGTCTGATAATTCTATAACGAATTCGTGCTTCTCTGCGTTAATGAGAACACTTAATTGACGGATAAGAGTCATTAAATCTTATTAATTTGTCTTTGCTCCGAAGACTGAAAATATGTGGAGAATAATCAGAAAGCATGGATACCTTGTGTGTCTTAGGGTACTTAGTTTGTACCTGAGTAATAACTGGATGTGTACAGTCCAAAATCAGCTAGTTAGTGCTTTATGCTGATCCAGTG
>ERZ772870.1768-NODE-1768-length-13639-cov-2.385085_pt1 | contig 13639 bp, 9 predicted proteins | sample MGYA00511376_ERZ772870 | MGnify/ENA primary metagenome ERZ772870 (study PRJEB29015, sample SAMEA2737719) | human gut metagenome | biome: human gut; feature: human-associated habitat; material: faeces | place: China | collected 2012 ... | reverse complement strand
GCAGAAGCGACCATTGCGTGGCTGTATTTTGATGCTCTGTTTTGTAGAAAATCGTCCGGCTTGAAAATCGGTATCACTTTTGCGGTTGCCTATCTTCTCTTGTTTGGCATTACATGGTTTAACAGCGTCGTTTTGAATGGCGCAGCATTTTTCCTCGCTAATTTACTGCTGCTATGGATGAATTACGAATGCAAACTGAGATCTGCCATATTGCATTCTGCTTTTCTGACCTCGATCATGGCTATTACAGAAATTATCGCAGCATGGATCATCAGCTTGTTTGGGTTCCGTTTTGGTGCCTATGCAGATAGTTTGGCCATCATGATCGTCATGGCTGTGATCAGCAAAATGCTTTATTTTTCGATAACAGTCATTGCTGCAAAACTCTGGGCTCCGAACCGACAGGCTCAGGAAGAGCCTGCGTTTATGGGATTGCTTTGCATATTACCGATCTTTTCTGTCATTGTCTCAGCAGTAGTGGTATATATCGGGGTACGCGCAGAGATGACAAAGCCGGTAGAACTTCTCATGATAATCATTGTGTTGACCTTGCTGATCGTCAATCTGATTTTTATGGTCATATACAACCATTTGCAGCGAATGCACGCTGAACAGCTGGCTATGAATTTGAGTATTCAAAAAGAAGAAGCAGATGCTGCATATTATCAGGATCTGCAAAAGCAGTCCGAAAACCAGCGCATTCTCATACACGATATCAAAAGACATCTAAATACTATTCACGGCTTGGCAAACGATTTCAACGCTCCGGGGATATCCGAGTATATTACAAAACTCGTGGATGATGTACTGCCTGATCAGCAGGTAAAACTATGTTCTGACCCCATACTTAATTTCATGCTGCAGCAATTTCGGGATAAATGTAAAAGCCCCCAAATAACCTTTCAATGTGATATCCGGGATAATTGTCTTTCGTTTATGGATGCCCCAAGTATTACGACCTTTTACGGTAACCTGCTGACGAATGCGTTCGAGGCGGCGAGCTTCTCTGCAGAACGGACGATAGAGCTATCCGTAAAGAAAAATGAGGACCAACAGGTTGTGATCGTTTCAGTTGTCAATTCCTGCGACACACCACCTGTGCCGGATCATGAGGGCTTGTTTCGAACGAAAAAGCGCAATCCCGGAATTCATGGTGTGGGGCTGAAGAGCATTGGACGTATAGTAGCCCGATATCACGGCGTTGCAACGATGCGTTTTGACCCCGAAAGTAAGAAATTCTATCATATCGTTCAATTTCCCATGCAAGAAGAACGGAAAAATCGTAGCTGAACACATCTAATGATTTTTCCGCCCATTCGGTATGTAACATGCAAAAGGAGCAAATGGCATCTTTGGTCTATGCCATTTGCTCCTTTTTATAGGCCTAATTAAAAGGCTGGTATTCCTTATGTATAGGAAAGTATTATGAGAAGTTGTGAGGGAAATCCCTTGGGATACAAGGGTTTCCCTCACATTTTCTTTACATAAAAAACGCTCATATTGACCTCCAAGCAGTATGATTATTATGGAGGTGGTCAACATGATCGACACAAAAAATATGAATCTGAGCGAGCTGTCCACGGCAACAAGAGAAAATCTGGAATCTCTGGGTTATGGACCGGGAACCATTCAAATGGTAAACAGAATCTGGCAAGACTTATCACAGTTTCTTGGCGGTAGGGGTGAAACCCCATTCCAGCCTGTATATGGCTTGGAATATCTCCACGAACGAATCGGCTACCCGGAATGCTTGTACAGAAAACTTACACCCAATGAACGTGATTATATTCGGGCAGTTCGGATGCTTACCTCATTTCAAGAAACTGGCACAATTCCGGAAGCACTAACCCGCAACCGGGACAATTGGTCTGAACCAGTCAAAGAAATCCGGGATGTCTACATCCGGCACTGTGAGGAAACCTTCAAAACTCATGCAACCCAGCGCAGCAGAATTTCTGCAGCGGATCGCTTCATGCGGATCGTTATCGTGAATAAGAGAATTGCCTGGGAAGATGTTTCTGCGAAGATTATTTCTGAATATGCAATGGGCTTAGCAGAGTACGCAAAGGCAACAGTAGAAGTGCATCTGCGGGGACTTAGATATTTCCTGCACTTCCTGTATGAAACAGGATACATAAAACAGGATTTTTCTGCTGCTGTTCCCAAGCTGTGTTGTGGTACGGGTGAACGAATTCCCCATATGCTGTCTACTGAGCAGGTAAATATGCTTCTGGATTCTATTGACCGTGGAAATCCTATTGGCAAACGCAATTATGCGATTATTATGATGGCCGCCTGCCTTGGCATGAGAGACAGCGACATTACAAATCTGAGATTTGAAAATATTGATTGGGAGAAAAGTACGATCTCTTTCTTTCAGAAGAAAACGAACAAATTCTTAGTTCTGCCGCTGCTTCCTGTAGTTGGCGAAGCAATTATAGATTATCTTCGGAATGGCCGTCCGAAAACTGACAGCAAATATGTTTTCGTAAAGCATCGTCCGCCATTTGAACAGGCAACGTCATTTTATATGATAATGAAAACCGTACTGGAAAACTCTGGAATAAAGTTAAAAGCCAATTCGTCGAAAGGATTGCACATTTTACGACACAGTCTGGCGAGTGAGCTTATCCGACAGGGTGAATCGTACAATACTGTATCTACGATTTTGGGTCATGCCAGCATTGGATCGACAAATGCATATACCCATATTGATGTAGATGGTCTTTTCAAATGCGCTTTGGAATTGACGGAGGTAACGGCTCATGACCGCTGATCTGAATTTCAACAGTCAATTTGCTGACAATCTGCGTGACTTTATTCTTGAAAAAAGAGGAGTAGGCTGTAAATACAAAGTCGAGGCTGCTACACTACGACAATTCGATGAGTATGTGTGCAGTTCTGGATATGAGGGCATGGCAATATCCAAAGAATTATTTGAAGAATGGACGAACCGTCGATCCTATGAAAGAGAAAAAACCTGCGAAAACCGGGCTAATATTCTCACGCAGTTCTGCAAGTATATCGTCCGCATCGGTGGTCAGGCATATATTCCACTTCCATCCCAGCGGCTTCGCCGGGATGTATCGTACCGTCCGTACATTTTTACGAATGAGGAGCTGTTCCGTTTTCTGGAATGCACAAAAAATATGCCCGGAAGTATGCAGCGAAAAACAGTCTTTTATATGCTGTTCTCTCTACTGATCTGCACAGGCTTGCGGCTTGGTGAAGCTCTGCGCCTAAAATGGCTGGATATTGATTGGAACAGTAAGCCAATGATGGTATCTGTCATTGGGGCAAAATTTGATAAAGACCGTGAGATTCCGCTGTCAGACGGTATAGCCAAACAGCTATCTGAATACCGGGAGGAAATGTCCGTACTCTTTCCAGCCTGTGAGTATTTGTTTCCATCCCGCAATTATGCACCTTACTCAGAGAACCAGGTATATATTACATTCCGCAGGATTCTCTGGAGTGCGGGTATCTCCCATGGCGGAACAGGAAAAGGTCCTCGGATTCATGATTTCAGGCATTCGTTCGCAGTTAATTCACTTCGCAAGATGATTTATAACAACGATGACATTATGGCGGTTATGCCGCTACTTAGCCAATATCTTGGTCACAAGAATATATATGCGACGCAAAACTATTTGCAGTTTACGGCAGATATGTTTCCGTATGTAACGGAAACCGTACAGAATGTATTAGGGGATGTTGTCCCAGGAATGGAGGTATACGATGAAGAAACCTACTGATTTTACACGATTGATGACTTCCTATCTCAGCTCATATCTGCCATTGCAGAGAAATGTTTCCCAAAACACCATTACATCATATTGCGATACGTTCCGTTTGCTTCTTACTTTTCTAAGGGACGAGAAAGCGATGAATATTGAAAGACTTCGGATACGGGATTTTTCTCCGGGGTTAATTCGGGAATATCTGTCATGGCTTGAACACGACAGGGGCTGTGGCATATCTACCAGAAACCAGCGGTTAGCCGCATTGAGATCCTTTTTCAAATATATTTCCGTAGAGACCCCGGAGAACATGCTGCTCTGCCAGAAGATTGTAAATATTCCGTATGCTAAGAAAGAACAAGCGGCTGTGTGCTATCTAACAACAGCGGAAATGGCAAATTTACTGAGGCAACCAGACCAGTCCTCCAGTATTGGCAGGCGGGATTTGTGCTTTCTTAGTTTATTGTATGATACCGGCGCAAGAGTTTCCGAGATGCTGGCTCTAAAAGTTCGTGATGTGCATTTAAGCAATCCTGCGAAAGTAATTCTTTATGGCAAGGGGAGGAAACTGCGTGAGGTTCCGATATTGCCCAATACGGCACTCCATTTACAGCAGTACCTGACAGAACATAAACTTTCAGCGCCGGAAAAGTTGGACAGGACACTATTTGTCAACCGGCAAGGAAATCCACTTACCCGTGCAGGAGCGACATATATTTTGGACAAGTATGTGCAGATGGCTGAACTGGACACCCATGTTTCACCCCATATTTTAAGGCACACAAAAGCCATGCACCTGCTTGAAGCCGGAATTAACATCTTTTACATAAAGGATCTGCTTGGGCATGAGGACATTTCCACTACGGAGGTCTATGCCAAGGCGAGTATTGAAACCCAGCGCCGTGCTTTGGAAAAGCATTCTTTGGTTATGCCCCCGGCAACTCCGTCTTGGGTAACAAATACCGATACCCTGGAATGGCTGAAAGCTCTTGGTAAGTGATTTTTATGTAAAGATGAAGCAGGGCAGCCCCTTGAAAACCAAGTGGTTTTGCCCTGCTTCTTTGCATAATATGCCTGTGCAATCGCAGAGTTTAATTTATGGCTTCCACTTGTATTGTTTCCCTCAAATTTATAGTAGATCTTTGCCGGAGTCCCCAGTTTTTTTTCCAGACAATATGCTCTCACCAGTGGTGACGGACGGTACATGCGGTAAAAATCACGGATCTCCTGTGGAATATCGATGTATGGGTTGGTATCATCGAGTTCCTGTTTTACCAGTTCATCACAGAATACATGCCCCAGTTCCTCCGCGGTCATCGGTTTTAGAGTTGCCGGGTTCAAAAGCGGTGCTGGTTTGTTCTTCATATCAGCGCGCACATTGTACCATTGTGTCGGCATCTCATTCTCTTCCAGATAAATTTTATACGGTATTTTCTTTTCGCTCATCTTCTCCTCTTTTCCGCAACTTTTATCGTTACTTTACTGTTATGATTCTCTGATTCATGATTTTATCTATATTTTAGTATGTTAGCACATTGAAGCGCCGCAGTCAATAACTTTGGATCTTAATATCGGCATCGACGAAAGCCGTAACACCTGTTTACCCCAAATTGCGTTTCTTTTTATTCCACTCTTGCAACACTGCTGACACCCTCCGGCGTCCGCTGCTTTGTCACAATTATTTTTTTGTCGATCTGGTCTTTTAATTCAGATACATGTGAAATAATTCCTACCAGACGATTTCCCTCGGTGAGCTGCAGCAATGCTTTTAACGCCTGTTCTAAGGCATCCTCATCGAGTGATCCAAATCCCTCGTCCACAAACATGGAATCCATACGGATTCCACCCGCATAAGACTGTATCTCATCCGACAGTCCAAGCGCAAGTGACAATGATGCCTGGAAAGACTCCCCACCGGAAAGCGTCTTTACACTGCGCTTTGTCCCGTTATAATGATCAATCACACAAAGTTCCAATCCTGCTTTTTCCTTGCGGCTTCCTGTCTCTTCCTCACGTTTTAATTCATACTGCCCGCTGCTCATCGTAAGCATCCTCCGGTTTGCTCGGATCAGTATCCTGTCAAAATAAGCCATCTGCACATAAGTTTCCAGTTCAATCTTTGCCTTACCGTTTAACATTCCACTTGCCGTATCGGAAAGAGATTTCATCCAGACATACTTTTGTTCAGTCTGTGCGATATCTTTTTGTTTTTTGTTGACATTTTTACAGATTTCCCTATTAGTACAATAAGATGTATATTTTGAAGTCCTGTTTTCTTCCATCTCATTTCTTTTTGCACGCAGTTCTCCCGCCTGCTTTTCGATCTCTTCTTCCGGAAACGATATTGCTTTCTCTGTTTCCTCAATCTGACGAAGCAGCATCTGAATGATGCCCTTTTCCGTCTCTCTGTTTTTTTCGTAATTATGATACGCTTCTCTTGTCTTTTCTCTGTTCTCTTCTAAATTTCTTTTTTTCAGGGTAAACTCGTTTATCTGTGTCTGTACCCCCTCTTTTGTTACATCCTTTACCTGCTCTTTCAGCTCATTGAGATTCTTTTCTTCATTTGCGTACTCTGTCTGCAGACGTACCAGCTCCTGTTCTGCCACATTGATCTGGTCGGCAAGTGTTTTTATTTCTGTTTCATCGAGCGGAATCTTTTTTTCTAAGGCAGTCTTTTTTCGTTCGTCTTCCTGTTTTTTGGAAAGTTCCGCTTTTTTCTCATCGGCTGCTCTTTGCAGCATAGTAATCACAGACTGTACATGGTATGGTTTTGCATCAAAATCTTCTATTGACAAAACCTGACTCCCATCAGCGTTTTTTATGGTCTGTAATGTATTGACATCTGTATCTCCAGTTAAAGTGCTCTGATTACATGTAATTAAATTACATGCAGATTTTATATCGTCACTGATCTGCTTTTCGGCAATTTCCCTGTTTCCGGTCAATTTTGCAATTTCTTCCTGAATACTGCTGATTGTTCCTCTTATCTTTTGTATTGTTTCTTCGCTTTCTTTTAATTCATCTTTGATCTGCTCTGCACGTTTCCTGTTATTTTTTGCCTGTAAAAACTGCGTGTTCCGTTCGTTTTCAATCTGCATAAGCTGTGCAAAAACAGTTTTTTGATCCTCTGTCTGCTCTATGCCAGTTCCACAGTCTGCAACGTTTTTCTTCCACTGCTGTTTCTGCTGTGTGCACCGTTCTGTCGCCGTGGCAAGCATCTGTCCAAGATTAATGTTCTGTTCGTTTAACATAACCAGTTCATCCTGCGCAGACTGCATCTGTTCTTCTAATACATGCTTGACATCCAGATCCTTTTTCGCTTTTTCTTTCTGATCTTTATATTCTTCCCTTCTCGCCTCATCAGCACTCTTTTGCCTTTTTGTCTCCGTCTTTATTTCATTTAAAGACATTCTGACATCAGGCTCACCAAGCAGTTCTCCTGCATCCTTTAGGACTGCTGACATTTTCTCATTTTCCTGTGTCACGAGCTGATGCGCTTTTTCACTCAGTCTGCTGACTGACTCCCTTGCCTTTTCATCCTCCGCTTTTGCCTGTTTTAACACTTCCCGATCCGGAGTTTCCTGTGGTATGACTGCCAGTGTCGGATGATGTATGGCTCCACAGACCGGACAGGGTTCGTCTTCCTTTAATCCCTGCGCCAGCATTCCCGCCTGTGCATCCCAGAATTGCTGTTCTATCCTCCGGTATTGTTCACTGATCTGTTTCTGCTCTGCGGCTGCTTTCTGATACTGTTTTTGAGTTTTCTCCCTTTCTCTGCTGACTTTCTCCCAATCCTCTAACCTGTTTTCCAGCTCTTCGAGCCTGCGTATCCTCTCTGATACTTCCAATATTGCTTTCTCTGCCTGTTCTCCCCTGCTGTCTGCACCGGAAAGCTGCTCCCACGTTTCTTTTTGCTGCTGTAAGTCCCTGCTTTTTACCTCATATGATTTCTGTACGTTTTCCAGTTCTGTACCAAGTCTCTTTACTTCTCTTTCTGATGTGTTCAACTGTTCTGCAATCTCTGTCAGATCCTGTATTTTCTGTCGTATTTCTTTTACTTCCTTCTCATAGGCAATCTCCTGTCCTGCCGCATCCTTGTTCTGCTCCTGTTCTTCTTTTAACAGTTGCCGCTGTTCTAAAAGACTGTTTTCTGTTTTCTTTTTTAAATCAAGTTTTTCCTTTTGATCTGAAATATGCTCCTCCAGCGCACGGCTCCTGTCTCTCTGATTTTTCAGCGTATCCATTTTTTCTGTGATCAGTCGCATTTCATGCTCTATGCGTTGTATTTCCGCAGTAATGCCCTCATAAGATTTTAAGGTCTCTTTTTCCTGCTGCAGTTTTCCCTCCAGTTCTGTTCGTCTCTGTTCATCCTGCTGCTTTTTCTGAACCTTTTCTTCCATATCCTGGTGCTTCTTTTCCTGCGACAGACCAATTTCCTGTATTTTTTCAAACAACACCAGCTTCTGTTTATATTCTTCAATCGTTCTGCCTAATTTTTCACAGCATTCCGCTTCCTCTCCTGCCCTGTCCATATCCGCTTTTGCCTGCACCAGAAGCGCTTCTAAGTCCTTCAGCTTCTGCTGTTTTTCTTCCAACAACCGCCTTCTGTCTGCATTTTCACGCACTTTCCCGCTAAGTTCATCCATATTTTTTATCTGCTGATCCAGCGCCTCTTTTTTATTTTGCAGGCACTCCAACGCAGATTCTTCCGCTTTACAAAGTTCTTCTAAAAGTGAGATTCCCTCCTCGATCCTGCCGTCAAATTTTTCCTTTTTTAAAAGATTTATTTTTTCTGCGATCCTTGTCCCTTCTTCATCCAGAGAGTCACTTTCACAGACAATTCCCTCCATATACTGATTGATGCTACGCCGCAGTTCATCATATTCTTTCCACTGTTTTTTTACGGCATCTTTCAGTTTGTCCTGCAGCACACGATAAATATCCGTCCCGAATATCTGACGAAAAATCTTTCCTCTCTCCTCCGTGTTGGCAAACAATACTTTCTGAAAATCCCCCTGTGCGATCATTGCTATCTGGGTAAACTGTCTGCAGTCTAAACCGATCAGCTCTGTGATGGCGCGTGTGACCTCCCTGCTTTTTGTCACTGGTTCTCTGTCATCCGGGTACTCTAGTGTGGCATTTGCCTTTTCCGTTGTCATTCCTGTTCCACGTCCCTTCGGACGCATATATTCCGGGTTACGCTCTACTGTATACCGTTTATTTGCGTACTCAAATGTCAGACGCACGAATGTTTTCACGTCATCTTTTGCATATTTGCTGCGGAACATATCCGCTTTGCGCACATCACCACTGGCTTCCCCGTACAGCGCAAACGTGATTGCATCAAAGATCGTGGTCTTTCCTGCCCCGGTATCCCCTGTGATCAGAAATAATCCCTGCGATCCAAGCCGTTCAAAATCTATGGTCTGCTCCCCCGCATACGGGCCAAATGCACTTATTGTAAGACTGACTGGTTTCATAAATCGTTCCTTTCCTGCCGCTCCTATTTTCTCTCAAATCCCAAATATCTCGTTCCCTGAAACATCAGTTTTCCTGTATTTGCTTCTCAAACTATTTTTTCAGGAACTTGTCAATGCACCAGTTCTTCCATCAGTTCTCTGACAAAATCCTGCTGTTCTTCACTCATCGGCTGATTATTCTGTATCTCGTAAAATTCTTCAAACAGTTCCATCTCTGATTTTTGCTCCACATGTTCGGTCACCTCAACCTGCCTGCTCTGTCTGGTCCTGCTGTTATCATAGACAAGCTGCATCAGATTCGGGTATACCGTCCGAAGCTTTGCCATTCCATCCGGCACATCCTCCTCATCGGTCAGTGTGATCTGCAGATAATCGTCTGTTTCTGTGCCCTCATAAAAATCTTTCGACATCAGTTCCATGTATGTTCCCCGGATCTTTCTCAGATCACGAAGCGGTTTTAACGGAACTTTTTCAATGAAGATATCTCCCTTTTCCTTTATCTCCATGACAACAACAGACTTTTTCTGTTCCGCCTCGGAAAAAGAATATTTGAGCGGGGTTCCGCAATAGCGCAGTGTCTCCCTTCCGATATGCTGCGGGCTATGAATATGCCCTAATGCAACGTAATCAAAAACATCAAACACTTCCGCCCCGATCTGATCTAATCCACCCACCGAAACTTCCTCCGACTCACATCGCGAAGCCCCTGTCACAAACTGATGTGCCACCAATATATTCCGCTTTGATGCGTCCACCGGCATATGAGATACGACAAACTGCAGGGCATCCTGATATGTTTCCACTGTCTCCACATCATCTTCCTGTGCCAGATCCTGTTTTGTCCCGGCATCTTTTTTTCCAATGGATATCCCCTCTGTCACTTTCCTCCACGCATGGCGCACGACCGCCGGGCGGATAAACGGCAGCAGCCAGATGCAGAGTTCCCCATATGCATCCTGACATGTAACACACCTCACCTCTCCATCATAAACCGGTGAAACATAGACTTCCCGGCTGCTCATAAGCTGTGCACCAAATGCAATACGTTCCGCGGAATCATGATTTCCACTGACTGCAAACACCTTTTTCCCGCAATCAGCAAGTCCCGTGAGAAACTGATCAAACAACTGTACCGCCTCCGCAGACGGAACCGGCTTATCATAGATATCCCCCGCGATCATAACCGCATCCACCTGTTTTTCCAATGCGATCTCTTTGATCTGCCGTAAAATATATTTCTGATCTTCGATCATGGAAAACTCATTGACTCTTTTTCCAATATGCAAATCCGAGATATGAAGAAATTTCATGCTCTCCTCCTATACTATTTCATTCGTAATACTTTACTTAACTATACCATATAGCGTCCCGAAATACAAACATATGTTTTGTTTTTGTTGCTTTTTCACAAAAAAACAGATCTCAGAAAATAAAAACCACTTTCTGGAGATCCATTTTTCTATTTATTTTGTTTCCATTGTAACAGCAATGCCGAATTGATGATGACGAGTACAGAACCCGCATTATGTACCAGTGCCCCCACAACCGGATTTAAAATTCCGGTGATTGCAAGCACGATCGCCACAAAGTTAAGCCCCATCGAAAAACTCATATTGCATTTGATCGTGATCATCATCCGCCTGGATAATGCAATCAGATGCGGCAGTTCTTTTACTTCATCATCCACCAGCGCAATATCTGCTGCATCCAACGCAATATCACTTCCAACACCGCCCATCGCAATTCCGATATCCGCTTTTTTCTGTTCCGCCGGCAAGGTAATCTGCGCTAAGACATCCTCACACGGCACATCCTCGTCAACCATACGGTCGATTGCCTGTACCTGACCAATGATTTTTGACAGTCTTATTTTTCACTTATCTCTTCCCGTATCTCTATCGGATGCGCATCGGTAACAAAGATCATTCCATCATACAATTTTTCCGGCGATTGTGATGTGCGGTAACTGCGTGGGAAAAGTCCCATAAAAATTGCACTGTAGCCCTCTCCTAACGATCCCATAGAAACATGATCTGTAATCTGCTCTTTCAGTTGTGAATTTTCCGGAACCTTTGAAAAATCCAGCCAGCTCATATCATAACCGGCTTTCTTCGCGGCTTTCGCTAGAGGATCATAGGAATAAAACGTGTGCGTGATACGCTTTCCATCATTTTTCGGAAGATTGCAGTTCGTCTTGTAAAAATCCGTTCCAATCGCAAAATATCCGTCCCCCAGTTCATCGGAAAGAATATTCCCCATCACTCTGGTACCTGCGCCATAATTTCCAAACCGCTCTATATGCCCATTGTGACCTGAAATAAAAATACAGGAATTGCCCCTCTGCTCTTCCATAGAAAGGATCCACAGCACATTTTCTGCCATCAATTGGTCTCTGAGCACATTTCCTTCTACGGCAGAATTGATCACTTTCCCAAGAGAAATATTCTGCAGCAGCGTATCTGCCAGATGATCCGCCTGTACAATGTCCTTTACATCTGATTTTTGTAATTCTTCTTTTATTTCTGTGATCACTCTGCTCTGCTGTTCAACATCATACTCACTGTGCTGTTCTTCTGTATCCTCCAGTTTCTTCAGTTCTGTCACATCTATCCCCGCCTTTTCACATGCTTCAATCAGATACTGCAGATTATAGGACCATCTTTGCATGTCAAACCCATAAAACCTTAAATCATCTCCATCTTTTGCAGTCTCATTGTATTTTCGCATATAAGAGATCAGATCTGCCATCTCATCAGTTCTGTATATTGCAAAGCCAATCGCCGCGGCAGCCTGCTCTGCCGTTCCTTCCCCACCGTGAATGTAGCGGTTCACATACTCGCATCCACCGTAGTCTCCCTCCAGTGCAAATGCTCTTATCCCGGCATTTTCCACCAGATTTTGAAATAAGGAAAGTTTTAACTGCTGAAATTCTGCATTTCCATGGGATGCCTCCCCCAGTGCCACAATTTTTGTTTTCTCCGGTATCTTTAAGTCCTCCACCTGCTCTGCATATTGTGCAAATTCCGTTGTATCTGCACATGGTCCGGTTCCAAATCCTCCAAAATGGGAATATATGCTGCCGGCGGCAACAATACCTGCTAATACCATACCTGCGGTTATCAAAATCCATGTCCGTTTTTTCTTCTTATTTTTCTTTTCCATAAAATCTCCCCCAAATCTGTTTTTCTTATTCGATACTCCAATATTAACAAAAGGGAAAATGTTCTGCCATTTCATTAGCTTACATTTTCCCTGATGTATCTTACATTTTTGTAAGATTTATATAGTTTTCAAATTTATACTGTTCTATAACTTTACTTCCCAAAAGAGTGATTGCCTGTTTCGGACAATTACAGATACAGCGGTAACACATGGTACACTGATCCCCTGGGTGGGGTTTTCCTTTTTCCATGATTATATTTTTCATGGGACAAATTTCCGCACACATACCACACCCCGTACAATCCTCATTTATTTTTAATTGATCGGTATATCCCGCTGTCTTTTTATAAAACCAGAGCCTTTGTCCAAAAAGTCCTGCTATATGTGAGAAAATTGTCAGTCCCTCTTTCGGATAATCCCCCTGTTTTATCCGTTTTGCAGCTTCATAAATCTTTCTGTCAGCTTTTTCAATGATCTTTTTATTTTCTTCCATCTGCCTTTTCAACAGCTTACTGTCGCACACGGAATCGGGCATTTTAATATGCACACCGCTAAGAATCTCTGCTCCATATTTTTTCAGAAGTCTTGCTGCACATCCGGAGCCGTCCCCGCTAAATGCTCCCATGGTCGCGACACATATCATTTTCCTGCCTTTCCATAAAGAGGCATGCATTTGGATAAAATCTCTTACCATGTATGGTGCATTCGAAAACTGCGTCGGATACCCAAGGATCACTGTTTCGTTTCTTTTTATTTTATCAATGATAAATTCATCTTCTAACGGAACCACATCGGCTGACGCATCGATTAATTTTACCAGCTTTGTAACGCAGTATTTCGTATTACCTGTACCACTCAGATAAATTCCTATCATTTCCAAACTCCTCCGTCTTTCGGTTATTTTGACGTTTTTTCTATGAATGTTTTCTATTGAATATTTTCTATTGAATATTTTCTATGGAATGGTACAGCATACCAAAACCATCCTCTAAAAATTCACTCTTTGATAAATCCATCGACATTTTGATATATTCTTCCTTATTCGCTGCAAGCTGTATCAGTCCTGCTAACATTCCCCAGAACTGAAAGATCGTAGGCATTATTTTTAAATCCTCTCGCAAATCACCATTTTGAATGCCTGCCACTAAAAATTCTTTCATTTTTTCATTGATTTCTTCCCCCACATGATAGGTAGCTTTCTCTTCTGGCAGGTAATCATGATCTTTAAAATCAACATTAATTTTGTCCAACACCATT
>ERZ772870.1760-NODE-1760-length-13713-cov-26.989823_pt1 | contig 13713 bp, 10 predicted proteins | sample MGYA00511376_ERZ772870 | MGnify/ENA primary metagenome ERZ772870 (study PRJEB29015, sample SAMEA2737719) | human gut metagenome | biome: human gut; feature: human-associated habitat; material: faeces | place: China | collected 2012 ... | reverse complement strand
CTTCAATTGCTTACGCAAATTCGGCGGACGCGCCTTATATCCCCAGCCCTAAAGGGCGGGGGTTTACGGCGCTTTCGATAAAAGTGGATTGTTTTGTTCGGATTGCAGAGCATGACGTAATAGGCAACAGGTGATTACGATGGAAAACAATTGGATGCCGGACGTCTACAGCGATGTGCCGGTGGCGTATGCAGTCTTTGACTTGATCTTTGCGGAGGATGGCAAGACCGTTCAGGACACGAAGTACGTCTTTGTCAACAAGATTTACTGTGAGATGGTGGGGAAGACGGAGGAGGAGCTCGTGGGGAACTCCTTCCGGTCCATCTACGAGAAGGTGAACCCCATCTGGATGACGTACTGCGCGAGAGTCTGTCACGAGGGCAAGGCCATCCGCGACTGCATCTACGCGCCGGAGATCGACCATTGGCTGGACTTCACGATCATGCCGCTCGCGCAGCCGGGCTATGTCGCCTACACGTTCATGAATGTCGACCTCGACCGCGCACGGCAGATGGAGATGAAGCGCGAGTACACGACGAACGACATCATCCTGCGCATCTCGAAGATCCTCAGCGGCGAGGAAGAGTATGACGTGGCGATGAACCATGCGCTGCGGGAGCTCAGCCGCGTGCTGCATCCGGACCGGCTCTACATCCTCGAGACGGATGGTAAGACGGTCTCGAATACGTTCGAGTGGTGCGCGCCGGGCGTCACGCCGGAGATTGACACGCTGCGGAATCTCGACTACGCGCAGTACATCGGCGGCTGGGAGAAGTTCCTCGAGCATTCGACGAGCGTCATCATCGAGGACATCGAGATCCTCAAGGACGATGATCCCGTCGACTACTGGAACCTCAAGCGGCAGGGCATCGAGCGCATCATCGATGCGCCGTTCTATCACGACGGCAAGCTCATCGGCTACCTCGGCGTCGACAACTACGAGAAGAGTGAACTGGTCAATACGGTCACAGTGCTCGAGACGGTGTCGTACTTCATCGCCTCGAAGATCACGAACCACCAACTGATGGTCGAACTCGAGCATGCGAGCCGCTATGATGCCTTGACAGGGCTGCACAACCGCAATGCCTGCATCGAGAAGATCGAATTCCTCATGCAGCACTCGAGCTCGATCGGCATCGTCTACGCGGACGTCAACGGCCTCAAGGAGATCAACGACACGCGCGGCCATCAGGCGGGTGATGAAGCGCTCAAGCGGGCGGCCCACCTGCTCGCGAAGTGCTACGGCAGTGAGAATGCCTACCGCATGGGCGGTGACGAATTCCTCGTGCTGATGCCGCTCGTCAAAGAGCTCGACTTCAAGGCGAGCTTCCGCCGCCTGCGTGAGCTGGTCGGCCGCGAGCAGGACCTGTCCATCGCCCTCGGCAGCGACTGGGTGGCAGACACCGCGCACCTGAACGAAGCCATCTGCCGCACTGACCGGCGCATGTACAGCAACAAAGTCGAGTACTACAACCGGCGCGGCAAGCAGTACGAGAACCGCCACGACATCCGCGGCTGCCGCCGCATCCTTGACACGACCCTTCCCCTCGAAGACTGACGCGGTACGGTCGGACTCCTGCGCGGCTTTGCGTTGCATTTTGGCGCGCGTTGTGATAAGATGGTTCCGTATAAGGCAAAGACGATGACGAAGAGGAGTAGGGATCTTCCCTGGCAAAGAGACGGGACGGCTGGTGCGAGTCCTGGCAGGGAGATGCGGAAGGTCGCTTCGTAGTCGCTCCGCTGAGGCTCGTGCTTAGGCGGAGACGTGGGCGGCGTTAACGCGAGAGTCATGCGGCAGTGCTGCATGAGAAGATTGGTGGTACCACGAAGGCAGGCGCTTTCGTCCTTTTGGACGGAGGCGCTTTATTTTTTTGAGGAGGATTACAATGCCAGAGAAAGAAGAGCTCGGGAACAACATCCCGAAGGTTTATGACCCACAGTCGTTTGAGAAGAAGTGGTATGAGTTCTGGGAGAAGAACAAGTTCTTCCACGCGGAGGTCGACAAGAGCAAGAAGCCGTACAGCATGGTCATCCCGCCGCCAAACGTCACGGGCCAGCTGCACATGGGCCACGCGCTCGACAACACGCTGCAGGACATCCTGATCCGCTACCACCGCATGCAGGGCTACAACACGGTCTGGATCCCGGGCTGCGACCACGCCGGCATCGCGACGCAGGCGAAGGTCGAGGGCGCGCTGCGCAAAGAAGGCACGAACCGCTATGAGCTCGGCCGCGAGAAGTTCCTCGAGCGCGTCTGGGACTGGAAGGAGAAGTTCGGCAGCCGCATCATGTTCCAGCTGCGTTCGCTTGGCTCCTCGCTCGACTGGGACCGCGAGCGCTTCACGATGGACGAGGGCTGCAGCCGCGCCGTCCGCGAAGTCTTTGTGAGCCTCTATGAGAAGGGCCTGATCTATCAGGGCACGCGCATCACGAACTGGTGCCCGTCGTGCAACACGGCCATCTCGGACATCGAGGTCGAGCACGAGACGGAGCAGGGCCATCTCTGGCATCTGCGCTATGAGGTAGAGGGCGAGCCGGGCAAGTACGTCGAGATCGCGACGACGCGCCCGGAGACGATGTTCGGCGATACGGGTGTCGCTGTCCATCCGGATGACGAGCGCTACAAGGACCTCGTCGGCAAGACGCTGATCCTGCCAATCGTCGGCCGCCGCATCCCGCTGTTCGCCGACGAGTACGTCGACAAGAACTTCGGCACGGGCGCCGTCAAGGTCACGCCGGCGCACGATCCGAACGACTTTGAGATGGGCCAGCGCCATCACCTCGAGGAGATCAAGGTCATCGGCAACACGGGCAAGATGCTCGAGGGTGCCGGCAAGTACGCGGGCATGGACCGCTATGAGTGCCGCAAGGCGCTCGTCAAGGAGCTCGAGGAGACGGGCGTGCTCGTCTCGGTCGAGGAGCATGAGCACTCCGTCGGCCACTGCTCGCGCTGCCATTCGACGATCGAGCCGCTCGTCTCGAAGCAGTGGTTCGTCAAGATGGAGGGCCTCGCCAAGCCGGCCATCGAGGCCGTCAAGGACGGCCGCATCCAGTTCGTGCCGGAGCGCTTCACGAAGACCTACATCAACTGGCTCGAGAACATCCGCGATTGGTGCATCTCGCGCCAGCTCTGGTGGGGCCACCGCATCCCGGCCTGGTACTGCGAAGACTGCGGCGCGACGAGCGTCTCGCGCACGGACCTCACGGAGTGCCCGCACTGCGGAAGCCACCACATCCATCAGGATGAGGACGTGCTCGACACGTGGTTCAGCTCGGGCCTCTGGCCGTTCGAGACGTTCGGCTGGCCGGACAAGACGCCGGAACTCGAGCAGTTCTACCCGACGGCGACGCTCGTCACGGGCTACGACATCATCTTCTTCTGGGTCGCGCGCATGGTCATGATGGGCCTTGAGTTCGGCAAGGACATCCCGTTCCACCACGTCTTCATCCACGGCCTCGTGCGCGACAGCCAGGGCCGCAAGATGAGCAAGTCGCTCGGCAATGGCATAGACCCTGTAGAGGTCGTCGAGAAGTACGGTGCCGACACGCTGCGCTTCATGCTGATCACGGGCAACACGCCGGGCAACGACATGCGCTTCTACTGGGAGCGCGTCGAGAGTGCGCGCAACTTCGCCAACAAGATCTGGAATGCTTCGCGCTACATGCTCATGAACCTCGAGGGCTTCGACAAGAGCTTCAAGCCGGAAGCATCCGACTTCACGCTTGCTGACAAGTGGATCCTCTCGCGCTACGCCAAGACGGCGGAGGGCGTGACGAAGAGCCTCGACAACTTCGAGCTCGGCGAGGCCGGCCGCATGATCTACGAGTTCATCTGGAATGAGTTCTGCGACTGGTACATCGAGCTCACGAAGGCGCGTCTCTACGACAAGGAGAACGAGCGCGCGAAGAACACGGCGCTCTACGTCCTCTCGTACGTCCTCGAGCACACGCTGCGCCTGCTGCATCCGTTCATGCCCTTCCTCACCGAGGAGATCTGGCAGAAGGTGCCGCATGACGCACAGTGGAAGAGCATCATGATCGCCGACTGGCCGACGGCCGACGAGGCACTGCGCGATGACGCTGCCGAGGCGCAGATGACGGCCATCATGGAGACAATCAAGACGGTCCGCAACCTGCGCGCCGAGGTCGGTGCGGCTCCGGGCCACAAGAGCGAGGTCATGCTGCACTTCACGGAGAGCAGCCTGCGCCCGGTCTTCGCGGAGAACGAGGGCTACCTCAAGGCACTCGCCGCGGCTGAGCCGGTCACGCTGCTCGCAGACGATGCCGAGAAACCGGAGAACGCCATGGCTGGCGTCGTCGGCGGCGTCGAGATCTACCTGCCGCTCAAGGGCCTCATCGACGTGGAGAAGGAGACGGCCCGCCTGCAGAAGGAGCTCGACAAGCTCGAGAAGGAGATTAAGCGCCTCACGGGCAAGCTCAGCAACGAGGGCTTCCTCAAGAAAGCGCCGGAGGCTGTCGTCGCCAAGGAGCGCGAGAAGCTCGCCGGCTATGAGGAGAAAAAGCAGGCGGTCGAGGGCCGTATCCAGGACCTCGCCAAGCTTTGAGAATGGAGCGACGCGCTATGAATTATCAGGAAGCCATTTCCTATCTGGAAGGGCTCAAGATCTTTGGCATCCGCCTGGGCCTTACGCGCATCGAGCGGCTCTTGGAGCTTTTGGACATGCCGCAGGACCGCTACCGCACGATCCACGTGACGGGCACGAATGGCAAGGGCTCGGTCTCGGCGATGGTCGAGGGCGTCCTGCGCCGCAGCGGCATCCACACGGGCTTCTACAGCTCGCCGCATCTCGTCTCGTACACCGAGCGCATCCGCGTCGACGGGCAGAACATCAGCGAGCAGGACTTCGCTGAGGGCATGACCGTCATCCGCGCGAAAATCGATACGATGCTCGCAGAGGGCGCGGAGTGCCCGACGCAGTTCGAGGTGCTCACGGCACTGGGCTTCTACTACTTCGCGAAATGCCAGGTCGAGTACGCCGTCATCGAGGTCGGCCTCGGCGGCACGCTCGACTCGACAAATGTCATCACGCCGGAGGTCTCGGTCATCACGAATGTCACGATGGAGCACGCCGACAAGCTCGGCGGCACGCTCCAGAGCATCGCGGAGAACAAGGCCGGCATCATCAAGGACGGCGTGCCCGTCGTGACGGCCGCTAAGGGAGAGCCGCTCGAGGTCATCCGCGCGGTGGCTGAGGAGAAGAACGCCGACATCTTCGTGGCCGGCGAGGATTTCTGCTCGCAGTTCCTCTCGTGTGATGGACGGACGCAGAAGCTCGAGTTCACCTCGGAGCTTTTAGGCATCGACCATCAGCCGTACGAGCTGCACCTGCTCGGCGTCCATCAGGTGGAGAACAGCGCCGTCGCGCTGATGACGATACGCCTGCTCCACAACATCGACGACCGCATCACGATGAAGACGGTCACCGAGGCTCTGCGGCTCGTGAGCTGGCCCGCCCGCTTCGAGCGGCTCGACCTCGGGCAGCAGGCCATCGTCGTCGACGGCGCGCACAACCCCGCCGGCATGAAGGCCCTGCGCGAGAGTCTCGACGAGATTTTCCCGGCCGAGGAGCGCGTGCTGCTCCTCGGCATCCTCAAGGACAAGGACATCGACACGATGCTCGATATCCTCCTGCGCCCGAATGACACCGTCGTCGTGACGGTGCCGCAGTCGGAGCGCGCCGACTCGGCCGCAGATCTCTTGCGCCGCGTCGCGCCGGCCGTGCAGCACGTCGAGGCTTTTGAGAACAACACAGAGGCGCTCAATCGCGCCCTGGAACTCGCCAACGGTGAGAAGCTGCTCGTCATCGCGGGCTCTTTATACCTCGTCGGCGGCGTGCGCCAGATGCTGCTGAAGCGGGAGGGATGAGTGCATGAAGCGAAATAAGACAAGTGAGACGGGCACGCACATCCGCGAGAAGCGGCGTGCCCTCGCGCATGACCGCTGGAAGCGGCGCGCGACTGCGATTGCCTGGTACGGCCTCTTGGCTGAGGTATTTTTCCTGCCGCTCTCGCCGAGTGTGGCGACGGTCGCGCTGCTCGTCGGCATCGCGGGGACGGCCCTGCGGTTCTACGTGGACAAGGAATTCCACTTCCGCCACCTGCGCTTCGATGTGCCGGCGGTGCTCTTCGTGGCCGTCAGCGGCCTGTCGGTGCTGTCCTCGCCGGATCGCGGGTTCAGCTTTTACAACTATTACAACCTCGTCGGCGTCTACGTGCTGACGTATCTCCTGATTGGGCAGAACGTCCGGGAGCCCGGGCAGATGAAGTCCATCCTGCGCATGGCCTGCGCGGCGGCGGTCATCGTCCTGCTCTACGGCTACTACCAGTTCCTGTTCGGCATCGACATCAGCTCGATGAAGTGGGTCGACGGCGATGCCTTCCCGGAGCTGCGCAAGCGCGTCTTCTCGACCTGGGAAAACCCGAACATCCTCGCGGGCTACCTCGACATCATCATCTGCCTGGCCTTCGGCCTCTTCATGAAGTGCCGTGACCGCGAGCGCCGCATCCTCCTGGGTGCCTTCATGATCGCGGCGGCGGCGTGCCTCGCGATGACGTACGCGCGCGGGGCCTGCCTCGTCATCGCCGTCATCCTCGCGGGCTACGGCGTGCTCCGCGACCGCCGCGTGCTTGTCGCCTGCATCCTCGTCGTCGCCATCCTCTTCGTCCTCGACCCGATGCTCTACGAGCGCATCACCTCGGTCTTCACGAAGGTCGACACCTCGACGGAGATGCGCCTGGCCTTCTGGGAGAGCACGGTCGCGATGATCCAGGACCATCCGTTCCTCGGCATCGGCTGGGGCGCGTACTGGATGGTCTATCCCGAGTACGACTTCTACCTGCAGGGCGCCAACGTCCTGATCGTCCATGCCCACAACATCTACCTCAACTATATGGCAGAGATCGGCATCCCCGGTGCTGTCGCGTTCTTCTGGTTCTTCTTCGGCACGATGATCATGGCCCTGCGCACGCACTTCCCTGCGGATACTGGAGCCGCCGAGCAGACGACGCCGTTTGGCAAGTACCAGATGCCGTTCCGCTGGAACCGGCTCTGGCATGACTGGAAGGAACACGACATCCTCGCCGGCCTTAGCCTCGGCATCGGTCTCGCCGTGCTGTCCGTTGCGCTCAACGGCCTGACGGACGACCTGCTCTTCAACATCCCGTCGTCGATGCTGCTCTGGATGCTCGCGGCGCTTGCCGGCGCGCTTTCCTGCATGTGCCCCGAGAAGGTGGACACGGCGGGAAAAGAAACCAGCGGCAATGCCTTCCTGAAGAAATTCCAGGTGGGCGCCAAGGATGCGAAGGATGCTGCGAAGGTAGCTGCCAAGAAGGCGAAGGACAAGGTTCAGGACAGCGTCCAGGACAAGGTCCACGGCATGCTCTACCGCGAGCTGCCGGCCGAGTCCGATGCATCCGATAAGGATAAAGCGGAGGCATCTGCGGCCAAGCCAGCTCCGGGTAAAGAAGCGCCTTCAGGCGATAAGGCACCGGCAGCAGAGCAGCCGGAGATGCCGCGCGACCCGATGGACGAGCTTGCCGAAGAGGTCCGCAAGGCCCTCTTGCAGCGCAAGCAGGAAGAAGAAGCCGCGGCCAAAGCTGCAGAGGAAGCCGCAAAGCCGGCAGAAAAGGCAGCTGAGACTGCTGAACCGGTTGAAGCTACTGAAGCCGCGCCGGATGACAAGCCTCAGAAGCAGGAACCGGCAGAGCAGTCCGCAAAGCCGGCTGAGCCGCAAAAAGCAGAAGCGCCGGAAGGCGATGCTGCTGCAGAAAAGGCAGATGCTGCTGCAAAAGACACAGACGAAGTAAACGAAGCAGCAGAAGAAAAAAATGCAGAGAAGAAAGTAGAGAAGGAGGCAGGCAGCCATGAAGAAACCAAACGCGATATCAAAGGCGACGATTGACCGTCTGCCGCTCTATTTCCGCACGCTGCGCCTGTTGCAGGACGAGGGCCGCGACATCATCTCATCGGATGAGCTCGGCCGCCGCCTCGGCATCACGCCGGAGCAGATCCGCAAAGATCTCGCGTCCTTCGGCCAGTTCGGCAAGAAGGGCGTCGGCTACTACGTCAATGAGCTCAAGCGCAACATCGGCGGCATCCTCGGCCTCGACAACCACTGGAATATCGCGATTGTCGGCATCGGCCATCTCGGCGTCGCGCTCGCGAACTACCAGAACTTCGTGACGCTCGGCTTTAACCTCGTCGCACTCTTCGACCAGGACCCGAACGTCATCGGCCGCACGGTCAACCACGTCAAGGTGGAGGATGTCCGCCACCTCAAGGCCATCGTCAAGGAGCGCAACATCCAGATCGGCATCATCGCGGTGCCGGCTGCCTTTGCGCAGGGCGTGGCCGACCTGCTCGTCGCGGCCGGCGTCAAGGGCATCTGGAACTTCGCGCCGATCAAGATGAAGGTTCCTGAGACGATGCACATCGTCAATGAAGACCTCTCAATCGGCCTCAGCACGCTCTCGTATCACATCACGCGCATGTGAGACAGAAAGTCAAGAAGCACGCTCTTAGGGCGTGCTTTTTTGCTTGCAGGCAGGAACTAGGCGGGAAAGCGAGAATAGTAAGAAACAGGATACATAGGCTATAATAGGCTGTAATAGACTATATCGGAAACGATAAATCATTTTTATGTTTATGGAAGTGCCCGGGGCGCGTCTCTGGGCAAAGGGAAATAAGGAGGTCTTTCCATGGTTGATATCCTCGATCGTGTGCGCAACAAGGCGCTGCAGACCAAGATCGTGACGCCGGAGGAAGCGGTGGAGCTCATCAAGCCGGGCATGACGATCGCGACGAGCGGCTTCACGTCCTCGGCTTACCCGAAGGCGGTGCCGCTCGCGCTCGCGGAGCGCATGAAGAAGGACCCGTTCACGGTCAACATCATGACGGGCGCTTCGACGGGACCGGAGTTTGACGAGGCGCTCGCCTCGGTCCACGGCATCAAGCAGCGCCTGCCGTTCCAGACAGACCGGACGCTGCGCGGCCAGATCAACGACGGCACGGTCGACTACATCGACATCCATCTGTCGGAGGTCGCACAGCTCTCGCGCTGCGGCTACCTCGGTCATATCGACGTCGCGGTCATCGAGGCCTGTGCCATCACGGAGGAGGGCAACATCATCCCGACGACGGCCGTCGGCAATTCGGCTTCGTTCATCCAGTCGGCGGATACCGTCATCGTCGAAGTCAACAACGCGCAGCCACTGGAGTTCGAGGGCATGCACGATGTCTATCTGCCGCTCGACCCGCCGAACCGTCTGCCCGTTCCGATCATCCATGTCGACGACCGCATCGGCACGCCGTACATCCCGTGCACGCCCGACAGGATCCGCTGCATCGTGCCGTGCGACATCGCGGACCACACGCGCTCGCTCGCACCGCTCGATGCGACGTCGCAGAAGATGGCTGACCTGACCATCGAGTTCCTCAAGCGCGAGATCGAGGCGGGCCGCATGCCGAAGAACCTGCTGCCGATCCAGTCGGGCGTCGGCAATGTCGCCAATGCCGTCACGGCGGGGTTCGTCCACTCCGACTTCCGCGACCTCACGGTCTATACGGAGGTCATCCAGGACGGCATGCTCGACCTCATCGATGCGGGCAAGCTCAGCTTCGCGTCGGGCACGGCCTTCTCGCCGTCGCCTGAGGGCATGGCGCGCTTCTTCAAGGACATCGATAAGTACAAGAAGTACATGATCCTGCGCCCGCAGGAGATCTCGAACAGCGCGGAGGTCATCCGCCGCCTCGGCGTCATCGCGATGAACACGGCTATCGAGGTCGACATCTACGGCAACGTCAACTCGACGCACATTGCGGGCACGCAGATGATGAACGGCATCGGCGGCAGCGGCGACTTCGCGCGCAATGCCTACTTGACCATCTTCTACACGCCGTCGATCGCCAAGGGCGGCAATATCTCGGCCGTTGTGCCGTTCTGCTCGCATGTCGACCAGCCGGAGCACGACGTCGACGTCATCATCACGGAGCAGGGCGTGGCCGACCTGCGCGGCAAGTCCCCGCGCCAGCGCGCCAAGGAAATCATCGAGCACTGCGCGCATCCCGACTACCGACCTCTCTTGCGCGACTACTTCGAGCGCGCCGACGCGAAGACAAACCACGCACACACGCCGCATCTCCTCGATGAGGCGTTCTCATTCCACCAGCGCTATCTGGAGACGGGCAGCATGAAAATGTGACGTGTGACCAGAATTTAGTATCAGCTTGCAATTTCTGGCGAAATAGTGCACAATAAGAGGGCAGAACTATGCTCATGACTCATATAGGAGGGTTCTAATTGGCAAGCGTCCAGGAAAAAATCGCTCAGATGAACGCGATGAAGGAGCACATCCGTCAGGGTGGTGGCGCCGCTCGCGTTGAGAAACAGCATGCTCAGGGAAAATATACGGCGCGCGAGCGCCTCGAGAAGCTTTTTGACGAGAATTCTTTCGTCGAGCTCGATATGTTCGTCAAACACCGCTGCACGAACTTCGGCATGGACAAGAAGGACATGCCGGGCGACGGCATCGTCACGGGCTATGGCACGGTCGACGGCCGTTTGATTTACGCCTATGCGCAGGACTTCACGGTCTCGGGCGGCAGCCTCGGTGAGAAGCACGCCCACAAGATCTGGAAGGTGCAGGACCTCGCGCTCAAGATGGGTGCGCCGTGCATCGGCATCAACGATTCGGGCGGTGCCCGCATCCAGGAGGGCGTCGATGCGCTCTCGGGCTTTGGCGGCATCTTCTTCCGCAATACGGCCGCCTCGGGCGTCATCCCGCAGATCTCGGTCATCATGGGACCGTGCGCGGGCGGCGCCGTCTACAGCCCGGCTATCACGGATTTCATCTTCATGGTCAAGAACACGAGCCAGATGTTCATCACGGGCCCGGCCGTCATCAAGTCGGTCACGGCTGAGGAAGTCACGCCGGAACAGCTCGGCGGCGCGCTGACGCACAGCACGCGCTCGGGCGTCGCGCACTTCGCCTGCGAGGACGAGGACGACTGCATCGCGAAGATCCGCGAGCTGCTCTCGTACCTGCCGAGCAATAACCTCGAGGATGCGCCGGCTGTTGAGCCGACGGATGACCCGAACCGCCAGGATGAGAGCCTCAACTCCATCGTGCCGGATAATCCGAACATGCCGTATGACATGAAGGAGGTCATCCGCTCGCTCGTCGACAACGGGGAGTTCTTCGAGATCCAGAAGCTCTTCGCGACGAACATCATCATCGGCTACGCGCGCCTCGACGGCAAGGTCGTCGGCATCGTCGCGAACCAGCCGAAGGTCATGGCGGGCTGCCTCGACGTCGACGCCTCGGACAAGGCGGCGCGCTTCGTCCGCTTCTGCGATGCCTTCAACATCCCGCTCTTGACGCTCGTCGACGTCCCGGGCTTCCTGCCGGGCGTCAATCAGGAGCACACGGGCATCATCCGCCACGGCGCGAAGATGCTCTACGCCTACAGCGAGGCGACGGTGCCGAAGGTCACGGTCATCACGCGCAAGGCGTACGGCGGTGCTTACATCGCCATGTGCTGCCACGAACTCGGCTCGGATCAGGTCATGGCCTGGCCGTCGGCTGAGATTGCCGTCATGGGCCCGTCGGGCGCGGCCAACATCATCTTCCGCCGCGACCCGGACAAGGAAGCCAAGACGCAGCAGTATATCGACGACTTCTCGAACCCGTACCTCGCAGCTGAGCGCGGCTACGTCGACATGGTCGTCGAGCCGAAGGAGACGCGTCCGCTGCTCATCACGGCCTTCAGTGCCCTGGCGAGCAAGCGCGAGGTGGGTCCTGCAAAGAAGCACGGCAATATCCCGCTTTGATTTGGATTCGGAGGATATACGATGAGATTTGATGTAAGAGGTGTCAGCCCGGAAGTCGTGGCTGTCATCGCAGCAGCCGTCCAGATGATGATGCAGCCGGAGCACAAGGTCGTCGCCCTGCGCATCAAGCGCAGCGACGAGTGGTCGCTTTCCGCGCGCGGCGGCAGACGTGGATAAAGGAATAGAATAGATTCAGGGAATCGATAATCGGATAATCGAAAGACGATACAGGTTGGAGGAAATGTTTCATGAAAAAGTTCAACATCAAGGTCAACGGCATCTCGTATGAGGTCGAGATCGAGGAAATCAAGGAAGGCGCTCCGCAGGCTGCCGCACCGACGCTCGCGAAAGTGACGCCGAAGGTCGCCGCCCCGAAAGTCGCTGCCCCGAAGGTCGAGGCCCCGAAGGCAAAGGCGAAGGAGAAGGAGGCCATCGCTGCAGGTGCTGGCGAGCACTCCATCGACGCGCCGATGCCGGGCAAGATCGTCAAGGTCGTCGTCGAAGAAGGCCAGAGTGTCAAGGCCGGCGATGTCCTGCTCGTCCTCGAGGCCATGAAGATGCAGAACGAGATCACGGCTGATGCCGACGGCACGGTCAAGGCTGTCAACGTCGAGGCGGGCCAGAACGTCAAGGTCAAGGAATCCCTCGTGATCCTCGGCTGATGTGGATGGACTGAGAAACGGCAATAGCGTGATAGGAGAAGGGGCTGCCTCTGGGGCGGCCTCTTTTTCTTGACAGCATCGCGCCCTCTCTCTTATAATTGAGAGGATATTTCAATAAAATTTGCTGAAGAGAAGGGAGAATCCTTTTGAAAAAAATCCTTATGGCCATGCTGCTCGTGCTGCTGGCGGTCACCGCGGCTGGCTGCGGCACGCAGCAGCAGGGCGGCCACGACAAGAAGTTCCGCATCGTCACTTCGTTCTACCCGATGTACATCGATGCCATCAACATCACGAAGGGTGTCGACGGCGTTGAGGTCATCAACATGACGAAGCCGCAGACGGGCTGCCTGCACGACTACCAGCTGACGACGGAGGACATGAAGACGCTCGAGAAGGCTGACGCCTTCATCGTCAACGGCGCGGGCATGGAGAGCTTCCTCGACAAGGTCATCAAGCAGCAGAAGAACCTCAAGGTCATCGATGCCTCGAAGTCGGATGAGATCAACTTCCTCAAGGACGGCGATGAGGTCAACCCGCACGTCTGGCTCAGCGTGACCTACAGCATCGCGCAGGTCGAGGCCATCACCTCGCAGCTCTGCGAGGCCGACCCGGAGCACGCCGATGCCTACCGCAAGAACGCGCTCGACTACGTCACGAAGCTCACGGCCCTGCGCGAGGAGATGCACAAGGAGCTCGATGACCTGCCGCACAAGGACATCGTGACGTTCCACGAGGCCTTCCCGTACCTTGCCAAGGAGTTCAAGCTCAACATCATCAGCGTCATCGAGCGCGAGCCGGGCACGGAGCCGACGCCGCACGAGCTCGAGGAGACGGTCGCCAAGGTCAACGCGCTGCCAGTCAAGGTGCTCTTCACTGAGCCGCAGTACTCGCCGGTCGCCGCGCAGACGATCGCGAGTGAGACGGGCGCCAAGATGTACGAGCTCGACCCCGTCGTTACGGGCGAGGCCAACGAAGAGGCGATGGACGCCTACATCACGGCGATGAAGAAGAATATGGAAGTGCTCAAGGAGGCATTGCAGTGATTGCCTGACTGAGCTTGATTGGTCAAGGAGAGAAGTCTCCCGCACTGATTGTGCGGGAGACTTTCTTTGTTTGCGAAATGCAACTGATGAGGATATAATAAAACTTATCAAAATGCGCCGTAAAACCCCGTCCTTTAGGGCTGGGGATATAAGGCGCGT